>JAABUI010002101.1_pt1 | contig 11200 bp, 10 predicted proteins | sample 5559111 | NCBI WGS metagenome assembly JAABUI01 (sample SAMN10711870, study PRJNA513365) | rock metagenome | isolation source: Antarctica rocks | place: Antarctica: Victoria Land, Buttleship Promontory
AGTTCTCTCAGGTAGTCAGCCCATAGGGAATCGAAACCGGCAGCTCGGAAGTAGTAGCTGTCCTCAAGGTTGCTGGCTATCCATCTGGATTTAACTAAGTTCAGGTACTGGGGCTCCTCTGGAACTTGCAGCCCTAGTTCCGGTCGCGGATTGAATTCGACGGTGCTGTTGGCAAAATTGAAAACGAGAGCGTCAAAGGTCTCCTTGAGTGGGAGGTGACCCAGTATCTCAAGAGACTTTGGCTTGTTGGTATACAAGGCATCTGTGAACCGAAGGGTTAGGCCTTCCGGGACGGAGGCTGCTGGCGTGCTGATGGAGTCTACTCGTTCGGCGGCTGGACGCACATTCTGGACAAGGACTCCTCTCAAGTCGGCCACGTCCCTTCTGAGTTGCTGCAATTCGCGTCGGATACCTAATAGGAGCTGAGTCTCGAAAGGCTTAGCGATGAATGTGACCTTCGTAACATGGAAGTGGACTCTTTCACGAAGGCTTATCACCTCCCTCTCGGTAGCAGTCCACCACACAATGTTGTCAATGAAGTTTGCTGGGGATCGATGAAATTTGGAGCTGTCCTCTAAGAGGACCTGACAGTCGTTCAAAGTTCCAATGAAGTCGCCCGTCACCTCTTGCAGCGTATGGGGGCCAACATGATCAGAGTCGTTATGCCACGGCCTTCGTGGGTGCTGGACATCAGCATTGGCGATGATCTTCTCCAGCTGCTTGAGGCTGTCGCCCAGGAGATTGATCTCCCTCCCGAATTGGAGATACTTGACGTCTGTAATCGCGGTTAGAGATGGAAACAAAGATGGCCCGAAAATAGCCGAGGCGCTGCCAAGGAGCTGCCAAGGAAGCGCGGACCACCTACGTCACGTGACTCAAGAGTCCGTGACAGAGTGTGGGGAATCTCTGGGGAACTCACCCGCGCCCTGAGCTTTGGTAAAACAGTGATAATAGATATTCGAAGCAAGAGTGTATCCTTGGATGATGTCCGACACAGAGAAGCCAAACGACATGGGTTCCGGATCTCAGTCTCAAGCGTTCAAATCGCTGATCAGATGTGGGTGATAATGGACGGAGCCCGGCAGGCCTTTGTAAGGTAGATATCGAAAACCATGGGCACAGCCTCACCGATAAGCTATCTCCTTCCTCTAGTCACTTGGTCATTTATGTGAGTCAACCTTGCTGGTCATACCGTGTGGGCTAACTTCCAGTCTAGAAAATAGATAAAGCGAACAGCCACCACTCTTTCGCTAGCCCGGCCAAATGATTGGTGGATTCCTTGGTGTGGCGCTATTTGTGCAGCTTTCATTCTGCCAAGAATCAAGCCCAGAGACGAATTTTGGTATCAGAATAGTCTAGGCTATCACATGAGAATGAGGCTGCAGACTGCCAGCGAGGCTGACGTCGCCGAACATGGCCGTTTGCGAGTGCGTAGCCTTGTCATCAACGACATTCGCTCAGCCTCACGCTCTCGGTGAACGCAGTCTTAAAGCGAGCCCCCCACCGTCCTCGTGATGGATGCCCGTCAGGTTACGCGCGAGTATAGGAAGGCCAGGAAAAATTCCTCAGCCTTTCATCTCTAGTGGCTCTCTGGGAAGTTCACGAAGCCGCATCATTCAATTCGAACTACTCGAAGTCGGCGTAACACACTCAGAGCAATATGCCTTTAGAAGCAGATGATCAACAGCGAGTCGACGATGCCATCGCAGAAGCAGGTGCAGAAGGATCAACGAAGTTACTCGTCCGAGATACGACCGAGTATCAGAAGTTAGGCCCCATTACTGTAATCTGTAGCATTCTGAATCGGACAATTGGTAAGTTCGTCTATATATTACGGTAGTATTGCAGAGCCTGACTCCAACTAGGCTCTGGTATATTTGTGGTCCCAGCACTGGTGCTAAAGAGCACCGGCAGCGTTGGTATCTCGCTCTTGCTGTGGGCCTTCGGGGCCATCGTAGGGATGTCAGCGCTGCTGGTTTGGCTCGAGTTGGGCCTTTCCGTCCCAAAATTCGAGGTTCCTGATCGAGACTCGACGAAGCCTTACCGTGAAGGCGAAACAGCATTGCAGAGTGTACCGCGAAACGGCGGCGAAAAGAATTACCTCGAGCACATTTACAAGGCTCCGAAAGTACGAACAACATGCATGTACGGAGTCATATTCATTGTTCTCGGCAATCTGTCGGGAAATGCTATCGCCTTTGGTATTTATGTCATGGAAGCAGCCGGCCTTCCAGGACACGATTCGGCAATTCGCGGTCTGGCTATCGCGAGCATGACTTTCGCATGTTTGCTTCATGGCTCATGGAGGCACGGAGGCATCGTGGTGAATAATGTCTTGGCTTTGTTGAAAGTTTTGATTCTCCTGGCAATAATCATTATCGGTTTCGCCGCCTCCGCTGGCGCTTCTTTTGGGCATGGACCCGTACATGGGCAGACCGTGAACCCCACGACTCACAAAGCGACCCCGAACTTCGACGTTCACTCATCATTTTCCGACGCCAATAGTAGCCCAGCCAACTATGTTGAATCGATTTTGTTGGTCGTCTACACCTATAGCGGCTACGAACAGCCTTTCTACGTAAGTTATCACGGCGAGACTTGGTCACCTTTGGGTTGATAGCTAATTGTTATTGATCACAGGTCCTCAGTGAGGTTTCACGGCCGAAGAAGACATTCGCGAAGTCCACTATCGCTGCGATGGGTCTAGCAGCAGTATTATTCATGCTTGTCAATGTTGCATATGTATGTAGACCCGCTTCCCCTACTAACATGCCGTGCAGCTAACATTGCTGAAGCTTTGCGCTGTCTCGGTTGACCGACGCTTGGAAAGGAACCTCGATATGGCCACTCTCTTCTTCAGTGAAGTCTTCGGGAACGAGACCGCCCCACGGGTGATGTCAGGGATCCTCGCGTTCTCGATTCTTGGGAACATTGTCGTAATGACCTTTACCGCCTGTCGAGGTGAGGGCGAAAATGATCTCTAGAGCGTATTATGAAGCTGACCTCGACTCCTACATAAGTCAAACAAGAGCTCGCAAAAGAAGGCATCCTCCCCTTCTCCCTCTTCTTCGCCAGCAGCACAATAACCCCCTACGCCCGACTCATGGCACGCCTCCGGCCCTCTAAACTACCAGAAGCCCAACGGCCTCCACCCGAACAGACCCCAGCGGCAGCCTTATTCTTACATTGGATTTTCACCATGGTCTTGATTGCCGCCACTTCTTCGAGGATCCCAAGGGTAGCTTACGCATTACTCGTGTCCCTGTATTCCTATTCCGTTGTCGTCATGGTCGGCTTCTTCGTAGCAGCTGGCCTTCTTTATGTTCGGTACAGCGAGCGCAAGGAATGGACAAACGGTGCAGGCTTCCATCCTTGGGGTGGCCCGACGGCCGCGATTATCTACTGTACGGTCTGCGCTTTTATTCTTGTCGCAGATTTCATTCCCCCGTCTGCTGGATCGCCGTTCGCGAAGTCTGCGACGGGGATCGAGTGGTATGTTGTACCTACTGTCGGCCTCGGGAGTCTTATACTGGGGTATATCTATTATATTGGCTTCCAGTATGTCGTTCCGCGGATCAAGAAGAAGGTGCTTGTTGTGGAGAGGGAGGCTGTTCTTGTTAAAGAGAGGGGTGAGTGGGTTCAGGCGGTTGAGTTGGTGGAGGCGTCGTGGGAGGCGAGACCGGGGCCGGCGAAGAATTCGGCTGAGGCCTATGGTAGTAATTTTGATATGGACAGGGTTACGGTTACGGTGGCTAAGTAGGGTATAATCTTTGTTGACTTTCAATGATATTTCAGCGACATGGGTTTATGTACCAATAATTGAAGACTACAAAGTTTCCATTATAATACGCTGTGTATTGCTGAGACTGCATGTTCAACAGTCTTTCGTTCGTGACAATTACAAACGTTACATAAGTGCCCGAGCTTGATATATTCCTAAACCCAGTGACTTCCATCTCCTTGCCAAAAAAGCCAACCCTTTTTGCAAGAAATTCATGTACCCAAAGTTACTATTTCGTGCAGCCCCTGACTAGGTCTGGGGTTTAAGAGAGGGCCAATCATAAGTTTCCAAGTATTTGTATGCAGTGATCGTGACTTCATGTCCTAGATAATTTCAAAGGAATTGTTAAATTGAACGAAGGGATGGGGATTGCGTTGATAATTTTCCGACACTGCGCCAGAGAGTTGATCTCCATGCTGGGAAGTTGAAGGTACTGCGGATAGTACCCTGCCTGCTCTTGAGTCAGGAAGATAGGAGACTATAATGAAGGATTGTGATCGTCTGTGTGCGTCACAATTTCAAGAGGTCGGATGTATAGTGAGTTTCCATACTCCTAGCCATGATATCTTTGCCGTTTCGTCAGTCGTAGCCCAAATGACTTGCAATTTTCTCATACGCCGAGGCTCTGTTTTGCGTATTCGGACGCGAGGCGACGATCTGCTTCAGCGTATCGAATGTGAGCCAGTGCTGCATATTGTAGGGCGCTGGCCAAATCGGGGACCAGAACTTCGTCTGCAGCACTGCGAGTGTGCATTGGCTCCGGGCCTTGTGATGATTCGACCTTTTCATCCCTTTTTTAGCTGCGGCGATTGCCGCCTCTCTGAATGAGAGTGTCTCTTAACGTCCTGACAATACGCGCTCTCTGCGCTCGTTCTGCCTATTCTGAGCAGGTTCTCGATTTTCTTGGTGGAGAATGTCAAAAGAGAGAACAAGAGGCATACTCCGTTAGCAATGATGAAAGTTATGAAAACCTTCCGACTATCGCCAACTCCTGCCATCGAGTCAAGCGATCTCATCCAGACAAGCCCCTGGTATATCGCAAGCCCGAGCAAGAACGAGAAAATTGACACTTTGACCATGGAGAAACGAGCGGCCACAATGAATACTGCAGCAAGTGAGGCTTGGATCCCTGATTCTTTGTCTTCTGGCGGAGGCGGTAGTTTCAGCCAATTGTGCAGTGCGTCTGGATGATAGAGCTGACCGATTTTTCTTTGGAGGACGCAAGCATAGTAAACAGACAGACACCCATAGACGACAGCTAGCAGTAACAGTGTGTGTATATCAATAATCGTCCCCCCGAAATACCAGTAAATGATTAGCAGATTGATGCTACTGCTTGGTCTCAGGAAAGGTCAATGTAATTAGCAAATCACATCTAGAGAGAAATTTCAAGTTGTGTTTCACACAACAGCTAAGGAGATAAGCTAGACTGGCCTATTGTCAGAACCGGCAATTTGATGAGAGATACCATGATATGCTAAAATTGAAAACTTCCCCTCTCTTACGCTCGCATGGAAAACATGGCAGTGTTTTGCAAGTTGAAAACAATGTAGCTTCATCCAATACAACACTCGTGTTATGAAGTCCACGATCCCGCTAGACGAGCTGGGGAGAAGGTGGTTACCTAAGGAATATATAGAGCCCTGCGTCCGAGCAATCGACGAAGCAATATCCGCTTGACGGTAAGGAATGTGGGTATTAGCAATGCATCACATATAAGAGACGTTTGATCAAGATGTTGAGGATGGTCATACAAAGTAGCCCTCCCAGTCACATACTCGGAAAAAACCAAGTTCTTTTTTGGGGTTTAGCACTGTCGGGAGGTATGACCTGCGTTCTCGCCTGCAGGACTCTTTATGTTCAACTAGCTCAGAAATGAAGATCCATCCTAGTACAGTTGCCCTCGGGAATGTTGTCGGTTGTCGCAATGGCCTTCAGGCCTTCAAATTCATTATCTATGCAAGCAAGTACGCAAATTGATATTTCAGTCTGACGGGTGTGGACGGTCAAAATTTCGAACGTCAGCTTTAGCGATTGCTTTCAAAGCAGTCCAGAATGAACATAGTCCCTTAGAGGACTTCACTCCCCTACTAAAAAGTCCTTTGGTATCTCTATATTGTTATGGAGTCTTCCATTCAGATTCTAGAAGCTGAGTACAGGTTTCAGTCATCATATCCTCCAAGACCGATTTCGCCCATCGAGTATTAGAACGCCTTCATGATAGCATCCACAAATCTGACTCTCAGTCAGGTTTCACAAGCTGAGTATGTATGAAAGACTAGTCGTCAGAGTCATAAGTCTAGTCAGAACATACATGTGTTAGTACTGTAGCAGACTCACGTCCTAAAATCGATGAAAGGTCAGCTGGTCTTGACGGTTGCTTTTGATAAAAAATTTTCGTATTCGATTTCACGCGAGCTGGAGCTTCTCAGAGGAAGCCGCTAGTCGACTACCGGAAGGTGTCCAGTCGTTGCCATGACCTGGGTAAAGCTGGATGACTCATGGAAACCATGTCGGTTGGCACTAAAACTCCCATCACCCTAAGTCATTCCATGGTGCGTGATTCCCACAGCGTCTAGAACATTGAAATCCCAACCAAAGTAGCGGCCAAGAAGATCTATTGTAGGACTTCCAGCTAGCACTGTTGCAGCGAGACCAGGCAGCACGGCCATATCATTGATAGAGCCTATTTCTCTAGACAAGAATTCAGACTGCGTAATTCCAAAGTCCTTCAGAGCTTGTAGAACAGCTAGGTCTCCTCTGGTAGCGGCCAGGCTATAAGTAGTCCATCCACCAATGCGCGTGCTAACATCTGCCCAATGTTGTAACAGTAGCCGGACGATGGCGCCACTGCGCAGACAAACACACAAGTCGAGAGGACTGATCGTAAACTTTTGGGAATTAAGATTTTCGGAACTCATTCCTTCTAAACTCAGGGTGATAGGTATATCTGGGTCTGCACCTGCTTCAAGCAGCACCTTTACTTTCATCAAACGAGTCTCCTCATTTTCATTGTCATCCAGTAGCGCTACGCTAAGGGCGGTGACGCGAAAATCGTGATCAACCGGAAGTGATGTCGAGATTGAACCAAGTAACCAGCTACTGGATTCGTCCAGTAGGGAACGATTGGCTACAAGGTATTTTATAGTCTTTCCAGGGTCTTCACTAGACAATTTTCTATTGACAAGATCCCCAGCAGCCGCTACATGAAGAAGCCCAACAGAGTCTTTGAGAGTGTCCTCTTTTAAAAACTCTGGAAGATCCATGGCAATCGTCAGTTTTTCAAACGCATTGCGATGCGCATTCCGCCGTCCCTTTGACTGTTGTGATTGAGATGGTGACATGTCTTCGACGATGAGCTGTCTGAGAGCCTCGAAAAAACTCCCTTTATGCTGGCTCAAGAACCAGTCCAGATTGAAGGGTCCCTGTTCGGGCAATGCATCCTGCATTAAGCCTGATATCAGGCCTGCATTCAAGTAAGCAGGCTCGTCGATTCGCCTGAACTGGAATGACGCCATGGCTCGCTGAGCATAGGAGAAGACATCTTTCTTAATACACGAGACCCAAGTGTTCTGAGCTGCGCATGCTCTGATCAGAAACATGTTTCCATCTTCGCCAATTATTTGAGGATCCACACCGACTAATCCAAGTTCCCGCCGAGACATTTGAACGTACTCTTTTACTGTTTGGTGGATGAACTGCACGACGGGTTTTGCATTGCCATCCTCCAGATCCATTTTCGCCTCTGGAGTGCCAAGCTCACTCGCCGCGGGCGACAATTCTAGAAGGCCGCCACTGCGACTTGCAAGCCGGCTCATGTTCCAGGATCTCGGAGCACCATTTTCGAAGTCATAAATTCCTAAAGTTGTGGGGTCTTTAAGCCGTGCGTCGTCAGAGCGGGGCCATCGATATGAGCGCTGTACAAAGTCCAAACTTGCCATGAAGGATCTTGCCGGTAATGGAACAAGGCTACAGAGAGCCATTTGCAGCATTATGTATGCCTCCGTAGAATATCCCGGGTCAACTCGTCGTAAAGTGTTAGCATACAGGTCCTTCAGTTCCCGCGGCATTTTCGCAACCTGATCTTCTAGAGCGACGTACGGAGTTCCATCTCGAATGCCCTTTGATAGCAAGTCTACCACAAGCCTAACCCAGATGAAGACCCCCAAGGCTCTCTCAGCCACCAGGTCAGCCAAACGCACCAAACCAGTCTGACCACTTATGGATCGCAGCATTTGACGATTGATGTCCAATCTAGCTTCTATGTATGTACGGATGTCCTGTTTCGTATATTCATGTATGGCGAAGCCAGGACACTTGCCAAAATGATGCCCAAAGACAGTCCAGGACCGGCTGGCCAGGCAAAGCTTGAGCCGGACACAATCATTGTCGGCACTCTTTACGAAGCTCTTTAAAACCATCGCAAGCATGTCATTGTCGCCATCGTGTTCGTCTAGAGCGTCTAGGAAAAGCAGTATTCGTATTTGTACTTTGCGCTGTTTAGTGATCGATAGCATAGCAGACTGGAGGACATCAGAAGTCCATGTTGGCGTCCTAGTCCTTTGGATTTTGACTAACTCGTTATAGCAAGGTACAACAAATACCACAAGAGCTGGTATCTGCTGTAGGATCGAACAAAGTATTTCTTGAAACATCCCCGTTAGCGATTTTTGTACTTCGGATCCTCGATCGTGGAAGAAGAAAGCAGCGACAATCCACCCAGTATTATAGTCAGTATTCAAAGCTTCCAATAGCCTATGATCACGCATTGCAAACTTCATTAAAGTTGATTTGCCCGCTCCAGGCTTTCCCTGAATCCAGTAAATTGGACGAGTGTTTGGCCTCTTTTCCAATAACCATTCATGGAACGACACGGTTGCCGCGTCAAAGAGCCAATGGAAAGTTTCTTCGTGTGCTTCACGGACTTCGACAATGCGAGTCCTGGTTGCTGCGTTGTTTAGACTATTCAGACAGTCTGGCCACGAGCGTCAATCAATGAATGGCTTGCTAGTGACGTATTCAGATCATACCCTCTTCGTCCTGGGAAGGCGTCACTATCTAAATTAGCTATCGAGCTGCTATGAAAGAGTATTGAAACGAAGATTGGACTTCAGAAGGCGTCACGTACTTTTGTTCGCCCGTAGCTCCTCCACCCATCGCCGTAGCTGAGCGCTTACACGCTTGAAGCCAATATCCGAAGCATCTCCAAACTTTGTCATATTACTGTGGTCTGCCGGTATACTTCCAATTTCTTCCCTTCCATCACCAATCTTAGCCGAGTCTCCATTAACGATCTGTAGTCTAGTAAGCTTCACTGGAAGAGCGATGAACCTCTTCGAGCAAAATTCGTATCTTACAATAGTATTAAAGATGAGATACTTCCTCGTTTCTTTTTCTTCGCGAAAGGAGTATATGGCTAGTTTGTATTTTAGTAACGTCTGGCTAAAACTATCTCCAATTCGGTCGAGGGTTTCTGAATTCCTTTCTAGGCCTTGTAGGAGTTTGAGGTTTGGGCGCTTGGTGAAAATGACTGTACAGTTGTATGCTATCTTTCCCATCGATGCGGATTTCGATCCACGATGCGGAGTGCCGAGAAAGCACACACCGTATGTTGCAGGAGCTATTGCTTTGAGTCGCGTTCCGACAGTGGACGAGGACTGATTCAGAGCCTAGAACGGAACGCAGTGGTAAGACAATGGTTCATAGAGCTAGGTAGGTGGGGGTATAGAAACGAGAACAAGAAGCTGATGTTGGAAAACTCGGGGAAGGTCTTGGGATAGGAGATTGTGGAAGAGCATCGAAGACGTATTCGCAGCTCGAAATTAATTTCTGATGCTGGTGCGGTTGGTTTTTGTGAACTTACATCTTTCACAACAATGCCTCCTAGGCTGTGAACCACGAAGATAAGCGGAACATCTTGCTACTAATGCGTCAGTAACGGTATTTTCTTGGGTGAGGCTCGCTTGTAGTCATTGACATTTCGTCATGGATTTAGCCATCCTCAGCAACGGCCTAGATCATGCACGGGCAATGGATATATGCTGAGAAGCAAAGCCTCAGAATTGACATGATTATGATTATGGAGCTCATGGGGGAAGGGAAGGCTGTGAGAAAAGGCTTACTTCGGCAGGCGAGCTGCGAAGATCCGCAAGATCTGACAGCAAGTTCTGTGCATGCTGATTTATAGTATTCTGTCCAGCCGAAGATAGAAAGCCATCGACATCAGCGTCATAGCCGAACGAGAAGATTCTTGCATCTGGTATCACGGCTGGTAGAAGGACTTGAGGCCAGTAGATGGATTTATCATCATGGTCTAGGTTTTTGGCTGTCCACGTCTTTCGAGAATGACCAAAGAGACCATGCACGAACACGATACTGACAGATGCCCGTCAGCGTCCTGCAAACATGGAGAACGAGAGCTGGCAGCAATTGAACATCCGTTGCTCTGGCCGCCTTCCAGGAGCCAAGGCAGACCACGGCCCAGACAGCCAAAGCCCCGACGACATCATTCCAGATGAAGTACACGTACTGCGCAGTCACTCCAGTGTCCTTCGGCGGTGTGTAGAGCTCATTCAATCCATATTGGCTTCCCATAGCACCGTTTTAGGATGACATACCCCGAGGACTAGCTCCAATGTAAGCGGATACGCATTTACTGGTAGGAGGATTAAAGCCACCTTCTGCCAGACCATCAATACTGGAAACTTACTCTGAACCAGGACCTCTCTTGCAAGGCTGGACTTCGCGACCTCACAAATATTCGCTTGAGCTCATATTAGGTGTTCGAGGGCATAGATGATAGTGTTTCGCAGCACCAATACGCTCATCGCACTCGATGGATACCCACGATGTGTCTTCGTAAACATCTTTGCAGCTATCGCACACGGTCGAGCTGCGATGAGGCTGAGAAGGATCGGATCCAGCCCCGCCTCCACACCTCGATATCCAGATCTAGCCCTTAACAGCAGCTCCAGCCCCCAACGCGGGCAAACCCGTGCGCTTTCCTGCCGCTAATGTTGGCCCTAGCTGCTTGCAGGTACTGAAGCGCTTTCATCTCGTCCATGCCGCTTCCCTTTCGAGCCTTCACCTTCCAGTGGCCTCTCTCCTGTCGCGATGTACAAAGCTGATATGTCAACGAGCTCGATGTATGATATTTCAAAACTTTGCATACCATCATTTTGTTTTCACAGAGGAGTTTTGTGCCAAATGAAAGTCTCTGTTGGCGTCGGGATCGTGAATCCTTCGCCCCAATGGGCGTTTCATGCTAATTATAATGCGCAGTCGAAGGGCTGAACAGTCACAGCCAGCCTCTAAGCAGACACGGCAGGCAAGGCAACTGCATGTTGGGTAAATACTCCCACCTGCCCTGTGTTTCTTTGCCTTTGCTCGAGCGTGAAATTTCTTGACGTCGTTCGTTAT
>JAABUI010002102.1_pt1 | contig 11200 bp, 15 predicted proteins | sample 5559111 | NCBI WGS metagenome assembly JAABUI01 (sample SAMN10711870, study PRJNA513365) | rock metagenome | isolation source: Antarctica rocks | place: Antarctica: Victoria Land, Buttleship Promontory
ATGCTTGCTCTCTCTGGACACATTGTCATCAGTGACACCGGACAACTCAGAGTATCTGATCAGGCATCAAAAGTTTCTTTGAGATCAGCCAGAGTCACTGATAAAAATGTGTCCAGAGGCAGCATGCATCAGTGGGGCCTCCCTTGGGTCAGTGCTGTATGCTGGCAGCGCATGTCCTGAGCCTAGAGCTATGATCAACGTCAGCTGCAAGTATGTCAGAGTCGACATACAGGGCAGCAGGAGGCAGACGAGCCTGTATGTGCCAACCTCCAAGGTTTTGGGTCATGAGGTGGAAAAGGCCAGCTACAAGTTGCTGCTTCTGCCAGAAAATGCCAGCTACAAGTTGCTGCTTCTGCCAGAACCCCATTGTGTTTCTAAAAACGCTAGTGATGTCACTGCATCTGCCACGCTGCATCTGCTTGTCATCAATGCCAACCTACTGTTACTTGATGTGCACATGAGCATGCAGCCCAAGAGTGAGGGGGCCTGACAAGGGTACCTGTGCCCTTCATGCCGGTCTTGTCCAGGATGCTGTCCAGAATGTAGCCCTTGCCATCCTCATCCTTTTTCTTGAAGATCAGCGCTGTGATCTCAATCAAGAAACTTGACAGCTCAGTCTGCAATCAACAGATTATGCATGTCACATTCCAGTCCTACGCACTGCACCATAATATCACGCATGCTGTGCTTGCAAAGCCGGAGACATTTGCATCATGTGAAGCTTGAGTGTAAAGCTTGGACACCAGGGCAGACGCTGAAACTTCAGGTCAACTCTACAGGCTTTTGCAGCATACAGAAGTAGCAACTGCAGCATGCATTGCTCAATGCAATAGAAGCGATTTCAGCTGCTGTGTGACCAAAGTTTGCTCCAGGGTGTGCAGCTGACCTTGTTCCACTCATCAAAGGCTTCACCTAGCTCCTCATTTGAGAAGCCACCAACAGTCTTTAGGATGTCGTACGCCTCTGAGATGAGCTGCATGTCACCGTACTCAATGCCATTGTGGACCATCTTGACAAAGTTACCGGCTCCACCGTTGCCAACATAGGTCACACATGGGCCATCGTCGACTTGTGCAGCTACTTTCCTCACAATATCCTCAATGTGCTTGTAGGCCTCTTCAGTGCCACCAGGCATCAAGGCAGGACCTGCACCGAGACTAGCAATATCAGTATGCTACTGCCTGCAGGGTTCCACGAATGCCCATTGGGCAAGATGCCTTGAAGAGCAGCAGAGCTTCAGAGAGCAGCACAGCTTTGCATGGTGCCTAATCTTGAAGTAAGAGTATTGCAATAACCACAGTAAACACAGCCAAAGGGCGGCAAAGCAGCTCATGATGGTAAGATCCAAAATGTAGTAGTGGCTGTTGAGGAGCACAATCACCATTGATGTGTCCATTGACACATGGGCTTGTACATTGCTTGCATGAACCGTGATAAAAGTTTGTAAGAGATTGCGGACTTGAGTAAGACTGGTGACTCACCATTCCTAGCACCCTCCTCACCGCCTGACACACCCATGCCCAAATACATCAACCCCTTCTCTGCAACCTTCTTCTGACGGTGCTCAGTGTTCTCGTACCACTCATTGCCACCATCAATGATGATGTCGCCCTTTTCCAACAATGGCATCAGCAGGTCGATGGTGGATTCGACTGGAGCACCAGCCTTTACCAGCATCATCACCCGCCTGCAGAAGATGCTTATCATACACATATCTGCCTGATTACTGATGCAGCTGTCTTGCTCAGAAATGAAGAGTTCGCCCGGTGATGCTTGATGCTCACAGCATACCTTGGCCTCTCCAAAGAAGCTATAAACTCCTTGAGATCTTTGAAGCCATGCAGATTCTTGCCCAGCCCTGGAGCATGTCATTACCATCAACAGTTCAACACCATTTGGTACAAAAAATCACAGGCTAACAATCTACAGTTTGAACCAACTACTATGACAAACCAAGCACAGCTTTACAAACAGTTTTATACCTTCTTTCTCAGCTCGTCGGACACAAGCTTCCGTCTTGTCATAAGATCTGTTGTACACTGCTATGTCGAAGCCCTTTTCGGCAACATTTAGGGCAAAGTTCTGCAACCAAACATAACACTTTGTCCGCTGCACTTACGACTTTCAAAATGAACCTAAGAGTTAAGAAAGCACGAGTACCTGTCCCATGACAGCCAGACCAATCAGACCAAGCTTAGACATGGTTGTGACTTGCTTCCTGCAGGCCAAATATGCCAATCAATCCAACCGATGCATGCTTAACAGATCTCGGGTTTGCTTGCTGGCAATGCGTACTGCTCTGTGCGCTCCTCAGTTGCTGCTACAGCTGTGATTGGTGCTACTATATTGCGTCGACCTTTGGCGAGGACAGCTTTGTGTTGTGCGCGCCGTTCAACGAAGCAGGATACCAAAGACGGACGTCTGGTGCAGCTGGGCAGACTGACGGGTGTGACGGATGTTTTCTGGGCAGCACAAGGTTTCAAAGTGCCGTTCACTATGTGCAATGCGCCTGCCATATGCTGCGCTTCTACTTGTCAGCAATTCTTAAAAGTTTCCTGCCAATTACTGCAGGGCCTGCGGCGAGTTGAGTCCAAGGCGAAATTTCCGAAATGAGACAATTTTGCATGCAAGGATACAATAATGTTGAGGCAAATTTGCCATCATTTGAAGATACCCCTCGGGCGGTCATTTAGTACTTATGGCGTGCTCAGGGGTGGGCACATTTAGAAGTGCAAAAGCAACGGCCTTGGACTGCCGGGAAAATTCACGTGCAGAACAGGGGGTCCAAATTTTTGAGCCACCACCGACCTCGACTGGCAGCGACTGAGTTCAGCGGCGGAGCCCAAGCTCCTGCAATCATTATCAATATTGCTTTATATTACTGAAGGGAGTTATGACTGATGCGCAATCCCAGATTTTTGCTTCCCTGAAGAGCCATGGGCTTGAGTCATGGGCTTGAGCATCCTTCGGCTGCTTGCTTCGATAGCTCATAGTCTCCGGTATCTCGGTGTAACTCATGAACTAAGTGCAGCAGTAGTCGACCACACAAGTAAACCGATAGATTAGGCAAATACACAATGTACCACTCACATGCAAAACTTTGTACTTTACTGACTATCAGCAACACACTCCATGGGCCTTGCACACTGCATGCACATGCACAGAGCCTTTTCACAAGCTGACATTCTTCATGAGCTGCTGAGCTTGAGTGACGAGTGCAGCCACCAACAGAAGCCAGGACACTCCTTCAACGCCACCTAGGACCCCGCCCTACAGACAGCAAACAATATGTTTATACCCAACATGTGAGTCGACTGAGCCCGCATGGATACTTTTGCACATCCTCTCCATTATGCATGCTGATACATACAGCAATCTCCACAAACAGCAACCATGGTCTGTCTGTATGTATGTCAAAGCCAGAGAAAGTGAGCTTACTGGAAGTCCATGCCCTGTTAGGACCTTGGTGATCAAGGAAATTCCAACAACAGGGGCAGAATACTTGAGAATTGGCGCAGATGCTGCCAACCAAACTCCTTTGACATCGCCTTCATGCACTGACAGCATTAGTGTCTCCCAGCGCGACGATGGTGTCCTGGCTGCAGGCTTTAACAGGCGCTTCAGAACCTTGCCAGGCTCCACATCCCACATCTCAATGTGCTTTACCACCCTTCCTGTCTCCTGCATGCATAGATATGTCACACAATATCGTACACAGCAGCATACCCTGGTCTGGGTGATGGCACAGACAGCAGTAACTTCAGCACTGCAGATCAGATGATCACCCAGCCAAGCGTTGCAGATTGACAGTTTGTCCATGTATGCACCAGCCAGCAATCAGCAGCTGATGAGGCATGTACATGAGGGTCTTTTCACAACAGCCAGCACGGCTTTACGACACCAGTCATGCTCCATAGCAGCCCCAAGCAGAAGACACAGTCTTGCCATGAGGGCCTGCTCCTTTATCATGAGCTGCAGCCTGGTCAGCCAACAAAATTAGCAAGTTTCCATTCCTTGAGACGACACAAACCTGACTGAACACATGGGTGGTGCCACCGGCAGCAGCAAGCAAAGGCCGCCATGGTAATTGCACAATACCACTAACCCTCCATTTTGTCTCAAGCTGACCATCAGCTTCTTGCCAGTCATAAATGTCAAGCTTGATATCCTGCCTGCAGGCAGCCACTACAAACATGGAAGACTGGCAGCAGCACAAAGTCACATGATTAGCTGCACTGCAAATCCTTTCAGGTATGAACAAGTAGCACATGCAAAGCAAGCAAAACACCATTTGCTGCACTCAAATGCAGAGCTTACAGTAGGCCTCCCAAATTTGAGACATTCTTTTTGAACCTCTCAACACCATTGAAGGATGTGAAAGGGTCAGCAAAAGTACAGTCAGCCTCATAGGCCTCCATCTCTCCTGCTCCTGCACACACAGGACACATAAATGCAGATGGCAGAGTAGTGGGTATGAGCAATAAAAATGCCAGTGTAGCAAAGATCATGAGGGAATTATGAGACTATCGTTGCAAGGTGCTAGATGGCAATGTCAGACTCAAGTCAGTGCATGCTGTGCCAAATACAATGCAGAACAGAAGCAGCAACAGTGTGATACACGAAGCATTACTGAGTTACTTGTTGTTTGCATTCTTGTCTGGCATGGAGGATCATGAGCAGAGGACTCATGATCAATGTGCAGACAACAAGGACTCATGATCAGAGTGCAGACGACAATGAAACGCCAGGTCAACAGCATTAGCTTCCTGTGCATGATTGTCCATTAATGGTTTCATTAGATAGTGAGGGGGTTGCAGTCACAATACCTGTGAAAAAGTATGTCTCATCATAGTCTCGCTTGATGCTGTCCAGAACCTCCTGTCTTGTCATCTTTGCTGCGGCAGAGGTACGCATGAGACACCACGGCAACAACATCTGTGACTAACGTTCACAAGTCCTGCTGAGAGAGGGACCTCATCAAGCACCTGGGTCGGCTGTCGTTGGGGTTCGGTTCGCTGCTTTTTGTTGCGCAGACCAACCACATTGCCAAATTGCTCGGCTCCATACCACACGGCTTTCAAGCCAAGACCCAAGTCTTCTTTCGCTGCAGTTTGGACGAAAACACACGAGTGATCAACGGCTAAGTGAAGTCTAGAGCTGAATGATAATGCTGTGAGAGAGACCTTCTGTCTTGTTTCTATTGCTCGACCCAGATCTGTCTAATGGCGATTGTCCCTTGGCACGGACTACGGTGAAAGCTGGGCGCTTTCGACGAGCAAAAGGACTGCTATGCAACAAATTCGAAGGGTCCTGGCATACATGGCAGGTCGTCTGCCGATAGCAGTCAATGCTGCCGGCACTACAGATAGGCGTCATCAGCATATGCAGGCTCCCACCAGCAAAATGCTCTATCAAGCACAGGCAAAGGTGACCTATCGTGCTTTTGAGACTGCACGGAAGACTGCACGGAAGACACGCCAGGCGTGCTCAGTGGCACTGCCAAAGTCTTAGGATCTTAAGTGGTAACCTAAGCGCGGTGTCATCACGCGCGCCCGCATAACTGTTGTGATTGACTGTGGACCGTCGTTCCGGTGTGATGAGTTGGTAGCTAGCTAGCCAAATGCGCAGCCCTGCAGTTTGATCGCGCACGGCTGAATTCTGAGAACCTGCACGGGAAGCAAGTGCTCGATTGTGCTGTTGTGAGAGGTTATAAGCAGCATGTCTTTTGGAAGTTTCAGTAAGTAGCAAGCTAGTTTGCCTGCGTCCTTGGCAACGTTGAAAGAGCAGTGACTGATCTCTGCCACTACTCCTAGGCTTCGGACAGTCCCAGGCAGCGCCAGCTTTTGGAGCTTCTTCACCGTCTCTGTTTGGTGCATCTCCCTCTCCCCCTTTCGGTGGTCAGGTACAATGTCGTGCATCGTACAATTTAGTGGAAAAAAAGCCAAGTAACAGTCTGTGCTGAGCTTTGATAACCTCTTTGCAGCCTGCAAGTTCCCCGTTTGGCCAAACGTCTGGTGGAATGTTTGGAGCAGCAGCCACACCGGTATGCTAAGCATGACAAGATGTCTTACACCTCGCTTTTCAGAAAATAGCACCAGGCACTATTCTGTGCCTTACAGGCTTTTGGGCAGCCATCCACACCAGCCTTTGGCACACCTGCATCAACGCCTGCCTTTGGTAGCACTGGCTTTGGGGTATGTTGTTCTGAACCCCGTACTGCGTGACCATTTGTCCTTTTGGCCCTTTGCCTCTTGTGCAGAACCATTTATGTCTTGTATATATTCTGCAGGCAGCTCCCACTTCTTTTGGCTTTGGAGCTAGTCCTGCATTTGGGCAGTCAGCGGTGAGTTGCATTGCAAACACTGGATATAACTGCCTGCCTACATACATGCGTTGATCCTGTGGGGATGTGCCTGTTGATTACGTCTTGCTTGCAGCCGGCATTTGGAGCTCAGTCCACGCCAGCTTTTGGTGCACAATCCTCTGCTGCCTTTGGAGCTCAGTCAGCCCCTGCTTTTGGCGCCACCCCTGCTTTTGGAGGTGGGGGTGGGGCTTTTGGTGGCGGAGGTGCATTTAGTGCAAAGCCTGCATTTGGTGCCTCATCACCAGCCTTTGGTGCCAGTGCAACCTCAACTCCAGCTTTTGGTCAAACTCCTGGTGGCTTTGGAGCCGCAAGTCAGCCTTTTGGCCAGACAGGTGATGGCTTTCCTGATTGCAAGACTGCACACGCCTGTGGATGGTATCAGGCAAAGAACAGTTGCAAGCATCAGCTAGCAATGCGATGTTATCTTGGAGTCTCTGGACATGCAGCGCTGGCATGTGCGCTATGCTGTACATTAGTTGGCTTTAGATAGGTGAGCACTCATGTGTCTGGTGTGTCCATGCAGGATTCGGCCAGCAGCAACCAGCAAGTGGCACACGTACTGTGGCATGGAGGAAGACTGCAGCATCAGACTCGACAACAAACAAATCTGATGGCAGCTACTTCTCCATTACGGCTATGCCAGAGTATGCTAACAAATCCTTTGAGGAGCTGCGCTGGGAAGACTACCAGGTCAGCCCTTGCGAACTACACCTGTCTTTGTGTACATGGCGCTCAATTGCATCTTTGAAGCATCTTGTCTGCAAGATGCTCAATCCTGTGTATGCCTCATGCACAATAGTCATCCCTTGCAATGATCAATGACAGGTGATCTAGCAGCTACTTCACCAACTGCGACTTTTTGCTGATCTTTGTCTCCATCTGCAGGCTGGTGTCAAAGGCAACACCGGCGCTGCACCAGCAGGCAGCACGGGCTTTGGTCAATCTTCAGGAGGGTTTGGGGCACAGTCTCCACAGCCATTTGGCGCTCCCTCGTCAGGATTTGGGGCAGCCAGCACGCCAGCCTTTGGTCAAAGCCCTGCCCCAGCCTTTGGTGCCTCCTCCACTCCTGCCTTTGGCTCGTCAGGCTTTGGGGGTGCGACTCCAGCCTTTGGCGGTGCAACTCCTGCCTTTGCCCAGAGCAGCACACCTGCATTTGGGCAGACACCTGCCTTTGGTGCATCCACTCCTGCCTTTGGTGGCGGCGGCTTTGGCACCCCACAAAGTTCTGCAGCCTTTGGTTCCACCCCTTCAAACCCCTTTGGAGGTCAGTCTCAGGCTGCCCCTTCCTTTGGGGCAAGCAGCGGCTTCACAGGATTTGGCACGCCCCAGAGTACTCCAGGCTTTGGCGCACCTCAAAGCACACCGGCCTTTGGCAGCACTGGATTTGGAAGCTTCGGTCAGAGCAGCGGCGCACCTGCATTTGGTGCAGCTTCCACTCCTGCCTTTGGTCAGCAGCAGCAGCAGCAGCAGAGCACCCCGGCCTTCACCTTCAACACCGGAGGCGGGTTTGGCACACCACAGCAGTCTCCTGCCTTTGGGGCATCATCACCAGCAACAGGCTTTGGCACTTCTGCTCCTGCTTTTGGAGGGCTCTTCAATACCAACAACCAGCAGCAACAACAGCCGCAAAAGCCCGGTGGGTTTGGCTCATCATTTCCCACTTTTGGTCAGGCAAGTGGTGCAGGTGGCTTTGGTGCTGCTAGTGCACCAGCTTTTGGTCAGAGCCAGGCTGCTGGAGGCATTTTTGGGGCTCCTCAGTCAAGCCCAGGCTGTGGCAGTATATTCTCACAGCCAAACCAAGGCTTTGGCACAACAGGATTTGGTCAGTCTGCGCAGCAGCAGCAGCAATCTCAGCAGCAGGCACAGCCCCAGCAGCAGCTGGCCATTGCAGGTGACCATCTTCCATGCTGTGTTGTCTAGGTGACCTATCTCCGTGTCTGTTGCATGTAGAAATTTGAAAGGCTTGTGTAGCTTGATCACCGATAGCAGTCATTGGACAATTGGTCACATGTTTGCTGCAGATCCCAACTCAAACCCCTATGGCTTAATGCCTGAAGCACCCAAGATACCAGAGTATGCCACAGGTCTAGCTGCCAGACCTGGCCTAGGCACTGCACTTTCACGCAGCTCCCCGCTGCTAGCACCACGCCCTATAAGCCGCGCCCTTGCTGGTAGCACTTTTGGCAAGCCACCAGCACGCTCCCGTCCCAGGTATCGCTGCTTTGCTACTGGTTTCTCAAAGCATTGAGGACACCTGGTCTCCAGTGTATGTAAGCATGCATTGACCAGTAACAGCATGCACAGCGTATCTGTGAGCTGCTGGCAAAACATGCACAAGACAAGCCATCTTTTGAAAAGATCTGCAGGTCTGCTTGCCCGATGCAGCAGAGCATCTGCCTTCAGGCATGCTTGACCATACATCCATGTGTCTGAGGCCATTCACTGCCATTGCACAGGTCAGCGACTCCAGCTCAAGCTGAGATCACATCTGTGGATCGTGCAGCGCCCTCCACAGCGCTGGTCCTCACCCCCCGCAGCAACCCTCGCCACCTCTTTGTGCGCAGCCAGCTGCCATCAACAGAGGCCGGCTCCTCCATCACCACAAGCCCTGTAAGCGTTGCTGGAGGCAAGACATCTGATGAGCAGACTGATGACCCCAGCTCAAGCAAGCAGCCAGGGCAGCCTTTGGTCGATGGTGCAGATGGCAAGCAGCGCAATCAGGAGACATTCCATAGCCCAGCAAGGGATGAGATGCTGGAAGAAGATGAAGATGATGATGCTCAACAGCGAGTCAGCGATGCCCAGGTGTGTGACAGTGTGCCATGCGATTTATGTGATGCTGTATGTGCAATCTGTGTTGCCCGAAAATCAGATGGTATCACTAAAGTAGGTGCATCAGATATTGCTATGATTTACAGTTTAGACTCCAGGTCAAACTCCAATGGGAGGGGATGTGCAACATCTGTCATATCCTCATGTTCAAAGGTCATGCACCATTGCTGGTGTCAACTGACCAACCTTGTGTGCACTGCCCTCTGTAGATTCAACAGCTTCTGCCAAAGCTTGCTGGAACTGAGTACGCCATCTCACCTTCAGCAGGGCAGCTGGCTATGCTGGTGCGCAGTGGCGGCATATTGGAACTCAAGCGCGTTGCCAACTTCACTGTCATGCATAAGGCCTGGGGGTCTGTCAGATGGCTGGAGCCTGTGGATGTTCGGTCTTTGCCACTGAAAGAAATTGTCCAGATAGCTCACAAGAACGTGGATGTGAGTACACTACACACTGTGTTGTTAGACTGTGACAGGTTTCATCACAGTGTTGACTCCCAGTCTACTGTGTTGCTAAATATGGCAATGTGTTCATGTTTCATGTTCTGGCACCTTCGTTGCTGTATCTTGCTCTGTGGCTTTAAGTGCTGGTAGCTGTCAACCAGAACTACAGGCGCATGCGTGCAGCACCTTCAGCTGCAAACTGACAATGACACCTGGCTGATGCACAGGTGTACCCAGCAAATGGGCCTACAAAGCCTGACATGGGAGAGGGCCTGAACAAGCCAGCAGAGATCAGCTTATACAAAATTGTCAAGAGAGATGCCAATGGTACTATCATCCGGCAGGGGGAAGACTTCCAGAAGTTTGTTCATAAGCTGAAACACATGTCGTCAAGGCAGGGCACTGAATTTGTCAGCTATGACGAGGAGAGGGGAATCTGGAAGTTCAGAGTGGAGCATTTTAGCAGGTACAGCTCATCAACTTCATTTGAAATCTAGTATTCTGCTGTGTGCAATGACCTTTGCAGCAAAATTGCATTCTCCTGCATGACATGCCAAGTCTTGCAGCATACGTGATGTGCTATCAAGAGGTCCTAAGTGCGGGCTTGCTTACAAGCCCGTAGTAGCAGCTGGCAGCTAGTGCAAACCTTTGCTGTCTCACTAAACAGCTCTGGCAAGCTGTGCAACCTGTTTGCCTGAACAGCGTTTGCGTGGCTTTTTGCTATGCAGGTATGGCTTGATCGATTCAGATGATGAGGATGAGGATGGCTATACAGAGCCCATGCAAGAGAACACTGTCTCTCAGCAACCAAAGGATGTTAAAGGCAAGGCTGCACAGGCTGCGCCTCCCAAGCAAGGGTATGGTCTGTTTGATGAAGATGAAGACATGGATGATGATTCAGGCAGCGACCAGACAGGTCGGTGTCCTTTGCTGTATTGTAGCAGTTTGTCAAGCCAATTTTGTCATCCCCACCATCGACGACATCCATGCCATGATGGCATCATTCAGTCTAGCCTGTGGTTTATACATGCCAGCCTTGGCATGAGCAATAGAATTGCACAGCACATCTGTGCACACCTGCCAAAAAGCGGACTCAAGGCATTGTCTGACAGATTTCTGACCCAATACTGTGTGGGATGTTTTCAGAACTGTGGTTTCGCAGGTGGAGTGCACTTGGATGATGATGCTGAGCAAGATCGTGAGGTGCACTCACAGACAATGGCAAGTGGTGAATTGATGCTGGAAGATGATGACATGCCAAGTGGGTTGTCTGGCTCCTGGCTGCTCGTATGATATGCATGTTGCATGTGGGAGGAATGCTCATGTTGCAGCCAAGGCAGCTTGTGCCCAAATGCAAGACCATCATGAGAGGCTGAATGCAAGGCAGCCTGTATGCAATTGCAAGATGACTGTTGATGCATTCTAGCAGGATTGTCTGCTGCTGCTGGATGACTGTTGCTGGCTGTTTTCTGCCCATAAAGCCATGCATGTCTTGGAAGCGTTATGCAGTGAATGGCCTTTCTGCCATGTGCACAATGTAGTGCTCTGGCATAGTATATTCCTT
>JAABUI010002103.1_pt1 | contig 11198 bp, 11 predicted proteins | sample 5559111 | NCBI WGS metagenome assembly JAABUI01 (sample SAMN10711870, study PRJNA513365) | rock metagenome | isolation source: Antarctica rocks | place: Antarctica: Victoria Land, Buttleship Promontory
GGTGCCCAGTCGGAGGTCTTCGGCACCCTGGTGTTGGTGCAGCAGATGATGCTCCTCGCCCAGACCATCAGCGACACCCACGAGACCGCCGGCCGACTGGGACAAGCCCGGTGGGCGGCCGAAGCCGCCGACCGCGCAGGCCTCGCGGCGCACCGCATGCACACCGACTCGGCGGCACCAACACAGGAGCGGGGAGCAGAACCGCAGCGCACGGCAGCAGAGCAGGGCGCGGCGCCGGAGCAAGCGAGCCAACCGGTCGCGGCAGCAACCACCCGATACCGGAGCAGTCCGCGAGGACAGGGAGTGGGGACGATGACAGACGTGCAGGGGTTGCCCGAACACCACCGGGCCTACATCTACGCCCGAGCCGCGGTGCTGACCGAAGACACCAGCACCGACGCTCTAGACGCGATGGTGCGCCGGGGATTCACCGACGCCGAGGAGCTGCGCATGCGAGACCGCCGCTACCTGGCAGCCCGCGGCACAATCGTCGAGCGGGGCGAGGATCTCGCGGTCCTCGACACCCACGCCAAGGAACTCCTCGACCACCACACTGAGGGCGACCACCACACTGAGGGCGACCACCACACCGAGGGCGACCACCACACCGAGGGCGGTAACCCCACCGCGGGCGCGCCACAGGTCGCGGCGCCGAGCATCGTGCAAGCCAAGGAGCAGGAAGCGGCCGAGCAGGACGCGCACGACTTCGCGGCGGTGCGCGCCCTCGCCGCGCAGCAAACACAGGTACCGCAGGCGGTGCGCCTGGCCTCACAATTCGGCGGCCGACTGTACGGGCCGCCACCCACAGGCGGGGCAGCACCACCCGCACCCTGAGGAAGCGAAGACGCGCTGCGGGTCGGCGGTCAGCACGGATTGCCCACGGATTGCCCAGTTACGGCCATCAGTAACTGCCCGCTGATGGCCACATCGCTACGGGACTGTAGTAGTTGGCGGCTGTTGCGCCAGGCAAACGCCAAACCATTGATGTGTGAACGTCGGTGGATCTCGCAACTAGGCATCGGCGGGCGGTGCCGATCGGCAAACTTACGCAGCTGAGTGCGGAGAGCGCATCTGCATCGGTATGCAACAGTCTGGATAAGAACGACCGGCATTTGATGTGACTGGTGGTGTGGATGTGGATGTTGCAGGTGTGTCGTTGCGGGTAGGGGCACGGACCCCGGCTTGATCATGGGATTGCTGAAGTCCTACTGATCACCGGGAGGGTTCGTGCCCCTGCTGCCAGCATCCCTGACCGAACCCCTGTGGGTCCAGTTCTCCACGCTGTTGAAGGACGACGATCGCCCCGAATTCGTCGCGGATCATCCGTGGGGGTGTCACCGCCGCCGGATCCCCAACCGGGTGGTGTTCGACCACGTGCTCGCCGCCCTGGTCCACGGCAGCGGCTACGAGCGCATCGCCACCCCAGGGTGTTCGGATCGCACGATCCGCCGCCGACTGGCCGAGTGGGCCGAGCGCGACGTGGGTGTGGAACTGCTCAAAGCCGCGCTCGCCGCCTACGACCAGATGATCGGTCTCGACCTCGACGACCTGTCATTGGATGGGTCGATCACCAAATCGCCCTGCGGAGGGGAACTTTCGGGGCGGTCCCCGGTCGATCGCGGCAAGCAAGGCACCAAACGCTCGGTGGTCACCGACGGCACCGGCATCCCCCTTGCCCTCGTCGCCACCGGCAGGTGAACACCGGGTTGGTCGTCGGCTTGTCGCCAGATCGCTTGAGCTCAAGCTCCGACTTTGACCTTGCGTGCCTCGGCGCGGGCGATGGTGACCGCCAACAACAACACGCCACCGTTGAAGACTGGCTGCACCCAGAACGGCACACCCAGGAGGCTCAGCCCGTTGAAACCGACGGCCAGCAGCAGGATCCCGACGACCGAACCGATCACGTTATAACGTCCGGCTCTGTAGGTGGTCACGCCCAGGAACGCTGCCGCGTAGGCCGGCAGCAGCAGATCGGAGCCGAAGCCGGGGTTGGCGCTGCCACTCTGTCCCAACGCGAGCACGCTCGCGCCGCCGACCAGCAGCCCGCTGATGACGAACGCCGCGATCTTCAGTCGCCCGGTCCGCAGGCCAGCCAGGAAGGCCACCCGTTCGGACCCACCGACGGCGTACCAGCTGCGGCCGAGGGGTGTCTGCTCGAGGATGTAGAACAACGCGACCGCGAAACCGAGCACAATCCACACCGAGATCGCCAACGGCCCGGCGTAGCTGCCGCCGATCGTGGTCACGGCGGAGGGGATGTTGGAGAAGAGTACTTTGCCGCCGCTGGCTCCCTGGGTCAGACCCTGCAAGATAATGCCGACGCCCAGCGTTGCGATGAACGAGCTGATACCGACCCGCTGGGTGAGCAGTCCGTTGAACAGCCCGATCACACCTCCGGCCAAGATCATCACGGGAATCACCACCAGCGCGCCAGAGCCGTGCCCGGCCAGGAACGCACCGAGCACGGCCAGAAACCCGATCATGTAGCCAACCGATAGGTCGAACTCGCCCACGATGAGCGGGAACATCACTCCGAAGGTCATGAGCGCGGTGATCGCCTGCACGATCAGCACATTCTGCACGTTGCGCAAGGTGAGGAACGCGTCAGTGCTCAGCGAGAACAGCACGATGAGCAGCAGCAGGATCAGGACGGTGCCGTAGTTTCGGCCAGCGGCCATGGCGACTCGCAACAGGGCTGGCCGTGGCTTGCCCTCTCCTGGTCCGCCTTTCATTTCAGGTGCGGCGGCGGTCGCGGCGTTCATTGATAACTCCACTCGATGACGGATTCTAGGGTCAGATCGGGGCCAGTGAGCTCAGTGACTATTTCCCCGTCCCGCAGTACGAGGACGCGATTGCAGAGGCGGACCAGCTGCTCGGGCTCGGTGGAGAAGAAGAGGACGCACACGCCCCGTCGGGCAGCGTCTTCGACCGCCTCGAAGATCGTCTCCCTCGCACCTGGGTCGACGCCGTAGGTGGGGTCGTCCAACACGAGCACCGAGGGACTTAGCAATAACCACTTGCCGAGAAGGACCTTTTGCTGGTTCCCGCCGGACAACGTACCGAACAGGTTTGTCGGCTTCGGCGGACGGACATCGAAGGCCTTGATGACGCTGTCCACGACGTTCGCACGCTGCGAGGGCTTGTGCCAGTACTTTCCGAGCGCCGGCAGGATCACGTTTTCGTTCACCGACAGTGACGCGACGCCGCCGGCACGCAGCCGGTCGGCCGGTATGGCCGCCAGCCCGGCCTCGATCATCACCTTGGGCCTGCCGCCCCTACTTAGCTTGGTGTTCCCGAGTTCGACGTGGCCGGCGCTCCAACGTTCGTCACCGGACAGCAGCCGGGGTAGTTCCTCGACGCCGCTGCTGCGCAATCCGGAGAAGCCCACGATCTCTCCGGGGGATGCTGAGAAAGAGCAGTCGCGCAGAAGCTCGCCGCGGAGGCGTTGCACCCGGATCGACGGACCGGCCGACCGATCCGTGAGTGGCGCTCGGTTGGCTGCGTTAGGCATCGCGTTCCAGAGCCGGGTCAGCCGCTCGGGGACAACGGGCGTGCCGTCGGCAAGGGTGGTGGGACCAATACCCGTGGTGGGTCCCACCATTTCCGAGACGAGTTCGCTGTTGGTACGTCGGCTGCCGCCTGCCTCCCGGTAGACCACCCGCCCTGCGCGCAGCACGGTGATGTCATTGGCAATGCGCAACTCCCCGAGGCGGTGAGTCACCATCACGACGGCCACTCCCATGTCCGCCACGGCCCGCAGCCGGTCGAGGTGGCGACCTGTCTCCGATTCGTGGATTGCCGCGGTGACCTCGTCCACGATGAGCAGCTTCACCTTGGACGCGGCGCTGGACTGCTCGAACAGGTCGCCCACGACTATCGCCAGCGCCAGACCCGCTCTGTCTGCCGGTTGGACCGTGTCGCACTGCTGGGCGGCGTTGATGGGCACGTTCATCCGGTCCAGGAGTTGCTGGACCTGGCGACGCAGCCGACGCCACGCGATCGGCCCCAGTGGGGCCGCATTGAAGCCGCGGAAAATTGCCACCGCTTCGGTGACGCTGAGCGTGTCGATCAGCGGGGATTCCTGATGGACGACACGCACGCCGCGTTCTGCTGCCTCGGCCGGCGAGCCCATGCCCGCCAGCCGATCCGACCCAAAATAGATGGCTCCAGGGTCGGGGGTGTACACCCCCGACATGATCTTCACCAGTGTCGACTTACCGCTGCCGTTGGCGCCGATCAGCGCATGAATCTGACCGGGAATCAGGTCGAAGCTGACCTCGTCCAGTGCGACAAGGTCACCGAATCGTTTGGTTACTCGATCCAGCGACAGGGTCGGCGTCGCATGAATATTCGCTGGAGCCATCTCAATCAGCGCTTCCAGAGTGCAATGAACTTGCTCTGATAGTCATACGGGGCAGTCCAGCTTCCCTCACCTGTAGGCAGGTTCTTTTTGTCGAGGACTTGGAAGGGCAAGCCTTCACCTGCCGGCTCGATCAGCGGCTGCTTGTTGAGCAACCGAATCGACTGGTCGACAATGGCGAAGCCCATATAGGTGTTGTCGTAAGCCGCATCGGCCGCCTGCACTTGACCTGCCTTGACGAACTGCAGGTTCTGCGCGTTACCCAAGGCGCTGACGATCTTGACGTTCTTACCCAGGCCCGCCGTTTGTAGCGCTTGCACCTGAGCGGCGGCTGGCGGGTCGAAAGGGGAGTACAGGTAATCGACATTGGGGTGCGTGCGGACATAGTCGACTGTCTGCGGGCCAAGCGAAGACGCGATCTGGGTGGCGGTGAAGTACATGACGTCAGAAGACTGGCAAGTGCCGCATTTCTTCAGCGCCGGGACAATTCCGCTTTCCTGTGCATTGATCGAATCAAACTCCTTGTCGCCGTAAACGCCGACATTCGCTTTTCCCTTGGAGTCGGCGATGATCCAGTCCGCCAGGTGTTCACCCAGGCCCTTGTAGTCCGGAGAGACATCGAAGGCGGGCCAGATCTGACCCGCCGGAGGAGTGACGGTCGCGTTGGGCGTGCTCAACCCGGACGAACCGGAAACGATCAGCGCCCCCGCGTTCTTTGCTGCCTGCAGGCCAGTTTGGACGGCGCTGGGGGTGATCGCGATGAGGGCAATCACCTGGGCACCCCAGGAGACCGCATTGAGGATCTGGGTGTTCTGAGCGGTCGGCGTGCCTCCGCCGTCGAACGTCCGTTCCTGCCAACCGATGGCCGAGGCCGCCTTGGCGATGCCGTCAGCCGGGATCACGCACCCCTCCAGGATGCTGTAACAGGTGATAGCTGCAATCTTGACACCAGACGGGGCCTTGGCCGGCGTGCTTGGTCCGGAGAAGCTGCTCGGAACCATTTCACGAGCCGTGTTCAGCAGAGCACTGTAGTCCGTGCCGCTGCCACTGGAGCTGGCACCGTTCCCCGCTCCGCTGGAGCTCTTGTTGTTGGAACTGCAGGCCGTGAGGGCCAAGGCTCCTACCACCGCCAATGTGGCGAGGCGCGCCCAGTACGTGCGGGTCATCGGGATCCTCTTTCTCATGGATGGCTGGATAGTGCCGTTACGTGCAGGCTCAGGTCTGCGAGCCCCGCCCGGGCAGCGAAACGATATCCCCGGCCAGGGGCTCACTTCCGATGGCCGGGACGCGGGGGAATCCCGAGTCCTGGTATTTGGCGATGTTCGGGTCATGGTTCATGAAGACGAGATCCGCGCTGGTACGGATCCTCTCGAGCGAAGCGAAGCCCTCCTCGATCGAGGTGGCACCTCCGGGCGGTGACGGGCGCCAAAAACTCTCCGGTAGGCAAGCGGCGTCGCCGGCGACGCAGAGCAGCCCGTCGCTGGTATTGACCACGACCGATTGGTGGCCTTTGCTGTGCCCGGGGGTCTGGATCAGCCGCACCCCGGGTAGTAGGTCGTAGTCGTCGACGGAGATGAGTTGGTAGTTCATGTGGTTGATCGACTCGTCGGTCCAGGAGAAGTCGTACAGCTTTGCTTGAGACGGGATCGGGTTCTTCGCGTACTCCCACTCGACCCGAGACACAACGAAACGTGCGTTGGTGAATGCAGTGTTGTTCTCGGCGTGGTCGTAGTGCAGATGGGAGTTGATGACCATGTCGACATCGCCGAGTGACCAGCCCAGTTCCGACAGTGCATTCTCGATGCTCTCGTCATGTTCGCGCCAGCACGGGTTAAGCTCACGGTCCCACCTATCGTGGTCACGAATCCCGGTATCGATGAGGGCCTTGATGCCGTTCCCCTCGATGGCCGCGGCCCATACCGGAATGTTGATCTTCTCCCCGAAGCCGGACATGTATGTCATCGCGGCCTTGTCGACGCCGAGCGTTCCCAATTTCAACGCGGTGACCTTGTACTGCTCCATTGCCCTCTCCTCGCCTACTTTCGTGATCTTCGATGCGCGCACGCCATTCGTGTGGGCAGTTATATCAGTCGCCTTCAGGAAATTCTGTCGAGACTCGCCCGGTCGATCGCCTCGAGAAACCGAAGGTAGGCGGTGGCACCCCCGTCGGCATGCCCGACCGTGCGTTCGCCGACCCAGGCTGCGCGACCCCGCTGGGATCGCAGCGACGCGGTGTCGGTCACGGCCTGTCGCGCCGCGCCGATCATCGAAGCGAGTGCGGCCCGATCATCGGGCCCGGCTTCCTTTAGCGCTTGGAGGCTCGGATAAAGCGCGTCGATAATCGTCTTGTCGCCTAGCTGCGCGCCGCCCCGGGTCTGGATCGCGGTAGTCACTGCTTTCAGAAGCTGCACGGCGCCCGCGCGGTCGAGATTGTCGGCATCGCCGACCTGTCGAGCCGCCGCAAACAGTCCGCCGGCAACGAGAGCTGACATGGTGGACGGATTCGCCGAGGCGAAGCGCTGCCCCGCGGTGCGCAGCATCACGGCAATACCCGCTTGGGGCGAAAGCTCGCCCAGGCTCTGCCGCACCGAACGCGCACCGCTGCTGACCGTAATGCCGAGATCGCCATCGCCGATGGCCGCATCGAGGTCACGCAGCTCGTCGCGGCTGGCTTCCAAGGTGACCAGAGCGTCGGCCAGGAGCGCTCGCAACTCGGTGGCGTTCACTGCTGGAAGAAGGGTGAGGACGCCGGAGCGTCGATGAGTTCGGCGAGCTCGTCGTCCAAGGTCATGACGGTGATCGAGGCGCCCGCCATTTCCAGACTGGTCGCAAACTCGCCTATGTAGGGTCGGGCGATCCGAAGGCCACGCTCAGCAAGCGTCCGGTGCGCGCGTCGATACAGCAGGTATAACTCTTCCAGCGGCGTCGCACCAAGCCCGTTGACGAGCAATACAACCTCCGCGCCCCGCGCGGGCGCCAGATCGTCCAGGATCGGGCCCAGGATTCGGTCGGTGACCTGGTCGGCGGACTCCAGCGGGCCTCGATGACTACCCGGCTCGCCGTGGATGCCGATTCCGATCTCCATGTAGCCATCGGGAAGTTCAAACGTCGGCTTTCCCGCAGCCGGCAGGATCGTGGGTGAGAGACCGACACCCGCGGTCCGCATGGACGCAACGGCCTTCGTGGCGATGCGCGCGACCTCGGCGAGGCTGTCACCGCGATCTGCGGCCGCACCCGCACACTTGTAGGCCAGGACCATACCAGCGACGCCACGACGGGTATCGGCACGCTCGGCGGAGGCGCTGAGCACGTCATCGTGGATCAGCACCGTCTCAGTGTTGATCCCTTCCAGCTCGGCGAGATCAGCGGCCAGACCGAAGTTCATGACGTCGCCGCCGTAGTTGCCGAACAGGTACAGAACCCCTTGTCCTCCGTCGCTGGCCCTTGTTGCTGCGAGCACCTGCTCCGCAGAGGGCGAGGAGAACACATTGCCGACCGCAACCGCTGAGCACAGACCTACGCCTACGTAGCCGAGGAACACCGGTAGGTGCCCGGAACCCCCGCCAGTGACGATCCCAACCCGGTCGCCGGGCGCGTCGGCGCGCACGATGGCGCGGGGTTCAGTTGGCGTTGCCCTGAGGAGCTGTGCGGGGTGGGCCAGCAAGATGCCATCCAACACCTCGTCGACGAACTCTTCCGGATCGTTGATGAGTTTTCTCATATGAAGTTGTCCTCTCCCACAGCGCGCTCCCATAGGTCGTCAAAGGTGTGTACCGGGCCGCCGAGCATCAGGGCTCGGCCGCCGGCGATAGCGCAAGACTGCGCTGCAGCCCGCACCGGTTGTTCGAGGGAATCGATGTCCTTCGCGTGAGCCAGGCCGACGATCCTGCGGATCATCTCCATACCCGCGAAACGTCCCGCGTCACCGAGGAGTCGCGACAGGAATGGCGCATACCAGGGCTCGGCCGGATTCCACAGTCGCCTGATCTCGTCGACCAGCGCGTTCCAATACTCCACCGCATAGCGGTCGATGACGCCAACGAAGCCCGCATTGCCGGATGCCTCATGGGCGAGCCGGGACAGTGCCAGATTCGCCAGCAGCACACCGGGATCGAAGCCGAAGGGACCGAAGAAGGCGAATTCGTGATCGATCACCCGGGTGTCGCCGGACTTCGTCATCACCGAACCGGTGTGAAGATCACCATGGATAAGAGCCTCATCCCGACTCTTGAAGATGAACCGCATCTCGGCGGCTACGCTGCGTAAGACACGATCCCGTTGCAAAGCCTGCGCGAGTGTGGCGATCTCATCGTCGTAGCGATTGGACTTGGCGTCCATGTAGGGCGCAGTGAAGATCAGATCCTCGGTGACAAGACACAGTTCGGTGTAGACGAAACCGCGACGCAGCACTTTGCGTTGTCGGCTGGGCAACCGCACATCGCTGGTGCCGAGGAGTACCGCCGCGCAGTACCGGCCAACCACGTCAGGCACACCCTCCACCGGTCGCCCCGCAATCAGCGCTTCTCGCCATGTGATGTGCTCGGCAAGATCCTCCAGAACCAACGCGGACATCGACTCGTCGAAATGAATGATGTGTGGAAGTACGCCAGGGGCCAACTTGGCGTGGACCTCGATAGCGTCTGCTTCAATTCGGGCGCGGTGGCGCGTGAGCGGCCAGGAGTCGCCAGCCACTCGGAGGTAAGGAAGAGCCTGCTTGACAATCACGGAGGAGGTCTGGCTGCGGACACGGAACACAAGATTGAGGTTGCCGTCGCCGATCTCGGTCGCCTCGGTGGGCTCACCGGCCAGGTAGGGGCGAGCAAACGACAGGACAGACTCAACGCTCAGCGGGACGTACTTCGCCGCCAAGTCCACAGCAACCTCCACATGTCAAGCGCGATCCGAGAACACTCCACCTCAGGGTGGCGACGGCAGGCGTTCACGTTCCCGAAATTCTTGTCTGACAACTGACATCTGTCAATAGGCTTGCCCATGGTATTTTGGTATCAATGAGTATCCCGGAGGGGTTAACGTGACTGCCGAGGTCGGTGGGCTGCGACTCGGGAACCCGAAGACGTTGCCCATCCAGATGGCAGACAACCTGCGCGACCGCCTCGCCAGGCGGGAGTGGCAACACGGTGATCAGCTGCCCACCGAGGCTGACTTTGTTGACATGTACGGCGTGTCCCGCGCGACAGTACGGCAGGCGCTCAAAACCCTCGAAAACCAGGGCTTGATCATCACCAAGCGTGGCCGTGGAAGCTTCGTAGCCGACGACGCGATGATTCATGCGGGTATGCAGGAACTGACCTCCATCACGTCGACGATCGCTCAAATGGGCCATGTGCCCGACATGATCTACCACCACCGCATCCTCCGAAAGGCAAAGCCCAGCGAATGCGAGATCTTCGAACTCAAGGAGACCGACGAGGTCCTCGAGATACAGCGCAAGATCCTCGCTGATGAGATCACGGTGGCCTATTCCTATGATGTTCTGCCGCGGTGGGTGTTTCCGTCGAACTTCCATCCCGACCAGCTCACGGGCTCGGTGTTCGGGTTCCTGGCCGCACACAACGGACCCACGCCGCTCCGGGCGCTCGCCCGGGTCCATGCGGTGACCCATCCCCAAGTGGCCTGGGATGAGGACTTCGCCGACGATCAACTATTCGTGCTGCTCGACCAGTTGCAGTACGACCAGCAGTCCAGACCGTTCATGCACACGACCAGCTACTTCATCGAAGGTCGCTTCAACTTCACCGTTGTTCGAACTAGCCCGAACCTCTGATTGCCTGTCGGCACCGAGGATGATGGGTCCAGGCTCCCGACATGGTGGGGCGGCGACACACTCGGCGACGGCACAGCGCGAAGCCCCTTCCTCACTCTGGTCGACGTGTATGACGTTGACGCGCTCCGCACTAAAGGGGCTCATCGCAAATGAGGGTGTAGTCGGGGTCTGAAGCCGCCGGTGTCGAGGAGCGATCTCAGGATGTAGTTGGTGAGGTTGCGGAAGCCCAGCGCGGTGCCGCGGAGGTGTTCGAGGCGCCCGTTGATGGCCTCGGTGGGCCCGTTGCTGGTGCCGGGGCGGTCGAAGTAGGCCAGGACGTCGCCGGCGCGGCGGGTCAGAGTCCGGCCGAGGGTGATGAGCTCGGTCAGTGGTCTCGGCACGCCGGTGCTGAGGGCGTCGATGACCTTCGTCAGGGCGGTCTTGCCGGCGGTGCGGTCGGGGTCGCGGTAGGCGGTGACGATGCGCTGGTAGATGCCCCAGGTGGCCTCGACCTGCACGTGGGCTTCGTCGGCGAACACGGCGGTGAGGCGCTGGTGTTGGCGATCGGTGAGCAGCTCGGCGCCGGTGCGCAGGACCCGCCGGATCCCGTAGAGCGGGTCCCCGGTGCGGCCGCGGTGCCCACAGGCCTCCTGCTGCAGGCGTTGGCGGCAGCGGTCCAGGGCGTCGCCGGCCAAGGCGACGACGTGGAAGGGGTCCATCACCGCGACCGCGTCGGGCAGCGCCTCGGCGGCGGCGGACTTGTAGCCGGTGAACCCGTCCATCGCCACGGTCTCGATCCCGGCCCGAAACGCCTGGCTCTGCCCCCGCAGCCACGTGGTGAACACCGCCTTGGAGCGCCCGGAGACCATGTCCAGCAGGCGGGCTGGGCCAGTGCCGTCCCGGACCGGGGTGAGGTCGATGATCACGGTGACGAACCGCTCGACCGAGCGACCTCGGACAAGTCGAGGCCGATGATGCGGTCGTAGGCGGCGAGTGCCTCTTTCAGTAGGTGATCGAACACCCCGGCGGTCAGCCATTCGGTGCGCCGGTCCCGCAACGTGGTCTCGCCGGCGG
>JAABUI010002104.1_pt1 | contig 11198 bp, 12 predicted proteins | sample 5559111 | NCBI WGS metagenome assembly JAABUI01 (sample SAMN10711870, study PRJNA513365) | rock metagenome | isolation source: Antarctica rocks | place: Antarctica: Victoria Land, Buttleship Promontory
TGTTATGTACGCTTGCCTGCATGTCAACATGCCCCAACATCCCCTCCCCTCAACGTTACACACTGTGGGTGTGTCAGGGCGGATGGGTGTGTGAGTGGTCCCGACGAAGCCACGAGGATTCCCCATCCTCACCATTGACCGAGTGCTTGATTCCGGATCAACACATTGGGCCATGATCCGCTTATCAATTTCCGCCGGAACGTCTTCCTTTGAAGGGGACCAATGGGCATCCTGCATGAAAGTGCCATTATCATGTGCCTGGCCCATTACTACGCCCTCCCACCATCTTCTCCAGCTCCTTTGTTCCTAGGACCTGGAACTCTCCCTCCATACCTCCCGCCCTTGTACCTCGCTTGATCCCGCTGTACTCCCCCATCTCTCCGCCACTTTTCGTAGCTCTTCCAGCTTTCCTCACGGCAGCATACATCCTCTTCTCCGTCTCGTTTCGAGCACCACTCTCTTTTCCGCCACCCGCCTCAGCATCCTCATCTGCGCGCTTCCTCTTGATGAGTCCTTTCGCATTCAGATTGGTTGGTGCAGACGAGGACGAAAGGTGACCCGGCGTTTCACGGAGGGCGAAAGACTTCGCTAGATGCCCGAGATGCAGTGATTTGGGGTGGAAGTACTTCTTCTCCTCAAGCGGGTGGGTCGAGTAGGCGCGTACGAAGGACCCGAAGGCTTTGCGTGCGAGTACGGCATTCTCACGGGGGACATCAGCTTACCCGCTAAGATCAATGCAAGCAGAAGAGAGCGCTCACCTTGTCCGACGCCAGTACCCACCGCTCAAAAGCCAGCTGGACATCCGTCGCCCTTGCTTCGTACTCATACCCTTTCCCTCCAAAGCCTTTCTTTAGGACATCCTCCACACCTACTTGACTAAGCCGAACTCCCTTCTCCTCCACCGCTCCCATCTTCCCCTCCACCCAGCCTACCCAATCCGCCTCGCTGGGAGCGACAAAGGCCCACGCCTCGCCACCTTTTCCGGCACGAGCAGTACGACCGACACGATGGACGTACTCGTTCGCCCCGCCTACGGTTGGGAGATCGTACTGGATGACAGCGCGAACTAGTGGAAGGTCCAAGCCGCGTGATGCCACAGAGGTCGCTAGAAGTATGGAAGGTTGGGTTGAGGGCTCCGAGAAGGCCGCAAGGGAGGAGTTGCGTATACGAAGAGGCAGTGAGCCGTGTAGCCGGTGGACGGTGGTTGATGGGAAGAGAGGGGAGGTTAGGCTGATGAGATCATGCGAGGTGATCTTGGCCGTCGTGGTTTTCGGCCGGGGATTGGAGACGTCTCCCTCCTCTGTCTTCATCTTTGTAGATTCTCCGCTGATTTCATCCGACAGCACGTCCTTAGGCGATGGTGCGGCGGTATCACCCATCCGAATACCGCCAAGAAGCGACCAGTGAAAGTCCACAGTGTCTGTTGAGCTCAAGAAAACAATCACTTTCGTTCCTTCGCCCGCAGCAACGAGTGACCGAAGCAGTGCAACGAGGGCGACAAGGCGAAGCTTAGTCGGAGTGATGACATATCTTTGCTGAAGCTGAGAGGGAGGAGTGAACTTGTCGAGTGACATTCGAGCTAGGCTGATTGAGTTCAGGTCGTGAAGCACAGCGTCATCATCGATTCCGTTCCGCTTGACCTTCTTCACCTCGTCGGTATCACGGAAGATCACAGGATCCCGTAACGCCGTACCCGATAGCCTTTCGACCTTCGCGTCCACCGTCGCCGAGCAGAGGACCGTACGTCTCCCGCGAGCCCAGAATGGCCAACGCATCGAACCACCGCCTTCCTCCTCCATCTCCTTCTCCGCTCCAATTTCAATCTTCCGCCGTCCGTCAAGCGCTTTTATGATCCCGGTGATTGTCTCTTCGAAGCCCAAATCCATCAGACGATCCGCTTCATCCAAGACAAGGAAGAGCGTCTTCGCGCTGTTGAATGAAGCGGTATTTTGGAGGTGATCAAGCAGGCGGCCAGGTGTCGAGACCAAGATCGGAACTCCCTTGCGCAGTCGAGCCTTCTCGTGCGTCTTGGTCGATCCGCCAGTCAGCAGACCAGAGACCAGCCACCGGGTCATATGCTCATCACCGCCAGAAGAGAGGGACAAGGACAGGATCTGCTCAAGGACAGTCGAGATTTGCTTCGCCAGCTCCCTTGTGGGGGCGAGAATGATAGCGAGTGTACCGATAGAGCGGTCGATATAGGACAGCCTCGAGAGTGGCAGAAGGGTCTGGATGATTGGCAGGAGGTAGGAGAGGGTCTTGCCAGACCCTGTTTGGGATTGTATGAAGATATCCCGAAGGGGTCCTGCCGGTTCATCCGCGTCAACCTCAGCTTGTCGGTCGATGTCAAGCGGGGAAGACAGCATGTATGGTAGAGCGCTTCGCTGAATGCCGGTTGGTCGGTCCAGGCTCATCTTGCCCTTCAGATGACGTCGAAGAAGGGAATCCAAGCCGAGTCCCTCAAAGGTGCTGGTATCGCCTGTAAGCGGAGCGTTGGAAGGTGCGCCTGCTTTCGAAGTGGACGAAGAGGTCTCGGGTAAGGCGGTGGCCGGGTTGAAGCTGAAAAGGGAAGAGATTATCTGTGGCGCTTTTGAGGTCTTTGGGGGAGCAGGTTGGGAGGCGGGGATGCGCGAGGGGCCAGCCGTCGGGGTCGAGTCGTCTTTGCGCTGGGGGACGGCTGATGCGGACTCAAGGGGATGGCGTAGTCTTTTTCCTCGATCGATTTTGTGATCTTTAGTCCTGGCGATGTTTGCGGGTCGGCTTTCTGTGTAGGGGAGCCCATTGATGGTAGCGTTTGGAGGAGCTACACATGAGTCCGGTACATCACGTTGTGTCGGCTTCACAGATGTCGATATTGGAGTCGCTGACACAGTCGGTACATCATCCACGTTGCTCAGGTACTGCGCAGTTCGTCGCACAGCCTTCCGAGCTTTAGCTCTGCAAGTACGTATAGTCAGCCATGATTACCACCAGCAGATCAATGCTCTTCCGACCTCAACCCACCTGTCCGTCCACCTTCCACCTTTCTTTGGCACGGCTTGCCGTCTCAGGATGGCTGTAACAGAATCTGGCACTGACGATGCAAAGTTAAGCTCGATGCCGTCGTCCATGATGATGGGGTGTTTCAGCCTTGAACATAAGGAAATCCAGGTTTGCCCGAGAACTTTTGGTTAACTGATACCGCCACGTGATTTGATGGGAGGAAATGTTGGTTCATCTCGTTTAGCACATCACAAGAACAACTCCATCTTCCTGATGCTCCGATAGCTGGGACATATGGGAGACGCGAGAGAAGGAGCCGTGATATATGCCGTCTGCTAATCTCGTGAATTCCCCTGCCATCCTCCCAATCCCGCGGCACCCTTCACCTCTATCATTCTCCGTCTCCGCTCAAGATGCACCTTCACCACCTTCTCCGAGGTTCCCTCAACCCGCGAGCATGACATCGAAATCTCTTACGAATGGCAATATTCTTGTCACCGGCCCATCACGATCGCCCGACATCACTCCCACTCGCGGACTCCCACCAGCTTCTCCGTCTCCACCCTCGCCAAGTCGAGTGGAGACTCTAGTCCCAACTCATCCTCAGCCTGACTCTTTACTATGCCGGTCGACGTTTGCCGCCCTCGAGCATTCGTCCACTATCCTCAAACGGCTGTCCAAGTCCGTGCTGGCGAGCACTACAGTCTATCTCACCCTTCTCGAGCACCTGGAACGAAGCGAGGATGATCTCATGGCCAATCTCGGGGAGCTTGGTAGATGGCTTGAGGGAGGGTACGGGCTGAATGGAGCAGTCTGGGAGCCAGAAGGTGGGATCAGAAAGATGCGAAAGCAGCGATGGCGGAAGGAGAGGGAGGAGATGGAGGTCATGGTCGAGCAGGGCCTGAAAGCGGTCAAAGCGGACATCAAGCGGAATGGATTGGCGGGTGGAGAAGCGCATGCGAAGTTTGAGGTGAGCGAAAGGCTGCTTGACGAGGGAAATGCCCTTACATGGCGTCAACAGAATACGGCTAAGCAGTTCTACCACCAGACCTCGCAATATCTCTCCCCGCAGCCATCAAGTTTGACATCCACGTTCGGCCCCGGTCCTCCAATTCCGTCGACTCATGCCCTGAACACCTCCCAGCCGTCCGCATCATCTTCGTCCTCGCAGCTTCCCGCTGTGACATCCCGCACACCGCAGACTGGACAAGCAGTGTCTTCCGATTTAGCGCAAGCTGCGCGCTTGGCTCAATTCGACCTCGAAAGATACAGCCATCACTCTACGCTGTTGTATGCTGTCCCGCCGAGCTCCATAAGCTGCCTCGACCTGCTTATGGGACTGTATACATGGGCTGGCGGACTGTTGAGCGAGACGCCAGGGATGCTACAAGGCGCTGGTGGATCAGAGCGCGAATTGGTTACATCTCTCACCTCCTCATCCCGATATCAAGAGTTCACTCCGCTGCACTCACCTGCAAGACTGCCGTCCAATATCTCATCGAAAGACAGCCTCAAATCGTCCCTTTTCGACTCACAAGCCCATCTTGGACAAATGCGCTCCGACCTTCTGTACGCGTGGGCAATGCGAAACCGCTATACTACCACCTTGGAGGAGACAGCTTCCCTCCGGCAATCCGAGCTAGATGGCTCCGCCCTCACTTCGCCTGTAGGTCAGAGCGAGTGGGCTGTCACGTCAATCTCCTCAAATGGGATCGAGCATAGGAACGATAGGAAGATGCACAAGATCCATCGATCTGTCGGTGGGCGGCTACGAGATCTCCTATCCAGTTCCGGAAGCTCGACGAGCTTGACGGGTATTGCGGCTGGAGACAAGGGTTCGAGGACGACCTTGAATGGGATGTATGGCCGGACCGGCAACGGAACAGAGACACTCCCGGAGGACGACATCCTCATCACTTCTCCTTTGCCGACATCGCCAAGTGATGACGACACGACGACGCGGACATTCCCTTTCCCTGCCTCTACTCCTCCACCTCCGCCCAATGGCGTCTCATCCCGCCCGACCCTTCCCTCTCGCCATTCCGTTCATATTCCACGCGAACCATTCCTCCCTCTACCTTTCGATAGCTCACCTGATCTGCGATCAGCTCCAGCGAGGTTCGGCGGAGTTGGGGGATTGAACGGCACGGGCGACGAGGATGATAAGAGGGAAGAGGTTGGAAGGAAGAAGGAGGGTGTACTTTGGGGTGCTGGGAATTGGGCGGCAGTGAACAAGGCGGGTGGAAGGGGCAAGTGGGAGAGTGAGTCGCCTGGTTGCCTGTAGAGCAAGAGCGGTGGCTGACGAGGTGGGCTGTGCAGAGTTCTGGGTGGTACTAGACCGTTCGAAGATCTACGAAGTCCGCAGCAGCTCGTTGCCAGTCCGGTCACTCAAGCTGATGGTCACGACAGTACCGTGATAATGGGCTAGGACGACCTGAATCAGCGCACGCTGTAGTTGACCTCAAGTTTGCAAGCGTACGGGAAGGTCGGGGGACCGACCGGCGCTTCGGTTCGTGCGGTACCCCGTCACTATTTGGGACTGACATACTGCAGTCTTCGAGCTCGTCACTCCTACCCAAGGTCGACGGCAGTATCAAGCCACATCCGACAGCGAGATGAAGGTATACTGCTGCGTGTCATGTACGGGCAACCTCGCTGATTCAGTACCGACTCCTAGCAATGGCTCTATGCGATCTGCAACGCCATCGAGTCTTGCATCAATGGCATTTCCAGCGTGCGTACTTTCGACGCTTCCAAGCTGCGCACCGTCTCCGGCTCGCTCGATGATCACGCCTTGCCAAACTCATCCAAGCTAGTCTTCCCCCTCAACGGAGGAGTTGTCGGTCTCGGTCTGCCCATGGCACAAATGCTGGCCTCGCCGAGCAGTCGCCAGTCCATGCCTCCGCACCCGAGGTTCGACATGGACGGTCTGGAGAAAAGTCAGCGAAAGACGAGTTTCAAGAAGGTCTTGAAGCAATCTGGCGAGAAGCTGTCCAGTGTCGTCAGCGGACAGCGATACTCGGTGGAGGCACAGAGACCGCCATTCCTCGCGCAGATTGGGAGGATGGGCAGTAAGCGGTCGAGGTCAAGCGGAGAGGAGGTCCGGCTTACACCGCTCACGAGCACGACTGAAGCTTCGCCATCAAGCACCAGGTCTCGCCCAAGCGATAAGACGTCTTGGCATGCGCCGCACGTGGATGAGGATATCGAGAAACGCGTACACGAGATGGCGGGACTTGGTCTAGGCGTTGCGCCCTTACCATCCAGCACTGACCCCCAGAGAGTACACAACGAGGGCGTCGCAAAGCTCTCGCCTGGTGCGATCATGACACGCTCACGATCCGCAGAGGATGACAAGTCTGTGCCGGGGGAGGCTGAGATCCCGGATATGAGGATGCTACGCCGAATCGCGGATCTTCCAAACAATAACCGATGCGCAGACTGCGGGAAGGGGATGAAGAGTAGTCGTTGGGCCACGCTGAGTGAGCTTGGTCACGACATCTCCTCATGTTTCGCGGAGACTTCTCGTACGGCGCTGATCGTTTACACCAGGTCTGCATGAAGTCCCCATGGTCCTGTTCATCTGCATTCGTTGCTGCGGACTTCATCGCGGTCTCAGCACACACGTCTCGAAGCCACGATCCGTCGACCTGGACATTTGGTCGCCTGACTCCATTCTCCTTGCTCGCAAATGGGGAAACGAGAAGGCCAACGCGATCTGGGAGAGGAGGAAGCCGGCCAGCACCGAGCCGAGTGATGAGTATGTAGCCTCAACCTGTTAAAGAATGGCGCTGATCAACGAGCAGTGCGATGAAGGAGTACATCCAAGCCAAATATGTAGAAGGTCGATGGTTGGGAGAGGAAGATCGGCGGGTATTCGGCCTGGGCACCTCGGACGAGGCGGGAATCCCTGTGTGACACTTTACGTTATAATCTTATTGAGTCACCCGTACTATCCCGCATCGTCGAGTACATGACTTCGACGGTCATATGGCGTGGCTTTGTCCTGCCAAATCGCGTCCGCTAGATTCTGGCGATAGCTCACTCGCGAGATTCACTGTGGGCGACCGCTTGGAAACCTCCGCATTCCCGTTTCGGATCGTCGGGAAAGACACGCCATTTGGTCCTGTCCTTTCCACGTGTCGTCACCGATTCTCGGAGCGCGACTGAATTCTCGCGCCAGAGTCACACCAAGATTATATTGAAAATGTACCTGGAAAGTGGGCTTGATAGGGTCATGAAGGGACTTTCGGGTGTGCGTTCATCCATTCCCTTTCAGGTTGATCTGAGACGCGCCGGCGGGTAAATAAATATAGAGAAGGGTGATTGGGATCGAGACGCTCTTGACGATCTTACGAACCGCCGACGACGACATCGCCTGACGACTTCTTCCCGACCCAGACTCACCCGCACCTCCCCGTCCCTTCCCTTCCGTCCCTCTGTTGCGTCGTGACTCGTTACTTGTCCTTGTCTATACTCGCTCTGTGGCCGCCACGACCTCACGATACCGACCACGTCCATCATACCAGGACACAGCCACCATGCCCGCCCCGACTAAACGTTCTCGTACGGACCCTACACCCAGTCCCGAGGAGATGATCGACGCCCCGCCTACTCCCACTCCCACTCCGACACCTTCATCCAGCGGCGCGTCCAGCCAGCGGAGGTTCATTATGACTCTCATCACCCCGACTCGACCCACCTTGACTCGCTCAGCTACCACTGAGCTCAACACTCCAGCTCACCTGACGCGCTCATCCTCCCTAGTCGTCCCGACGCGTCTTGGTCTCGGTGGCATTCGAGGAGGCACTCTCTTCCGGACACAGAGTTTGTCGAGCGTTCCCTCGCCCGCGCAGGTGAAGGCGGGGCTCCCTCCAGGTGGGAGTGGGGTTGAGGGGAAAGGAGAAGGACTCGGTTTCGATGGGGAAGGCGCGAAGAGGTGGGGGAAGGGGAAGGAGAACATCCCGCCTAGAAAGGATGAGGAGAATGGTGCACAGCGTTCCGAAGATGGCTCGAGGAAGAGACTGCGGGTGGGAAGGACGAGGAGCGGGAGTGTCGTCAGCATGCGCAGTGAGGGAGGTGGTGAGTCTGCGTCTCGTTGAGACCTCTACATGCTGAACCTCGCTAGATCCCCGATCATCAGTCGCGCCGTCTTCCTCCTCGTCCTTCTCCAAACGTTCCCGCCTCCCATCCCCGTCGCCCTCACTATCATCAACCACTACTCGTTCCTTCGACTCCATCACGTCCGTCGACCCGCTCGACGTCATCAACGATGACGAGGATATGGAGATGGACAAAACACCCACGAAACCGCGACCTTCCGCACGACGGGCCACGACTTTCCCGACACCACCGCCATCATCACCGATGCGAGAAGCTGAGCTCGACGCAGCGGCGAAGAGAATCGAGTTGATCAGGATGAAGAGCGATGTTTCCAGTACCTCTTCCAGGGATTCCGAGATGGAGCTCTTGAGGGAGAAAAGCAACCCTTACAAGCAGCTCAAGGCATTCCTACGCCTTTCTGCTGCTAACAATTCACCAGTCGACCAGAGGATCATTGGTCGTGAGCAGGAGAAGGCGACACTTCGGACCTATCTCAAGGCGCAATCAGGGAGGGATGTGGGGATGTACATCTCTGGTCCGCCCGGAACGGGGAAGACCGCGCTGGTCACTGCTTTGGGTCGAGGATTGGCGAGCGAGGGGTGGCAGGTCGCCGAGCTGGGCTGTATGGGGTTGAAGATTGGGGATGTTTGGCGGAGGCTGGGCGAAGCACTGGGATGCGGAAAGACGGAAAGTGACGTGCAGGCGTCTCTCAGCCGCAGTGGCACAAGAAAGTTGGTCTCGCCACGAGGGAACCAGGACTGCGCTGATCGCAGTAGCTTCATCATTCTTGACGAGATCGACTCGCTCCTCCCGTCTCCTCCGTCTCAGCCACATCCCGCAACCTCACATCTCCTCACTAAACTCTTCTCACTCCCCCTCATTCCCAACACCAAGCTCATCGCCATCTCCAACACCCTCGACCTGACTCTCCGGGCGCGTCTTGTCTTACCTGACAGCCTGCAACCCGACGTCCTGCCTTTCAAAGCGTATGGTGGAGCCGAGATGATCGACATCGTCAATGCCCGCATTGCATCTGCTTCTGGATTGAACGACGGAGAGGCGGTCAAAGTGGATGCGAAAGCTATCGAGCTTCTGACGAAGAAAGTCGAAGCACAAAACGGAGACCTAAGAACATGTCTTGGGGTTCTCGCTTCCGCCGTCACCCTCGCCGAAACCGAGTGGGCAAAGAAGAACTTGGTATCGGAATCGGTCATCCCACTCACCAAAGTCGCTCTCCCCCATACCATTAAGGCATTCAACTCGCACACCCAGCAACTCCGAGCCGCAGCTGGATCTACCACAGCCAGTACCTCGGCAACGGGACGGAAGATCCGCTCTGTCCCGCTGCAGGGGAAGATGGTTCTCGTCTCGATTCTCATTTTCCTCTCTCGCGTCCAAGCCGGCCTTCCTGGCTGTCCTAACGCCACTCCTACCAAATCGACGTCCTCGGAAACACTCAGTACGAGCACTTTGTACGCCACCTACGCATATATCCTGTCTCACCGAAAGTCGCCTTTCCAAGCGGCCTCCGAGTCCGATTACCGAGATCTCCTGTCCAATCTCGAGGTACTCGGCCTTATCTCACTCAGATCGACATCCGCGACTTCGGGCATGTCGCGCTCGTCATCTGGCTCGTCGGGAAGGGCGCGGACCACCTCGGCCGGGGCGAAGATCGAGCTTTGCGTCCGCGAGGACGAGGTGAAGAGTGGTCTTGGGCTTGAAGGCACTGGGAATGGACTGGCCGAGGAGGAGGTCGGCAAGGTCTGGGAGCGGGAAGACGCGAGGATCATGCGGGCGAAAGAGAAGGCGGCGGCGCTGGCTGCTGGAAAAGTCATTGAGAATGACGACCCATTTTGACGCGCTTGGGAAGGCAGGCCGTTTTGTGATCTTTGACCTTGATGCCACGCAAAGAAATCGACACTCCATCTCGACTTTTGTGTCTCGACCTATTTTTGATGATCTTATGACTTGTTTGTAGCCCCTTGTAGTACTCTTTCACTGCCCCATGATCCTGGTGCTCCTCTTGTCCGAAGGACGTTTTGAGTATAGTTTGAAAAATGCATAGTGATGAATTCATGACATGGCTAGACCTCTCCTCGATATCGACCGGGTCCTGAACCAGGTTCATTGGCGCTCGTTTGGGGAAGTCTTGACCCCCTCTTCTCGTCACAAAAGGCTCTGCGGTTGATCTGACAACCCCAGATCCCGTCGCGAGAGTACGCAGGGGACGTACTGGATTTGCCACCGGGGGGGAAGCACTCTGCGGCTACGATAAAGTGATCGACGCGTCTTGACGTGTCGGCATTACTTGTTGCACCGATACTTCCGGACTTTGCACCATATTTTGAACACGGCATACGACATCTGAATCGCACCGTCTGTACCCCCATGCCGACCGCTATCATCGAGGTTCCGGCGCGAACTAACCCAGACCACGGTACGTCCCCTCACCATACCTCATCCCCTGTCCATCCCTCCATCCAAGTACATAGCCCTCACTTTGCTGAGTGATTGGGGTCAGAGGAATATCAATACCTCGACCTAATCCGACGCATCATCCTGATCGGTCAACCCCGCCTCGACCGAACCGGAACCGGCACACTCGCCCTATTCGCCCCGCCCGCCCTTCGATTCTCCCTAGCCAACTCCACCCTCCCCTTTCTCACGACCAAACGCGTCTTCACACGCGGCGTGATCGAGGAGCTACTCTGGTTCATCTCAGGTTCCACCGACGGGAAGCTCCTCTCAGCGAAAGGAGTGAACATATGGGAGGGCAATGGCTCTCGAGAGTACTTGGATAAGGTTGGACTGGGGCATAGGAGGGAAGGGGATTTGGGACCGGTTTATGGGTTTCAGTGGAGGTTCTTTGGGGCGGATTATGAGGGGTGTGATGTGGATTATAAGGGGAAGGGGGTGGATCAGTTGGCGCAGGTCGTGGATAAGATCAAGAATAACCCGACGGATAGAAGGATCGTGTTGAGCGCTTGGAATCCAAAGGGTCCGGTCACGAGTGTCTCATTTCATCTCTTGCTGGCGCTGATCTTTGGCCCGTAGATCTCCCCCTGATGGCCCTCCCACCATGCCACATGTTCTGCCAATTCTTCGTCACCCAG
>JAABUI010002105.1_pt1 | contig 11189 bp, 11 predicted proteins | sample 5559111 | NCBI WGS metagenome assembly JAABUI01 (sample SAMN10711870, study PRJNA513365) | rock metagenome | isolation source: Antarctica rocks | place: Antarctica: Victoria Land, Buttleship Promontory
CGGGCAGGGGAAGGCCGGCACCTCCCACACCTGACCGTCCGGGGCCACGAAACCGGTCTCCCCGCGGCGCGCCGCGGTACGCGGGCCGCTCATGACCCACCGCTGAAGGAAACACGGCTCGCTTGCCACGGTGTGGCCGTGCCGCTCCGGGTCAGGAACACATACATGGTCTGCGAATCCAGCGGCGCCGACCAGGCGTTGTCGCCGTGCCCCGTGGTGGCCACCGTGTAGGCGCGGGCCGCGGAACCCAGCTGGTCCGGGGGCCGCCCGTCGTCGTGGTTTGCGGTCAACGCCACCGTGGTGTACCCGTGATGGGCGGCCAGGGTGTTCCACTGGGCGCCACCACCCTGCTGCAACGGCTGTTTCAGCACCGCCGCGAACGCCGAGGCCACCCCGTCCGGTGACGCACCGTCCACCGCACCCCCCACCTGGCCGCGGGGCTGCCCCGGGCTCCCCGCCGGGATCGGCGGATTCGACGGCACCGGGCCGGGCGTCGAGCGTGGCGCCACCGAACCGGGTGCAGCAGAAAAGGGTGCAGCACTGGACGAGGGTGGGGAGGACACCGACGTTCCGGTCGCCGTCGGTGCGGGTGTCGCAACGGGTCCACCGCACCCGGCGCCCACGGCCACCGCCACGGCGGCACCCGCACCCCACCATCCCGCGTTCCCGAGCCGCCTCACGACTGCTCTCCCGCACCCGCACCCGCACCACCCGCCGCGGCATACAGCACCGCGGCGCGCCGACGACTTTCACACCGGCCGATGAACCAGGCCGCCGCGACCACGAGCCCACCCAGGACGAGCAAGGTGAGCAGGCCCATGCCCGGGCCGGCCGCCCATGCGGCCAGCGAGGCACCCGTCACGAAGGACACCACCAGCGCCAACGGCACCGCCACCGCCGCCCGGGACGGCCCGCACCCGGGGTGGACCGAGAACACCGCCACGGCCATGGCGGCGCATGCGGCCACCAACGACAGCTCGAACACCACCCACACCAGCACGTGCAGCACGGTGAAGAGCTCGTCGAAAGAGGCGAAGACGTACGGGGGACCGGCGGACAGCGAGCCATCAGCGTGGATCGTGGGGGTCATTGGAGTGCTCCTCCTGGTGTGCCGAGGGGGCGGGTGGCGGCGAAGAAATCGCCGTTGTAGATCGGTTTGATGTTCAACGGCTCCCCGAACGTGGAGGCTTGAATCAACTGCCCACCGCCGATCGCCATCGCCACGTGGTGAATGTTGTCGGCGGTGCCGTAAAAGATCAGGTCCCCGGGCTGATACGACGCCGGGTCGAACCCGCCCGGCAGCCGGGCACCGGCGGTGGCGGCGTACTGGGACTGGGCGGTGCGGGCACCGTGCAACGCGTCCGAGCCCGCCTGGTGGTAGGCGTACAGCGTCAGACCGGAGCAGTCGAAACCACCACCGGTCGGGCCGTTCTGGTCACCACCTCCCCAGATGTAGGTCGCGCCGAGTTGAGTTTTCGCGGCCGCCACCGCCAGCTGCGCGGCCGGACCACCCCCACCGCCCCCGGCCGCTGCCGGTGGCGGGGGTGGGGGGGTGAAGTGCAGCGCCGCGTCGAGGAAGTCCAGGGACGGGCCGTTGGCTTGGGCGGTGTAGCCGTTGGCGTGGACCGTGCCCGGGAAGACCAGGGTCTTCGACGCGGCGCCGACCCGGTCCAGGGCCGCGGTCATCTCCCCGACCTGCGCCACCGGGACCAACTCGTGGTCGGAGTTCACCAGCATCGTCGGGGGGGCGCCCGGGGTGACCGACAACGCCGGCGACGCCTGCCGGTACAGGTCCGGGCACACCAGCATCGGGCAGCCGAGGAACAAACTGGGATCTACCACGGCCGACGCCTGCTGATAGGTGTCGCCGGGGGTTGCCTGCGCCAACAGCGAGGTGAAATCGGTCGGGCCGCTCCAACTGACCACTGCTTGCACCCCGTGGTGGTCACCGAGTAGCCCGGCATCCAGTACCAACCCGGCGCCCGCCGAGTCACCCAGCAACGCCACCCGGGCCGGGTCGATGCCTTGGGCAGCACCTTGGGCCCGCACGTAATCGACGGCCGCCTTCACCTGCTGCACCTGCCGCGGCCACCGCGGGGCACTCAAGTCGTAGGAAATGTTGAGCACTTGATAGCCGTGGGTGGCGGCGGCTTTCGCCGCGTCACCCAGCTCGGAGCGGTCCCCGGCGACGTAGCCCCCACCGTGCACCATGACAATGATCGGCCGGGCAGGGGTGCCCGGGCCCGCCCCGGTCGGGACGTACAGGTCCGCGGGCTGGGTGCCGCCCCCGGGGACGGGGTAGTCCACCTGGTGTACCGCGACCTGGCCACCGACGCCACCGCACCCGGCGGATGCTTGCGTCCCGGTACCACCGCCATCCGCGGGTGGCGGCGGGGTCGCGCCGGGTGCGGTGATCGTCCCGACGTCGGAGAACGTCGTGCGGGCCAGGGTCATGATCCGCGGCACGTACGCCATCGTCTGCGAGTTCTGCGGTATACCACCTGAAGCCAGCACAGCACCGAAACCCGCGTTAAAGCCACCCAGCGCCATCTCCGTGACCGACGCGGAGGAATGAATCTGCCCCGCGGCTTGGGCTGTCTTGACCTGCCCGGCCAGGGCGCAGTCGAACCGGGCCTGGGCGTCGATCGCGGCCACGGGGTCGTGCACGTTGCCGCCGTTGCCCCACGTCACCCATGTGGCAGGTTCGAATTGGGCCGGTCCCTCCGCCCCCGTCGAGGACGTCGGATCGGAAAACCCGGACTCCTGGTCTAGCTGCGCGGCGATCACCGGGGCCGGGAACTCCGGGCACACCGTGCCGGCCTTCTGGATCAGGGCCACGTAGTTCGCCGGAATCCCGGCGACTCGCAACGCCCCCACCCCCGGCGAGGACCCACCCGGCCCGCACGGTGACGGCGGCGGCGTCGCCCCACCACCCAGCACCAGCAGCAGCAACACCACGATGAACACCGGGGCCCCCACCAACGCCACGCCGATCAGCAGCGGCGACCCGCCCTGCTCCTCCTTAGCCACGACGACGCACCGCCCCCCACAGGGGACGCCCGCAGCCTGCCGCCGCGGCGCGGCGGCTGCTGGTGCTCATCGATGTCATCAGCGGCCTGTCACCGGCGGCCCAGGGCCGGGCCGTGGCGCCGCCCGGCCGCGTCGGGGAAGTCATCGGCCACCAGGGCCGCCAACTCGACGAACGCCTCCCGGGTGGCTGAGGCCATCCGGTCGAGGTCGACTTCGGAGCCTTCGGCCAGGTGCGCGTCGAAGGGGATCACCTTCACCGCCCGCACTTGGGCGTCGAAATGCTCCATGAGCTGGCCCAGGTTCACCCCGGAGGAGCCGGGGCGGGAGGAGGAGATGACGACGACGGTGCGCTCCACCAGATGCCCGTAGCCCTGCGCGTCGAGCCAACTCAGGGTGGCGTCCGCCGACTGCGCGCCGTCCAAGGCGGGGGAGGACACCAGGACCAGGGCGTCAGCGGTGTCCAAGACACCGCGCATCGCCGAGTGCGTCAGGCCGGTGCCGCAGTCGGTGAGGATCAGGTTGTAGAAGTTGTCGAGGATGCTGACCGAGGCCCGGTAGTCGGCCTCGGAGAAGGCATCGGCGCGGTGCGGGTCTCGTTCACTGGCTAGCACTTCCAGCCGGGAGGGGGCTTGGGAGGTGAAGGCTCGAACGTCGGAGTAGCGGTGGATGCGCTGTTGGTCGTTGAGCAGGTCCCGCACGGTGGCCGCCGTCTGCGAGGGAATTCGGCCCCCGAGGGTGCCCAGATCCGGGTTGGCGTCGATCGCCACCACGTGGTCACCGCGCAGGCAGGCGAACGTCGACCCCAACGACACCGTGGTCGTGGTCTTCCCGACTCCTCCCTTCAGGCTCAGCACTGCGATCTTGTAGTCGCCGCGGATGGGTTGGTTGACCCGCTCTACGAGGTGGCGGCGGCTTACATCGGCCCGGGACTCACCGGGGTTGACCCCGCCCCCGGTCACCAGGTGCACCATCCGGCGCCACCCGGAGGCGGGTGGTCGTTTCGTCGGCCGGAACAGCATGTCCCGGTTGATTTCCCCGTGATGGCGCGGTGGCGCGGGTGCTCGTGTTCTGGGCAGTTCCGTGCTGTAGCCGGGCTGGAGCGGCGCAACCTCACGAGCTGACTGCTCAGCAGACCCCGGTGATCCAGCCGGCGGAGAAGGCGCTCCGCTGGTAGCGATCCTGTTGTCGCCGCCTGGCGCATGCTTCTCGGCCCGGGTATCCGTCGGGGCCGGCTGCGATCGGCCTCCGGAATCCGCCACCCGCAGCGGTGTCCGCTCCACCGCAACCCGCTCCGCACTCACCGGCAGTGGTCGCCCAGGCGGCCGGGCCCCGGGAGGGCTCGGTGGTTGTGCCTCTGCCGCCGCGGGCGGAGCCCACGACGGCCCCTGGCGAGCCACCCGATTGTTGTTTTCGCTGGTCACGACGTTGCCTCCGGCTTCGGTTCATCTGCGACCAGACCGGCGGCCCGCAGGCGCGCCGACCTACACGCGAGCGCTGACAAGACATCTGCTGAGAGAGCGGACCCGGCACGACCAGCGCAGGGCATCCGGCTACCACCACGGCGGCCGTGCCGGCGCCAGAAGCCCCCACCGAACGGCGCCGAGAGCACCCCAACAGGAATGAAAGACAAGCGAGACACCCCAATCCGACCACGGCAGAGGACACACCCCTCCCGGGGCGTCCTGGCACTATCCGCAGTCGGTGTCCCCGAGACGTCAGAGGAACCGATCCCCCACCACCACCGGCGATGAGGGGCACACGCACCGTACGAGAGCTGACAACGGGAAGTCAACTGTTGAACATTCATCAGGTCCTTTGGCTCCCTTCGGTTTTCGCGCACGCCACCGACATTTCGAACATTTGTAGCCTATAGCGTGTAGGCATAGCATGTCTAGTATACGGTTGGTGGGTGAGTCTGTCCGGGGTTTACGCGACAGGGGGCGTCAAGATGGCAAGTCGACCGATCAAAGGGAGACATGTCATGGCTCGTGGCCGCCTCCGGGGTTTCGACCCCGACCGGCTCCGAGCTGCACGCATTAGTGCCCAGATGACCCAAGAGCAGCTGGCGATCAGGGCAGGTGTCGCCCGCTCGGCCATCACCTCATGGGAAGCCGGGAAGAACGCTCCAGACCCGCGAAGGGCGCGAGCGATCGCGCAGTTGCTCAATATCCGCATTTCGGACCTGAGCGCGCTCGAAGACTCGGCTGTCCGCCCCGCCGACTACCGCGCGTGGGCCGGACTCACCCGCGAAGGCCTCTCTGAAGTCACTAGCATCGGTGTCACACCACTCGCTGAAATAGAGCGCTACCTGCGCAGACCCAACCCAGACAACACCGAAACTATCTCTGCCGCTTTGGGTATTGACGCTGCTACGTACGTCGCAGCATGGGAACGCGGACGCCGCGACGCCGAATCCGGAAACCTCTAAACCAAACCCTCTATGTTGGCCATCGTTCGGCGTGTCCTACGCCGGGATCGCACCACGAAGGTATGGAATACGTGTATGACGACACCAAGGCGGCGAGTCGGGGCGCCTCGCGTGGGTTTTTGCGCCCGCATAGATCCGCGTCTCGCGGCAGAGGTCCGACACACCGCGGCGGCCCGCGGGATGCCGAACTGGTGGGTCATCCAGGAGGCATTGCAGCGGGGACTGCATCTCCTACCCGCCCCGGGAGACGAGGCCGTACCACCGACCGCATATGTCGGTCGCCGTGACCGACGTCCACATGAGGACTTGTTCGTGGATGTTGCCCCCGAACTGGTCGAGGAGGTCCGGCAAGCCCGAGGGTCTTCCTTCAACCAATGGTGGGTTGTCCAAGAGGCAATCCGCCAGGGACTTCCACTGCTTCCGGCGTCTGAACAGGAGGTGCTGCCACACAGCGCGTGATGTGAGCGGCACAGCCGCACTCTGATAACTCCACATCGCACCAGGTAGCCCCCTAGAACGCCCGAAACCCGCCCCGGGAAGGGCGGGTTCGGATTCAGCTAGGGCCGTCGAGTTAGCGCTCGGCGACTTTGGTGCTCTTCCCCGAAGGGACTTGGCTTGCCTGCCTGGTCTGAGGGTACCTCATACCCTGAAATCGATCCATATCTGTTAACAGAAACTCCCCCGCGTGTCGCTGAGCGGCGGAAACGGCCACCTCGCGGCCCCACTGCGGCGTCTCGACCCCCGGGCCGGCGCGACGCGCACGGTCCGGTGCCGCCGCGACCGTTGTTGCGCCGCCCAGTATCGCCCGGGGCCTATGCGGGAGTGCCGTGTTGGTGGTCCGCCGAGCGCTGGCTGGAGCACGTCGAGCGGGTGTACCGACGGCACTACTTGCCGGTGCGCCACCGGCTCGTGGCCATGACCGGTGGCGGTCTCTCGCTGCCTACCGTGATGGCGGTGGCCACTGAGCACGCGGCCGCGGCTGACTTTCGCACCGGCCGCAACAGTTGGCCCCTGCTCGGGCAGAGCGGGGCTGAGCGCGGTATGACCGCGGCCACCGGACTCGGCGAACGCACCATCAGCCGGGCCAGAACCTTCCTCCGCCTCGTCGACCTCGCCACCGAAGTCCAGGAAGGCCGTCAACGGACCCTGCTCGAGCGGTTGGACTCCGCCGAACGCGGCGACAAAGGACGTGGCTGGACTGCCGTGTACGCCCTGCACCACACCAGCACTCACCCTGTGGATAACCCTGTGCGTATCGGCGCAGGTCAATCACCAGATGGCACCCCTCCACGGAGTGGTCTTGTTCCTTCCCCCTCTCTCGGAGAGAGAGTGGTTTCTACCGGCACAGAGCACCCTGCGGGATCAGCGGACGGCGCTCCGCGCCGCGCATCAACCGGGAAGGGGGTTCGGGAGGGTGCGTCCGACCCTGGGGAGGTTGGGATGGCGCTGAGTAAGGGGCTGCGGGCTCATCCGGAGTGTCCCGGGTGGATCAGGCGTTATTCCCCGCACGCCTACGCAGCGGGACTGACACGGTGGGCGCAGGCCGGTTGGACCGACCGCGACGTCATCCAGCACCTCAACGACGTGGCCACCACGGGGTTCCGGGTCTATGACGTACCGCACAACCCGGTGAAATACCTGCTCGCCCTGCTGCACCGCGCTGACATCGGCGAACGACCCACCCTCTGGCGCGACGCCCACGCCGCAGCCGAAGCTGACGCCGCGGCCGAGCGCATCGCCGCCGTACCCGCCCAGCTCGCCGCAGACGCCGCTGCCCACGAAGCCGGGCGGGCAGCCTTGGGCGGCCCGGGCCGTGCCCAGGTGCGGGCGATCCTCAACGAACGCTGCGGCGGCCGGCGATGAGCGTGTGTGACGAAATGCGCGCTGGCTCAGCGAGGAGCGCGCCACATCCCCCACACGCGGGGCCCATCGTGCGGGACGTCGATCGGCGCGGTGCAGGTGAAGCCGAACTTTTCGTAGAACCCGATCAGCTCATGCCGGGTGGCTTCCAGGTACGCGGCTGTGCTGGTTTCGTCGCAGTAGCGTGCCTGGGCGCTGAGCAGGGCCGAGGCCAGACCCTGCCCCCGGGCTGTTTGCGCGGTGCCGAGCTTGTTCAGGTACCAGTGCGGCTCCGCAGGGTGCACACCGTCCAGTGCGCGGCGCAGCGTGAGCGCCGCCGGCAACCGGGTGCGCAGTGTCCCGACGACAGCCGCGGTCATCGTCAAATCCTCCCGTCGACTCGCCCGCGGCCCGGTGGTGCCCGGTGGCTTCCACATGGCCGCCGCCAGTGGTTGCCCTGTGGTGTCGCCGATCAGCTGCACGCCGCCGGCGGGCACGTAATCGTGGCGCAGCTGCGCGGCGAACAACCTTCTCAGGGCAGCCGGGCGCCGCGAGGGACTCGGTTGCATCCAGTGCATCACCGGATCGTCGTTGAACGCCTGAGCCAGCATGGTGGCCACCGCAGAGGCGTGCCCGGGTCCGGCTTGTCGAACGGTCCGCTCCACGCCCACCAGTCTCGCAGCACCCCAGGCCGGGTTGCCGTGGCGCGCACAGTCACCCACGGTTGCGGTCGCACTACGCTGGCACAACGATCCAGCAACCCACCCCAGTCGAACACCCCGGCGTGAGGCGATGATGACCACGGAACGCTCCAACGGCCTACCGGGCGCGTCGCTGCTCATCGACACGCTGCTCCCCGGTGCTGAGCCCACCGTGCTCGCCGATCACGGCGCCCCACGGGCGTGGGCGCCGCTGCCCCGCATCGGCGGCACCCGCGCCACCGCCGACCGCGTTCGGACCATCGTCACCGCGGTCTATGACTCCGCGGGGCCGATGAACGTCGTACTCGGACCACGCGACAAGCACCGCTTCCGCGTCGCCGCAACCCCGGTTCTCGGTCCTTCCGGGGCAGTCCACGCCGTCCAGCTGTGGACCGGGCACCCCGACGCCGACCCGCCACGGCCGGCGAACGTTGCCGCCATCGAGTGGTCGGCAACCTCACGTTTGATTGAACTGAACGCCGAGGTCCGTGACCCCGCCGAGGACTATCCGTACGCCGGCCGCGCGAGCCTCACCGCACCCGAGGCCTTCCGTCACGTCGCCCGGTTCGACGCGGCCATGACACTCATCGCCAAAGCCCTCGAACCAGTTCCCGAGGACCGCTGGGACGGCACCGCCACCGTCTACGGGCCGAACACACTGCGCACCGTGCACCTAGCAATGCGCAGCATGCCCAAACCCCACCAGCAAGCCTGGCGCGGCATCATCCACGACGTCACCGACACCGTGCCGCCAGCAGCACCCACCCTCGACTCCGTCGCCCTCGCCGCCGCGATGGCCGGGCGGGCGCCAACCGCAGTTGCACTCATGGACGTCAGCCAAGCCCGGCTCATCAACTGGTTCACCGATCCAGTCCCGGGCATCCAGTGGAAAGGCACCCAGGACAACCGCGACACCCCGCACCCTGACGACGTCGTCCGCATCTTCCAAACAATGCAACGCCTCCGCACCGGCGACGAGAAGACCGCCGCTATCCCCGGGGTGCGCTTGCGCCGGATCGAGGGCGGCTGGACCGTCGTCGACAGCCGCGTCACCGTCATCTCCACCACCACACCGATGATGGTGCTCGCCGAGATGACCCCCGTCGACAACATCGCCTAACGCTCACACCCTACGAACACATACGATCGAACAAATGGTCGATCACGCAGTAGGATCCGTCCACGAGGTGGCACCCGCGCGGACACTGTTACGACATACACTACCGGAACGCACTCCCCCACAACGTAATTCAAGCGCCGATAACTTTTATTATGACATATGCAACCATTGAACGCCCGAACTGTTCGCCTTCTCGCCCGTCGTAGCCGAACGTCAGGACGCGCAGAAGCCGACCCAATTCGGCAGGGCGTTCGTACAACAGAAGTCATCGACAACGCGAGGACGCTCGATGTCGAGCACGCTAGCTAAGTTGTCCGGCAAGTCGACGTCCTTATTCACCACGACGACTTCGGCGTTCTTCGGCAAGTTGGTGGCGATCAGTTCGCGTACGAGCAGATCGGTCGTAGGCACGGAGAATCCCATCAGCACGACTTCATCAGCTTCGCTGATCGCTCGGGCCGCTGCCTGCCATTGCACCCGCAGGGCGCTGTTCTCATAGAAAGCCGTCTTGACGGCAACTGGCGGTATGAGCAGTGGGGTCTTGTCAGCAGTCAACTCATCGACGTCTGGGTCGACTAGGTCGTTCCCAGAGGCCGGCCAATGCTGCTCGTAGAGACCACTGTCGTAGATCGTGTCGCTGAGGCCAGCGCCTGGGCCGCTGTAGTACCAGTTCGTGCTGCCGTGCAGCTTGAGAAGTTTGAAGGACTGGGTGCGTCCACCAACGGTGATGCTGCTACCGCGCGTCGCGAGTGGTGCGAGCGGTATGGCGTAGAGGTCGGTGGCGAAGCGGGTGTCATCACCCTCGGTCGTGCAGGTGTGCGTGTAGGCACGCTCAACCAAGACGTCGTAGTTGAAGGTTATGACGGTCTCTTCGAGCCTGCGCCAGTACTTGACGAGCGTGGTCAGCCAGTCCGGTGGCTGGATGATCAACGCCTTGATCTGTGCCGCCTCAATCACTTCGGCCAGCATCTTCGATGCGTCGAGGAACGTCGCCCGGTCACGCAGCGACTCGGCCGGCGAAATCCAAGGCGGAGGTGATGCCAGATGGCTGAGCCAGCGCTCGACGTCGTTGCCGAAGTCCGCAGGCCCTAGGCGTGGAGGTGCGGGCGCCGAAGCGATCATGGCCTCGACATGCGGCGTTAGGTCCGCTAGGACGGGCATCTCGCTATTGATCTCCTTCGAGAAGCCAGAGCCAAGTACGTAGACCCGGCGCATCATCCGCTCCTTGCTCGATGCGTGCATCGTGGTCGCGATTCCACCTGTCGGTTCGTGTGATGACCGTAGCGATGCCGGCGACGGTCGCTGAGCCGGTGGCTGATTATGCCGTGCCCGTCGCGGAGAAGGGGCCTGGGCGATGGGGCACAAGGAAGGCCGCCGAGCGGCCGCTTGACTCGCCGAGTTGCTGACTTGCCGGTGCTCGTCAGCAGCGGTGTCCCACCGTTTGCCGAGGTGGCTTTTCGGTGGCATAGTGGGTGCATGGATTCGGTGACTGTGACCGGGACGCATGCCGCGACCGCTCGGATGGACATTCACGAGGTGGCTCGTCAGCTCAACAGCCACCTCGGGCCCACGCTCGTGGCTGCGCTGGCCGGCACCCCCGACCGTAAGCTGCCGATCCGCTGGGCCAAGTCCGACGGCCCGACGCCGGGACCTGCCTACACTCGGCGGTTGCAGCTCGCCCACCGGGCGTGGACCCACACGGCGGGAGCCGAAGGCGAGCACGTCGCCCGCTCCTGGTTCATCGGGGTCAACCCTGTCCTGCACGAGACCACCCCGTTGACCGCGATTCGCAACGACCGCGGCGAGGACCTCATGCTCGCGGTGAAGGTCCTTCTCGAGGACACCCCGGACACGTGAGGCCGCCCGGCAACGGACACGACACCACCACTCCCCCACCGACCACTCACCGCGACTCCGCCACAGGCCTGCATCTGCAGTCCGCGACCGGCGGGGTGAGTCTGCGCATCGCGCGGTCCTCCCGCGGACCGCTCAGCCCACCACCGCGCCAGGGCACCCCGGATGCCAGCTGGTCGCGTTATGACGTCGCGGGGTGGACGGTCTATACCGCGGA
>JAABUI010002106.1_pt1 | contig 11188 bp, 12 predicted proteins | sample 5559111 | NCBI WGS metagenome assembly JAABUI01 (sample SAMN10711870, study PRJNA513365) | rock metagenome | isolation source: Antarctica rocks | place: Antarctica: Victoria Land, Buttleship Promontory
ACAGCAGCCCGGCCCCGGCAGCGACCAGGCCGGGCAGGACGACGAGCGACTCCCACGGCACCGCGGCCCCGGCGGCCACGAGTCCGGGCAGGACGGCGAGCACGAGCGCCCCGCGGCGCAGCGCCGGGGCGCGCCAGGCGCTCGCCCGGTCGACGGCGACGAGCTCGCGCAGCGCCGAGCGGTGCGCCCGGCGCCGGCGTACGGCCCGGGTGCTGCTCGTAGCTCCCGAGTCGCCGGGCCGGCGCAAGGCCCAGGCGCAGGCCCGGGAGCCGAGCGCCAGGCCGGCGACGATGAACAACAGCAGGACGGCGGTCGTCAGGGCCCAACGCCCGGTCGGGCCGTCGGCGACGGCACGCACGACGGTACGGGTCTGGCTGTGCTGGAGCAGCGCGGGTCCGCGGCCGGCCTTGACCACCACGACAGCCGCGACCAGCGCCAGGCAGGCCAGCACGGCGACGAACAGCCGACCGCGTCGGGTCTGCCGGCAGCCGGCCACGGCCCAGGCGATGGCCTGGCCGACGACGGTGAGCGCCAGGACGTACGCCGCACTCGTCACGGCGCCCGACCAGCCGGCACGTCCGGTCGTGAGGGCGCCGGTGACGGCGACCAGGAGCAGCAGCTGCAGGACCCAGACGAGGTTGACCGGGGCGAGCACCAGGCCGCCGAGGAACTGGGTACGGGGGCGTACCGGGAAGGCGACCAGCTGGTCGGGCGGGACGACCTCGTGACCGCCGCCGGCAGTGAGCGGGGCGATGACGGCGAGCACACCGAAGCCCAGGAAGGCCTGCGGGGCAAGCTGGCGGACGGTCGCCAGCGCCGGGGCCGGCAGCGAGCCCGAGCTCCCGCCGGCGAGTACGAGCAGCTCGACCAGCGCCAGGGCGCCGAGGCAGATCGCGAGCTGTACCCCGGGTGTACGGACCATGCGCCAGCGCAGGGCCAGCAGGCCCCGCAGCTGTGCCGGCGCGCCAGGTAGGCCGACGGCGGTCACCGGACGGGCCCCAGGCGAGCGACGGCGGTCACCGGACGAGCGCCCGGCGAGCGACGGCGGTCACCGGACGAGCGCCCGGTGAGCGACGGCGGTCCGGACGGGCGCCCGGCGAGCGGCATGGTCGGCGGTCATGTGATCAGCGCGCGGTAGCGGTCGCGGCCGGCGTCGCCGGTCAGCTCGACGGCCGGCGCCGCGCCGACGACCCGGCCGCCCCGCAGGACCACCGCCTCCTGGCAGGCCTCGACAGCCAGGTGCAGCAGGTGCGTGGAGAGCAGGACGGCGGCGCCGTTGGCCAGCGCCTCCCGCACCACGAACAGCGTCGCGTCGACGCCGAGCGGGTCCACGCCGTCGAACGGTTCGTCGAGCAGCAGCAGCCGGGGGTGGTGGAAGGCGGCGAGCACCACCGACATCCGGCGACCCATCCCGTGCGAGAAGCCGGCCGTGACGCGGTCGGCCGCGCCGGTCAGGTCGAAGCGCTCGAGCAGGTCGCGGGCCCGGCCCTGCCAGTCGGTCATCCCGCGCAGCCGGGCGGCGAGCTGCAGGTGCTCCCACGGCGTGGCCCGCGGCACAAGGCCGCCGACGTCGGGGCAGTAGCCGACCAGGGCGCGTACGCCGGCGGGGTCCCGCGCCGCCTCGATGCCACCCACCGTGACGGTCCCCGCGGTCGCGGGAAGTACGCCGGCCAGCACCCGCATGGTCGTGGACTTGCCGGCACCGTTGCGCCCCACCAGGGCGACCGACGCGCCGGAGCCGACGGACAGGTCGAACCCGTCGACGGCCCGCACCTCGCCGAAGTCGACGACCAGCGCGGACGCCAGCAGCACGGGTTCCACAGCAGGAGCCTCGACGCGTGGGACGACCGACTTCAGTCGCGGCCTGCGCCGGAGTGCAGGGCGTCGACCTCGCCGGCGTTCTCCTTCATGACCACGGCGCGCTTGAGCTTGAGCGAGGGTGTCATCTGCCCGCCCTCCTCGGTCCAGTCGACGGGCAGGATCGTGAACTTGCGGATGGCCTCGGCCTTGCTCACGGCCTTGTTCGCGTCGTCGACGGCGGCCTGCACCTCGGCCCTCAGGTCCGGGTCGCCGACGTCGGCCGCCTTGCCCTTCGCCTTCGCCCAGGGCGAGAGGGCCTCGGCGTCGATCGTGACGAGGCAGGCGATGAAGGGTTTCTGGTCGCCGACCACCAGGCACTGGCTGATCAGCGGGTGCGCCCGCAGGCGGTCCTCCAGCACGGCAGGTGCGACGTTCTTGCCGCCCGCGGTCACGATGAGCTCCTTCTTGCGACCGGTGATCTTGACAAACCCTGCGCGTCGATCTCGCCGATGTCGCCCGAGTGGAACCAGCCGTCGCCCTTGGTCTCCTCGGTGGCGCCCTCGTTGTGCCAGTACGCGCGAAAGACGTGCTCGCCGGTCATGAGGATCTCGCCGTCGTCGGCGATGCGGACGGTGACCCCGGGGGAGGGCCGTCCGACGGTGCCGATCCTCAGGTGCGCCGGCGTGTTCACCGTGCCGGCGGCGGTGGTCTCGGTGAGGCCGTAGCCCTCCAGGATCGTGATGCCGACCCCCCGGAAGAAGTGGCCGAGCCGGGCGCCGAGCGGTGCGCCTCCGGAGACGGCGTAGGCGACCCGGCCCCCCAGGGCTGTACGGAGCTTGGAGTAGACGAGCCTGTCGTACAGCGCGTGCTGGGCCTTGAGGAACATGCCGGCGCCACCGTCGTCCAGCGCCTTGCTGTAGGCGATGGCGGTGGACTCGGCCAGGTCGAAGATCTTGCCCTTCCCGTCGCTGTGCGCACGCTGCTTGGAGCTGTTGTAGACCTTCTCGAAGATCCGCGGGACGGACAGCAGGAAGGTGGGCTGGAAGCTCGCGAAGTCCGGCAGCAGGTTCTTGATGTCGTTGGTGTGCCCCATGCGGGCGTGGCTCTCGACGCAACCGACCTGGATGAGCCGGGCGAACACGTGCGCGAGTGGCAGGAACAGCAGGGTTGAGCCGCCCGGGCGGAACAGCTCGGGCAGCACCGCGCTGGCGGATCGCCCGGTGCCGATCAGGTTGCCGTGGGTCAGCTCGCAGCCCTTGGGCCGCCCGGTCGTGCCGCTGGTGTAGATGATCGTGGCGAGGCTGTCCGTGGTGAGCGTCGCGCGGCGGGCTGTGAGCTCGGTGTCGGGGACGTCACGGCCGGCGGCGGCGAGCTCCTCGAGGCCGCCCGCGTCGATCTGCCACGAGCCCGCGAGGTCGGGCAGCTGCTCGCGCACCGCGTCGAACACCGCCTGGTGGCCGGCACCCTCGAGCACGACCGCGACGGCGCCGGAGTCGCCGAGGTTCCACTGCACCTGCTCCGCCGAGCTGGTCTCGTACACGGGAACGGTCACGCCGCCGACGGTCCAGATCGCGTAGTCCACGAGCGTCCACTCGTACCGCGTCTTGCTCATCAGGCCGACCCGGTCACCGGCCCGTACGCCGGAGGCGATCAGCCCCGCAGTCAGCGAGCGCACCTCGGTGGCGAACTCCTTGGCGGTGACCGGGGCCCATCGACCGTCGACCTTGCGGGTGAACACCACGTCGTCCGGAGCGGTGTCGGCGTGCGCGAAGACCGCGTCCGGCAGCGCCGCGCTGTCGTCGACCTCGATGACCTGGGGGGTGGAGTACTCCTGCACCTGCGGGCTCCTCGTGTGCTGCGGCGCCCGGCGCCTGCGTGGACGCGGGGGGAAGCCAACCTAGCGCGGTGAACTGCGCCACGGCACGGCCCTGCTGTCGGACACGGCTGCACTGCTGCCCCCAGGACTGCCGGTGTCCCAGGACTGCCGGTGTCCCAGGACTGCCGGTGTCCCAGGACCGCCGGTGTCCCAGGACCGCCGGTGTGTCAGGACCGCTGCTGTTTCAGGACCGCTGCTGTTTCAGGACCGCAGCGATCGTGCCGAGGACCACGGGGTGGGAGTCGACCTGGGCGCGGGCCCCCGCGGGACGGCCTGCCCAGGCTGCGGCGCAGCGCTGCGCCCCGATGCGCCCTGGTGCACGTTGTGCTTCGCCGACCTGTGCCCGACACCCGAACCTGCCGCGGCCCGCGCACCGTCCCCGGACGCCCCCTTGCTCGGCGACGGGCCCAGCTGGCCGTGCTCGCGCTGCGCGGCCGCCAACGGCTACGAGCGGGACACGTGCCGCACGTGCGGCGCGAGCTTTCTGGCCGCGGTCAAGGACGACGAGGCGCCGCTGCTGGTCCTGCCGGGCGTGGGGGACCTGAGCCGGCTCGGGCGCCCCCAACGGCTGCTGCTGGCCCTCGGCGTCGTCCTGGCCGTCCTGGTGCCCTTGGCCGTGATCACCCTGCTGCTCACCCAGCGGCCGCCCGTGTCCGGGACGACCCACGGTCCACCGGGCGCGTCGGTGCCGTCCGTTCCCGCCGCGCCCTGACCCACCGGCCCCTTTAGGGTCGTCGTCGTGCGGGTCCACGTGGTGAGCGATGTGCACGGCAGCGTCGAGGCGTTGTCCCGGGCCTCGGACGGGGCCGACGTCCTGGTCTGCCTAGGCGATTTGGTGCTGTTCCTGGATTACGCCGACGCCAGTGGCGGGATCTTCGCCGACCTGTTCGGCGAGCAGGCCGCGCGGCACCTGGTGGAGCTGCGTACGGCCAGGCAGTTCGAGCAGGCCCGGCGTTGGTCGCGCTCGCTGTGGGAGGGGCTCGGCGAGGACCCGCGGACGGCGATCAGCCGCAAGGTCGGCGAGCAGTACGCCGCGCTGTTCGCGGTCATGCCCGACCCGACCTACCTCACCTACGGCAACGTCGACGTGCCGTCCCTGTGGCCGGACCACGTACGGCAGGGGCACACCGTGCTCGACGGGCAGACGACGCAGATCGGCGGCCGGACCTGGGGGTTCGTCGGCGGGGGGCTCACCACCGCCATGCGTACGCCGTACGAGATCTCCGACGAGGAGTACGCGGCCAAGGTCGCGGCGGTCGGCGCCGTGGACGTGCTGGCCTGCCACATCCCGCCCGATGTCCCCGAGCTGCTGTACGACGTGGAGGCCAGGCGGTTCGAGCGAGGCAGTGCGGCCACCCTGCAGGCGATCCGGGATACCCAGCCGGGGCTCGTCCTGTTCGGCCACGTGCACCAGCCGCTGCAGGCGCGCGTGCGCATCGGGCGTACCGAGTGCGTCAACGTCGGGCACTTCCGGGGCACCGGGGCGCCGTACGTCCTCGAGTACTAGCGTCCGGCCCGCCTGCAACACGGCAGACCACGCTGTCACCCCCGGAGGCCGAAGTGGCGGATCAGGCCAGCTCCAGCATCACCATCGACGCGCCCGCCGCCGACGTGCTCGCGGTCATCCGCGATCTCGAGGCCTACCCCCAGTGGACTCCGCAGATCAGCAAGGCCGAGGTCCTCGAGACCGGCACCGCCGGCCCGCTCCGGGCGAGGTTCTCGATGAACGCCAGCGGTATGGCCGACGACTACACCCTCGCCTACGACTGGAAGCCCGACGGGGTCTCCTGGCACCTCACCGAGCCCACGAAGCTGCAGAAGTCCCAGCGCGGCACCTACTCCCTCGCCGAGCAGGGCTCCGGCACGCAAGTGACCTACCTGCTCACCATGGAGATCAAGGTGCCGATGATCGGCGTCATGAAGCGCAAGGCCGAGAAGATGATCATCGAGTCGGCGCTCAAGGAGCTCAAGAAGCGGGTGGAGTCGCTCCGCTAGCCTCGCGGGTCACGACGACTCGAGGAGCCCTGCACCGTGCGCGTCCTGCTGTTCACCGGCAAGGGGGGCGTGGGCAAGACGACCACCGCGGCGGCCACCGCGGCTCTGGCCGCCTCCCGGGGGCGCAAGACGCTGGTGCTGTCGACCGACCCGGCCCACTCGCTGGCCGACGCCCTCGGCGTACCCGTCGGGTCCGTGCCGACCGAGGTCGACACCGGCTTCTACGCCGTGCAGGTCGACACGCAGGTCGCCTTCGAGCGCACCTGGCGCGACGTGCAGGACTACCTGCGCGGCGTGCTGGAGCGGGCCGGCGTCGATGCGCTGCAGGCCGAGGAGCTCACGGTGCTGCCGGGCGCCGAGGAGGTGCTGGCCCTGCTCGAGCTGCGGCGGCACGTCGCCTCCGGGCGCTTCGACCTCGTCGTCGTGGACTGCGCGCCGACCGGCGAGACGCTGCGCCTGCTGGCCCTGCCCGAGGCCCTGCGCTGGTACGTCGAGAAGGTCTTCCCCGCCCAGCGCCGGGCCCTGCGCGCCGTACGCCCCCTGCTGTCGCGGGTCAGCGGCCCGGCGGTGCCGCACGACAGCGTGTTCGAGGCCGTCGCGCGCCTGCACACGCAGCTGAGCGAGGTGCGCGAGCTGCTCACGGCGCCCACGACCTCGGTGCGCCTGGTGCTCACGCCCGAGGCGGTCGTCGTGGCCGAGGCCCGCCGTACCCTGACGTCGCTTGCGCTGTACGGCTACCAGGTCGACGGACTAGTGGCCAACCGCGTCTTCGCCGCCTCCGGGGACGGCTGGACCGCGGGCTGGGTCGCCGCCCAGCAGCAGCAGCTCGATGCCGTACGGCGGGACACCGCGCCCCTTCCGCTGCTCGAGTCCGCCTATGCAGCAGGTGAACCGGTGGGTCTCCAGGCGCTGATCGACGTAGGCGAGGCGCTCTACGGCGACCAGGACCCGAGCCGGTCCGAGCCGGTCGAGGATCTGGTGGGGGTCACCCAGGACCGCGACGGCTTCCTGCTGTCGCTGGCGCTGCCGCTCGCCCGGCTGGAAGACGTCGACCTGGCCCGCAGCGGGGACGAGCTCGTCGTCACGGTCGGTGGCCGCCGTCGCCTGCTGGCGTTGCCCGGTGCCCTGTGCCGCTGCACTGTGACGGGAGCCCGCCTGCTCGGCGGCCGGCTCGTCGTACGGTTCGAGCCCGATCCGGCGCTGTGGCCGCAGCCGTGAGCGAACCGGTCGGCTCCGCCGCCGAGGAGGCGGCCCGCCTGTTCGCTGCCCTGGAGGGCTGGGCCCGCACCCGCTTCGACGGCGAACACCTGGCCAGCGGTACGGCGGAGTGCACCGTCTGCCCCGTGTGCCAGGCGATCGCGGCGGCGCGACAGGTCGGGCCCGACACGGTCACCCACTTGCTCGATGCGGCCGCTTCGTTCGTGGCCGCGCTCAGGACTGTCCTGGCTCCCGGCCCCGAGGACGGCCCACCCCGGCGTAGCCCTGGGGTGCAGCACGTCGACGTGCGGGAGGGCTGATGGGGCTGGCCATCGGCGTGGACGTCGGTGGCACCAAGGTGGCGGCCGGTCTGGTGGATGAGCACGGGACCATCCTGGCCCGGACCCGCCGCCCGACGCCCTCGACCAACCCCGACGACGTCGAGGCGACGATTGCGGCGGTCGTCGACGAGCTGCGCGTCGGCCGCAAGGTGGTCGGGGTCGGCATCGGCGCCGCCGGGTTCGTGGACGACGAGCGCTCGAGGGTGCTGTTCGCGCCGAACCTCACCTGGCGGGACGAGCCGCTGCGCGACGAGGTGTCGGCCCGGATCGGGCTCCCGGTCGTCGTGGAGAACGACGCCAACGCCATGGCCTGGGGCGAGTACCGGTTCGGCGCGGGCCGCGGGGAGCAACACCTGGCTGCGGTCACGGTCGGGACCGGGATCGGCGGCGGTCTCGTCCTGGACGGCCGGCTCTACCGGGGCCGCTTCGGCGTGGGGGCGGAGTTCGGTCACGTCATGGTCGTGCCTGACGGCCGGCGCTGCGGCTGCGGCCAGCGCGGGTGCTGGGAGCAGTACTGCTCCGGCCGCGCCCTGCTGCACGAGGCCCGCGAGATCGCCGACGTGCAAAGGGAGTACGGCGCGACGCTGCTGGTGCTCGGTCGCGGCCGGCCCGAGGGGATCCAGGCGGTGGACGTGACTCGGGCCGCCCAGGGCGGGGACCCTGCCGCGCTGGACTGCTTCGCCGAGGTGGGCCGCTGGCTGGGGCAGGGGTTGGCCGACCTCGCCGCGCTGCTCGACCCGGGGGTGTTCGTCATCGGGGGAGGGGTGGCCGATGCCGGCGAGCTGCTCCTGGCGCCGGCGCGGGTCGAGTTCGCGCGGCGGCTCACCGCCGGTCCCTACCGCCCGCACGCGCGAATCCGGTTGGCCGAGCTGGGCAACGAGGCGGGACTGGTCGGGGCCGCCGACCTCGCCCGCCAGCCGTGACCTCGAGCTCGGACCCGCCGGCCTCGCGCCGCTGACTGGCAGGCTGCGCTGCGTGCCGGGGCGGACAGGATGAGGGTCGTCAGCTGGAACGTCCGATCGCTGCGGGACGACGAGGACGGTGTCGTCGAGCTGGTGCGCTCGCTGGCGCCGGAGATCGTCGTGCTCCAGGAGGCGCCGCGGCTCTGGCGCTGGCGCACCTCTCGGCGCCGACTCGCGCGGCGCTGCGGCCTGCGGCTGGTCACCCGGCAGCGGGCCGCCGGCAACTGCGTGCTGGCTGCGCCCACGGTCGAGGTCCTCACCTCGTACGCCGTCGCCTTCCCGAAGCGCGCCGGCCTGCACCGCCGGGCGACTGCCGGAGTCGTCGTAGGACTGGAAGGGCGGCGGGCGTGCGTGGCCGGCACGCACCTCGACCTGGACGCCGGCGCCCGGCTCGACAGTGCGGTTCGGGTACGAGCGGCCGCGCCATCCGGCGTCCCGCTGGTGCTGTGCGCCGACGTGAACGACGCGCCTGGCAGCGCCGCGTGGGCGGTACTCGCGGACGGCCTCGTCGACAAGGGCGAGGCCTTGACCTTCCCCGCGGCTGGGCCAGAACGGCGCCTGGACGCCCTGCTCGTCCACCCCGCTCTGCTGGTCCTCTCGCACGTGGTGCTCGACAGTCACGCCAGCGACCATCGCCCCATCGCCGCCGAGATCGGTTGGCGCTGAGCTGAACGGGCCCGCAAGCGAGTACGGCCCGCGACCTGGACCCGCGGATCGTTGTGGCCCACCCCGAGTCGTGCCAGCATCGCGGCAGGACCGCATCGGCCGGTACCCGAACCTGCTGGTGTCCACAGGAGGTGCTGCAGCCGGTGAGCGACGACCTGCCCGAGCTGGCCGACGCGCTCCCTGCGGCGCAGTACCACTGCCAGCAAGCAGTGGACAGGCTCGTCTCGGGTGGTCCGGGGCATGAGCTCGCCGTGGTGCGCAGCATGGCCCGGATGCTGGAAGCCGCCGGCGGACCGGATGTGGGGAACGCGGTACAGGCGCACCTCGAGCAGGTCGACAGGTCCCCGGACCTGGACGGCAACGGAGGACCGCGCGAACGCGTCCTCACCTCGGCGCGCTGGCTGCACCGCACGACGGACGACGGTCTGCGTGCCGCGCTGTCGGCCGTGGGCCTCCGGGGTGGCGACCTCGTCGACGGGTACCCCCGGGAGGCGGAGCCGGGCGGCGCGGAGCCCCTCGACCGCAGCGCCGCCGGGACTCGACGTGCGGAGCGCGTGGCGTTCGTCGGCAGGGTCCTCGCCGACAGGCGGGCGGCGGTCGAGGCCGTCCTTGACGCGCTGCTGGAGGTTCCGCCAACCCGCAGCTGACCGACGTCCTGGCACGTCCGTGCGCCACTCGGGTCGGTGCCAGGGGCTCCCGAGGGAGCAAGACTGTGGGGCTCAGTAGCCCTCGGGTGGTCGGTCGAACCAGCGGCGGCTGAGCCGGTGACGCCAGCGGTAGGTCCCGTCCGGGAGCCTGATCACGTCGAACGCGGCGTGCTTGGCGCGGTGGTGGCGACGGCAGAGGGCCTGCAGGTTGTGGCTGTCCGTCGAGCCGGCCGGCCAGGGCTGTCGATGGTCCAGGTCGCAGCCGCGGGCATCGCGAGGGCAACCTGGGAACACGCACCGACGGTCCCCGGCCTGCACGAAGCGTCGCAGCCGGCCTGGGATGCGGTAGTTTCGCGGTACTCAGGTCGTGGAGCTCGACGGGCCCATCGACAAGCTGCTGCACAACCTGCGCCACGGTCTCCGGGAGGGGCTCTTCGTCCTGCTCGGGAGCCTGGTCGGTGTCGAGGCACGCCACAAAAGCAGCTGAGCCGTCGAGGATCTCCCCGGTGTCCAGGCAGACGCGGGTCGTCCGGGTCGCCGTCACTGCTCCTGGCTCGACGGCAACCGGCCTGCGGTCCTCGACGGCAAGGACGTGCCCGTCCTGATCGTCAATGGCGATCCGTCGGACACTTCCGGCCTTCGAGAGCAGATCCCGGGCGGTCGAAGGGAGGACCGCACCGAGGCCGGGCATCTCGGCGAGCTCCAGGTCGCCGCCCTGAGTGGTCGTGTACGGCACGAGGACCGCGACTTCCCAGTGCTCCGGGCCGTCTGTGCCGCCGGTCAGCAGGTCCACGAACAGGTCGAACAGGCGCTGGTCGGTCGTGCGCTCGTCACCGTATTCCGCCTCGCTCAGGGTTGCCTCCAGGCACGCGCGCACGGCAGCGATCTGCGCCAGCGGCCCGGTCGCCACCACGCACGCCTCCCCATCCGTACCCGCGCGGAACTCGACGCCGCTCGGGGACCCGCGCCTGTCGGCGGTGCTCGGCTGCGTGTACGTCGATGAGCAGCACCGTGCGCCGGATCAGACGGCCGAGCTCGCCCGGTGTCTGTCCGCCGAGCCTGGACAGCACCACCGCCACGACGGCCGCCTGCTGCATCTCGCTCAACGGCACTTTCTGCAGCTCGTCGAGCACCGCCCGGACGTGCCGCTCGGTCAGCAGATCGGCCTCGACCGCCTCCAGCAGCCCTGGCAGGGCTGCCGCCGACAGCGCCAGCCCGACCAGGTTGCGGCCGGCCATCGGGGAGACCTGCAGCAGCAGCGCGACCTGGTCTCCGACGAACTCCACGTCACGTTCCGGCGCGTCCGTGTGCAGGCCGACCAGCAGGCGGCACATCTGGGCGAACGCTGCGTTCATGCCGCGTTGCACCGCGGCGATCTGCTCCAGCCGTTCCTCAGCGGGGAAGAGGGAGACAGCGTCGAACACATGTTCGATACTACACCTCGACCGCCTCCAGCGGAAGCCTCGATGGACAGCGAGAAGCCCTTACCTGCAACAGATGCGCTCATCCGGGGACCGTCTTCTACGGTTGCCGACAGGCGGCGTCCTCAACGTCGGATCGTGTCAGCCGGCAAGCGCCCGGCCGTCCTTGTCGAGGTAGTCGCGCCAGGACCGCGTCGGCGCGTAACCCAGCAACCGCCGGGCCTTCTCGATCGAGATGCCGCCGGCGTCCGGGCGGGCGAGCGGCCGCAGCTCGATCTGGTCG
>JAABUI010002109.1_pt1:0-7500 | contig 11185 bp, 13 predicted proteins | sample 5559111 | NCBI WGS metagenome assembly JAABUI01 (sample SAMN10711870, study PRJNA513365) | rock metagenome | isolation source: Antarctica rocks | place: Antarctica: Victoria Land, Buttleship Promontory
GTGTCCATACAAGTGCCCATGCAAGGAATATGCACCCCGGCAACTGGCATAGCGCTTTGGCCGGCTAAATTGCCGAGCCAAGCAATGTCGTCCTAGTCGTCCTAGAGCACGGTGGCCCGTGAAAACTGGCTGCTTGTTTTGCCTGACATGTTGCCTCTTTGCAGACTTTTGTGTCCGCCTCTACCCAAGTAGTGAGGGTAGCTTGCAGCTTCGGCTGTGGATGGCCTTCCGTTTGACACTTGTGGTTTCTTTCGTTGCATGTCCATGTATGTGTAATGAATAGCTCTCCCACCCAAAAAAAAAAAAAAAAAGGCTGCCCAGTGACTGGGGATGTGTCGTGCTGCTGCAACCAGGACTTCAACGCAGCCTTCTCATAGGTTTGCCCATCTGCAGCAATCACTGGCTCCCTCATCGGTTCCTGCAGGCCACATCTAATGAGCAGGCAACCCCGCGACATGCAAAAGGCCTCGACAACAGGCCCTCGATCTTGCTGCTGTATTAGCAATTTGATAAAGCCCTGTACTGTGCAGGATGCAGCCACATTGACAGGCTGTTTGAACGTTAACTTGATGAGCACCTGTGTCACAGTAAACCTAAGCGTATGCATGTACGCCAGCCTGACCACAAATGCAACCAGGCAATCACTGTCAAGTGAGCGTTGACCCATGGGAAGTGGGTGCAACATTGTCATGATCTTGATATATCTGTGCACACATTACCTTTGTGATGGGACATGAAAGGAGGTTTTGCAGGAAATCAGCATCACTATGATGGTCATTTAGCACAGCCTCTGCTTCTTCAGCAGGTGCTGCAGCAACTTCCATGGGGTTGCTGGGAGCTTCACGCTCTGCACTGCCATGTAACATGGCAGCCTTGGTGGAGTCAGCAGGCTCGATGCTGGCTCCAGATAGCTCTAGTGTCAATGCTGATGGCTCTGAGTTTTGGTGTTTTGCAGTGGGCTGTCGCTGCAAATCAAGGTTCTCAGACACTGACAACACAGGTTGTGACCCCACATCAAACGCTTTAGGTTGTTGCTGCTGCTGCTGCTGCCGCTTTGCCTGCTGCCTGAGCATCTTGGACGTCCTGGCAGCTGCCATGTTTGCTGCTTGAGTCTCCTCTGCCATCAGCTGCTCATATGCAGAGTCTGCCGAGGCTTGTGTCCTGTCTGGCCGCTTTACAACCTACAAATATTACTGCGTGCGGTCAGAATAGGGGTATGCAAGTTGCTCATTTCACCAGATCCTTGTAATAAATTACCCAGTAACGTTACCGATTGGTAAGTATTCAAGTAATTTGTTATTGAACTATTACTATCTAACTGCCATACATCGCCATTCTCAATTTTGGAAGCGGCAAAGCACTGCTCTTGCTAAGGGAGATGCATCTGCCAAGTTGAACAAATTCTCGAGCAATATTCCTACCTCAAAACAGGGATTTTCCTATTTCAACAGATTTGAAATACGCCAAATTCTCCCTGAAACCCTCGACAAAACCTATTTTTGCCACCAATTTCTGCCAATTTCGGCTGATTTGGCCCATTTTCTGTGAAATGAAATGAAACAAATATTGCTCAAATTACCTTATTTCACGACCCAAATAGTAAATAAAGCAGTAATTGCAGTAACGTTTTCATTCATTAGTGATTGATGAAAGGTAATTTGCACACCCCTAAGGTGAGAATGCTACACGTCTGTGTGGGTTGTGAAAAATGTGCAATCTTGCCACTTCACAAACTCAACACTAAACTTGTGAAATGATGAGATGTGCAAAAAATGGTGCATGAACACCTTCTGATGCAACTGTCTAGTTGCAGCTGGCAAGACTGACATGCTTGCTGGTGATATGCAATTCACACTCTGATATTATTTGGGGCTTTTTAATGCCAATCAAAAGGCACAACGTTGCATCTGCTATATGTGCAACAAATCCAAGTATGCTGCATGTGTGCAAGCCTTGCAACATCAGCATGATCAAGCAAAAAGGTGCTGATTGTCACAAAAGGCAATGCAGTGATGCTGAGCAGAGCTTTGCCAACAACACTTTGCATGCGCAGCTGCATGGCAATGAGCGTACCAAGGGCGCAAAGCAGGCTCGCAGTCTGCGGAAAACACTTGCAGGTAGCAGCCTACAGTCCAGTTTGGACATGGACGCTAGCTGATGCTTGAAATCAAGCGCTTGCTGCCTGCTGTCTGCCCAGCAGCCCTCTGCCAGTCCAGCTATAATGGGGTTCCACATCACATCATCCCGCATGTGCTCGTAGCTTTTTAGTACCCTCTCTGCATGCCATGCAAACAGAGCATCCAACTTTGTTGCAACAAGCCACTACCCATAATGACGCGTCAAAAGCTACACCAAAATTTGCTTCCAGCGAATCTAAGGCCCAATGCCACGACATGCTTGGCATTCCTGCAGTTGTATCATGCTTCAAGAGCCCACCATACTTTGCCAGCAAAGATGGGCATCAAAATAAGAGTGACAGGACAACTGTGCAGGAAATCACCAAGCTGTCACATAAAAGAACAATCTGGCACTCACCCAGCAACGCTTGCTTGGCAGTCAAAGCCTGCTCAAGCAGCAGGATGGCTGTGCAAAAAAAGCTGCACTCTTCACCGGTCATGTCTTTCATGACCTCCTTTTTTGTGAGAATTTGTTTGTGTGCTGGCAAGCTGCTGCACAAGGAGGTACAGGGTTTTCATGACAGCTTGTGCCCCCTGAGCAGGAGGGGCCTTTAAGGGCTCATCTGGTGGCTGCCAGCTTGCATAATTCTCTGCAACACAAGCAGTGACTGACATCTCTACAGCCCCTGTGCCAATTGATGCAACTTGGAAAATATCTGTACACATCAGGAAAACTGGGATATATGTGCTTTGTATAATGTCTAGCCATAATGTTGACAGTTACTGATCACCGCATTCATGAGGGCTACAAGCTGGCCCCAAGTGAATGATGCAGGCACTGCCAGGGGGAGGTGAAGCCATCTATTTGACTTGCACGTCTCAGCATGTCTCAGCATGTCTCAGCACGTCTCAGCATGTCTCTGTGTTGATCAGCAAAACCAAGGTGAGCAGTATTACGCACTGTAGCATGTGCACATGTCAGCTTGCAGCTACATGCATGTGTGCCTTCCCAGATGCGATGTATTCATGTAACAGTCATGCATCAGTCATTACAAACACATGAAGGTGTTGCTACGTCTGCTGGTATGTCGTTCATTGCACTAATACCAATCAAAGCTGGACTTCTTGCACATTTTAAAGTGAGTGGTTGGTGATGAAACACCAGTCCGGAGGGTGCATTGCTCACCTAACAATGCAACGTAGGGCATTGGGTCTGACCACCCCTCTTCTTCAGGCAGATTGTGCTGACCATGATGCGCCAGCCACAAGGGGCATTGCGGCATAGCATGCTGCCAGAAGTGCATTCGTGCAGAGACACCTGTGTCTATCAAGTCACAGGTGACACCCAGGATCTGTGTGTGCAGGTCTGCCATGGCCACTTCCCTCAAGCCAAATGCATAGAAAGCAGACTGATCCACCATACAGTTGCTGCTTAGCCTGGAAGGGAATAGCGTGCTGGATACCAGCAGGTCAATCAGGCAGACTGCCAAAGCCTGCATGCAAGACAACACAGGATGGAGACAGTGCTGCTCATTTACATGAGAGCCGATGCTGAGCAAGCAAGCTGACACCGACATCAGGTATTGTAGGAGGTCAAGCTGCAAAGGATGCACATAGACGCTGAAGACTGCAAGATCAGCAGACGCCAACCAACAAAAGCAAGTTGAGAGGAAAATAAGCATGTGCTGCAGTTTTCAATACCACAAGCAGCTCAGCCAAGAATGGTTGCTGGCCCTCCCTGTCTGGCAGCCAAGTCTTTCTGGCACTGACACATGACATGCAGACACACAGGTGATAGGCTCATACCTGTGAGTTTGCCTCACTATCTCTACCGCTCAGCTGCTGTACGTTGGTGACAGCTGTGTGCATGAAGCACAAGCTAGCATCCAGCATCTGACGCTGCAAGTTGATAATGCTTGTTGCCACCGGTAGCTGTGTCAGAAGCTGTTTCACCAAGGAAAGGTTGCCCGCCGCGTACTGCAGTCACAGTTCCCCCAGTCAACGTGCAATCTGACGAAGCTGAAAGCGGGCCATGATCTAACAATGCAGCTGCAAGGGTGGTATAAGCATGATTGTCATAGTTGGAAGTCTGTAGTAGTGGGAAAGTTTGTATTTGAAATGCTTGCAGTAGGTGAAAGCTGACAAGCAGTCATAGCCGCAACTATTTGCATTGCCTTTTCAATGCAAACCTGAGTGCTTGTGAGTATCAGCAACTATAAACAGGGCAGTCAGTACCTTGTGAAGGGCGCTGTCGTTCCACACAACATGTTGCAGGTGACCCAGGTCATACAGCGCTCGTGTCAGGGCAGTGCACTGCTTGACGCTCCATGGCACGAGAGACTGCATCAGTCACACATGCAGTCACATACCAAATATGTACAGTATTACATTGGTGCATACAGTTGTTCTGGGTAGCAGCACCTCTGAGGCTTGCTGGGTATGTATGCAAAGTCAAGCAAGCCCAGGACACAACCAGTGTAGTTGCTGCACACGCTGCGTAACACTTGTCTGTGAGCACAACTTTGAGTGTAAACTGTGGACAGGTGCATATCATGCTTGCTGACGCTGCAAACATTGCTTGATTACTTGAACCTGTACACGGCAACAGACAGGCATCACCTCAACAGCTGCTTGCATCCCTCTGTATACGATATCAAACATGCCCTCATTCAAGAATCTTAAGTACCAAGGTGTCTCAGAAGCTGCCCCTGGGCTTTTCTCTGCATGCTGGACTTCCTGCAACATGACATGCTTCACTGAAGACACTGTAGGAGGTAGCTGCCAGCTTGCGTCTGCTTGTGGTGAAGGAGCCGCTGTTGTCAGGTAAGTACAAACACACATGTGTCCGTTGCAGCATCAGAAGCTGGCTGACCTTTGGTAGCAATGCTCAAAACTACACAATAGGGCTTGTGCACTTTTTTTCTAGTATATAGTCATGCAGTGTCTTTGACCCGAGCATGCTCACACACGCCGCACTGACTGACCTCGCCACAATCCATCAGCACTAGGAAGAATTGCACACAACAAAGCATACTCACCAGAAAGCACAGCCTGGCCAGACAGGCAGCAGCTGTGAGCTGCGCTGTCAATTGGCTTGTCAGGTTTGTGATGGCCTGGGCAAAGCCAGCCTCATATCTTGTGCCAATGTAAGCCCCAGACAGACTGTGAGTGTGCAGCAACAAATGTATGCCTTGCTCATCATCTACCAGAGCAGCATACAAAGCCTCAACGTCTCTGCTGCCAAATTGCTGGATGCTATGGTAGCAGCTTGCTGGCCTGCATATGGCACAGGTCATTGGGCAGTGGCACGGGCAACAGTTGAAGCAACCTGCGCTCATTCTCCAAAGTGAGCATGATCAAGTGACAACAAGACTGTGCCCAACTTTGTGGTGATGTCAACGCCGGCATAGTGAACCCAAGTGCTCATGTAGCATGACATGTCAGGCCACTCACAGAAGATAGTCCACAGATGGGCCACAATCTGTGTCTTGAGTAGCCAGTCAGCGCCCTTGCAGTTGGCGCAGCCCTGACACACCCTACGCTCAGAGAGGGCATGTGCCTGCCTGGGACTGGGCTGGTCATTAGAGCCTAACCATAGAAATGATGGTTGTCTCCCAAGCCTTCTCACCAGCGCCATGAGGAATGCCAACATGGGGTTGTTTGAGTCTTGCACAGAGTCCAGATGTTGCAACACCTCAAGAAACGACAACCTGCAGTGAGCAAAGCTCAATCATATAGCATGTCAAGCTGTCTACACTCAGACTTGATCATGCTGCTTCAGCAAAGCTCAATCTGAATGTATGCAGCGTGATAGAGTTGAAAGTAGAACAATCCTACATCCAATCCTGAGCATGCAGCAACACCCAAATCAGGCAGCAACAACCCGAGCACAAGACAAATACAGACATGAGACCGACAGGCAATGCACGCTGTCTCTTGCACAGGAAAAATCACCTCATGAGTGAGCTGACGTCAAGCTCCATATTAGACAAGTGAGTGGCTGCCAGACAGAAGGGCAAGTGTGACAGTTCATGCTGCAGCTTGAGCAGGGCAACTTGTTGTGAGGAGCCAGGCGTCACGTGCAGGCCGCTGAGAAGGTGTTGCAGCTTCAGGACGCAGTTCAGAGAAGTGAGAATGCGCTGCCACTGGTGAGCTGTGGGGGTGCGCAGAGGCTGGTCTGTGTCAATATAAGCAAGGATCCGCTTGAGCAGCCTGTTGGCAGTGTGAGCCACCTTGTGCATCTCTTCAACACGCTGCTGTTCCCTATCTGTCAACAAGTTGACCAACTCATTTCCTGCAGAGCATCAGATCAGCTCTGGCTTTGGTAGGAAGAGCAGCCAGCAAGAGCTGCAGTGAAGACAATACCAAGCTACACATGCAGCTCCTGCTGCATAGGACAACACAACATGCACACTGGCTGCACTGCAGTCATGTCCTTCTGTTGTTTTGTAGATTCTTGCTGCGACGTACCCTTACAAACATGAAACAGACACACTAGCTTGCAACATGTAAAGCAGGACAGCTTCATAAAGCATCTTCAGTGTATCCGGTGCTGACCACACCTTCATGCTCTTTCTTACCTGGCTTCAGAAGAAGACACAACCATGACACAGCTTGCATGCGCACCAGCTGAGCCTCAGCAGCATCCACCTGCTCTGCAGGCAGGTCTGCATGCGACAAAAGGATGGCAATCACCTTGAAAGCTTCTGCCGCCACTTCTGTGCCTGAGCACAGGGCAAGCACCAGCACAGGGATACCACCTGTGAACAATCAGATCATGCAAGGCTAAAGCAACAAATTGATTTGCATCAATTTGAAGAGCTTTGACACAGCTACATTGTCTGGCAGTGCTGTCATCTATGTAGCTTCCTGTCTATATTTGGTGCATGCATTACAGATGTGAAGCGACAGCACAGCAAGCATTGTGCAAAGCACTTCCTTGGCTTTGCACCATGACAAGTTGTAGTTCTGCACAAAGCAATGGTATGTGCAAAGTGAAGTGAGATGCAGACAAGGCACGGAGTAATAGGCTCTGATTGGACACAGCTAAGCAAACGGCTTAAGCACGACGTGAATTTGTTCACAGGCACACTACACCTGAAACAATATCAGACGCAACAGCTTGCAGAAGGCTGGGGATGCTGCTGGGCAGCAGGTCTCTGTGTAAATGGCAGACCCAGCCGAGATACAGGGTGTCAAGAGCCGATCTTCCCTTGAGCATTTGCTTCATCACAGGCCTTGCCATCTGTACCAGGAAAAAAGACATGCTATGCTCCTCGCCATCAGCGTCTGCATGCTGTACTGGCAGCATGGCATCCTCTGACGCTTGATCGCTTGCAGCAGCAACAGCTGTCCATACGGCATGAAGAGCATTCTCCAGAGC
>JAABUI010002110.1_pt1 | contig 11184 bp, 11 predicted proteins | sample 5559111 | NCBI WGS metagenome assembly JAABUI01 (sample SAMN10711870, study PRJNA513365) | rock metagenome | isolation source: Antarctica rocks | place: Antarctica: Victoria Land, Buttleship Promontory
CTCTCGACGCCGCGCATGCCTGATACGAAGATAAGGAAGCCCTCGATCCTAATCGATGCGCCACCGTGCGACCATGAAACTCCTTGCCGGACCTGGACGCTATGAAGAAGGCTATGTACCCAGTGTCATAAAGCGCGTGACTATCGTGAGGACTCATGAGTGGTGTACCGCGCTATGCTGATGCAGGAGAAAGGATGGTAATGGGTATGCTAATCCAAGGCCATACCAATGGAGAGCGAGTGAAGCGAATTTTTGATGAATTTTGGTCACCATAGACTGATAGTTGACCGCTATAAGGCTGTTGTATTATCAACTTGAAGAGGAGCAAGGCGATAGTGCGCGGCTTGTTCAGCTTGAGCTTTGGAACCAAGATTAGAACGATCCATGACGATAGAGCTTGGAATCATTTGGGGCCCCAAACATGTCGATCGTCGTAGAGACTAGCATAACTAGTCGAGGGATGTGAATTGATGTCCAAGATTTGGAAGCCTCTCTTCATTTCAGATTCGGCAAAGTGAGAGGCACGCTTATAGCGTTTGTCTGTGTACTTGTCGTAAACAGCACAATGATGCTTGCGTGCCTCTTCGCAGCATTCTACCATGAGTAGAATGAGGCTGAAGAGCTGAGGATAGGTGTAATTGGAGTAGTAGACATGCGCGACCGACTGGGCAAAGTTAGCACAACATCGATGAAAGCTTTCATGGTAGAATCTTTACCCAGGCGCCCTTCTTGAGCATCATTCTGGCGAGGCAGTGCGCACCAGCGGCAACAAAGCTAGGGGGGCTCCCAACGAATCGCTCATCCATGATAGTGATCTCGAGAAAGTATTTTGCAAGTGTTCGAGTTTCCAAATCATAGTCATCGGCCTTACTTATCCTTCTCAAAAAGCTCATTGGCCCTGGCCAGCCCAGTTCGAATTGAAGCATGCTAAGCATGAAACGTTCTGCTTTGAGGATTTCATCAATGGTGTAGCCACCGTCTACCATGTAGACGATCTCTTGAACCGATGGACAATCGATCTCTTCGTACTTTGCCGCAATGAAGATTGCAGTGGCCCCCACCAATTGCAGTTTTCCTAAAGAAACGACTTTGCAGGACAGAAACCGATCGATGTAATTGACGCACAGAAATAGCGTCTCAGGAAGAAGGTTGAAGCGATGATGTACCTGGACAATCCAGTCCATCAATACAGCACGCATTGACCATTGGATCTCTGCTTGATTGTCCATGTAATGGGCGTTAGGAAGCATCTTGATCTGTTTGTAAAGTTCAGCAAGGTGACGGCGATCGATTAGATATTCATTACCTCAAGATCTTTCATATACTGGAATATTTCTTCCCCGTATTCTGCTACCATAGTGGTATCCCATGCCTCGTCTTCAAGTTCCTCTGCAGTCTTTGACCCTTCTATCAGCTCTTTGGCAGCCGCGATCTCCTTCTTTGCTTTCAGGTTGACCTTTGGGAAGAGGACGGTCGTTGCCCCTCCAGTGGTATTGTCTCCCCTTGACTTGAAGGATCGAGCCGTCACGTAACCCTCTTCGTCATAATTTTCTTCCCCTTCATCATCCCAATATTCCTCCGGCTCTGATACGGTGGTTAGGGCTGATTTGCGAGCGGGTTGAATTTTGGGAAGAGGCGCTTCCAAGACTTGGTCGACACTTGTTTTCCCGATATGCTTTGATATCTCTCCATTTGGTATGACCTCTTTCTCGACAGGGAGCTCGACAGGATCGATATAATCATACAGTCGTACCTGACCCTGCTCATCAATATAGATCCCATCCGATCGTAATGCCTGAGGCTCTTCAGAAGACGTCTGTGTAGGTTGTGGTATGGAGGCTTTGTCTTGGGGTTGGTGTTCGGATAGAAGCTTGCTCTGCTGACGAGTCAATCTAGGTTGTACTTCCACCTGCGGCTCTACCGCCTTGGACTGCGGCTTAGGTAGAAGCTCGCGATGTACAGGGGCGATGGGAGCGACTGTAACCACAGATTTCTGTAAGTCGGTTACACACTGATCGACTTGCGAAATAGCGTCATCCTTGAACACGGCCGTGCTCTTTTTTGAAGTGATCTTACGTGTGTTTGCGGGTGGGTCGGGCGCCTGCGACGGCACTTGAACTTCTAGCAGAGGTTGTTTGGATAGCTGATTCGAATAAATGGGGACGTGATTGATGAGGGATTTCAATCCTGAGACCGATAGCGGCCGTTGTGCAGGTCTCAGCAATGACGTTGTTTTCTTGTCTTGTTGTGCGAGCACGGGCTTCTCCAACTTGCCCAAATCGCCTTTTCCACCAATCTCTGAATCGTCTTTGCTCGGTCGCGAGACATTGACGGTATTGCTAACATCTCCGAAAGCTGTCCGCCTCGCAGCCAGCTTCAAACCCCCAGCGTTGAGCATTGTAGACAAGGCTGGACTCGATTTGTTGCGCTGATGCAGAGTTTTATGACTACCACTGGTAGGCACGGCGTTCTCGTCCCCGAATACTCGGAGAGTCCGAGTTGGTCTCTGAGGCTGTGGAAAATTCCTGATGTTAGCTTGACAGTACACAGGTAGTTTAGCTTGGAGATATTCAATCCAGATGCACTGAAGGTAGATCCGTAGTCTGCCAAAAGTTTCGGCCGGAGAAGCTTGAAGGACCGGCATTCTTGGCAAAGCCGTTCATGTCTTTTGAAGCTTTTGTTGGGAAAAAGTTTGAAAATGCGATTACTTACCTTGGCATCCATGGTTTTTTGACGCGTATACAGACTCTCAAGCGGTAGCTGAATTTTGGTTGGAACAAATCGTGGTGAATGTATCACCTTAGGTCTCGATTAAAGTCCACAGCGGCATAAGGTTCGTTGAGCGCGGGGTATTGAGACACGAAGAAACTTGACCAGGCGCACCAAGTGATGGCACGTCAGATGGGGTACAATATTTTGATGCCCTTAAGATGTTGTCGAGTATGCCTATGGAACGAAAAGCCGGATCCTGGCATGTTTACCATGCCAAGCCACTATACCGTTGCCCTGGGTAGCGAGAAGCGCGCTTGCCGAGCTTTGTTTGCATCGCGGGTTTCTACAAGGCCTTGAAAACTCGAGGAAGCCTGGGCAACGTCGGCACGATAGTGAGTGGACTTGAAAATTAGACGCAGGACACGGGGATCATTAGGAGACTGATGCCCTGTATTTCTAATCCTCTACGCCCCCTTCGTGGCTCTTTTGCTTCCTATCAAAAACATATTGCCCATTGAGGGTCGTGATACGCTAAGAATCGCGAAATCACGTGATCCAGGCTGGCTGGGTCATGGCATTTAGAAGAAGTCTCGCTGCAACGTCAAATCATCAAAGGAATGATTGCGATAATTAATATTCCAAACTCAGCATGGCGGGAATGCTTCTTGTTGTCAAGAATCGCCGATCAGGAGTGGAGTAGGCGCCCGTCCGGCTGTTCCAAGGCGGCCCCATTGCGACTGACCTATGGATTGCATAGCCCATTCAAGGCTCGAAACCTTCTTGGTCTCGGATATATACATAGCGACTTCGCCGTCCAAATGTGTTGCCAACTACCACCAACGATATCTATGAGCCGGTTTCGTAATGCGCCTGTGGCCGACATCATGAAGACGTGCCCGGCAGCTGCGCAAAGCCTGGGTGGTCAGCTTTCGCTTCTACTGAGGATCATGACTGCCGAAAGACATATCGCCGGCATGTGATGAAAGGCAAAGTGGTTCCGTTATCGTCCCACGGTCTTAGCGGAAGTGGGGGAGAAAGGTGCTGGGGCGTGCAGTAGGAAGTGGACGATTCTGATGGTAGCGGAGTAGAGGCTCTTAGTGCGGTGAACGATGTTTGGCATGCTTAAAAGGCGGACCTGGACCTAGGTTGGAGATCCCTCGCATCAAAGCGATACGTGTGACTCCGGAAGCCTATCGCTGCACTAATTCGAAGGTCGCACCCAGGCAGTTTTGCTGCGCTGTATGATTCCATCGATCCATCACCAACATCTGAAAGGTTGCGACCACCCGCCGAAGGAAGCACGAGGAGCTTTGCGCGGCGTAGAGCAAGGCCAGCGATTCGGCGACCTTGATATGTAACCAACGCTTTGTGCACCCTTGAGCGCAAGCTACCGAATTTAGTAGCGCTGACAAGTCATTTCTTCCAAGATGGCATCTTGAATTGAGTACTCGTACGATGTCCGTCTCACAGTCTGCATTCCCAAGTCCTATCCCTCAATGCGCCTTGGTCTCGGATGAAGCTGGCTTCGGCGCATAAGCTGGCCTCATATCGGCCAAAGCAAACGCAATTGGCAATTCCACTCATTCGTTTGCCCAGCGGCTTGCTTCGACTGGTATGCAAGCCCCTCGGCCTGAGATTGGTTCGATTGCACGCCTTCGTGACCCTCCTCCACCTTTCCGCCTACCTGAGACTTGAGGGGCCGACTACCATTAGCATTCGGCCTTACCCAGTTGAACCTCCTGCATTGAGAAACCCACCAACCAATCAAATGGGTCAACCCCTCGCCTGCACTTATCATCTCAGAGAGCCTTCCTGCCAACAGAAACTGGAAAACCTCTCCTTCGCGACACCATGGTTCTCTCAGCGCTCACACTGCAGCATCTTTAGATAGTAACCAAAAGTGAAGGCGCGCTCAATCCAGTCGCTGTCCGCAGAATTGTAGTCTCTAGGCCTGTAGTTGTGAATTTCATTCCTTGACATTGTTTATTCGCAAGTTGTGCCAATTGCATAAGTCCATCGGTGATGTGCCGGATTTGAGACTTCTTTCTCTTTCCCTCCAACATCTTCGCCAGGACATCAACAACCAACTCCCACAATCCCCGCTCTTTCAATGTCATCGTTGTCTTCACATAAAGTCTATCAGAGGCTTTGACTCCCTTCAAGGCTCAATCCTAGCATCTTAGAGTCCCTCTTGTTGTTGACGCCGGCGGTTCGCTGGAGCGGAGGTCAATAACACTCCAGCAGAATCCGATCGGCCTCAACAACCACAGTATTCTGCTCTGCAGCCTGTTCTGAAAGTTGAATCGGCTCTCTACAGGTATGCGATCCTTGACCTAACGTCTTGTGACTGTCCCCTTTTCCTGCACCTCATCCCTTGACTTGCGCTCAAGCAATGCTGCCCTGAGGGCTCCACAAGCCATCTGGAGGCCATTACCTGCCTGGCCCTGCTGTTTGTTCATTTCAAGCTCTCACTGATTTGCTCTACCTCGCAGGTCACTATTCATCGCCCTGTATTTACAAGCTCGCTCTGTGGTCGTGAACTTGCGTCTTCGAGCCAAGGGCCGCTCACCCTGAGCGACTCATAAGCCTTCCTCTTCAACCACGTTTGAGCATCGCCTTGCGCATACAATATCATCTACTCTATACTAGCTATGGATGTAGCGAACCTCCTATCGCATGATCCACCCCGCCCAAACCGCCCGCAACAGGCACTTGAGATTACACAACCTGAACATCAAAGAGCCCATCAATACCCAACCCGTCACTCTGTGATGACCAACAACGTTCCTTTAGATGACCAACACTTTCATTCTCCTCAAACCGCTCACTCTCGCAGTAATGGTCTCCACAGTGTTTCCCCTACCTATGATATGTCACCGGTCGCACCGATTCCGAAAAACGTTGCATTCGAGCTGCTGTTCGATGGTGCCACCAATCACCGCGCAAGACTACCAATGAGAGTACAAATATTCCCGCACGACACCACAGACTCTATTGTTACTACTGTCAAAAATTTCTATGGCCTTTACGAAGGGGCTGCCAAAGGCGTAAGTTTCGAGGACGATCGTGGTCATACTCTCATAGCAAGATATGAGAACTTTCAGAACAACATGATTGTCTATGTTCGGGTTATTCCGGACTATTCACAGGTATGGCAACCACACGGTCAAATTCCCACTCACGCTGCTTCGCCTATCAGTGCGCACAGAATTCATCAATTTGAGGAGCCTCTCCAAATGCTTCCTCCTCAACCTGCTCAAGCACTCAATTATGGTCAGCCTGCCTCCAGACCCTCTTCTCGTGTTGCTGGGATGAAGAGTGCCTCGCCACGTCCTGGTAGGAATAGTCGCAGCACTTCTGTCCAACAAAATCGCTCTCGCACCGCTGGAGTAAGCCGTGAGGACAGCTTTCAAAACCACCTTGATAATCTCAACAGCGACAGCATAAAAGGCTACGCAAGTAGTGATGGGGAGGGAGGGTCTGTGACTAGCTCTCGGAAAGCCCGAAGTGAGCAGCTCGCAAGCGCCGAGATTAGTCTCGACAACATTGTCGAAGGGAACAGGAGAAAGAGAGCGAAATTTGAGAGTTCTGTAAGTCTTTGAATCTTGCCATGAGGATAGTGGGATTTTAGGCTAACGAATGATCCTGCTTAAGGAGTTGCCACTGTTCGTACCACCTCAAGTTCCAGCAGCAAATTCGATATCCTCCATCTCTCCTCAAAGACGATCCAACGGTCAGGATCATGCCTCTCCATTCGCAAGACCCGCACAACGAGCATTCGCCTACAGTCAACCACTTCAATCGCCTCAAGGCTATGGTTGTGGAGAGCACACATATGGCATTGTCACGCAGAATGTCACCCCCTCCACAGCGCCACCAACCGCTCAGCAAGGTCGTCGGCTTCGTGACCGAGCCAACGCTCCTATTTTACCCACTCGTTCATCTACCGGCATGGTCCCTCGTTTGCAAGGACTTGGGATCCTTCCGACGCCTGACCCTACGATAGCTAGCTGCATCTCTGACGAGGATGTTGCCTTACAGCTCATGCGACTTGGCGATGCTTCAAACATCTCTCATGGTCGTACTTCAGCCTCAACTATGGATGAGACACTCAGCGGCCGAGCTGATATCGCTTCCTCTGCTACCAGTGACAGCGATGAAGAAAGTGACCAGATTGAACAGCCGCCACTTCCAATGCCTCTCGGTCACCAAAAACAACAGGGTGGTCGAACTCTCCAGTCAAATGGAACCAGAAAGCAACACAAACAACTCGACGAAGGTATTCCCAACATGGACAGCGCTGACACTAGTGGCGATGAAGTAGATGGAGAATACTTGTATGATAGCAAGAAGGACGGGGTCTTTAAGAGTGACCCAGATGACATATCTCACGAATTCGAACAAGTAATCCAGCCAAGGCAATCCGGCACAAAGCAGCGCAATGAATCAAAGGCGAGCAGCATCGACTCGTTCAAGAATTCGTCTAAAATATCAAAGCCACGATCAAATGGCAATGTGAAGAAGGCCAAACCATCTATGCTTTCTACGGCTAAGGTCCCTCCATCGCCAGCTTCACTGCCTCCACAATCCCGCAAGGCTTCTTCGGCTTCCACCGTCAACTTCCAACACCAAGGTGAAGAGGACCTTTCCACCAAACCTCGGTGCCAGCGCTGTAGGAAGAGCAAAAAAGGCTGCGATCGCCAGCGTCCATGTCAACGCTGCAGAGATGCCGGCATTGGAGCAGATGGATGCATCAGCGAGGACGAAGGTAACGGCCGCAAAGGCCGTTTTGGGCGGCACATGGGTGTAGCTGTGAAACAAGATCCCCAAGATTCTGTCCAAAGCCATGAGACCAACGAGGCTGATGCCATGCAAGATGATCTGACCACCGGTCAGGAGAAAAGTAAGAAGAGAAAACGTTAGTCGCAGAGAATCCAATCACTGTGGCCGCGCTATTTACGGATCTCGAATACGACGCAACCGGTACAGTCGTGATGGCCCTTTCAAATGTTTAAGGCCCCTTGATAATTTGAGCTTCCCGGTCGAACTCTCTCCTTTAGAGCTTATCAGATTGCGCTCTCCGAATCCGACATTTTCAGCTACGATTTAGTGAAACGATTTCATTGGATCACAGTCAAGTCTAATCATCCGTCTAACGATTAGGGTGCTGTCTTCGATATCAGACGCTGTCAGCCGCAGCCCGATTCGAAGCCACAAGCCAGACTCACTATCCTATGTCTTATTATATCAGATCGGCGCAAGTCTATCGCTGGCTCCACTCAAACCGTCCTCGATGAAGTCGCTTCTTGGATAAGCGGCGCACCTTGTATCCACCCACTCTCCAGCAAGCAGAAAACTGTGCTCGATACATTGCCCTGTCCCTTTATCAAAAGTGATTTCATTTGGTTTCAGTTTCCATCCTTTTTGATGCAAGCGTGATGTTTATGAGAACTGGGGCGGAAAAGAGGATAGAAATTAGGGGTGAAATTTGTGCTGGAATTGGGGCATGCAAGGCTGCGGAACATTTTCCCTTAGCGAAGCATACGACTGTACATGACTTTTAATAGTTTTCCATTGAGCTGATTCACCTAAGCAAGATTTGGTGCAGGGCGTGTAGCGTAGACCAATTCCAGCCTTACGACCAACAGATGTCGTTGAAATAAGCATCCGCGGGAGAGCGGGGAGAGGGGCGCTAACGATTGCTATGGCCCAATGTAGAAGCGATCGTCAACCATAACTTTTCCGGATATATCCAATCGCATCACTTACATCATCCCCCTTTCAATATATCCCCAGGTCTTCCATGCGACTGGGTCTCGTATTGCAGCTCGTTCCTATTGAACTGCGTTGAGCCCAGCGCCAGATGCAATGGCTCCGAAAGCGCAGCCTCGAAAGCCGCCTGCCCGTAGGGTTCAAAATACAAATCAAGAGGATGAGTCAGGAAAGACCTTAAGCCAGCCTTCCGCTAAGGAGTCTTTCGCAGAAGACCAAGCCAATGGGAATGAGAGCCTACATGAGATGGAATCTGTCGAAGCGTCCGAAATGCCTTCCTCTCATAACGAGCCAGAAGCGTCTTCAACACCAGTCCTAACAGTCGACTCTCCACCTCCTCGACAACCAGCACAACAACTCACTTCCGTCTTACCGCAAGGCTCTCCAGCGATCAGCCCAGCTCTAGATGGAGAAACTCGACCAGCTACACTCAAGTTCAAACCGAAGTCCTTCATTCGGCGCAGTAAGGAAGAGCGAGAGGCAGTGGAAAAAGCTGAAGCTGAGCGACGGGCGGAGAGACTTGCTGCTGAAGGGAAATTATCTACCAGTGATCGAGGCGGGCTCCATAGCAGAGGACGAGGTCGCGGCTCAGGCTTTGGGGACATGAATAGGTGGAAAAATGAGAGGTTCAATTTAAGTCATGGTGCTAGTGGACATTTAGGTGGTAGCACGTTTCAAGAAGCCTCAGCGGGCAGGAGAGGAAGGGGCGGAGGAAGGACCGGTGGCGCTAGCGGAGGAAGGAGCGAGCACGTGGGTTCATCGGACTCGGTTGTAGCTTCTTCGACAGGGACGAGCACGCGAATGAAGAAAGAGCCTACCATCAAGCCAGAGAAGGACAAAGGTGGAGCCATTGCGATGGGATCATCGACGTCGAACCCAAAGCGAAAGCGTACCAAAATCAAGAAAGAGGATCAAGCTCCAACTTATATTTCTTCGGAAGGCGAATGCGACTCGGACGGGGCTGCGCGAGTCGACATTGAGAAGATTAATCTGGTTACCGACGACGAAGTTACAGATGACGATATGCCTCCAAAATCAGAGGTTGCCAAAGGCAAGCAACGTCAACGAGTCCCTCACATGCGCCAGGATGCCCTCAGACCAGTCAGAATCCAACGACAAGAGCATGTGGAGCGTGCAGTGGGTGTGAATACAGACGCCAGCTCCCTGACCTCAGCCGAACTTCGACGCCGAGCCAAAGAGCGCAGCGACGCCGAGGAAAGCCTATTTCTACCCGAAGGAGAGGAGCAGGATGTTTTGCCTGCGCCGAAAATGAAAGGCAAGAGGAAACCTAGGGATGTGGAGTTTGTGCGGAATGAGAGGAAATGGAAGGGAGTCTACCAAGATGAGGACGACAACGATGCAGGCGTCAAGATCAAGGATGAACATAAAGATGATGAAGATGTTATGGTCACTGATCCGCCCATGCATGAGGGCGACACGAGCGCCATGGATATCGATGAGGAGGAGCCTGTCCCCTTGAGTGAAGCCGTGGACAAACCCTTGACAGCTGCCAAGAAACTTCAACCAGCACCTACGGAGGCCCAGAAGTCAAGTCAGACACTACAAGGCGACGACCTTGATGAATCGGAAGAAGAGCGTGCAAGTATGGAGGGTCACAAGTTGCTAACAGCTCATGACAAATGGAATCAGGACTACAAAGATCTCACAACATACATCGAAGAAATCAATTCCCTCTTCGACGACTTTTCCCCCAAACCCTCAACCTCCACAAACCCCCTCTCCACCGACGCCAAACCCGTCTCATCAGACCACTCCGCCGACGTCTTCGACACCGACTCCCAACCAACCTACATATTCCAACTCCCCCCCCTCCTCCCCAGCCTCCGCGACCCAACCAAAAAACGCGCCCTCGGTCCCGAAGAAAAGAAACCAAAAGCCAAACCACCACCCTCCGAACCCCCCAATTCCACCAATCCCTTCGCCACCGCCCCCCTCATCAAAGAAGATCCCGACACGAAACCCGACCCCGACGCCTCATCCCTCCACCCCACAATCCCGCACACCTACATCGCCTCGCATCTGCACCTCCCCGCCGGCCAGACCGGTACGCTTTCCGTCCACAAAGGAGCCAAGATTAGCGCCGTGTGGGGTGGTAGTGGTGGTAAAGCGGGATTAGCTATGGAAGTTAGTAAGACGGGGGATGGGGCTAAGATGGGGATGCCGGCGGAGCTGGTGTTGACGAAGTGGGAGGAGAGTTGCGTGAAGAGGGAGGGGGAGGGGGGGTGGGAGGATAGGGTTGGGGTTGGGGAGAAGGGGTGGGGGATGGGGAGGGTTAGGCCGGGGTTTGTGGGGGTGCCGGATTTGGGGGGGATGATTGGGTAGGGGGTGGAGATTGAGAGAAGTGTAAGGAGGGGAGGTTGCTTGTGTGGTTGTGAGTGGTAGGAATTATTGACATAATTAGTGAGAATAGACTAGGGATAGGCAGTGTAAAGGAATCAAGTTTCCCAAGTTCTTAACCACCAGTATCGCGCCCCAAACGGCAGTGTACAAACTCAACCATCACTACCTTGTTTCCAGTATTATCTAACCACCAAATCCTGTCCTACCCAGTTAAAAAGCCTTACAAATCAATCTTCGTGCACACCACGTTCTTCGACATTGGTCCTGTCACGAACAACCAAGCCTATATGGGGTGTCTCGATATCAGCTTTCCCGTTGTGAAATCTACACGAAACTCGT
>JAABUI010002112.1_pt1 | contig 11182 bp, 17 predicted proteins | sample 5559111 | NCBI WGS metagenome assembly JAABUI01 (sample SAMN10711870, study PRJNA513365) | rock metagenome | isolation source: Antarctica rocks | place: Antarctica: Victoria Land, Buttleship Promontory
TAGAATATCAGCCTAAAGAGGGATAAGCACGATGGCAGTAGATCAATAGATATTCACGGATATAGTGTTAGATAGCAAAAGCTGACTTGGAATTTCGAAGTATTCTCTGGTTTTTGGAAATGGACCCCAAGTGACCAATACTTTAGGTGGTCTAGGGTACTCGAGTGAGGGGAACCGTGACTCGTCTCGAGACTGACAATGTCTTGAGACTGACAGTTCTCGAGTACAGCGCCAAAAGGGGCCAGGTGAGCCCGGCTACCAATAACGCCTGATTATCAGCGCCGCATATAGTCTCAAGACGCGTGTTGTCTTGAAACGAGTGTTTCCAGACGTATAATGTCCTAAGACGCTAGTCTTAGAACGATGAGTGTCCCAAAACAAATGATGTCTTCGGACGAGTGTCTTGTGACGAATAATGTCTGGAGACGAGTGTCTTGAGACAAATAATGTCTTCAGACGGATGTCTCCAGACATTATCTGTCTTGAGACACTCGTCGTCCTAAGATGCTAGTCTTAGGACATTATACGTCAGCAAACACTCGTCGTAAGACAACATGTGTCTTACATCAGCTCCCATGTCGAAATCTTACATTTCAGAGTAAAGGTCAGAGCTGAGCATGTGAAATCTACAGATAGCGTTGATCCCGTTCTTGCTCCCCCAACTAATCTACTGGCGTACAGAGGACAGCAAACGCTACAGAGACAGGAGGAGAACGAAGGGGGAGACCAAAAATCTATTTTGGGAGAGACCAAATATAGCGCGGGGGTCCACCCAAAAAATGGAGCCCAGGAGATGCGGCAAAAACCGTCTAAGTCAGACAGCTTCCTTTGAAACGGATGTGAAACGAGTCATCATCCAGTATCGTGACGTTCGGATGGCTTACGGTTGTTTTAGGTGGGGGTTTGCGTAAGTCCAGGTCCGCAAAGATTGTCAACTCTCGCTACGAGCATCCGGTATGACTCTTGGAGTACCACAGCACATACGACAGCGACTTGCTGAGGTCATAGGCTGCTGCTCAGCCTTGTAGCTCTTGGCACGAGGACTTGATTTCCACAAATGTGCCCCGCGAAGATACGGTGCAGACAAGGAATACTGACGGGGGAATGGGCACCCCTGACGAGCACTCCCTCATGGCCCCTCATTTTTTGGAGGCCGTGGGCAGTACTACCCCAACGAGCAGCTTTTGGACGGCCGGGGTGGCACAGATTCATCATTCGATGGCCAGACCGCAGCCCCAAATCTTCATCATGTGACCGTAGTTTTCTGCCCGCGGTTTACCTCAGCAAGCTCAGGCCCTGGACGCCGGGCGCCTATCGGCGCGCTAACCGCAAGCGGTAAGTTTCCTAGAAAAGTAGTAGGTTACGAGCTGCTTGAGGCTCTCGAACAGGTCTGCAAGGTGAGGGAGTCATTGGTGGGGCTGTGGAGTGTATAATTCTCTAATATCCTTACCATAGACACATCTGCGTGCGGCTCTGATAAATCGGCCAATGGTCTTAACAGCTCTAACCCACACTGGTGAAGATAGCCCTCTTTGTGACAATCAAAGTCCGCAATATATCTCGTTCGACATAATCATCCCCGTCCTCGCCCTTAGCTTTCTCACACGCCCTCCCACAAGCGCTAAGATTCCCATTGTGCATAAATATGCCCCGGGGGCACCGATATACCTTCTCAGTGCCCCAAGAAGGATGATACGATCGCTCGGTGTTTCCGTCGACAGTAGCGTCATAGCCGTTCACATGTATATCTTGCCCTTTCACCTCCTCCACTGAATACTGAATTGTCACCGCTTGTAGATAGCCCTTCTCTTTGACCCATTTGTGTAGTGGCTCGATCCCAAAATACAGGGCCTCCTCTTGCAATGCTCGATAAAATGCATAGTCAAACCCGTGACTTTTCTCATAGACAACTGGTAGCACTCCACGCCTTAAGTAGCGGAGGATGTGCGCAAAGAGATCTGGATCCGCGTCGACGAAATATGAGCCGTCGTTGGATCTGGAATCTTCCCAGCGGTCAGAGAGCAGAGAGGCGAAGAAGGAGGATCCATCGGAGAGTGTCGAGGCGAGCGTCGTGAAACGACATTCGCCAACTTGTAAATTGACGGGAGTATTAGAAGTCAGGGCGGACACAAGAGGTAGGGGCTCTTCCATCTCGCCTTACTAGAATCGGAGACGTCGGCCGACGAGCTTGCTATCGACACCGATAGTCGTGCTCGTTCCAAACACAAAAAACCCGTTGGAGCTCCAACGGGTCATTCATCTAAGATCTCTTCATATCCACGAGTGGGAAAGAAGCCGGTTCGAATCGACAGAGGATCTAGCACACGGTATGGAGGGTTACAATAGATTTGAGGATTGTTGTTCATTCTCAGCCACGAAGGTGTGCATGGAGCTTAGCCAAAGAGAACGCGAGTGTATAGAATCTTGACGAGTTGCTGCTGGCTACTCAAACGCATTCAACGACTGTTCTTGATCACCCCTTCTTGTAGAAGCAAATCCATCACTGCATCGATGTTTCTCAACGGCTTCGTATCTCTGAATATCTCATGTTTTCCATTTACACCTGCATGGGTCTCATGTCCTTTGACCGAAACAATGCCATCCTCATCCTGTGTGAATGACCAACCAGTGACTCTGTAGATGTTCGCATCTGCAACTTCTTTTTCTTTGACCATAACCGTCCCTTGTCCAGCAAGTACAAATTCCAACATCTGTGGCTGTGGGCTCAATGTGTCCTCGAGGACTTCAAGACCCAAAAGCCCTGCTAGCTGGTTCGATGAGAGGTATTTGGAAAGCTCCACAAAGAAGGCTTGATTGATATCCGTAACGCATTTAGGGGCATCGCCTTCTCGATATTCGTATGCTAGCAGACGATTATCTGGCGAGAGAGTATAGATGTGCCCGTGGATAGGGTTCGGAATTGTGGCTTCGAAAGGTGTTGGCTTGGTCCAACAGCCCGAGAGTCGGCCTTTGAAATTCGAGCCCAACATAATAGTGTTATGAGGGATTTTTAAATGACCGTGAATAAGGTGCAGACCAAAGATTTTCTGGGCATTGTATTGGATAAATAGCTGTGCTAGCTGGTTCAGATGATGCTCTGAAAAACTTGGCTGGTCGTGATCATCAAGCAAGTAGTTGTACCTTTCCACGTAATAGGTCAGTTAAGGGTCCTGCGAGTCTCGCAACAAATCATGTGGGAAAGGTTATGGATCACATACGCAGTGCTCGAAGCCTGAAGATCAGCTGGGGTAGGTTCGAAGTGTAAGCCAGGAAGGGCGTAGGATGACATGGCTACTGCACCCGTCATGTCTGTCAGGAAAATCACAGAGACTCTGCGTTCTTTTTGAATCAAAAGATAGAACGCACAGGTCGGATATGAAGTTATGCGGTGCAAGTTTGTCCACATGGACATATTGCGGGCTAGCTACTTCTGGCTCTAGCTCGTTTCTTGGCCCCACCAAGTGAACCCCTCCAAGAATGTTGCCCGGAACATCTCTTACGACACCAACCTGGTCTGAGCCAACTCGTCCACAGAGGGAGCGAGAGCAGCACCTGAAGACCATTTCTACGTCAGCGTGGATATCAAGTGAGCAATCATCTGTAGCCGTTTGATAGCCAACAGCTGCTAATGCCCCAGGCCTACTTCCGCACGCCCGTGCCCTTACCTTCCTACGGCTCTCTCACGGTCCGTCTCTTCGAATACGCAACAGAGCAAGCATTTTACAAAATACATTACGCGCGGACGGTACGGAGGAAGAGCATTCTGCATCAGAATATCCTTATAGAACTGGATGACAGAAAGCAATCGGGGGGAGGAGGAGCTCGAGAATTTGGAGGGGCTAGAGGAGATAGACGTCACGGAGTGCGCAGAAGATAATGAGCAACTTAAGCAGAAATTCCAAGATAAGGTATGCCACACTCTAGTCCTACTTTACTTGAAGGCTCATAAAAATAAACCTTTTCCAGACCGATTACGATGATAGCCAGGTGGAGGGTTGGATAACTACCGGCAAAGTTGTGGTGCGAGAACCAGTCCAGCGAACTGCCGCGATTGTTATTAAACTGAACAGCGGAGAGGGCGCCGTGAGGTTCGTCAAGGGTGATCGGGATGTTGGTGCTCGTGAAACAGGCCCGGGGGAAGAGAAGAAGGTCAAGATGGTGTTCTTAAGTGTTGGCCACAGCTGCTGGCAGATAGGCGATGCTTGTGTAAAATATATCACACACGTGCCAAAGGAGCTCGAGGGTGCGCAATGCTAGCTAGTATACAATTCCATGATTCGCACACAAAGGGGAAGAGGAATCGTGATAAATGGCAATATTCCAGATCTGTGTGGCAACGTAACCAGGGTTCCCTCGCCCTCGCCTTCTTTCAAGGCCGTAAGAAGCATTTCTGCGCCTTGGATCGTGAGTGGCAAGATAGTGGACTTCACATGGCCATCTGATAACCCTGGATATGATTTCAGCATCAACCTGACGGCCTTGATCTTATCTTGCATACCTCCTGCGTTCTGATACTGTCCTTCAGGAGTAAGGTTCTTGCCTTTCTCAGATGTTTGAACAGTGATGGATGATTGCGAACCTGCCGCAAGTCAAATCTGTCAACTCATCTAGGAGAGGTCAAAGCAAACTCTTTATGCTATCCATCTCACAAGCCAAAGGGATATGCGGTATCTGCTCGTCGACGGATTTCAACTTCTCAGCTATGACCTCCAATCTTTCTGACGAAGGCGAAGACTCCTGCCACCAGCGTCTGAGTATGTACGGGAAGTTGGTCGCATCGGCTTTGGTCATCGAGTGCATCTTCTTTGGCGTCAAGGCGAGGGCACAGAGTAAGAACCCTTGGAGGCCTAACATTTCTCTCACACTTTGAAGCATATCGTATACTTGTAAAGACCGTTTGCTCTTTTCCCTTAGCATTCTTGCGTTTAGAGTCGAGGTATTTTCTCTGATAAGCTGGAAACATTTTTGTATTGCTGCCTCTTGAGTATATGTCAATCGGAACGACTGCTCTACGGCCAACGCCGCAGCTTTCATCGCTCTGAGGCCATCGTCCACCGAGAACTTATTGCGCTGAGGAGTGGCAGAAGGAATTGTTTCTCCAGGTTCCACAGAAGCCTGGGCCTCGCGGAGCGATTGTCCCGCTCGGAGTGGCCTATCTTCTTCCAGTGCCGTATGATATTGTAGGAAGACTCCGTCCTCATTCACCGTCGCTTCTGTCATGATGTGCGGCAATGCCGTGCGGTGTCGATGGCAGGCAAAGAGTTGATGCGGTGTAGTGCGCACGGTGCGATGTGTACGGTGTAATGAAATGCAGTGCGGCAGCTGCGGGGTGGTACGCTGGGTGCGGTATGATGCGGGTTGGTGCGACAGGCTACAATGTGGGATCGCGGCTTCTCCTCCGAAAGTCCGGTCAGCGGTTGGTGCTGCCAATCATGGGATCGTTAAGGAACGCCTCACACCTCTCAAGCTCATCACACCGTGCTCAGTGCCGTATTCACTATTCACTTTGATTTAGTATGATGCGTTCATGCACAACGATGATACCCGAACTTTCCCCCTTCGACGCCAGAAAAGGAACAAGATATGCGGAGAGCAATCTTATGGGAGAGAAGGGCCAGTCATAGCTTCTGCATGATATATATGAGTCTTCCACAGCTCTGTCCCGATAGTAAATCCTTCACCTCACTATCAGAGCATCCTCTTCCAGCCATCACATCGGATCCAGAGCCAATGCCTGTCCCAAGGAACATTGCTCTAGTTTCTCGTGCTGCCAGACCACTCACCTTTTAGATCTTCGTTCCTAAGAATCGCATCACCGAGGCAATGGCGCCAGCAGACATTGTTGTTCCAATGCCGCCTACCTCTCCAAGACCGCCGGAGACCCCTCCCAGCAGCCCTTCACTGCCGGCATCTGAGCAGGTACTTACCGCGAAGGACGCTCGGCAATTTCTGGAGCTGCTGAAAACCCTTCAAGCAACCCAGACCGTACCAGCTCCAGGGGAAGCTACTCAGCCCGCCACGACCGAAGGCACGTCTGGAGACAAGCAGCAATTTGCGGCCAGGGCCTCGAAGTTAGAGTTTAAGACCGTCAATGAGATGTGAGTGTGATAAACTTTTTGGTTTGCGTGGTGAGATTCGCTGACGTGTATATGTTTATAGCTGGGATTCAAAGGCATACGAGTATAAAATCGCGGAGTCAATCAAACCGTCGGACGCAGTAACTGACCTGGATCAGTATGTGTTCGTTGTTCGCCAGCGAATTGGTGAGTATGTTGGTGCCTGTGTATAACTCTCTTTCTGACGAGGACGGCCTAGACAAGAAGACGTTGGACCCAACATACTACGTTGATATCAAATCAGAAGGGCTGCGAGACATCTTGAGGACGGTCCTACGAGACATCCGCACGGTCAACCTGAATGAGGACAAGCCGACTGTATCAGCCTCGCCACATCCATCCACCAGAGCCTACTGCTGACATCAAACCTAGGTCGACCAAAATCTGCTGTACAATTACCTTAGTGACTTGGAGTCGTTCCGGAGCAATGCAGACACACAAGATCCTCTCTGCCTCAAGCATCTAGACCTCCTGATTGATTTCGTTCAATCCACCTACAAGTCCACAGCTCAACGTCTGTTCTCGCTTTTGGCGAAGCGCGAAATCACTTACGATTTACTCTGGGCGCTGGTAAGACCCAACTGGACCGTCTACACGACTTGTCTGGGAACCCATAAGCCCCGATGCGTCATATACGACGGTGGTGAAGAGGAGGAGACAAGCTCTGGGTTGAAATACTTCAACATGGAGTGTCGTTATTTGGACTACGACGGCCAAGTGTTCGGGGAAGCTTCGATCGATATTCCCATTGTGAAATTCCGCGGGAAAAAGCGGATCAGCACACTCAAAGGTTATCCGCTTCGCTATCATCCAGACGAAAAGAGGATGAAAGCCCAACTCGTCGAGTGTGGCAGGAAATTCATCTCTATGCTCGGGGCCTACCATCGCTACTGCCGTGGCACACTTTCTACATCAAGGATCGAGAGGTCATCAGGGTGTCTGTCAACAGCCGGATCATGCTTGATGCGGCTTTCTTTCGGAAGATGAATCCCAGCTATCCCAAACCGCAACCTGATGAGCTGGCCAGAAAGAAGGCAGATGATGATGACGGTTGGTTCTCGGAACCTTCTAGCGAGCGAACCCTCGACCAAATCAAAGACAATGGCACAGAACCAAACCGACTCGGCGATGATGACCTACTCATCTGCTGTCCGACCATACCAGGGTTTTCCCTCGGGGACAAATTGTGGCGTATAATCATGTCCTTCCCACAATGCAGGAGTGGTTGAACTGATCTCTTGAGATACAGTGGAATTTCCGATCGCCGATGTCACCGACATCGAGTGGTCCTCGACGCCCTTTGGTTGCTTGACCATCCCTGCGGAGCAGAAAGAGGTCATTGTCGCCCTCACGGAAACTCGATTGGGTATGGCGCCGGGCGTCCCATTTGATGACTTCGTAGCGGGGAAGGGCCGAGGCCTCAATCTACTATTGCAGTATGATGTCCACCGCTGCTCATCTCGAAATCGACTGACGTAGCCATCAGCGGAACACCCGGCGTGGGAAAGACCTTGACGGCTGAGGCGGTGTCGGAGCACCTTCAGCGGCCGCTCTATTGGGTGCGTATATGTTGAACGGATCTGGCCGCTGCTCTATTCTAACTCTTCAGGTCTCGGCGGGAGAGTTGAGTCTAGATCCGGCGGTCATGGAGAGTCAGCTGTCGCGCATCTTCCAGGTCGCCAGCCACTGGAAGGCACTGATCCTCCTGGACGAAGCAGATGTATACATGGAACAACGCACCAAGGAGAATCTTGGTCGCAATCAGCTGGTCTCGGTGTTCCTTCGCATGTTGGAATACTGCAAAGGCATTTTGTTCCTGACCACCAACCGAGTTTCTGATTTCGATGAAGCGATCCTCAGCCGGATCCATCTCATGTTGAAGTACGATGCGCTCGGGCTGGACGCGAGAAAGCAGATCTGGAAGCACTTTCTCCACGCAGCTCGCACGTCTCAAGGGGGGCCAGTAATCGCTCGTAAGGAAATGGACAACTTGGCCACCACGGCCTTCAATGGTCGACAGGTATGCTTGGTGCGCAATGTATCCGGCTCTTGGCTAATCGGTTGTTTATCAGATTAAGAACATCGTCGCCATTGCCCACGCTCTAGCGACCAAAAAGAACACCAAGATGACGTATTCCCACATCCTCCAGGCGGTAAAGGCAAGCGAGGACTTCATCCGCGAGTTTAACGGCATGACCATCGTTGAAAGTTTGTATCATTGAGGATTTATGTCATTAAGGATGGAAGAGATCAAAATAATTTTGAATCGTTTGGATTGGCGCCTGACTTTGAATGGCAAGATATAATCGGAAATTTGACGTAATAATTTAACTTGCACATACAATGACCTGACCATCACCTCTCCTCCCATATCGTTTGATGATTTCTTCTACCGAAAACATACTCAAGCGTACTGCTTCCCTGGGAAAAGTTTCCTGGGAGGATTTTCTAGGGTATCGGGAACACGGTTGGCCCTGGAATGCTCATTGGACAACTCAACACCCAGAAGGCTCAGCCTGGGAAAGCGTAGATCGAGAAGATCTTAGGCTGAAAAGCGTCTAGCTTCGGAGATCACGTGTTTCACAGCCAGCGCTTGTAGTTGGGCGCCAAGCGGGCCCCAACGCTTCTGCCTAGAAAGTTGTTATTTGGCCGCGGGTTTATTTCATATATCTCCAATTCTCAGGGCAAACAGTTAAGCCACTAAAATGCTACTCCTGTGAATGTACGCCATTGAAGGTGGAAAACGAAGGTCAGGTCTCTCCTCGCCTGATCGACGTGTGCTTACATACTTTCAGAATCCATCGCGAAGACTTCATTATGAAGGTTATTGAATGCGTCGAGGCATATAAGGAACACGGAGATGATTTGGAGTTTGATCATTTTTCGATAATACTTGCGAAGGGCACGAAGATTTTCAGAGCACACAGCGCACGTGCATATGTCCTCTACCAGGATATCGATATTAGGGACCTCGATTGCCCTCTTGTTCCATTTCCACCCGAAGATCTCTGGCCTCCTTTTACAAATGACTTCACGCATGCACCTCATCCAATACCAGACAATGCATTTGCAAAGCGGCCCACATTTTTCAATTATCATCCAGAGACGAGCGCATTCAAACCTCGCGAATTGTTACTTCACGAAGCCCATATATGCGAACTATTGCGAAGGCATCCGCATAAAAATATCGCCTCGTACCTAGGTTGTATCAATGACGGAGGCTTTATCACGGGTCTTTGCTCTGTCAAATACGAGGAAACTCTATCAGACCGCCTAAGGGACTCCAGCCGGCCTTTGAATCCCTATTCATGCTTAATGGGCGTAAAGGAGGCCCTTGATCACCTTCATAGCTTAGGTTTGAACCATAACGACATCAATCCAAGCAATATCATGTTGGATAAGCAAGACGTACCCATCGTCATTGATTTCGATTCGTGCCAGTGGGAGGGTGAGTTCTTATATAGCACTGGCACACCAGGATGGACAGATGGTACTTCGTACACCAGTTCGGAGCGCAAGAACGATGATTTTGTATTGAAACAGCTTTCAAAATACCTCTCTCAAAACACCTTAGTAGGACACGATTGGCGGGATACGTAGGAGCAAGTACGAAACGGAAAGTGAACGAGAAATTATTTCACAAAATCGTGAATGTCAGAGCTTCTATCTCGGAAATCTGACTAGACGGTACATTACTCATGTATAATATTTCTTCTACTCTAGACGTACGAAAATCAGAGCCGTTGAGCGAGGGAACAAACACAACTTTCTCACAAGCAACCCTCACAGCTCCTGAAAGGCTCTATCAAGATACCTCATCATCTAGCGTTTGAATACCGGCAGTCTGGATTACCGCAGTCCCTCACTTTGTATCTGTAAGTGGTCCCGTCCGCCCTGCGTCCTGTAGCCCAATCACAATAGTTCACAAGTGTTTCAACTTGGGTAGCGGACATGCTTGAAATTGAGTCAGCTACCCAATTCAACGCATAACTAATTACTGGGATTTACCTTTGCGTAGAGATCTCTTCAATTCAGCTGTGACGCGAGGAAACAAGTTACCGAATCGAATTGGTGAAGTTGTTAGCAACTTAGACTCGAGATGCATGGCAAAGGAAAGAGTAGCGGAAACTGAATTGTTATAGAGGCGCTGAATTTTAGTAGGCAGCTACACATGGCTATGACTCATGCGTAGGCTGCAGCCTGCGCCTGTGCTTATCGTCCAATCATTGTCACGATGTTGAAGTCTCCGCAGATCTGCCGACCCACAACGTTCGCAAATCAGGACTTCAGAAAAGTTTACAACAGCCTTGTGGCACGACCGACCCTGGCACATACTGAAGAAACAGTGCTGGCAAAGACGGCACTGCAAAAGCATAGACCAAGATTGAGGGACTACCTGGTAACAGAGGCCTTATAGATCATAATTCAGGGACGGGATCCAGGCGACCTCTCCTGGGTAATTTTCACTGAGACGAACCTTGAAAGAATCCCCGAAGCCCAAAGATTCAACCTACTTCCGCTACGCTGTACATGACTCATTTGATCTTACGGGCCTCAAGGCTATTCCTTCTTCCGGAGCGCACTCCTCCCTTGTCCCCCACATATGCTCTTCCTTTGACTCCTGGTACGGCCCTGCTTGCCCCGATATATTGCGATGACGTCCCGGAGAGCGAGGAGATCTTCCTCTGCCAGCCTTACCTCGGCCTGAACCTTAAGGACCCGACCTTCGCCTGACTGTAATCCTCCTTCAACAAGCTTCTGTCATCCGATTAAAATGGTATGTGCTCGGTGACTCCTCCGGCGTTTGACCTACGATAACAGCAGAGAGGATGCGCCTTTACGGGTGTTTGACACGGCACCTCTGATTTCGGAGCGCCCTTCTTCCAGTTTTCACACAATCCAAACAAAGTCCTCTTTTTGTATTCGAGATTTTTTCTTTCTCATTTCGCAACGCCTCCCTGAGATTCCGATTTGAACGACACCCACTTCCGCAGTAACTTGATGCACATGGTGAAATCTTTGGGTCTTGAAGGCACAGCATTCGAATGAAGATGACTGAGACGCTT
>JAABUI010002116.1_pt1 | contig 11160 bp, 11 predicted proteins | sample 5559111 | NCBI WGS metagenome assembly JAABUI01 (sample SAMN10711870, study PRJNA513365) | rock metagenome | isolation source: Antarctica rocks | place: Antarctica: Victoria Land, Buttleship Promontory
TCTGGTAGTTGTTGCTCACGGTGGTCCCCTTCTCGTTGAGTGTCTTGGCGACGCTCAACTCCTACCTCACGGCAGGAGCCGAGCGGGGGACCGCCACCTCAACTTCTACGAGACCCGGGACAACCTCGACGTTGCCATGCCAGCCGATCTCCACCCGGCCCGCGGCACACTGTGGACGCTCGTGATGCCCGGCCAACGGCGCCTACACATGGCCAAGGAGCGCGATCAGCCGGCGACGCCGAATTATCGACGCCATCATGGCCTCCGGCGTCACCGTCTTTAACGACGAGATGCAGAACCGTTTAGCACTAATCGTGTTTAGCCTCGATCCACCGATGAGGTTGGTGTTGTGAGCGCGTCGGAATGACGAAATGCCCTTGCGGGCTGGGAGAATTGGGCTTGTCTAAGGTCCGTTTTCACACCAGCAAGAAGGGCATCTCGCGGATGCAACTCTCTCATACCCATCCGGTGGCTGGCGCGGTGTTCGATGACCCGAATCTCGTGTCGGCGGCGGGACTGGTGCCGGTCGTTGCCCTGGCCCAGCGGTGCCGGCTGGGGGCGCTGGCTGATGGGCATCTCAGTGTTCCCAGCGATAAGGGTGCGAACGCCGGGCGCAAGGTGATGTCGTTGTGGCGGGGATGGTCGCTGGCGCGGACAGCATTGATGACATGGCCCTGCTGCGGCACGGGGCGATGGGCACGATCTTCGACCACCCTACGCACCGTCCACCCTGGGTTCGTTCCTGCGGGCCTTCACCTTCGGTCACGTGCGCCAGCTCGACGCGGTGGCCGCCCGGGTGCTGTCCGGGCTCGCCGAAACGACCCCGGTGCTGACCGCGATCGATGATCTGGTGTTCGTCGACGTCGATGACACGATCATCGGGGTCCACGGCCACAGCAAGCAGGGCTCCGGGTATGGCTACTCCGGGGTACGGGGCCTGAACGCGTTGCTCGCGACCGTCACCACCGCCTCGGCGGCACCGGTGATCGTGGCCCAACGTGCCTGGCTGCCAGTACGCGGGGGTGTGGACTTTGACAGCCGTCCACCGGACTGGGACGCACTCGATGCTGATGAGCGAATGTGGTAGCACGTGGGGGTGCGGGGGGGCTGGTCCATTCCGGTGGCCAGATAGATGGCCTGTCGGCCTGTCGATCCGTTCTGTGGCCGGGCGATGGCCGAGGGCGCGATGGTGCTGGCCCCCGGCAATTTGGCCGCGTATTGGAAGGCCACCCAATCCGGTCACGACAGTCCTACGTTCTGGGACACTTTGCCTCCGCAGGAGTGTTGGGCCGCCGCCATCGGGGTCATAAGCACTCTGGTGTAGACGTTGTCGAAGAGGCGGTTGTTAGTACAGCGGGCCGGGGTGCCGGTTCGGTCAGGTGGAGTCAGGCCGCTGGTCAGCGCGGTCTGGCTCTGTTGTACAAAGGGCGGGGCATACACGATCAGTTCACAAATTTGGCCACCAGCACCACCGGTGAACTGCGAGCTGTTTCCAGTTCAGGCAGGTGTTGGGCAGCCATCCGACCTTACGGATTGGGTTTGGAGCTGACCGTTGACCAGATCGCCATTCTCATCGAGTTGAGTCAACTCGACACCACATCTGAACGTCGAACACCCGGCCGGTCATGCGCCCGTAGAAATCAGATGCCCCTTCGTCGCTACGGCGGCTTTCGATCGTCAGCTGCGGTGGCGTTTTTCGTCGTGCGCGGGTACGCCAGCGGCCGCCCGCCACGTGCGGGCCGCCGGCACCACCCCTGCTCAGAGGTTGGTTCGGACCATCTTGGTGGCTTCGATGAGATTGGTCAGGCTGGCGGTGACTTCGCGGTAGCCGCGGGTCTTCAGCCCGCAGTCGGGATTGACCCAGAGCCGTTCCACGGGGAAGGCGCGGGTGACCCGTCGCAGGCGTGCGGCGATTTCTGGGACCGGCGGTATTCGTGGGGAGTGGATGTCCCAGACTCCGGGTCCGATGTCATTGGGGTAGTTGGATTTGGCCAGGTCGCCGACGATGCTCATGTCTGAGCGGGCCGCTTCCAGGCTGATGACGTCGGCGTCCATGTCGACGATTGCTTCCAGGACGTCGTCGAACTGCGCGTAGCACATGTGGGTGTGGATCTGGGTGCGGTCGGCGGCGCCGGCCGTGGCCAACTGGAACGCTTCGACCGCCCACGTCAGATAGTCCACCCGGCGGGAAGCACGCAATGGCAACGTTTCTCGGAGTGCGGGTTCGTCGACCTGTATCACGCTGAGCCCGGCGGTCTGCAGGTCGGTGACTTCCTCCCGCAGCGCCAGCGCGACCTGCCGGGCGGTGTCGGCCAAGGGTTGATCATCGCGGACGAACGACCAGGCCAGCATCGTGACCGGTCCGGTGAGCATCCCTTTGACCGGCTTGTCGGTGAGGCTCTGCGCGTAGCGGGACTCCTGGACGGTCATCGGGTGCGGGCGCCAGACGTCGCCGAAGATGATCGGCGGCCGGACGTAGCGGGTGCCATAGGACTGGACCCATCCGCTGGCAAGGGCCATGAACCCGTCGAGTTGTTCGGCGAAGTACTGCACCATGTCGTTGCGTTCCGGTTCGCCGTGCACCAACACGTCCAGACCCAGCTCGGTTTGCAGGGTGATGACGGATCGGATCTCGGTCTGGATCGCCTCCTGGTACGCCTGGGCGTCCAGCGTCCCGGACCGGAGAGCGGCCCGGGCCACCCGGAGCTTTTTGGTCTGGGGGAACGAACCGATGGTGGTGATCGGGAGCAACGGCAGGTGCAGGTGCTGCTGCTGCGCGAGGTGGCGTTGCGGATACGCCGACGGTCGGTGTAGGTCAGCCTGACCAACAGCGGCCACCCGTGTGCGGACGGCGGGGATCTGCACCAGCGGCGACTGTGCTCGTTCGGCGAGCCGGGTCTTATTGATGTTCAACTCGGTGACGATGCTGTGCCGCCCGAGGGTGAGACCTTTGGCCAGGGTGGTGATTTCGTCGAGTTTCTGCCGGGCGAAGGCCAACCAGTTGATCACTGTCGGGTTCAGGTCGCGCTCAAGGGTCACATCGATCGGGACGTGCAGCAGCGAGCAGGACGCGGCCACGTCGACCTGACCGGCCAACCCGTGCAGCACCGTTAACGTGGCGAGGGCTTTGGTCAGGTCGGTACGCCAGATGTTACGGCCATCGACCACGCCGGCGACCAGTCGTTTGCTGCGCAGGCCACCGACTGTGGCCAGGGCAGTCAGGTTCGCCGCGGCCGGTCCGGTGAAGTCCATCGCCAACCCCTCGACATCGGTGCCGGCCAGGATCGGCAGGGCGGCGCCGAGCTCGTCGAAGTAGGAAGCGAGGAGGATCTTGGGGCGTTCGGTCACCGCCGACAACGTGCGGTAGACGTCCTCGACCAGCTGCAGGATGTGGGCCGGCTGGTCGGTGACCAGGGCCGGTTCGTCGATCTGCACCCACTGCGCTCCGGCGGCGTGCAAGTTCTGCAGCAACTCGCTGTAGAGCGGCGCGATCCGGTCGATCAGGGTGAGCGGGTCGAATCGGGGGTCACGGCCGGGAGCGGGCTTGGCCAGCAGCAGAAAGGTGATGGGCCCGACGATGACCGGGCGGGTGATGACCCCGGCGGCTTTGGCCTCCAGGAATTCGGTCAGTGGTTTGCTCGCGTCCAGCGCGAACTGGCTGTCAGCGGCCAGTTCGGGGACGAGATAGTGATAATTGGTGTCAAACCACTTCGTCATCTCCAACGGCGCGACGGTGGCGGTGCCGCGGGCCATCGCGAAGTACCGGTCCAACCGGCCCGCCGGTGTGTCGGTGTCGGGGACGGCGGCGAGATGACGGGGTGGGATCGCGCCGAGCATCCAGGCGGTGTCCAGCATGTGGTCATACAAGGAGAAGTCGTTGCTCGGGATCTCGCCGATCCCGGCCTCCTGCAGTTCGGCCAGCCGGTCCGCCCGGAGCTGCCGGGCCGCGTCGAGCAGATCGTCGGCGGTGCTGCGTCCGGTCCAGTAGGACTCGACGGCTTTCTTCAGTTGCCGGTCGGGGCCCTGCCGGGGATACCCGAGCACGGTGGAAGTGGGGTTGAAGCTCGGTGATGTCACGAGAACTCTCCTTCGCGAGTTCCACGCGACCCCGATGGGTGCACCAGCACCGACCACCCCGGCCGGTGGGACACCGTAGCGGGCTGGTGCGGCGATGACCCACCCACGAGGTCACGAGCCAACAGTTCCGCCGTTGCGGAACAGGCGACTGGCAGGTATTCGGACTCGCGGGCACGGTCGGCGTTTCGCCGGTCACCTACTGGCCGTCGCTTCCCAGACACCGATCGGTGTCCAGTGCTTGTATGACGGCGTTCGTTCCCACTCACCGCTGCGGGACAGTCCCGGATTTCCACCGGGTTCCCTGTTGCCTCACCGGCGCCGCGACATCGACACCGCTGAACCAGCTGCGCCACTGATCGTAGACGCACGCCGATCGTCGCTCGTGGCGGAGGCTTCGCCGGTGCGGCAACCGGGCGATTGACCGCCGCAGCCATGGCCAATGGGGTCTCCAGCTTTCTCGGGGTGCCAGGAAACCGGTGAGAGTCCGGGACAGTCGCGCCACCGTGAAATCGGCAGGGTTTCACGCTGCCAATCAGCCACACACTCCACCCGCCACGCTGCCCATTTGCACAGAGGGACGCCAGATCCCTGAGGGAGGTGAGGAAAACCTTCACGTGGAAATGAAACTGATTCTTCGCGGCATCCTGGCCCCGGCGGATCGTGGGTCTGTTGGCGTTCGTCTTCGCCCGTATGTTCGCCGAACCGCAGATCCAGGCGGCCATCGACTACGAATCGGCCCGAGACGCCACGATCGCCGCGCTGAACAAGACCGCAGTTGAGCGATGGGCCGGATATCTTCAGCCGCGCCGTGCAGGGCAATGTGGGCGTCGGGGTCGGCATCGTCGGATTCGGCGCGGCCATGGGTGCTTTGTTCGCCGTGGCCTACGCCATCTGTCTGGGTCGGGTCGGCAATCTGCGGCCGCGGTCATTGGCGTTGTCGGTCGCCGGATTCGGCTTCCTCGGCCACAATCTGGTGCCGTTCATCAAGTACCCGGCCGATCCGCCGTCGATCGGTCATCCGAAGACGATCGGGCCCGCAGCGGCTTGTATCTGCTGATGGGGGTTCCTCGCTGCTCCTACAGGTCCTCGCGGTCGTCCTTGGCACCAAGTTGAAGGCCCGGTTGGGGAACTGGAACGCCACCCTCATCTCCGCTGCGGCGTTTGTCGCCGTGATCGGTGCGGTGTAGGCGTCGCTGCCACTGTTGGGCCATCTTGCCGTCAATGTGCAGCAATACGGTGCAGGCCACCGAAACTCCGCTGCCGCTGACCGATGCAAAGGGTGCCGTCGTGTTTCCCGGCCGACGTGCTGTTCAAGTTCAGGTTCCTTTTCAGTCGGCGCGCAGCTGATCCTGTGGATTGCGCTGGGTCTGATCTTCGCGCCGTTGGCTGATCCTCTGCTGGCCCCGCTGCTCAAGACGTAGGCCGACAAAGCCGACCAACTCATCGCCTGAAGCGACTGCGCACTTGCTCGTGGCCGCGGCCCCGCGTCCGCGACATGAATCCCTGTGATGCGGCTTGATCGGGTCGCTGGTCGCAGTCGACCCAGCGCCTCATCAGCGAGGTCAGGTCGGGAGGTCCAGGTGGGACTGCGAACCCCGCCTGGACCTCGGCATTGTCATCAATCTTCACCACCCGGGGTAGGTCTGCTTACCAGCACCAACGCAAGAGCCAGCACCCACCTCGACACCCAGTGGCTTCATACCGACTGTGTCGGTGTGCCGGGGCTGCTGCTGCGGCACCGTGAAAAAGCACCCCGACGTGGATCACCGAGCTCAACTTGACCGCCTCCGCGACGTCGTCGCCGACCGGGCCCGGATCCGTGAAGTAACGGACTGTCTCGGACCTTGCGAGACCTCCAACGTCATCGTCGTCACCCCCTCCCGGCTGGCCCGCCTGTTCGGCGGCCGCCCGACCTGGCTGGGACGAATCCTCGACGACGACGCGGTGGAGAGCCTCGCCCAATGGCTGCACGCCGGCGGCCCCGGATTGGCCGAAACTCCAGCTGCCTTGCGCTCCGCGGTGTTTCCCCGGCCGCTGTCCGCTGGTTGAGCCCCTTCGTTCGAACGACACGCGGACAGAGAGCCGGGACGTACGCGGATCCCGCGGGGGACGGGCCGAACAGGGCACAGACCTGGGGAATCCTGCCGGAGTACTGCACTTGGTTGTAGAAGATGTTGCCCCAGGCGCGGCGTCCGGCGTAGCTCTCGAACTGCTCGTCGATGCGTGCGCCGGCGGAGTCGAACAGGTAGACCAGCGGCGCGCCGGTGGTGTGCTGGTGGAGTTCGCCCGCAGGTTGCGTGAGTCGTGTCGGCCCCATGATGTGGCAGCCCGGCTGGCCGGGGATGAGTTCGTGCTGCTGATGACCGAGCCGCTCACCGACGTGCAGGCGCTGGCCGTGGCCAACCGGTTGGTACGAGCCGCATCGATACCGTTTCTCATCGCGGACACCACCATCACGATCGGGGCCAGCGTCGGGATCGTCACCGTCGCCGGCAACGATGACGGTGCCCAGCCGCCGTTGGAGGGTTGGCTGCACCGCGCTGATTTGGCGATGTACCGAGCGAAGACCCGCGGCCGGGGCCGCGCCGAGATCTTCACCAATCGCACCACCGCCCCCAAAATCACCCACACCCGCCGATGGGCGGATGACCCCGCCACGGGACGCCGGCTCCGCGCCGCGCTCGATGAGGGGGTGCTGAGGTTGCGGTATCAGCCCACGGTCGATCTGGTGACCGGTGAGGTCCTGGGGGTGCAGGCGGTGATCCACTGGCCGCAGCCGCCGGGCCCCGCGGTTCGCCCGGCAGAGCTGGTCCCCCTCGCCGAACGCACCGGGCTGATCGGACCGCTGGGGGAATGGGCGCTCCGCGAAGCCTGTCGGCAGGCCGCTGTGTGGAACACACAGCGGCCCGCCCACACGGTGGGTCCGGTGATGACCGTCAACGTCAGCACCACCCAGCTCAGCGACCCCGAGTTCGGTGACCTGGTGGGCACCGTCATAGGCGAGACCGCTCTGCCACCGGGTCGGGTGGGCCTGGAGATCGCCCAGCCGACGACGGGCACCGACCAGGAGGAATTGGTCGCGGTGCTCGACGCGCTGCGAGAGTCCGGTGTGCGACTCACAGTGGGCGGCTACGGTGCGGGCTCATCCTCGCTGACCGTACTGCGTCACCTACCGCTGGACTGGGTGAAGATCGACGAGGAGCTCGTGGGCCGCGTTGACGTGGAACCCACCGATGCGGTGCTGGTGCGGCTGGTCATCGAATCCGCCCACAGCCTCGGGGTGCGGGTCTGCGCCGAAGGCGTGGACCGCCACGCCCAACTCGAACAGCTCGCGGCGATGGGATGCGACGCCGTGCAAGGCCCTCTCCTCGGTGGTCCCGTCGACGCTGCCCTCCTCGCCCCCGGGGCGAGTCGGCCCTTACCGACCGGTCGCGGGTAACTCACTGCACTCCTCGACGAGGCAGGCACCATCACCTACATCACGCGTCGGATCGAGGCCATCGTGACCAGATGCGCGCCGCACTCGTCGTGGTGGTGGACGCGGCGGCGATGAGGCTGACCGGCTGAGCGATCAGGAAGACGAACACGAGGTCGAAGAACAGTTCGAGCATGGTCACCGGTCGTCTCGCGCTTCGGTGCTGCGATGTTCGTCGGTGTCCATCGCATGGGGTCAGGCCGGTGACCCAGGGGGTGGTCAGCGTCTGCACGGCGGAGCCGTCGATATCAGTGAGCTTGGTGGCGAGGGACTGCCGCGCCCAGTCGGAGGTCTGCACCCGGAAGGGGGTTTGCTCGGCGGAGCGCAGCGCGACGATGATGTCGGCGACGTCGGACGCGGGCTGGGCGCTGCCGGCGAACTGGGAGGTCACCCGGGTCAGGTAGGCGCGCAACGCGCCCGCGTACGGGCCGGCCTCGCCCAGCCGGGCCTGGGGATCGAAGCCGGCGTTGGTGATGAATTCGCAGGCCGCCGCACCGGGTTCGACGACGCTCACGCGGACGCCGGTGGACGCCGCGACGGGGGCGAGGGACTCCATGAAGCCCTCGACGGCGAACTTCGCCGCACAATAGGCCTCGTTAGAGGGTTGCCCGATGACACCACCGACGCTGGTGACCGTGACCAGGCGCCCACCTGCGGTGCGCAGATGCGGCAGGACTGCCCGAGTCAGCTGAACGACCCCGAAGAAGTTGACCTCGAGGCACGCGCGGACCGCGGTGAGATCGTCGGTCTCGATGGTGCCGACGTGCGCCGCCCCGGCGTTGTTGAGCACCGCGTCCAAATGCCCCAGATCCGCGACGACGGACTCGACGCACATGGTGATTGAGTCGGGGTCGGTGACGTCGAGCGGGCGGACGTCGACGATCACGCCAGCGGCTTCGGCCGCCGAACGCAGCGTGGCAGCCTTGCCGGGGTCGCGCATGGTGGCTACGGTCGTCCACCCGCGCGGCCACGGCCGTGGCCAGACCGATGCCGGTGGACGTCCCGGTGATGAGAACGGCGCGGGAAGCGTTGTCGCCCAGGTGCGCTGCAGTGGTCATGGTGTCTCCCGGCTAGTGCGTGCACCGTCGCGGTAGGCGGTGATCTTACGGTCGATGGCGTCGAGGTGGGCCTGGCGGCGCGCCAGGTCGTGGAACACCTGCTCGCGGTGAGCAAGCAGCAGCGGTAACCCGCGTTCGCGACCGGACCCGGCGCGGACCGCGTCCGCGTAGGACCTGATGACCCGGATGGGCATCCCGGTTTCCCGGAGTCGACGGATGAACGCCAGGGCCAGCAATTCCTGCGGGCCGTACCGACGTTGACCAATAGCAGTACTAGGGGTGTGCAGCAGCCCGGCCCGTTCGTAATACCGCAGGGTGCGCGCGCTGATCCTGGTGACCTTCGCCGCGACCCCTACGCGCAGCCACTCCGGAGCGCTGCTCGGGTCTGTTTCTGCCACCGCGCAGAGTCTGTAACAGTGAGCGTGCTCGAAGTCAACCGGTGGTATCGACTTTCCAGTTTGGTGGGACATCGCGCAGATCGGCTTGTTCACGGCTGGGCGAGGATGCGTGCTGTCGTCGAGGCCAGCAAAGTTGACCCGTTCAATACCGCTTCAGCAGTTGTTCGGAGTGTTGCGGGGGTACACGATGTGCAGATGAGTTCCGGTGCCGCAGACAGACCCCTGGCTCCAGGCGGCGACACGGGACTGACGCTCGCGGTGTCGGCCGTGGCGGCTCGCATCGGGGTGGCGCCGGCGACGCTGCGCACCTGGGATCGCCGCTACGGGCTTGGGCCTGCCCAGCACACCCCAGGCAGTCATCGCCGCTACGCGCCACAGGACGTGGCTCGGCTGATGCTCATGGTCATTGCTCTGCGAGGCGGTGCAACGCCCGCTGAAGCGGCCGGTCACGCCCTGCGCGCCGGGGCCGACGCGCTCAGCGCGCTCATCGTGGACGCGCGACGGGTGCCGGACTCGGCGCGCACCCAGGTAGGTGAGCGCAGTGCGGTCGAGTTCGGTACGTCCGTGTTGCTGCTCTCCGATGCCGGCGAGCAGACGCGGGAGTTGGCGGCGGCCGCATTGGCGTTGGACGCCGACGGGATGCAGCAGCAATTGCGGAACAGCATCGTCGAACGTGGCGTGACCCAGACGTGGGAGGCGGTTGTCCGGCCGGTGCTCAGCGCGGCCGGTGACCGGTGGGCGGGCACGGGTGGTGGGACCGAGATCGAGCACCTGCTCAGTGAGTGCGTGAGCGCGGTCATGTTCCACGTGATGATCGAGGCCGCGGGGCAGACCGGGGTTGCTCCGGTGCTGCTCGCGTGCATGCCCGGGGAGCAGCACGGCCTGCCGCTGCGCGCGCTGGGGGCTGCCCTCGCCAGCCGGAGAGTGCCGTTGATCGCGTTGGGTGGTGACACGCCGGCGCCCGCGCTGGCCGCGGTGATCACAGCCAGGGAGCCTGCGGCGGTCTTCCTTTGGGCGCAGATGGATCGCAACGCGGACCCGTTCGTGTTCGAGCAGCTGCCGCCGAGCCGCTATGTGCTCGGTGGTCCGGCGTGGCGCAAAGAATCCCTGGAGGCCGATGTGCAGGTGGTGCACTCCCTCACCGAGGCCGTGGACGTCCTGGTTGCCCTCTGCCGCTAACGTGCCGCGTCAGCATGCTGCGACGTGCCCACGGTCGGCTCGTCCCTTTGTTTGGCCAGCGCGGACGGCCACCACACCCTGCGACCGGTAGCAGGGTTAGGGCTGGGTTAGGTCGGCTTGGTCGGCGTATCCGAGGTGCGCAGCTACCGCGGCCCAGGACACGGGTTGTCCGTCCCGGACTTGTTCGGCGGCGTCGAGGAGCCGGTACCGGCGCAGGACCCAGGTCGGTGAGACACCAGCGTGTTGCAGGAACAGGCGTTGCACTGTGCGGGGACGGAGACCGACTGTGCTGCACAGGTCGGGCAGCGTCCGCAGTGTCCGGTCCGTCTCGGCTGTTTTGGCCATCTCCGCGACCTGCCGGGCGCGGCTCACCCGCTGCGGGTCCGCTACGGCGACGACGTACTGGTGTTCAGCGGCGCCGGTCGCGGGCGTGTCGGGTGGAGCGTTTGTTGCGGTACATGGACCGGTCTGCTCGACGCGCTAACCACACCCAACCTCATCGGTGGATTGAGGTTTAACAACGGTGCACCGTGGTTGTCCTAGCGTGCTGGTGTATCCCGGCCGCTCACGCCCACCTATGCGGCGGTGGTGTGGGTGTCGTGCTGTCGGTGTTGGGCGGGTCCGGGTTGTCGCAAGGGGTCCATCCATTGGGGTGGGAGGAACCAGGGGCGTTGGTCGGTGCCCATGTGGATGGTCCACCCGTCGTGGTGGATGAGGGTGTGGTGTCGGCGGCAGAGGAGGACCAGGTTGGCGGGGTTGTGCAATTGGGCCGTGCCACGGTGCTGCGCCTTGGCCCGCGCAGAGACGCAGGCGATGACAGGAGAGGCAGAGGATTCGCAGCGGGACCCTTAGGTCCTTGCGGTCGTCGCAACACCCCAAGATATGAGGGTGCCGATGACAGTCCGTTTCTCTAACCAGCTGGTGGCCGATTTGATTCAGCCGTTCTGGGCCGCATGGCAAGGCGGTGAGTTCA
>JAABUI010002117.1_pt1 | contig 11158 bp, 11 predicted proteins | sample 5559111 | NCBI WGS metagenome assembly JAABUI01 (sample SAMN10711870, study PRJNA513365) | rock metagenome | isolation source: Antarctica rocks | place: Antarctica: Victoria Land, Buttleship Promontory
ATGGATTTGAAGTCATGTGTCGACCAAGGGCGACGTTTGGTCGCAGTCTCTGGGCAAGGTCCATCTTCAACAGTCGAGATGCTGGCGACTTCGCCAGTGCCGTTCTGGTTTTCGGTGAATGTCTGACGAGGCAGCGACGCCCCAGGCTGCGACTGTTCTGAGGGTAACTGATTCATTGTGACGTGTAGTGTAGGGCTTCGAGAGCTGTTACGGTGTTAAGGAGGCTGCTGCTCGATGCAGCTTCGGATTGTGCGCCATGTATCACAAAAGAGTAGCCGGAATTTTACTTGCTTTTCGGGTGTCCAGCCCCAACGAAAATATGTCAAGAAGCTGAAGTCTGTAGATCCAAAAGGTGAGGCACAGGCGCTTTTGCCGCTGGGCGGCCTCTGCGCGGGGTCTGAGGCGCTCCAATATTTCCTTTTCACTTTATTTTACAAAATGTGGAAATTCGACTGGCTTTGGAAAGCTTTCAACGAGTCGCTGACCTAAATCAGTGAGCGGAGCATTCAGAGCCTGGTCGAAATCTTCCAAATAACCCTCTAGAACTACGCGCATTCTGACTGCATCTCGGCAAGGATTCCGAGAAAAGGATCATTTCCAGTAGTTTTGTTCACCCCATGACTCATATCAGTGTAGAACCTCAATTGTTATTTTGTCACAGCGCTTGGTGCCGTCGTCACTCGGAGTAAAATGGAACAATTAGGAGACACAGCGTGCCTTGAGCGTGTTCACACGCACACCATTGATGTAATAGAGAATCAATCTAAGTCGGTCCTACCAAATCTTGCAATCTTGAGCGATGCTCGATCTACTTTGCTGGGAGAATTGCCAGATGAAGGTCTAGGAACAGAAACGGCAACAGAACACCTCCTCAAGAGCATTGCCCCAGCCCTCAACGGAGCAAGTCTTTCCCCAAATTACTACGGCTTTGTGACGGGTGGAATCACGCCCGCAGCTCGGATCGCGGAAGGTCTTGTCTCTTTGTACGATCAGAGCCCGCAGGTGCACTTGCCTAATCAGACCGTTGCCACTAATGTTGAAGACAAAGCTTTGAGGCTCCTGATGGAGCTTTTTTATTTCGATCCCAGTGCGTGGAGTGGAGTCTTCACCACCGGAGCCACTGCTAGCAATGTTCTCGGCCTGGCCTGCGGTCGTGAGCACATTATCAATGAGCGCCTCAAGAGCCGCTTGGGAGGGGACTCGAACGAGACACTTGGGTCTTTAGGCTTACTTCGAGCTTGTAGTCTAGCTGGGATTGAGGACATCCACATTTATACAACCATGGCCCATTCTTCTTTGTATAAGGCGTCTAGCATCTTAGGCCTGGGTCGCTCTTGCATCAAAGATCTTCGTAGCTCGGAGTCTGGACTCAACTTTGATTTTGATCTGCTTGAAGAGAAGTTGGCGTCAGGTGAAAACAACAGCGCCTCCATTGTGGCAATCTCCTGTGCTGAGGTCAACACTGGCCTTTTCGCAACTTCCGGTATCCAAGATTTGCGACGATTGAGACAGCTCTGTGACAGATATAGAGCATGGATACATGTTGATGGAGGTAAGGCTCTCAGGAACTGTCTTTCTCTTGCTACGGACGACTACTGACGTCCTGTAGCTTTCGGACTATTTAGCAGAGTGCTTCAGGGATTACTGGAATTCGAGACCATTGCTAAAGGCAGCGAGGGGTTGGAGCTCGCCGATTCAATTGCTGGCGATGGGCATAAGCTTTTGAACGTACCGTATGACTGTGGCTTCTTCTTTTGTCGCGATCCAAATATTGCTCAGCTTGTATTCCAGAACCCCAATGCTGCCTATCTGAACACCAAAAATGCCGCCACAGACACGGTACAGTCCCCGCTGAATATTGGATTGGAGAATTCCCGACGCTTTCGCGGCCTTCCGGTTTATGCCACCTTGATGGCCTATGGCCGAAATGGATATACAGACATGCTGAGACGGCAAATTAGGTTTGCTCGATCAGTGGCTGCGTATCTCTTTGATCATGAGGCCTTTGAGTTGCTTCCTAAGCAGAGCTTTAGGAGCAGAACTGACATTGAGCAACACATGTTTATCATTGTCCTATTTCGGGCCAAGGACAGAGTCCTAAATGAGAAGCTAGTAGAAAGGGTCAACGCTAGCTGTAAGATGTATGTCTCCGGTACTGCATGGGAAGGATGCTCAGCAACTAGGATCGCGGTGTCCAATTGGCAGGTCCAACCAGGTCGTGACTGCGCGTTGGTGAAGAATGTTTTCGAGGAGGTATTGAGAAGGCACTCCAAAGAAGCCGAGTAGGCAGCATGATTGGGGCGTCCAAGATAGTCATAAGCTCCCACATATTGATCACAATTCATCGTCGCCTGCCTGAGCTCCCGGCCTCGATGCTGCGGTCGGCAATGCTGACCACTTCGCCAATCCCAGCTTCCTCCTGCCTCTCCTCTTCAGCAGTAATTTCCTCTCTACTGTCCCACCATTTAGTCTCCGCTAGATCAAATGCAACCTTTCGTAACTCTTTGATAGATTGACCGCTTGCACCGTCTTGGCTCTGCAAGTTAGCCAAAAGAAGATCTTGCCACGCATTAGAGGTTCTTGTGAAGAAGTCGCGTAGACTTTCAAATGGACGGGGATGTGGTCGATCATCAGTCAAAGTTGACACGGGCTGCTCCTCCTCGGTAACCTCCGGTGGTTCAATTACAACAGGCTCAGTTGGCGTGGTGAAATTCGTAGAATTTGACAGTGGAACACCCATGCTCTCGTCGTCGTCGTCATCTTCGGACTCTTCGTCTTCGTCACTATCCGAATTACTCTCAGCCTCATCCACTAGCCAATTATCAATCTCCCGCCTGTAGATTTCTCGAACTCCGTCAAGTTTGCCGAGGTCTATGGCATACAGTTCGTCAAAAGTATATTCCCGATCGCCACGTTCGTAGGTTCCACCGAAAATGAAGAGCACGTCACCCTGCACGGCCAATTGCGCATTGAACCTTGGATGAGGCAGTACGTTGAGCACAATTTTGGGTGGCCTTTCCACAGTGTCTTTTGTATCGTCTATAAAGTCTGTATCCATAGCGTTCGACTCAGCAATACTTCCTGTGGTTTCGAGAGCCGCAAGATTGCGCAGTAACTCTGCTTCGTCCGCCTTGCCTCTACCTCTCTTTGCACCACGATCGTCTGTCTTTTTATGGGCAATTCTTGCACGCCTTAGTGTCAGTGGAAAAAATCTATTACGCTCGAGGTTCAAAGCAAACAGCTGGTCAAAGAATTCACTATCAATGCCCTCTTCGCTCTCTTCCACATCATGCACGCCCCCGAACATGATTCCACGCCCTTTATGATAGGTTTGGGTAGCACCCGCTCGAGGCGGATTCGGTGCATTAGCAGGCTTCTTACGTCGTTCCCAACGTACACTGGGAGGTGTATTAGATGGCCCGTCCAGAGATGGTTGCGAGATCCGTAAGAACCATGTATCTTGATGGATTACAGGTTTCAAGACTGACTTCGAGGCCTGTGAGCCGCCTTTCATCTGCTTCCCAACCGGAGTATTGGTTTTTACCCTCGAATAGCCTCCATACAATACAGCTCCTGCTTCGTGGGGATGAAACGAAAAGGACGACCTTGGGTCAGGCTTTTGTGTTGCTGGAGGTAGCACAGGATTGTGCCATTGAAAATTTTGGCAGTCATAAATCCAGAGGTCTTGCAAGTACTTTGTCTGTGAAGAAGTGTCCTGGAAGCCGCCAAACATGATTATATAATTCTTGTGATACACTAAGCGATGGCCACTTCGAGCAGGAGGGCTTTTTCCTTTGATCTCTATCCGTGTCCACTCTCTTGCAGAAGGCTCCAGTCTCCAGAAGTCATTGTAATGATAGAATGTTCCCTGCTTTGGCGAAGAGAACTCCCCTCCAAATAAGTAGACACCACCTGTATTACCGCCTCGGCACCAAGCATGACCACTCCTCGGAAGAGGACTGTTTGGACTAGTCACTTTTCGCCAGTCGTCTCTGTCAATGTTGTAGATGAAAAGATCATTAAAGAAGCTAGCAATAGCACCGTTATAGAGTTCCCCGCCAAATAAGAAAAGTTCCTTCGCATTTGATGGAGAACCTATTATTGTTGCTGATGAGCGCGGAGAAGGTGGCTCACAGACTACCTCCGTAACTTTAAGAAATTGCTCTTGCTGCGGCGGTGAGCGATGGAGAAATTGGAGCATGTGGAGATCCTACCTTTGCAGCATATTCCGCGAGGACTGTCTCAAGATCGATGTCTTCAGCATCACTATCATCGGTCCCTTTGGACTTCACTTTCCTCTCCTTTTGAGCCGCCTTCTTGTTCTGCTTTGCCGCAACACGAGTCTTTTTCTCAACTGTTTTGGACTTCTTATCCTTGGCCATTTTTACACGGACTTACGAGGTAGAATCTAAAATCTGTCAGACACGAGGGGTCACCGCTCTCTATCGGTCAACGAGTGCGTTCAGATCCTCACGACACATGTGCAAAATCGATAGTCTACCACGAAAGCATTGAGCGAATAGGAAGACAGCCACTCTGCCAAACATTCATAGATTCCGACAAACGAGTGTCCAGCGTTAGATTGAGTAAGAGCCAACTTGAAGGTGTTTGCGTTCAAGCAGTAGAAGTGGTAACCGAGTCTCAACGACTATCATTGGCTGCAAGCCTGAGTAAGCAACGGTCACGGGACCAGGCGCGTCACATCAACCGCGAACTTGATACTTATCTCTGAGAGAGTGATAGAGCCCGCATTCGCGTGTCGACGTCTGCTTCTCCGTAAGCAGACATGACTCCATCACATGACGAAGCATAACATACGAGACCACCTAAATTGGCTGATCAAGTGTGGTTCGTCTCAACCATCACAGCCGGTGTACGTGAATGCTGCTCAATCATTACTGGACGATCGACCCAGCCTACAGAAATTTGGAAGAGCCGACGACTACTCGACTGACCCTCGGGCGCTGCAGAGAGATGTGGGCAGTCTCCACTCGGAGCCGCAATTTGCGAGACCTTCATTGCCAGCGAGCATATTGAACGCTCACGGCGGCAATGCAATGGCACGATTGCAATCCGGACCGAAGTCTGGTCACAAGCCTCGACTCCTGAGTGAGGCAGTTCCCTTATCGTTACAGACACCAACGAGTTCTTCGACCCCCAGAGCACCTGGCACCTCTCTTAAAGATCGTTATAACGCGCGATGGGAGCGAAGAGCTCCTGGTGAGGAGTTCAAATTCTCTACTTTCATTAATAGCGCTGAATATTGATAGAATCTGCTCCACCAACTCAAAGAAGTATTGGTAGCACCCGCCAATCCAATACACCAGAATTTGGAAAGAGTCGCGATAGATACCAAGATCCAGCCACCGTCAATCTAACTGGGGATGAAACACACACATCATCTAGCACGGTTGAAACATTTGGGGAATCTCGTGCTCTGTGGAGAGAGGATAGTGCCACACGTAAGGAGCCTTTGATAACGAAGGGCAAGAAGAGAAAGAGTGATGAATTTGATGAGGATGAGTTACAAGCCAACGTCCCCATAAGACTATCACAGAGTAGCTTCACTGCGATAGACTTATTCGAAGATGAAGTCACACCCCAGAAGCTCGAGAGATCTCCTCCAAGATTAGGCAGCCAACGAAAGATAAAACGTATCACCACGGACCAGAAGATATCCTCCCACTTACTTCCGACTGACCATTTTTTCGACGATGATCTCAACTCACCCAGCACGCTGGGCAAGAGATCGGGACAGCGTGGCTCGGGCTCCCCAATGGTCTCACGTGCACCCTTAGTAAACGAAGACGCCAGATCCAGAAGTACCAAACGAGAATTTGAGGAGAAGAATGTGATTCAGGACGCTACCAGCCGGAAAGCAATTGCAGACTCAGAGGACGAAGATGAAGAGGCCGAACACGCTGTCCCAAATCGAGCTCTAAAGCTGGAGATTGACGAGGAATTGCCTTCGTTGCCACCTGCGCCTGGAGTGACAGCCGAGAAACGCTGGAAAGAGGGGAAAATTGGAGAACCAGGGGTTTCGCCGAATATAAAATCCTCACAAGCTGATGCTACTCACATCTTTCATACAGGCAGTGGAGCTTCTCCGTATCAGCGAGATTCACCCACCAAATTGCCCGCTGATCAACAGCCACCACATTCACCCCCAATATTGAGCTCGTCGGATAAGTCGACCCGTTCCTACGAAGTAGCAGACAAACAGGCTGTTCAAGCCTTTCTGAGCTTCCAAACCAATCGCATTCAGGCATTTCTAGACAGCCTGCACAGCTCTCGGAGATCCGTCGGTCAGGCTCTGTTTGACGGTGTGGTTGTAGGCCAGACTAAATTGTTGGAAATAACCCAACAGGCGACATCATTGACAGTCAGGATCAACGCAATCGATTCTCTTCTCTCGCTGCGGGAGGAGTACACTGAACTCGTTAAACGGAAGCAGGTGATCAAAGCTCATGTATTAGCTGCCATTGAAGATGAATTGGAAGAGTCACATTATGCAACACAGCAGGCTGAATTGAAGATCATCATCAATCGGTTGGCTCAGATCGAGATGGACATTTCCAGACTTTTAGTGGAAGCATCACTGCCTTCGCCAAACAATCAATCCCCTCCGGAAGGTAACCCTAAAATATTCGGCTCTCTAGCTAGCTTTCCAGACGATCGCTCAACCACTCTTGTGAAATCAACACAGTCCTATCCGCAGAGCAGATCGCGTGTTACGCCTGATGTGAGGCTTCCTTTATCAAGCAGTTCCACTACCACGCAATACATCCAGCAAACGCAAGCCCCGGGAAATGTCCTTCATACTCCAAGCAAACAGACCTATGGTGTGGGTTCAAGAGTAGGACGAAGTCCTCTAAAGACGTATACTTCATCGCCAGCGGCAAAAGACGTTCACGCGTACTTCTCACCAACTAAAGCTTCCAAGAGTGATGTTTCAGGCTCAAACTTTTCCGAATTGAATTCTTACGAACCAAGTAACCGAAATGTGACCGTTAATAAACGTCTAGGGATTTCGTCGATGGATCATATTCAAGAAGACGACGATGACCTTTTCACGACCCATATGGGCACTTCTCATCAAGCAGAATACGAAGATGATGAATACGGCCAGGATGATGATGACGTAGATATGCTTGAGGTTGCACAGGAACTCGAGAGTCGAAATGACCGAACTTCTCTTCACCAAGGCATCACGCAGCGAACAGTTCTTGCTGAAACTTCTGGTAATGTCATTCGACCTGAAGCGTCCAAGTCTGCACCGGCTCCCGCTCCTGCTTTTGCACATACCCACTATCAGCCTTCTCAGATGCAGCATCCATGGTCAAGAGATGTCAAAGGCGCACTGAAAGACCGTTTTCACCTACGAGGCTTCCGACCAAATCAGCTTGAGGCTATCAATGCTACCTTGGCTGGTAAAGACGCTTTTGTGCTAATGCCAACTGGAGGGGGCAAATCTCTATGCTATCAATTGCCGTCCATCGTCAATTCTGGCAAGACCCAGGGCGTCACTGTGGTGATCTCTCCACTGCTAAGTCTCATGCAGGATCAAGTAGACCATCTACAGAAGCTCAAGATACAGGCCCTTTTAGTGAATGGGGAGGTCACGGCAGAACATCGTCGATTGGTACTGGGATGCTTGAAAGATCCGCAACCTCAGAGGTTCTGCCAACTGCTCTATATCACTCCTGAAATGATCAATAAAAGTCAAGCTATGATTAACTCACTGCAAGATCTCTACAGGCGACGAAAATTAGCGCGAATTGTAATAGATGAAGCTCACTGTGTCAGTCAGTGGGGTCATGACTTCCGACCGGACTATAAGCTTCTGGGCGAGGCTCGTCAACAGTTTCGGGGTGTGCCAGTCATCGCGTTGACCGCTACAGCTACCGAGAATGTAAAAGTTGATGTCATCCATAATCTCGGTATTCAAAATTGCGAAGTCTTCACGCAAAGCTTCAACCGCCCGAATCTCAATTACGAAGTCAAGCCAAAAGGGAAGGGTAAGGATGTGCTCGATAGTATGGCAAACATAATTCAGTCCACCTACAGAGGCCAATCTGGAATAATATACTGTCTTTCCAAGAAGAATTGTGAAGATATTGCCGGAAAGCTTCAAAAGCAGTATAATATCCCGGCTCATCATTATCATGCAGGCATGGAACCAGACGAGAAGAAGCAGGTGCAAAAAGAATGGCAGAATGGCAGGTATCACGTTATCGTAGCAACGATTGCTTTCGGTATGGGTATTGACAAACCTGACGTGCGCTTCGTCATTCACCACACGATCCCGAAGAGCCTCGAGGGTTACTATCAGGAAACTGGTCGAGCAGGGCGAGATGGCAAGCGATCAGGATGCTTCCTGTACTATGGCTATCAAGATACTAGCATGATTAAGCGCATGATTGATGATGGGGAGGGAAGCTGGGACCAGAAAGAGCGCCAGCGCCAAATGCTGAGGAAAGTGGTCCAATTTTGTGATAATAAAAGTGATTGTCGACGAGTCCAGGTCCTCGGCTACTTTAATGAATCTTTTGACAAGGAAGATTGTAGAGGCTCATGCGACAACTGCAACTCTACTAGCACATTTGAGACGCAGGATTTCACCAATCACGCCGCAGCCGCTGTCGACCTTGTCAGGAAAATCCAAGTGAGCAATGTGACTTTGCTTCACTGCGTTGACGTATTCCGGGGATCTAAGACCAAGAAGATTACGGACTTGAATCATGACAATCTGCAAGGATTTGGGGCCGGTAGAGACCTTGACAGAAGCAATGCGGAGCGCCTATTCTACCGACTATTGAGTGAAGACGCGATAGAAGAGCGCAACGTTATGAACAAGCTGGGCTTCGCCAATCAATACGTAAAAGTAAGTACTGTTTCTTTGCGCGTAAGTGGTTCCTCGGATAGCTGACATTGTGATTTATAGCTCGGCAAGAACTGTTGGGATTTCTCGAGCGGCAGAAGAAAGCTCAAATTGCAGATCAGGCTGTCTCCAACGGGAAAGCCCAAAGCCAAGTCCGTGAAGAAAAAAAGGGGAACTGGCGTCGCTGCATCGCGTCCAGATTATCCCGCATCGACCAATGTCTCTTCTCCAATCCAGGCAGCATCTAGGCGTCGCGCCAAACAGACCGCCAAATCGGCGGCTACTCTAGACTTGCATAGATATGAATACGAGAACTCACTTGACGATAACTTCGTGGTAGGCGACGATGAAGAGGATGCGGTTATCGAGACGACAGAAGACGAATTCGAGGAATCATTTGAGCCTGTGCGAGTTAAGGGGAAGTCTCGGAGTGTGACAAAAAGACCTCTCGGACCCCCGATCACGATTGACGAAAAAATTGAACGACTCAACCGTATACATCAGATTGTAGTCGAGGACTTTTTGAATACCGCCAAACAACAGAGTCAGAAGGTAAGTCAAAAAAGAGGTTTGAATTACCGTGGCAAGCGACTGAGAGTCATTAGCTCCTGGTATCCAAGGGTCTGCGAGCACACCCTTTCACCGACACCATTCTTCGGGAAATGGCCATCAACTTTCCGGAAAGTAAGTCCTCCAAGTCCTCCCATACTTCTTGGCAATGGTAGCTTGGGACTAAGTGGACCAGATGAGAGCGAATTGTTGGAAATCCCAAATATCGATCCTGATAAAGTCGAACGCTACGGGAAAACCTTTCTGAAGATAATAAAAGACGCCCACCGGGAATATGAAGCCATGATGCAGCAACAAGAAGATCATCCTCAGGATCCTAATCACCAGAATGTTATTGACATTAGCAGTGATGACGAGTACGGTGACAGCGGTGATCTTGACGAATTGCATTCAGACGAGGAGTCTCAGGGAGAACGGAGTCAATACTTCCATTCTGATGATGTGAATGCATTCAATGCCCAGCGCAGGTGCCCTATAAGTCCTTCGGTACGTGCCTACTGCTGACCGACCTCAGTCACTCAGCTCCCTCCTGCGGCACCTTCTGCAAGGCCACAATCCCAAAGCCACGATCCCAAAAGTCGAGGTGGAGGTCGCGGCGGTCGTGGCGGCTTCAAGAAAGTGGGCAGGAAAGCCTCCGGTGGCGCTAACAAAGGTAAAGCACCTGCTAGGGTCTCGAAAAAGCAATCGACGAGTAGTAGAAGCAGTGGAAGTAACAACGGCCCTGGTCAATCAAAACGAGGTGGGGGAGGCGCAGGGTTTGGAGGACGCGGTATCGGCATGATGCCTATCTGATGATGTTTGATGTGAATATGCTGCGTTGCACTAACATGGAGCCTGGGCGTTGGCGGCATTATACCAGATGGGTGAGCATTGCATTCTTGGATTTTTACATGGCTGCTCAAGAGCATCACAGAGTCAAGATGTGTATGACGTGCAAATACGGTATGCTTCAATGGGTACTGGTTGAGGAAAGAATTCGCGTCAAGCGACAACGGTGTATATTTGACAAATTTATCGAACATTGAGGGCTCCGTCATCTTCATCCTACCACTTAATGCCCTCCATCTCTCAGTTGAGTCCCTCACAGCAGCGTGTTCTGCTCCAAGCCGCTTCCCGACTCCTTGCCCTTGCTGGCCGCCCCTTCCACGCCTTTCGCCGCTGTGTCTTGGGGTTTATTGCCAGCAGTCTGCGATGGTCAAAAACAGAAGCCGACACTCGAGGTGCACGTACAGGGATGTTGCCTGTGAGGGCGGTCTTGGCCTTGTCTGTGAAGCTCTGGCCTGCCAGGCTGCCTGTTGAGTCACCTGTGACGCTGTCGGGGATAGTTGAGTCGGTCGATGCCATGGTCAATAGATTATGCGGTTATAAAGTCCAATTGAGATAACTGCAATAGTTTGGAATATAAGTCGCGATCAAGAACAAAGTTCGTGGAGCATCCGTTCTTAATATCATCTTCGATAGCATCCATGACGTAACTCATACATAGCGCTCTGCCTTCTCCCAAAAGATAAGCCTGTAAAGGAACTGACGTCGTTGATGACAGCAATGGGTCCCCCGCACCCCCGATAAGTTAGATAGTTCTATCGCTGGAAGAGTGGTGATTGGACAACTGTCTTAGTCAGCACTCAGCATCTCTCACCACCTTTCGCTGTGAAATGAATTCTCTAGTCCTCTGCATCAGCCTCAGAGAGAACCCGGCTGATCTCC
>JAABUI010002118.1_pt1 | contig 11156 bp, 13 predicted proteins | sample 5559111 | NCBI WGS metagenome assembly JAABUI01 (sample SAMN10711870, study PRJNA513365) | rock metagenome | isolation source: Antarctica rocks | place: Antarctica: Victoria Land, Buttleship Promontory
GAACATCTCTTCGGGAATGAGAGCTTTGAGTGCTGGCGCTGCCCAGTGAAGGCCCATGTTCCATTTCCTGGGTCTGACTGAGTCCCTCTCATCTTTCTCATACACCACGTATGGTATCCCTGCCTATGCCGGTCATCAGCTCGATCAGAAGGGCTGCAGCAGTGTAAATCTGTCTCTGAAGAATCAAATGGTATTGTGTAGTTAGGGAGGCATACTTGCTTCAGTCCATGGGCAAGAGCGAGGCCAGTGCAACCTGCGAAGAAGCCGGGTCAGACACAGAATTGGCGGATGGAAGTCAAGAGAGAGCCGTACCAGCTCATATGATGAGGACTTTGACGGCCCCGCCATCACGACAATCCGCTCTCAAGGCAGTGGGTTCTGACGAGACAGTGTCCATTGGGCCGATATCTGCAAAAGTCCATATACAAAGGGCGAATTCTATCACCCGACGGGACCCAGTCCAAAAGATCCAGAGGCGGAGTGTCCCTTGTGAACGTTCTGTAAGTCAATGGCGATAATTTGAATTGGAAAGCCTGCGTGAAGGAATTGTTCTCTCAGAGATCCGAACATTTCCTCGCCCCTTGATAAGAACCCCTAAGTGCCACCCCGTAAGGCAGAGTTTAGGCCGCTAAGAGTCACTCCTAAAGGATGTATGCTAAGGGCCCCCTGAAAGGCAATAAAGAAGCTATGTCGAAGATGGTGCCCGTGCCAAGCCACCGGACTGGACGTGTTATAAGTGGGTTCCGTATTTCTGCCATGTCCCACGATTTGGGCCCCATGTGTCAAAATGTAAACGGCCGGCGGCTAGGCCAAGCCGTTAGATCACGGGCTACCCACGTAGAGAATTAGAGAATTCGAGAATTAGGTACGATGAGAGGCAATGCTTTGAGTTCACCGAGTGGTGAGTCCGCCGCGGCTGCCTAACTGATTGCGGACTAGCGCTGTCACGACGACAAAGTGCAGACTTCACCTTATCCCTCGATCGCCTTCATTGTACTTTGTTTTGTACTTTGTAGGCATAATCTTGAATCATTTCTGCAGTTGGCGCTCGGTCCATTCTGGAACGCCAAAGCGGGCTGATACATGTTGTCTGCTGGATGGAGTCTCCGGTCTCGAGTCGTTGGAGTTCATGGCAGGGTGGAATAGCAAAGCAAGCGCACGAGCAAGCAATCCTTTAGAGTACGAGCAGACGTCTGCCAGTAATGTTTGCGCGTGGTGCAAATTGCACCATTGAAAAGTCCGCACGTTTCTATTTAAGAACTGACAGCAAGCGAGGTTTGAACATAAAGATAACTCCGATAACCGTTTAAGCTTCGCCTAACCACCTTCATCGCTCCACTGCAATCAATCATCCGGATGCTCCAAAGGAAGCACTAAGTGAGATCGGCAAGTACGTTTGAACCAAGTCATCCGAGCCGCCCAAAAGAGCGACCAAGTGATCGGTCTGCAGAATCCAGGGAAAGGATTAGCCAGGAAAGTACTCCGAATTCCAAGACAGTAAAGCACGCCCGAAACCTTTGAAACAAGAATGACCCGACTCCCATCAAGCAACATATGACACAGCATCGTCCGCCATCGCTCGGTCTCCTACGGCCGTTGTTTGTCAGTCCCTCCTTGCCTGCGTTCCCAAGCGGTCCTCCTCTTTCTGGGAGATGGCTTGCTATCCTAAATCACTCCCTTTTTCCCCCACCTTAATATCCTCCACGCCCTCGGCGCCCTCGGCGACTATTCCATGCTTTATTGCTCGAGACCGGTTTCAGACGCGGGTCTCTTGGCAGATTAGAAGGTGCCTGGCTCCCCAGCTGCAGTGGTGGATTGCTCGAGACCGGTTTCAGACGCGGGTCTCTTGGCGGGTTAGAAGATGCCTGGCTCCCAAGCTGCAGTGGTGGGGCCGACGTTCGAGCAGAGTGAGCGTTGTCTCGCGTTACAGGCTTGTTGTCTAGGTAAGAGCCTCCTGGCGCTGCACGAGTCTCTTGGGAACCGCTTCTCTGGGATGGGCGTGGGGTTTGGCAAGATCCCACCCCATCATGGAATGCAGGGATGGAGGAGGCTTCAAGACCTCGAGCTTCGGTTCCTGGAGCCAGGTTCGACTGGTTCATAGTATCAGTGAGGTTTCTGTGAGGGATACCAGATATTTTGTCTCCGGCCTGAATCAGTGCAGTTTGTGGAGCTTCTGTCTTTTCAAAAGTCTCAGCACTAGGGCCATGTTCATCGCGTGGCCGTGATGTTTTCTCCATTTGTTCATCTTGGAAGGCGCCTGGTTCAGGTCCGATTTGTGACGCTTGAGGGTTTTGTGGCGTGTGGACAGAGCGCGTTGGGCGATCGCTGGTCTTCTGAGCCAAAACCGGAATCTTGGAAATGTGGTCGACACTCCACATCAGACACCAGTATTCATTTGGAGATAAAGTTTCCTTGAGTTGTCGATTTCCATCCAAGGCAGTCTCCATGCCTGGTTCAACGTCTTGCGAAACGGCATTCAGGGGTACAGTGACCTGACGCTTGTAAAAAGCATCTGTTGTGGGATTAGTACCATCAAGCGTTTTATAGAAGGGACCACTGACCTATACAGATATCGTCCAAGGGTAGGCCATCCTCACCAGGTCCCGGCTTACCCAAGAACCTCCCGTTCTTTTCTTGTTCTACGGTAAGGGGTGAGTCCATGTATTCGCGGACGTCTGTTTGCAGAAGGACCTCCTTTTCCCTCGGAACGAACACTGCCGCAGAATGATTCATAGCAGACATTAGAGTGGAGGTTTGGCTACTGATGGATGACTCCCCAGCGGTCTCGACTGGCTGCGAGGGTTGCTTAGAGACTTGGTCCTTCGATACATTCAAGTGCTTTTGGTGTGATCGTTCCTCCAATGTCGGTCTCTCAACGTCTTTTCGCTGCACAGGTAGACTCGGAGCCTCAATGGATTCTTCCACGATTGTTGAGATCTTGGTACACTGTCTTGCTTCATTCTGATCGTTGTCGATTGCAGTTGCTTCGTTCGAGGGGGTTTCTGGAAAAAGGGTTCCATAAAGCGTCTCGACTAATTCAAAGAGGGCCGTTTTACCAACCCCTCGGGCCAAAGCCCCTTCAGTGCCTTCGATTAAGTCCCTGAAGCTCCTCAGCAGTAACATGTTGGAGGTGCTAGCCTCCTTGAAAGCTCGAATTCTGTCGGAAAGCTCAGTGTCCTTCCGAGTTCCTTTTGAGCAGTTACCGTCTGGTCCTTCTCGATCTTGGCATTGAGGCTTGATACTCGGTGCTCGATCATCTGTATGTTCCCGTACGGCCGCTTTTGCAGCCGCAATCTTAGCTTCCAGGTCCGTCTTCTCATCGCACCTGGCCGTGAACAATGCCCTCGAGTCGTTGAGTTGGTGTTCAAGAGTAGCGACTTCAGCTCTTGTGTTTGATAGCATCATCGCAGACTCGGCAAGCTGAGCTTGAGTTGCGGCTTCACGCTCCTCGAGGCACTTGATCGCTTTATCGAGTTTGCCCTTGTTCTCCCGAAGCGAGTCACGATCGTTCTCAAGCTCCTGGTAATTTGCCTGAAGCGAGTCACGATCATTCTCAAGCTCCTGATAATTCGCCTGAAGCTTTGTAACGTCTTCCTTCTTGGACCGGTCCAGAGCCTCCATTTGAGACCGATTTTTCGCGAGCTGTGAGGCTGCTGCTGCTGCTAGCAGCTTCTCGCTAGCGAGAGCTGCCTCTCTAAGCTGTTGCATATCGTTATCCTTCGCTATCTGACGACAGCGCGATTTGTCGAGATAGAGTCTCGGATTGCGAAGCTTGAAAAGGAGGAGGAGAATAGTGACGAGCAACGCGGCCCCCATAAGATAAAGAATGCCGACATGGTGTTCAGCGAAGAACCGATATAGGAATAGGACGAGAGAATTCGAGTTGCGTTGGGTTATCGGATGGTCTGATGCTAGTCGGAGTGATTGATGGTTGACGTCTGGAAGTGCATGTGCAGTCTGCAGCGGTCGTCTGCAACTCGTGGCTGAGGCTCTTGGAAGACTGACGGGGGAGGGTGGAAGCCACTTGCTTGTGGCAGTAGCAACCAATGAGGGTGCGATACGTTCATGGTAGATATCATTCGCAAGGGAGGGTAGGAAGAGAAGTACCATAGCGATCAACATCCTGCCTGTGAAGGGGACGAAAAACCACGGTAGAGGCATCGTCAACGGATGTAGGGTAAGTAGTATAAGCTTGATGGGCAGAAACAGCGGGATGTATGTATTGGATTACTCAAATGACTGAGCTGATATGGTAGTTGGCAAGATAGGATTGTCTCTGGGGAGGAGATGGTTGTGATATAGGAAATGAAAGTGTGGTCTCCGGTGCGTCTTTTAGCTACCGAGAATGGTGTTGGTGTGGTGTTGAAAGAAATTCCGGAGGTTGGTGATTTTCTTCCAACACATGATCTGTCTGGAGGATTCTAGAACTGTACTGCGTTGCCTCATCACTTCAAACGGTTCGCTGCAAAAGTTTTTAATAGTTGTGGGCTTTTGAAATTTTCCATTCAATGAGTACGGTAGAATCATCCCTTCCATTGCGAATAAAGAACATTCCCCCACACCGCCGCCCTACTGTGTCATCCGAGTGCTCCGAAGAGACACCAAGTGAGTGACAGCTAGGCAGACAATGAAGGGCTTCCAACACGCACAGCTCCCGTCCAGCCTTCTCATCTCCCAAGTACCTACTCCTGGGGGCTGGCCATTGAGTCAACGTCATCCGACTACCCTCAAGAGGGCAGCAAGTGAACTATCGACTCTCCGGCCGACGACCCCAAGGGGTGATCAGTGGGCCAACGTCATCCGACTACTCTCAGAGAGAGCAGCAAGTGAACTGTCGACCCTCCGACCAACAACCCTGACAGGAGAGTAAATGAACGAATTGAAAGCAGCCGAGAACGTGCTGTGAAAAAATGGATGATAAAAAGGATGAAAAACAACTCCGAGTGATCCGTACCCTTGAAAAATCCCAACGCCAAAACACCCTGCTGTAAGACACTATGAACTCGATTCCCTCCTCTTTCTGGATCATTGATGAGTGCATTGATCCGATTTTCTCTTCTCCTCTGCTCTCTTCTCTTCATCCTCTCTCCTCTCCCGCTCTCTTCTCTCGGCCGCCTTCTTCGCTGCCTCTTTCTGCCTCGCCAAATCCTCCTCAGCCTCTCTCCTCATCGCCTCCTTTCTCTCAATTTCCTGCTGGGCCATCATGGACATTGCCGAGCTTGAGCTCATCATTTGCATCTTTAGCTTCGGCTTTGCAGGGGTGAACGCCATCATTGATGCTTGAAGGTCGTCAGGAGGAGGAGGAGGAGAGGGGTTGAGGAGCCCTCTCTTCGCTGCCAAGCGTTCTGGTAGTGTTGTCAGTTACAAGATCAGATCTCAGGAGGTCGTAATGTGCTTACCTAGCTTGGACAGCAACCCAGCATCCTTCTCACCCTGTGACATGGCCGAAGAAGGCCCAGCCGACGGCTCACTTGTCATGAGGCCTGGTATTACAAACGGCGCCGGAGCTGGCACTAGTGCTGGAGCCGCTCTCGTTTCTGGCTGCATGGGGGGGGCATCCCCCAAAAGCTCCGCATCGTCCACGTCCATGAAATCGGGTACGGCCTCTGGCACTGACAGCGCGCTCGCTGCTACTGGGTTGTCTACCTCCATTCTAGGCTCGTTGCTGTAAAGATAGTCGTCCACGGCTTCTTCTTCGGCAATGTTGGGGTCCAAATCCATCGTAATCATAGGCCCTCGACTCGGTGGAGTTGGTTGCACAGTCGGGACGGCATCTTCTTCGGCAATGTTTGCATCTACATCCATCGTTTCAATAGGCCCTTGACTAGGTAGAGTTGGTTGCGCAGTCGGTAGGGCGCGTGATGGTGGTTTGCTGTGCTTGATTACCCTCAGACCTAGCGTGGTTGGGACTTTCTTCGTCCGCCGAGGAAGCGGCCGTATATTTCTCTGAGATAACGACTGGCTTGAATTCTCATCGCTGGCCACGCAATTCTGTGGGGCGAGAGGCCACGAGGATGGCGGCGGTGCAGAGGAGCATGATGGAGGCAAGATCGTGATGGAGGTTAAGGATGTTGATGGTGCGACCGAGAGAGCGACTGGAGCTGGAGTTGTTTCAGCGATTGGATTTGTAAATAGACTCGAAGAATTTTCGTTTGGTATTCCCATAGGCGAATCCGCGACAGGCGGAGAAGGAGCTAGAGTGACAGGTATCGGAGAAGGAACTGAAGCGACAGGCACCGGAGAAGGAGCTGGAGTGACAGGTATCGGAGAAGGAATTGAAGCGACAGGCACCGGAGAAGGAGCTGGAGTGGCAGGTATCGGAGAAGGAACTGAAGCGACAGGCACCGGAGAAGGAGCTGGAGTGACAGGTATCGGAGAAGGAACTGAAGCGACAGGCACCGGAGAAGGAGCTGGAGTGATAGGCACCGGAGAAGGAACTGGAGCGACAGGCACCGGAGAAGGAGCTCTTGTAGTAGGCGTCACGATATCATTGTCAGCTGGTGGACTGGGGACTTTTGGAGAAGGAGCTCTAGTAGTAAGCGTCTGCGATGGCGTTGTGGTCGGAGCAGACACAGAGGTAGGGGCTAAAGTTGGTACCAAGTCGACATTTGAAGGGTCCGTCCGCTGTTCCGATGATTGTACTGAGTTGCCAGCTTCGGCAAGCTGTACTGGCAGCCTTTTAACAGAAGTCTTTGCAGTTTTTCGCCGGGCCATTGACTCTTCTGCCGATGAGATTCTTGCAGCTTCCTGATTGTCCAGTGTTGAAATGAGGCTCTTTATCTTCTTGTTGCGCGCCTGTATCCACCTGTCTCTTCTGTCGTTGCCCATATCAGAAACGACCCATTCCGACGTGAGCCTGGCGTTTTTAGCCCTGAGCTCATTATTTTCTCCTTTCAGCCTGTCGTTCTCCTCTTTTGCTGCGGCGGCTTCCAATCGGCCGGTGTCTCCGAGTCTGAGGAGCTGCACAGTCAACTCATCTATGAGGCCGTTGGCGTTTGTCCAACCTGTGTTGAGGTGGGCTGCTGATTGTCGAGCCAGGTTGTAGGCGGCTTGTATAGGCTTGATCCGCTGAGTCATGCGCCTATCAGCTTCTTCGAGGGTAATATACCCTCGGAAAGGATCAGCCTCGGTTTTGCGAGTGATGGGAACTGCTCCAAGGACAGAGAGCAGCCGAACCACGCCCGAGGTGATCAAGGCAACGATGTCATCTCGGTGACGGCGGTTCATTTGCCAACTCTCACTGTCGGACACCGAAGGGGATGGGTCGATGAAAATACGGCTCAGAAGGTTCTCGAAGTCGTCGTAACACTCGGACAATAATAATATTAATGGGTGGAAAAAGATTTTGATGCCAGCGAACACCAGGTTCCACACAGGAGACAGCATGATCGCGATTATGGTGAGTGTTAGGACTGTTGGTATGTTCAGTTCTCTGATGGGGGTGTTGATGACATCCGCCATGATGGCATTGTGCAGAAAGGGTGCCATCTTTGCTGTGTTGAGGTTTCCCATGGTACGAGTGTTTAGAAGAGCTGCTGGATTCGAGAAGAAGCAGGGAGAGAAGTGTGCAGGAGAGCTGCTGAATTCAAGAAGAAGCAGTGAGAGAAGTGTTCAGGAGAGCTGCTGAGTTCGAGAAGAAGCAGTGGGAGAAGTGCAACATGAGAAAAAGTAAGAGAAGTGAGAGACGTGAGGTGCTTATCAACTAACCACGCGTTGCCGTTAGCGCGGAAAATTTGAGGAGGTTGGTCATTTCTTTGCTTGAAGGAGTGAATGTAATGACACCCTGCCGATCGGGGAGACTCCAGGTAATTTGCCACCAGTCGTCACTTTGCCCCGTGTTAAAGACGGCACACAACAAAGAACCCCGTCACTGACACACCAGATCTTGGTAGGGACGTGTTTGAGCTCCCACAACACCGGAGAGCAAAGTCGAAGGTCTCTAACTTAGGCGATATGTTGTGCTACCCATAGGGCTGTGGCTCTGTCAATCTGTGTTTGATGACCCTTGCAGCGGGCCCACTTTTAATCCGTGTACTCATATTCGAGCATAATTCACACTCCTCGGACATTGCATGTGTTGAAGGGGATTACAAACAATTCTAGTTGCTGTACTTACTTCTCATAGCATTCAGGCCATGGAAGTAGGTTAGATCTCATATGAAAACTAGAGAGAGCTCTCAGATTTAACTTGGCTTACAGTACCTCAATCTGGGACATAATGCATAGAGACTTTGTTCTTGCGGAGCCTTGCTTGCTTGATGGGCGAGAGAAGTTCAATGAACCTTGAGTGTGCTGAGGGTACGGACCTACAAGCCACTCAAATTGAAAACAATGAGACCTCACCCTGAATCTGATACCACTCAATTCAATGTCCGTCCAGCATTCCTACCTGCCTGCACCCAAAGTATTGACTTGAGGTCAAAGCCTGGAGCTCTCCTACTTACTTTGCTGTTTGTGACACTATCCTGTTCTTATTGCTGGAGACTCTTCCAGCAGACCAATCTAACGACATGACTTGCCATGCACTGAATGTAGAAACTACCTAGCATCCTTAGATCAATGCTTGGCACATTGCGCATATCGGCGGCAAAAGAACGACACCAAGAATGATAGACAGGAACTATCAAAGCGCATAGGCCGAGATTGCGGAACAGCTTCCGGGTGATCAGATGCTCCCCAACAAGCGACGTCGAGACTCGATAAAGAGGTATAAGGGAAGTGACGCGATGCTGGAGGCAGAGGCCAAAAGTGACGTCGATCGCTCCCAGTCCTCAGAACTTTACATACTCGACAAGGCAAGGCCCCGCTCTTGAGTATCGCAAACCTGGTTCGCGAGCTCTTGAGCCTCGATGGCGCAAATTTTCGTCCTTTCTCTATTTTTCACTTTCTTCGTCACCCTGCGAAACGTGGCAGTCACAGCTGTCCCTCTCCAATCCATAGCATCTGCTTCGCCACGTCATCTCATTAGACGGCAAGACTACGTGAGGCTAAGATGCTACCTATGATTGTACCTCAGCTAATGACGGCCCAGGAGATTGGTTGCTTTCCAGAGCTTCCGGAAGAACCATACCCGCCAAGCCTAAACGTGCGTGAAGTGGGTTCGCGAGGACCTGACGGAAGGATCGCTATCCTTGGCTACAACGATCAGTGGGGGGAGCGAGAGTATCTGTATACTTTCACAGATCTTTGCGACCGGGCCGGTTGCCGTTGTGTGGGCAACCGAGTTGTTTGCTCGAATTGGGGTATACTCTTTGTGCCGGACTTTTACCATTGGTACAGGAACCGCTGTCTTCACTTATGCGAATGTTTTGAGGAGAATTCGGACCTCTTCTCCGACACAGCATCGGAAGCTGCCAGCGATTCGTCCAGTGAAACGTGGTCGAGCCTCCCAAATGTGAACAAATACAAGACAGACTGGGCTGCGAAAAATGCTCAAACGATGAGACTAGTGTACAATCCCACCATCTTTGCAAATGTTTCTCAAAACGGGCGAAGCATAGAACATTCAGCGCCGCCCGTTGCTAGTATGGTCCCGAACCGGCTCAATGGTGGGAAACCCTGCTTGGCTGGTCAAGCTGCAGGATGGACGTTCAAGAACTTTGCGAGAGGGCAATGCTGTCCAGGGTATGGGTTCCATGCATTGACGGCGTCCGAGTTGTATGTCAACTATGGACTTCCGGTCGGAGATGTGGTAGCTGGGGTGTCGATCGTTGGGATATGCTTGAAAACTATATCTGGATAGCTCAGATCTTTCCCAATCCCCTAAGCTTCAGATAAACGTCCGTTCCCCATCCCCAAAGACTCTGCACCGCAATGCCGCCTCCAAAATGCTCAGCGTAAGCTCTACCAAGTGGTAATCCATAGCCTAGTCCGGCCAGGCTACTCGAACCACCGCCGGCACCAGAAATCGTATTCAGAGCGTCTACATTGCCGTTACTGAGGTCCAAAACTTCTTCGTCACCAAAGGTCGTAAAGCTATAGGCCCAGATGTTTGGCAGATTCTCGGGCGAGATGCCACCCCCCCGGTCACGGATGCGGATAGTGACACCGGGTATAGTAGTGGTTGGCAGTGTCTCATCGTCTCCCGTTGGCAGGGAGCCTGGCGTAGTGGAAGGATTGATGGAAGTTTCACCCAACAATGAAGATGGCGAGTCTGGCGATGCTGCGATGGTCACCTCTACTGGCTCACGCTCCTTACCACTCTCCACTGTGGCGCGGAAAGCGTTCTTCAGCAGCTCCGTAAGGATGTACTCAAGATGCGTCGGCACATGAGCAAGTCTTGTATCCGGTTGGCCATTGATGACGACTGTGGGTCTGACACCGTACTTCAATTCGCAAATTTCCGAGACGAAGGACTCGCAGTGTCGCACAGTCTCAGCTGGGCGAAGTGCGGTGTCAATGACCCCGATATGGTTCGAAGTGCTGTCTTGTTGGTATTTGGAATCAGGGCCACAATGTGGCTGAGATGATATATGCAAAGAAATGTGCTGTTCCGCAATCAACCTGGTCCCAATCCTGGCCCTGAGATGTTCGTCTAAAAAACGGGTGACATCTGCTGGGCTAATGTATTTTCTGCACTCCAAGAATCCTCTAGCGAGTATAGGGATAGTATTTGCGTGTGTCTGAACCAAATCGGCCATGACTTCGGTGAATCGTACTTCATCTTCAAGGTTGGTGATGCTGCGCTCTTGATAGGGCAAGAGGGTGGATAGGGAATGGACATAGGTGTTGTAGATATGGGAGATCTGTGGATTGGATACGACTATGAAAGGTAGATTGCGGAATGCTTGGATTCGGTGCGCAAGGCGGACAGGGATCAAGGAGAGGCTGAAGTTGGCAGAAGAGAAGAGGGTGTCTGCGGAGAGAGGTGGGCGGCCGTGCCTGTCGCTCAGGAATCAGCCATCTATGTGTCGTTTGGAGCCAATGGATGAAGTACTGTACTAGATCTGCTAGAGTGAGATGATGAAGAGGTTTCGAGGCCAACCGAGCAACTTGGTCATTGTCGATGCTGACTGACGCTGGAGGGTAAGACCAAGGCCGATGCCCGTCTGCTTGGATTTGGGCAGTGGCGAGACGCCTGGCAGGCTGCTTGAGCAGAGAAAGCCTGCGTACGCATCGTGTGTCTGGAATGCCGAGCCTGGTAGGCATCTTGGTGA
>JAABUI010002120.1_pt1 | contig 11151 bp, 17 predicted proteins | sample 5559111 | NCBI WGS metagenome assembly JAABUI01 (sample SAMN10711870, study PRJNA513365) | rock metagenome | isolation source: Antarctica rocks | place: Antarctica: Victoria Land, Buttleship Promontory
CACTGGCTGACGCGAAAAGCTGTACATGCTTACAGCCGACACTAATTGGGAAGAATCCCGAGGTTCCGCCCACTTCACCAACCGAGGGAAGATGGTACGGGACCCGCGTATCAACCGTCATCCTGGTGAAGGACATCGGCGAGGTGATCTTCGTTGAACGCGACATTGGCGAGATGGATGACGAGGGAGGGGCAAGAAGGGGGATGGGCGAGCGAAACTTCACCTTCGAGGCAGAAGGGGCGAGAATGTAACCTGTGATGTCGAAATGATATCCTTTGCCGGGACATGCCCCATTGCCAGTAATGCTGTGCGAAAGCTGCATACACAGTCATGACCCTCGTACGACCTGTCTGTACCGCCGTCCCATTGAGAATCGTGGCAGTGCATCCTCAGATGAAACCAATCTGCCACGGTATCAGCGACATAGGATGATAGACGAAGATGCAGCGAGATTCACCTTGTTGGCGACCTCGAGCGCATCGTGATCCGCGGTCAGACGGACATACGCCTTCTTCTTACCGTCCGGTCTACGCAGCGAGATTCAGCAGCCGCCACTGATGTTAAGAGATAGACTCACCGAATCAGGGTATTGATCTTGGCCGCCTCCACATCGTAAAGCTTCTTCACCGCATCCTTGATGTTCCGCTTGTTCGCCTTTAAGTCCACGATGAACACGAGAGTATTGTGGTCCTCGATTTTCTTCATGGCGGATTCGGTATTGAGCGGGTGCCGGATGGTGCGGAACTGGTCCATGCGAGGCATGTGCGGGACGGACTTTCGAGGGTATTTCGGGTTGCGAGGGAGTCGAAGGGTTTTGGGACGGTGGAAGGTGACGGAGGTGCGGACCTTGCGAAGGGTGTGGGAGGATGTGCCCTTGAGAGCCGCCTTCTTCGCTGCCTTTGCCTTCGCATCCTGGGGCTTGGCCGCGGCTACAGCGAGTCATTAGCATCCCATAGTCCATCCACGAATCCAAGCTCGAGAGCGGAACGACAGGTGACCAGAAGCCGCAGATTCCGACCGGCAAGTGCTGAACCATCAAACCCGAGACTATAGTCTGATGGCCCCTCCAATAGCGCACGAAGCAGCATGCCACTCATGACATTAAGGTGCCATCTCCCATGCGTAGAACCGGAGTACCACCTGGCTCCCCGTCCTTCGGCTAGTCCCTCGAGCAAGTGGCTTCGAGCCGAAGCCTTCCCACATTGCGCGGAACAGAGCACGTCGGACTTACCCTTGCCGGAAGTCTTCTTCTCTGCGGGAGGCATGCTGATGGAGACTGATCTGTGTTAGTCATTGAAGGACTGGCGAACAAAAAAAGATGGCCGACTCACGAGATTGTTGAATGGGAGAAGAGAAAGTGAACGCTTTGTGGAAAACCGATTCGGCCACACGTGATAAAGCTCCGCCGTAGCATTTCGGAAAGGCTGTAAAGACTGATCTTATCTCCGAAGCATGCGATTGTCTTTCTCGTCCGGTTCAGACCGGTGATCTATTGCATACGATTGTGAAGCTCATCCTATATATCTCACAACATCTCCTCCACCATCGAAACTTTGCCTGAATATGAGGTTTTGGTCGTCTCGTGTGAAAGCTTCCCCTTCCCCTCGGCGCACTCGAGCTCGAATCATTCAGCTTCGTTACCTATTACAATCACATGACTCACCTGAATAAATCCTGGCCATTGTGACCAGTAATTATGTACTCGATCCTTCTTCACAGCTTGTTGCATCTCCTCAAGATCCTTGCCCGTCACGTAGGTGACTTGCAATTTCTCGCCGTGCTTCTTCTCCCACATCTCGATGATCTGGTTCTGGGTGAGGGTTTCAGCGGCGAGGTAGACAGCACCCATGGACTGCAGCTCAGACAACGGGGTAGTAGTGATAAAGTGGGTGAACCATGCCCGGTAATACTCTTTTGGCGTGAAAGTGATGGGCTAGTCATGATTTAGCTTTCCGCTCTCATTCGAGCCTCGACGCGGATGACTGACGATATCTCCGCTTCCAATGATGGTGACGTTGTTGTCCTTGAGATCCCAGCCGTACGACGACGCCTCATCGATGTAAGGATGACGGGCCTCCTCAACAAGGAAATTCTCGGGGATGATCCCTGCAGCCATCAGCTCGATGACTGCGCCGGACATTCTTATCACCACCTGTGATGACCCGTAGACAGGGCATGCCCAGCTCCTTACACAGATCCACCGCTTCCCGCCTCAGCTTAACCAGCGGGTATTCCTCATTGGCCATGTCTTCCACGGTCAAGGTCTTCCCCTTTTCATGAGGCGATGTCTCGATGTCGTCAAACTCGAGGCTGTACTCGCAAGGTACGAATAGCTTGACGCCGGCTCCGGCTGCCAAACGGATGGCCTTCAGCTGGCTGACCAAGCCAGCTTGCGATGCGGTGTACGCTGTGTTTCGAAAGATCAGCCAATATACAACGACTGCATGAAAATGGAAGGGGCCGAGCGCACAGATGACTACATCGGCACCTTCATACATGGGTTTCACATCATCGCCACTGAAGACCACCGCCTTGTTTGCCAAAAGTGGGAGGTAGTACGGATCGAGGGGATGGCCTGACGCCAGGGATATGCGGAGTTCGATGTTGGGTACCTGCGTTCTGTCAGTCCAGGCAGAACAAGACGTCAGACAAGACTTGCTTTCTGGATGTCCGCCAGAGCTGCATACTTGTATTTGCCGTTCTGTGCCGCGAAGACACGAGGAGGAGAGGACATGATTGTGGGCCTGGAGCCGTATGGGAGGTAAGCAGCGAGGTATCGTTTGATTAACCGCACGCCTTCCGAAAAAGTTATCGCGTGCCCCCCCTCCGTGATCCCTTGCTGTCTCCCGCATGCAATAATCCTGCTTATACGAAGTCTACCACGATTCTCACATCGAAAGGCATCCTTTTTGACGTTGGGATTGAGAGTTGAATTAGACACTGAAGCAAGCAGATAGCGAAGTGTGTCTTTCCGCGTCGAGTGCCAAGACTTTCGTCTTGGCTCTTTACAATTGACGTGACTGCCCGGTCCGGAGGATGCATTTGCTGAGCATGGGTTTTGACGCAGCTTTATTATCATGATGCGATGGATAGGACCGGGTGACCAGTGGCTTTCGTCGGCACTAACAATGTACCTCCAGCCAGGGGATTTCTGCCATATCGGACACGACAAGAACAGCTGGAATCGCATGTTTGTTACCCGTCCACCTTGTTCAAAGTCTTCAAAGCCGATCCCTCTCAGCAGATCTCGTCTATTGACACATGCCGCTGGTAGTCAGCCCAAAGTATCCAATGTCGAGCCCTACAACCCGACCGTTTTGTATAGGAGACCTCTGTGACCTATGAAATCTGTTAGCTGCGCCTAGTACGAAGCCGGTCGGACAACTCAAATGGGCATCGCGGAGGGCCTCCGTCCGAAGGATCGAGACTCAGCTGATCGGAGGTACGAGGAGACTCTTTATCCTTGCATCCCTCCCAAAGGAACACTCAAAGCAAATAACGGATGACGCAGGTCGGCCTAAGTTGGGTACGCAAAGAAGCCTTTTGAGAAAGAGCCTCAAGGCTCGACGCGGGCGGTGCGCTGATTCTGTTCGCCTTTTTTTCCGTCCTTGACTGCATCATCCTCTCCAGCGACTCAGATAGGTTTCATTCGATACACCAACGTAAACCTCCCACGACGCATCTCGTAGTCATACGTCTTGACCACGTTCTCCCGCCGGAAGGACTCAGTCGCTAGTCGGAGGAAAAGCGGTGTAGACTCCCAAAATGGTACGTCCTCTGGCGCTTCAAACTCACCGGGCGCGTCTTGCGTCTTTGAAAGGTCACCATTTTCTTCCCTCGGCTTGACTTGCTGAGCCTCGCATCGAGGCAAAGACCGAGGAGGGTCTGATGGACATAAACGACAGGATCACATGCTAACGTAAAGTCTTGTTTCCCTTCTTCGTCACGATCGCACTCGCAATCGATGTTTCTGCCGATAGGGTCAAACACTCTCCGAGCCAGGTTGGTCGATTTCCCACTGAGCGTCATTACGTTGCTGATCATGTGCTTCCCTGCTTTCCCACTTGTCACCTACTTGGCCATCCTTCGCCGGTCACACGACCATCATCGCTGAATCGGCTGTTTGTGTTCGACCTGACAGTCAAGGAGAAGCACACGACGACCGTTGTGCGGGGGAAAAAGTTTTGGGTGGGATTGTCGGATATGCAAGGATGGCGACTCAGTGCGTCCCATCTAATGGGACTTTCAATTCAAGTCATCTCCCGTTCTAGGCATGGAGGATTCCCATTCGGTCCATCTCTACCTTCCCCCAGCTTCGTCCAAGTCGCCTACAAAACCTTCTTCCCCTTCATCATCCTCTGACATACCAACGCAACCTGCCGGATCTACCGTGACGAATGACGAGATCGACACGGATGGGAACGCTTTGATATGCGTCTTCGATGGGCATGGTGGCTCGACCGTGGCGAAGTTCACCGGGACCACTCTCCACTCCCGGCTAGCTGCATTAGACGCATATAGTGAGCCGGTCATTACCACCTTAGCTTCGACGCTGACGTCTCCCGCGGAATTGGGAGACTATGCCTCCGCATTGAAAGAGGTATTCTTGAAGACAGATGAGGATTTGAGAGCGGGTCAGTTGCCATGACTTATCAGTGCTGCCTGTGTTGACCTTGAGCTTAGATCCCGGCTTTCTGAATGACCCTTCCGGATGCACTGCAGTGGTCGGCCTGGTAACAAAGGATGGGCGGATTTTTGTGGTCCGTCGCCGCATTTGCACTCCCGTACATTGATCGAAGTCCGTCCGAATAGGCCAATGCTGGTGATTCTCGATCGGTCCTGGGATACAAGGGAGAAGCGAAAGCGATGTCATACGACCACAAGCCCACTGATAAGGGTCAGTCTTGTAATACCACATCGACCCATTGCTGAGCAGGTTCTGTAGACGAGACAGCGCGCATTATTTCTGCAGGTGGTTTCGTCGAGTTTGGGCGGGTCAATGGTGAGCATCTTGCATTGTAAGCGGGATGTAAACTGATCAATCAAACAGGCAACCTCGCCTTGTCACGGGCGATAGGCGACTTCGAATTCAAGCAGAACTTCTCCCTCGATCCCGACAACCAGATTGTCACCGCAAATCCTGATATTATCACTCATTCCATCGATGGTGAAGAGGAGTTTCTGGTACTGGCTTGTGATGGTGTGTAGCATGATGTCAAATGCTCCTACGCGGGTTTTGACATCCGCCTTAGGCATCTGGGATTGCCTGTCTTCACAGCAAGTCATCGATTTTACTCGCCGAGCAATAGCAAATGGCGATCCACTTGGCAAGATTTGCGAAGACATGATGGTGAAATGTACGGCAACGGATTCGGAGATGGGCGGGATCGGTTGCGATAACATGACGATCATCATTGTGGCGTTGTTAGCCGGACGGACACCTGAAGAATGGCAGAAATGGGTGAAAGAGCGGGTAGATCGCAAGGGTAAGTCATCGATTCTATCCGTTCGAAAGGCAGCTGCTTATGCCCCTCCTGCAGTTGGATATGATACCCCCGAGTCGATTCCAGACGTTTTTGGCCAAGCACAGTCCTCCAACCTTGGCGGCATCAGCGGAGCCGGCTTCCGGGTTGCAGGTGCAGGTGGTCTCGCCAATATCGCTAGTATCCTTGGCGCATCTGGTATCACCTTCAAGCCCGCAGACGACAGCGATGACGAGGATGAGGACGAGCTGCACATCATCAGTGATGAGAAGATTCCACCGCGAGGCAATCTAGCGGAGTTATCATCGGGATCAGGGCACAGGAGTGAGATTGGGGACGGATATCTGGACAATCAGGCATTGGATAAGATGACGAAGCCGGTCGATATTACAGATTCGCTAGTAAGCAAGCCGCTCTGATGACATGCAAGGGTTTTTGATTTGCGTTCGCAGTCTGAGGCCGAATCTGAAGCGGCTTTGACATCCGATTCCAAGAGTGGCTCAATACAGCTCGTCGACCAGGACGGCGATTCGGCCATGGATTCGGATGACGATTCAGATTCCACCACTACAGAACTATTTCCTCTCACATCCACAGCGACTCCGACATATTCTCAACCCATAGGCATCGATACCTCCAACCCTGAAGTCTCATCATCTCCCATTCCACCCTCCTTCACCTCCATCGGCTCACCGGAGATACCAACCCCGCTTGACCTGCAATCGCTGAAAGGTATGCTTCCAGAAAAGAGCAGAGCTTCTCCAAATCAGTTGGAAAGCTTGCCAGGAGACGAGTTCTCTGGTGCAGCAAAAGTGGAGGGTATGATGGACACGAGGGAATCTCCTCTGAGGCTGTGAAGAGCAAAGAGACAGTGGTATCTAGATTTGGGCGAAGGGTGCTCTACGAATGATATCCCTTCCGGTGCGGCTTTGTGTGAGAGCATTTCCTTCGGTATTCCCGGCCATGCCGAGCAATTGAAGGGCCTACCTATCAACACTTGCAAGGAGTAGAAGTAATGCCGATCACTGCAGTCTTCTCGGTAGAATGTGTCATGTCTACGGGAGGCAAGGTCGTCTGCGCATTTGGCAAGCGCTTGTTTGTGTTTTCTCAGCTTCATCCCAAGAGCAGCAGCCTCATTCTTTTCCCATCAATTCTGTTCAATGGGGGAAGCGTCCCCTGGCGAGGCATCAGCCTTAGATGCTCAAAGCTTGACATCCCTCGGTTTGCTATTTGAGCGAGATTGTCCTATATTGTGGCTGTCCCCTCGAAGCGACCTGAAGGGAAGCGGCGTCATGACGGACATTGACGGACATTCCGATCTGACCCATCCAGAAACTTCCAAAGGGTCGCGCCAAAACCGCTTATAAACAGCCACTTTCCAACCGGAAACCCCTGACGACTTTCCTTCCTCCTCCCATTGTACCAATTCCTTCTCGCTCGAGTGGATATACTATCGCTGTGTTTTATCCATCCCTATCATCAGTCGATACCGAGTCCATCAGGACCATATTCAAACGATGCCGTCAGTTCTCTGGCCATTGGACGTGAACTTGGAGCATCAAGCCACTGTACGTGGATCGTTACTTCCCACCACTTGTGTCAAGCGCTTCTGCTTGGTTCTGCTGAACCCGTCTGAGCAGGAGATACAGTCGGGCAAAAGAGGAGAGACCGGTGAGTCGGTCGATTATAGAGAATGTGATCGTTGAATTTCGTAACAAAGGTGTCTGGAAGAGCGGTGAGTCAAACCGGACATCGCATTCCCCAGCCATACGACTGACATACCTTCCTCTCAAAAAGCAACTTGGGATCGATCCGTCCTGACGGCTCCTGACCAACCCCAAACCCTGTTCGAGTTGTTTGAACAATGTGGGCACTCGCTTGCTATGGAAGACCTAGACTGTCCTTGATACTCTGCGTAGCCGTTGCGCGCCATCCCGATCAATACCTGTATATGCACCGACCGATTATCCCTACTGCTCCACCCAATTTGAGCGATGCTCCAACCTACGGCAATACTCTCATCGGGTCCACATATGCGGCAGTACAAGCCCGTCGGACCGCTCTTGGTTCCGCTCTTCTCGGTCTCGAGCGCGCCGGCCGCCTTCGCTCCTCTACGTCCACCGTACCTTCGCCTGTCGAGCTCACTCAAGAAGGAGTGCCGTATTACGGAAATCACAATCGACTAAAGAATGGAGCGAGACGAGGCTGGGCCGTCGGACTCTGGACCAAGAACAGGGAGGAGTGGCAAGTGGTTGATCTTGCTTGTCAGGCGTATGGGTTGGTCGGTGTCAGTCTTTACGAGACTCTGGGACCAGACGTCGCACAGTACATGTGGGTCGGACGAGACGAATTCTATGCTCTCACCGCTAACCCATCTCAGCACCAATCACTGCCCGCTCTCTATCATCTTCGCGTCCACCAATCACATCCCATCCATCCTCAAAATGGCGCCCAAGTGTCCCTCTCTCAAGATCGTTGTCGCCATTGACCCTTTGACCCGAGCCGAGCGGGACGTCCTCTCTCAATGGGCGAACAGCGTGAACCTCGAGTTGCTTGACATGCTCGAGCTGGAGAAATGGGGAACGGAGGAAGGAGTCCGGTGTGACCCGGGCCCAGTGAAGGGCGTGGCTGGGGAGCACGAGCTGGACCGGGACAGGATCATGACGATCAGCTACACGAGCGGAACAACTGGTGCTCTCGCTCGTACCAGAGTCTTGGGCTGTGTTGATGATGGCTCAAATAGGCGATCCCAAGGGCGTCGTACTCACCAATTACAATCTCACAACGGCGGCAATATCGAATTCTTTTGGGACTGCACGAGGCGTTGAAGAGCTCAGCGAACCTTTCAGATATTTCTCTTTCATGCCTTTGAGCCACATGTGCGTCCGCGGGTTCCGATATTTCGGTCAACATGCTGACTGTCGTTCCCCCTTCATAGCTACGAGGTAACTTGCTTGCTGTATCTTCAATTCAGCTTCTCAAGCTGATCGACGTGTAGCGTTTCCTTCATCTCGTTATAATTTTTACCGACGGCACAGCCTGCTTCAGTACTGGAGATCCACTCCGGCTTCTTGAAGATGCTCAAGTCATTAAGCCGCACTTCATGGCCGGCGTACCGAGGGTGTTTAACCGGTGCGCTCTCCGCTGAGTTCGGAAACCTGTCTGATTCTGCCTAGCATCTACGCTGCGGTGAAAGCTCAAATGAACACCCCGGGCCTCAAAGGAGCCCTGCTCAGGCGTGCTGTCGCTACCAAGTTGGAAAATCTGCACAACTCAGGGGAGTTAAAGCATACTGTTTACGACGCACTTGTGTTTCGGAAAGTACGTGACGGCTGATTGGAAGGCTGCATGCGCAGACTAAGCATTACGTCCAAAGATCCGCGCCCTGTTAGGAGGAGATCTTCAATACATTACCTCCGGGGCCGCGCCTTTATTGCCGGACGTGCACAGGATGCTCAAGGTGTGCTTTAGCTGTGAAGTCGTTCAGGGCGTAAGTCCGTCTCGATGTACTCGAGTCAGAGACTGATGACGCTGTAGTATGGCATGACAGAGGTACGCAAAAGCTTCTCGTGATCGGTCGAAGAGTTGATCTAGCACAGTCGGTCGGTACCTGCTGCAGGGGGTGAGTGTTTTGACCGCTCTAGGACTAGGCTAACATGAGGCGCCAGTATTGGTTGGGATCATGATGCTGTCGGCACCGTTGGGGTAGTCCAACCCTGCAACGATGCGAAACTTGTTGATGTGCCGGACATGGGGGTGAATCCGTACAAGCAAGTCTTGACTCGACCGCTCACGCGTAATGTCCTCTAGTATACCAGCAGGGATCTGCCTAACCCACGAGGAGAGTGCGTGACCCTTTCTGTGAATGCTGATAATTCAGCTGACATGCGCTCAGACTCTGCCTCAAAGGCAGCAACATATTTGTTGGATACCTGCATGACAAAGTCAATACCGCAAAGACCATCGACAAGGATGGGTGGATGCACACCGCAGAGTAAGCCGCCCGGAGCGTCCCTCGCCCCGACTAACAACCTGTCTTCTCACAGCGTCGCCGAACTCGATCAGCAGGGACGCCTGAAGATCGTTGACCGAATCAAGAACGTCGTCAAGCTCAGTCAAGGGTGAGCGGGTTTACGATCGGTGTCCTGGCGGCAAGCTGATGTGATCAGTGAATACGTCGCCCTTGAGAAGCTTGAGGGGATATATACTCTCGACCCAATTTTCGCCTCGCTTCTCGTCCATGCCGATCCCGCCCGATCGCATCTCGTTGCTCTTGCCGTATGCGACCCGATGCAGGCGGCGAAGCTCGTGTCGTCAGTCCTCAAGCAGAACGTGACGTCCTCCGACATTGCATTACTGGAGAAGGCGGTGAAGGACAAGAGGGTCAGAAATGCGGTTGTGCAGTCGATGGGCCAAGTGGGGAAGGAGAACAAGCTCAACGGGTGAGTACATACGGCAAGTCGACGGATGAAGCTGAACGCGGATAGTTTCGAGATGGTCAAGGGCATCTACTTGACGTTGAACCCCTTCCCGGACGACATCCTAACCCCGACTCTGAAAGTCAAGCGGTGAGCGGGATACTCCAGCGATGGAGGCATTTTCCAAATGGCAATCTGACGAGCTACCTTAGTGGATTCGCAGCGAAGAATTTCAAGAAGGAGATTGACGCGATGTATGAGGAGAACGAGAGTGCCGAGGCGCAGCAGTTGGCTGCGAAGATATGACGGGAAAGACATGTTTAGTTTCCGTAGTCCCGGTATTGGTACAGGCAGGGAAAAAATGTTACAGGCTTGACTCCTCCCTGTCGCCAATCGAGCGCGGTTTGGCCCCTGTGATGGGTATGGGTATACGCAAGGTATTGCTGGCCGGCGTAATGCCTGCGCTTCTCTCGCCTAGGATCGTCATCCGATAAAGCGGAAGTTCGAGCTATGTATCGCATACTATCCCAGATCAGGCCCAAGATTATTGCACCCCAGACCCACCTTTGGCTGCATGCCCTCTCCCTGCTCCGCTGCACGGAGCAAAAACATCTCATGAAACTTCCGAGGGTGATCTGAGGGTGCGATCTCGGGCTTCGGTCGAGGATCAGGGGACGCCATTACCGAGGGACCATTGAGGACTGAGCCGGTCACGTTCACTATCAGGTCTGGAGCCGGACCACCGCTCGGATCGAGTGCTACGTGAATAGATGACGCCATCAGGAGGGATAGCAAAGGGGTGGAAGGGAGATGAGCGTACCTGCGACGGGATGACAGTCTAGCGTTTGGAGATCATGTCGACTCAACGGCATCCCGCTCAGGAAGTCGGATAAGCCTTCTGAGGTTGAGGGGACGACGTTGCCGTTCCAGATCACCTTGGCGTTGGGAAGGTAAAGGAGGGGGATCTCCTATAGGATATAAGCGTAGAAAGCTGGGATACGGTGAGATGAAGAGCGGTGGGAGGGTACAGTAGGGCAGACGTACCGTGGATCGTCGAGTGGGCTCATCGTATGCTTCGTAATAGATCTGACAGAAAGCTATGGCTCCGTGGGAAGCGGCGTCGATAGCGGTGGACGACCAAGGGCTTTTCGAGCTGTTCGGGACGATTTGGTCAGATGGTGGGATAAAGGAGATGGTCGAGTGCACAGACTGAAGTGCAGGACGAAGCCAGAGCTGTGCATACTTACGCT
>JAABUI010002121.1_pt1 | contig 11147 bp, 10 predicted proteins | sample 5559111 | NCBI WGS metagenome assembly JAABUI01 (sample SAMN10711870, study PRJNA513365) | rock metagenome | isolation source: Antarctica rocks | place: Antarctica: Victoria Land, Buttleship Promontory
AGACATCAACGACGGATCGACCACGAACACCTGCCCTGCGGGGGAAGTCGCAGTACGGACAGGCCAAGCATCTCGCAACTCAGGCCAAGATCAGCAAGCCACGCCGCAAGGGACCTGAATGGTTACCCCCAAGTGGAGTTATTGACCCCTGTAACTGGTCCCCGACTCAGGTAGGACGTCGGCTCCGCGCACCACCTGATCATGACACTCCCTGGGGCCCTCCTGGTCCTCCGCGCAAGACCGCCCGCGCTCGCCTCCTCACCCCACGGACGCAAGCAACACCTCAGGCGCCTGGAGTCCAAGGGCGTTCCGGTAAGGGAAGGCGGGCGCTGGTTCAGCAGCACCGTCATGGAGGGCCATAGGCTCATGCGTCAGCCCTCGAAGGCCGGCGCCGTCGCGAGCCAGTCGTCCGGCAGCCCGAAGTGCGAGGTCGCGGTCCCCGCGTGGCTGACGACGGGGTCTTGCCCTGTCACGTCGACCGGTGCCAGCCAGCCCGGCTGAGACGGAGGCGCCGCTTGCGGGTCGAGCGACGACCACAGCCACGAGACGGTCCGCGTGATCGTCCAAGGCTTCAGGTGCGTCACCGTGATGACCTGCGGGGCGTGGGAGCGCCGCCAGCCGGCGCGGGTCATCCAGTGCCCATCGCTGTGCAAGTCCCCCGACTGTGCGGCGGCCGGCGGTATGGCGGCCAGGCCGTACAAGGCCTGCTGCAGCTGCCACTCGCGGGCGTAGTCCTCCGCGTTGTTGAGGACCGCGATGACCAGCGGCGCGTCCAGGGGGTTGTACTTGTTGGCCTTGCCGTCCAGGACACGGAGGACTGCCCGGCCGCCGACGACGACGCGCGCGCTGGCGGGCCCTCGCACTCCGACGAGTGACCCAGGGGTCGCATTGAGGCGGCGCGAAAGTGCTGTGAAGCGCAAGTGCCAGCCGTCCTGACGGAACTCGATCACGGGCAAGTCGCGGAGCCCTCTTGTGGACGCCGACGACTCCACCGGCAGCGACTCGAGCCAGCGTATGAGCATCCGCGACAGACGGGCGCTGGGCATGGGTCGTGGGCCGATCCGGTGCCACTCGTGCATGAGCGTGAACCGGTCGGCGGGCACCAGCGCCAGCACACGTTCGACGTCCTCGAGCCGAGCGGTCTCGGCGCGGCGTTCCGGAGTCTCCCCGACGCTGGTCGCCTCGAGGTAGAAGCGCCCGAGGTCGGACTCGATCAGGAAGTCCGGGTGCTTCCCGCTGACGGTTGGCGGGTGGATGGTGATGGCGGCCCCGGAGCGTCGGTAGGCCTCGTGCAGGTAGAGCTCGAAGAACGTCGCCTCGAAGTGGTGGTCGTCGCCGCGCAATTCGGCAAGCATGCTCGACCGACCCTCAATCGGCAGATGCGCCAGCCAGTCCTCGAGCAGGTCGCGGACGTCGGCGAACTGCGGCAGCGCGCTGCGGTCCAGGAAGGCGTAGGTGCTCTCGCCGTACCGCTTGGCGGTCCGGTCCGTGCGCGTCTTCGCGCCGAACAGCCTCCCCATGCTCAAGTCTCCACCAACCATGTGCGGTGGACACCCAGCCAGCGCTTCAGCAGCAGGGGTGCCCGGCGTCCCAGGACCGGGAAGCGGTAGGCGCGGCGGACGGCGTCGGGCATGCCAGCATCCTTCCCGCCCGGCCTCTCGCATGACCACGGCTTCTGCGGCGATGACTGCCGAAACGGGGTGGTAGCGCAGGTTGGTGGTCCGTTCTGTCCACCGCAGGTCCGCCTGCCTCGCACGCTCGACGATCCACCTGGACGCCCTTCCCGATAGCCGACCGCTCTGCAGGGACAAGTCATGGTTCCGGTTGCAGTGTGCCGGGGTGGACGTGCTCGAGGGAGCCGTCGTCGAAGCGGACGGCAAGAAGCCGCTCGGGGGTGCGGGCGACGACGATGCCTCGAGTACCGCAGGCGACGCGGCGGCGCCACACAGGGCCAATCGCGGTAGTGAGGACAACCCGGTCCCCGACGTCGTACTCGGGTGGCTCATCGAAGGTCGTGGCAGGCATCGGTCACCTCGACCACAGCGTAGTGGCCGCAGCCCAACAGGTGTGGTCCTGGATCCACGACGCACACCACGAAGTGAACTGCATGCTCGCCGACAACGGGGCCGGCACCGTCGCGGGCCTGGCGCACTACCGGGCCTTCGCCCGCCCCCTGTCGGCCAGCACCGGTTGCTTCCTCGACGACCTATTCATCGACCCCGCGCATCGAGGCAGCGGCGCCGTCGACGCGCTGCTCCACGAGCTACGTCGAACCGCCCGAGCCAACGGGTGGACCGTCATCCGATGGATCACCGCCCACGACAACGCCCAGCGATCGCCACCTACGCTCGGCACGCCGCACGTACCAGCTGGCTCACCTACGACATGCCGCCCACCCAACCCTGAGCAGCCAAGACAAGCTCTGCCCCACGCATGTCGGTCAACGGTCGGCTGCCGGAGCCCCTGTTGGGCCGCTCAGGCTGATCGCTGCTCTTAGCGGGACAGGTGTCGCGGTCGGCCCGGCGGTGGACAGCCGGCGCCGATAAGCTTGGCTCCGCAGCACCGGGCAGCACCGGGCAGCACCGGGCAGCACCGGGCAGCACCGGGCAGCACCGGGCAGCACCGGGCAGCACCGGGCAGCGCACAGCAGCGGCCTCAGGCGCCGGCCGCACTCCATCGAGCCGCGCCGGTCGTCCCGTAGAGCAGGATCGTGCTGTGAAACCGCAGACGTGCCTGGTGACCCGAGACGACGTGGACGCCGCGGCGGGACGAATAGGCCATCGCGTCCGGGTGACACCGGTGGTGGATCTCGAGCCGAGTGCTGTCGGCGTCGAGGTTGCTCTCACGCTCAAGCTGGAGCTGTTGCAGCACACCGGTTCGTTCAAGCCACGAGGGGCGTTCAACAAGGTCCTCACCACGGGTGCGCCGGCCGCGGGACTGGTCGCCGCCTCCGGCGGCAATCACGGGCTGGCGGTGGCACACGTGGCCCGGGAGCTCGGCGTACCGGCCGAGGTGTTCGTGCCCACCTCATCGTCGGCGGTGAAGGTGGCACGGCTTCGCACCTACGGCGCGCAGGTCACGGTAACCGGCGACTACTACGCCGACGCCTACGCGGCGAGCCAGTGGCGAGCCGGCGAGACCGGCGCCCTGGTCGTGCACGCCTACGACCAGCTGGAGACCGTCGCGGGCCAAGGCACCGTGGGTCGCGAGCTGGACCAGCAACGTCCTGCCGTGGACACGGTGCTGGTCGCGGTTGGTGGTGGCGGGCTCGTCGGGGGCATCGCCGCGTGGTTCTCCGGCCGCGCCCGTGTCGTCGCGGTGGAGCCCGAACGCATCCCGACCCTGGCCGCCGCTCTCGATGCGGGCCGCGGTGTCGACGTCGAGGTGGGCGGGGTCGCCGCGGACTCCCTGGGGGCGCGACGCATCGGCGAGGTGGGCCTCGCCACCGCGCAGGCCGCGAACGTGCAGTCCGTGCTGGTCACCGATCGGGCGATCCTGCAGGCCCGCCAACAGCTGTGGGACGGCGTGCGGGTAGCGGGTGGCGCGGCCGCTCTGGCCGCACTGACCAGCGGCGCCTACCGGCCGGCCCGGCACGAACGGGTGGCCGTGGTGATCTGCGGCGGCAACACCGACCCTGCCGACCTCGTACCAGAGGCGTGACCCCCAGCCAGCCCGAATCCCCTGCCGGCTCCGTACGCCGTAGCTATCAGGCCCGGTCACTAGTCAGATCCTCGGCTTGGTCCTCCGCGACGTTCCGCATTGTGGGTAGCACGATCGGGACATGTCTACTGCGATGGTGACGAGCGCCCGTCCGACCAGCACCGCCAGGCCGAATCGAGCGAAGCGGCGACCAGTGCTCTGGCAGCGCAACGTGACCCGGCACCGGCGGCACCGCGGTTGGCGATCTTGACCGTTAGACGATCGGCCCACGGGACAGCGGTCGGCTTAGCGGGGGTCGCCGCGGTCGACGTTCCAGTGTCGGGACGGCGCCGCGAGCCGGGCGCCGTCCTGGCGGGGTAGCAGGCTGAACCGGCTGATCACGCGTTGGCCGCCCTCGTAGTCACCGTAGAGCAGGTCGACCGTCAGCAGGGTGCGGTCTTTGATGGCCTTGCGAACGGCAGTGAACTGTTCCTCCAGCGGGTCGCGCAGGGCGCCCTGCCAGAAGCCGACGTCACCGGCAGACACGTAGATGTCGCGGGTCAGTTGGCGAAACTCAGAAACCGGGGGATGCGGGCGGTCGCCGGCCATCTGTTCGGGATGGATCACCCAGCCGTGCAGGACGGCGATGCCGTCGCCGATGTTGCGCAAGGACATGGACAGATAGATCGCTTCGTCGGTGCTCTCCGCGGTCGCACCGCCACCGGGCGTGTGGACCCAGTGCTGGTCGACGAAGGTGACCTTCTGCTCGAGGTCCTGCACGCGCGAGGAGACCAGCAGCGGCCGCAGCCCGGCTAACAGGGATCGCTCGGCGGTACGGGCGGCACGATTACCCGAGCGCACCGAGGCGAATGTCGCGATCGCCAACACCAGGGTGCCGCCGGCGGTCGCCAGCGACGAGATCGTCGCCCAGTCAGTCATCGGAGGGTGGGTTCCCAGGCTTGGTCGCAGAGACAACCAACGACGGTAAGGAGTCGAGCGGCCAGTCGCGGCGACGGCCGAGCGGGTAGCTGCATGCCATCAGCGTTACGGCGTGCACTACCGCGGTCAACGATCAGGCGACCGGAACCGGGGACCATATACCCAGGCAAGTGGCGCGCCAGATGTGATCGCCACAGTGCGGTGATACGCCGGGGCATGAGCCAGTTTTCTCGGACATCGTGATCTGGAGAGGCGGGTCGGTCTTTGGTGATCAGAGGATTCTGCTACCCGAGTGCTTGTTCAACCGGGCGAGGGCTTTGCGCAGGGTGAGGAGGTGGGCGGTGAGGGCCACCACGCCGAGCGCGGCACCGACCAGCGGCAGGAGGTCGGGGGTGAGCTGGTGGCCGAGCAGCAGGCCGCCGGCGGCGGCTCCCAGTGCTTGGCCCAGGTAGATGCCGGAGGAGTTGAGGGAGATCACGACACCAGGCAGCGCGGGGGCCAACGCGGTGAGCCGGTGGTTGTTCGGGGTCGCGACGGCCCAGGCCGCGGCACCGTTGACAGCCATCACGACGAACACGACGGGCACGGAGGTGGCGACGGTCAACGCGGCCAGGGTGACGGTCAGCGTGGTGATGGCCAGCAGCAGGGTGCGTCCGGGTCCGTAGCGGTCGGTGAGGGCGCCGCTGCCGAAGGCGCCGACGGCGCCACCGGCACCCCAGACGAGCAGGACCGCGGCCAGGGTGGTGCCGGTGATGTGCGCAGTGCAGGCCAGCACGACGGCAACATAGGTGTAGACGCTGATGCTGGCGGCGCTGGCGAGCAGCATCACCGCGACGATGGCCAGCACCCGGCGATTGCCCAGCAGCGCGAACCTTGCCCGTAGCGGCACCGCGACCGGCAGGGCCAACGAGGGCAAGGTGGCCAGGATGCCGATCAGCGCGACTAGGCCCACGACAGCAACGAACACCAGGCTGGCTTGCCAGGAGATCCGCTGGCCGATGGCGGTGCCGACCGGAACGCCGAGCACGGTGCCGACGGTGAGGCCGCCCAGCACCATCGCCAGGGCGCGGCCGCGGCGGGCCGGCTCAACCAGGGCCGTCGCGGCGGCGGAGGCGTTCGGCGTGTACATGGCGGCGCCCAGACCGGCCGCGACCCGGGCCGCGAGCAGCAGTCCGAGGCTGGGTGCGGCGGCCGAGGCGAGGTTGGCCAGCACAAACATGCCCAGCGCGGCGAGCATCAGCGGCTTGCGCGGCAGGGCGCCGGTGATCCCGGCGAGCAGCGGCGCGGCGAGTGCGTAGGTGAGGGCGAACACGGTGATCGTCTGGCCAGCGGCGGCCGTGCTCACGTGCAGGCCGCCGGCGATGTTGGGCAGGATCCCGGCCAGCACGAAGCTGTCGGTGCCCATAGCGAAGCTTCCCACCGCCAGCACCGCCGCCGGCCGCAGCGAGCCGCCCGCGGGTCTTGCGGGCGCAGTGGGTTCAGTGGGCGCAGTGGGCTCGGCGTCGTGCACCATGGAACTGTCCTCTGTTGTGGTGTGGCCGGGGTGGGTCGTAGGTCCACATTGAGGTCAGCGCGCTGCCTGGTACAGAGGGCTACTTATGCTGGTATGAACGCCACCACGCACCAGCACGACACGGTGGAGCGGGAAAGGGTTCGATGTCACACATGGCCCGTCGGCAGGAACTCGCCGTCTTCCTGCGTTCGCGGCGGGAGGCGGTAAGCCCGCTGCAGGTGGGGCTTAGCGCCGGGCCGCGGCGCCGCACCCCTGGGTTACGCCGCGAAGAGCTCGCTCAGCTGTCCGGGGTGAGCGTGACCTGGTACACGTGGCTGGAGCAGCAGCGCGACATCACCGTCAGCCGCCAAGTCGTCGACGCCCTGGCCCGGTCGCTGCTGTTGACCGCCGCTGAGCGGCGGCATCTGTTCAGCCTGGCCGATCAGCCGTTGCCGCCCGAGTCCTCGCCGGGTCGCCCAGTGGTCGGAGCGGTGCTGCGCGCGCTGGTGACCACGCTGGACCCGAACCCGGCCTACGTCATGGACCAGTGCTGGGACCTGTTGACCTACAACCGGGCCTACGACGCGCTCGTCGGTGGGCTCGACCATCTCGACGAGGCCGAGCGCAACGGCATCTGGCTGCTGTTCACCCGCCCAGCCATGCGTACGTTGCTCGCCGACTGGACCAGTGAGGCTCAGCAGCTGATCGGACAGTTCCGGGCCGCGAACGGCGCCCGCACCGACCACCCACGGGTCCATGCACTCGTCGACGGGCTGCAGCAGGCCAGTCCGGACTTCGCCCGCATGTGGGCCGCCCACCCCATTCGCGGGTTCGCTCCCGCCCGCAAACACTTCCACCACCCCGCCCTCGGCCCGCTCACGCTGGACTACGTCAAGCTCGCCGCCCTGGAGAACCCCGACCAGCACCTGCTCACCTTCATGCCCGCCAACCCCGACACCGCCGCCCGCCTACCTGAGCTGCTCGCCCACGCGAGCCCGCACCCCACCAGCCCGGCGTAAACGGTCGCGCTTATCGCCAGGGACAATCATTGAGATCGCCGCGCCCGCGTGTGCCACATGCGGAACCTCCTACGGGAACACGCCGCTCCCCCGCCCAGCGCCGCCGTGTGACTTGCACTGGTGAGTGGGCGCGGTTCTCGCAGCGCCATGTGGCCGGTCCACCGGCTGCCCAGAGAAGGTGATCTTGTCTGGTAGCCGATCGCAACGCGGACGGCCTGGACTCTGCCCACGGCCGCACCTGTTCGGGCTGCCCCCGCGTCGATGCTGGCTGGCGTCGTCCGCTCCTCCTGGCCCTGCCCGGCCCCCCTCTGGCAAGCTCATGGCCGTGCCAGCACCTGCCTCGTCCGCATCGATCCCGTCCACCACGCTCACGTCCACCACGCTCACGTCCACCACGCTCACGTCCACCACGCTCACCACCCCCGGCCTGGTCCTTGTTGAACACGAACTCGTCGTGCCGCTAGATCACCAAAATGCCGGCGGGGAGACCATCACCGTCTTCGCGCGGGAGGTCGCCAGCCCCGAGGGCCGCGAGCGCCCGTTCCTGGTGTTCCTGCAGGGCGGTCCCGGCTCCGAGGCGCCCCGACCCACCGGCGCTCCCACCTCGCCGGGGTGGCTGGGGCGCGCCCTAGTCGACCACCGGGTGCTGATGCTCGACCAGCGCGGCACCGGGCGCTCCGCTCCCGTGGGAGACCTGCCGGGCATGACTGCCGAGGAACAGGCTACGTACCTGACGCACTTCCGCGCCGACGCGATCGTGGCCGACGCCGAGCTGCTGCGCGAGGCGCTGGGGGTGGATTGCTGGAGCGTCCTGGGCCAGTCGTTCGGGGGGTTCTGCGCGCTGCATTACCTGTCCATCGCGCCCGACTCGCTGCACGCGGCCTACCTCACCGGCGGGCTGCCCCCGGTCGCGCGCCACCCCGACGAGGTCTACGCCGCGACGTGGGCGCGCCAGCGCGAGCAGGTCGAGCGCCACTGGGCACGCTGGCCCGGGGACCGCGAGCGCTTCCTAGCCCTGCACGCCCGCCTGGAGGCCGAGCCGCTGCCCACGCCCGGAGGCGCGCTCACCGCCCGGATGCTGCGCTACGCCGGCCACCGCCTGGGAATGAGCGACGGCTCCGAGCACCTGCACGTCCTGCTGGAGCTCCCCGAGGGCTCACCGGCCTTCCGCTGGGGTGCCGCCGACCTCATGGGCTTCGCCCGCAACCCCCTTTACGCCGTGCTGCACGAGTCCAGCTACGCCGATGGCGCGACCACGGGGTGGTCGGCCGACCGAACCCGCCCGGCGGACTTCGACGAGGACCCCTCGCTGCTCTTCGGCGAGCACCTGCACCCCTGGGTGCTCGACGACGTCGACGGCCTCGCGCCGCTTGCGCGGGCTGGGCGGCTGCTGGCCGACCACCCGTGGCCGCGCCTTTATGACCCGGCGGTTCTGGCCGACAACGACGTGCCGGTGGCCGCAGCGGTCTACGCCGACGACCCCTACGTGGACGCGACGTTCTCGATGGAGACCGCCCGAGCGGTGCGCGGGGCGCGGGCGTGGCTGACCAACGAGCACCTGCACAACGGGCTGCGCGCCGACGGGGTGCAGGTGCTGGACCGCCTCATCGCCATGGCCCGAGGCCGGGCCTGAGGGCGCCGGCCCCGACCGGACGTGGGGGCCCAGCGCCGAAGGGGTGACGGGGGGCCACCGCGTTGGACCAAGACCACGGCTGTCCCGGCGCGTGGGTATGACCGACGCGAGGCAGCTGGCGGCACGAGCTTGCCCCTGGCCTCTCGCGTCAACGATCGTCCACGAGACACTGCTCGGTCGACCCCGACTCAAGCAGGCGCGCCCGTCGCACGACCCATGTCCGCGAACTACGGAACACCAGGTCCGTTCGCGATACGAGCGGCGGATGGCACTCGTGGGGTACGCCCGGGTCTCCACCGGCGACCAGCATCCACGGGCCCAGACCGGCGCGCTGAGCGCCGCCGGCTGCAACAAGGTCTTCGTCGACCAAGCCCCTGGCACCTTGGCGAAGCGACCGGCGCTCGAGCAGGCGCTGGACTACCTGCGCCCCGGCGACACCCTGGTCATCACCAGGCTGGACCGGCTGGGTCGGTCGGTACGCAACCTCAAGGCCCTGGCAGACGACCTGCAGACGCGCGAGGTCGGGCTGCGCGCCCTGTCGCAGGGAATCGACACGACCACTCCGGCGGCCGGTTATTCCTTCACATGCTCGCCGCGATCGCCGAGTTCGAGCACGACCGGATCGTCGAGCGCACCCACGACGGGCTGGCCGCCGCCCGGGCTCGCGGCCGTCAGGGGCCCCCAGTTCAAGATGACCCCGAACCGTGCCAAGCCGGCGCGGGCGACGTACGACGACCGGACAGCACACCGTGCAGGAGATCGCCGACACCTTCAGGGTCTCCCGACCCACGATCTACCGGCACCTGGGCGACCGCGACCGCGACGGCGTCGCCCGACCGAAGGCATGAGCAGCCTGGCAGGTCACTGCTGTAGGACGCGGTCGCGGCCGCGATGCTCTTGACGGTGGCGTCAAGGACCGGCGGAGTCGTGCACCGGATGGTGGTCTTGCTCCTGGTCGCGACGGCCGCGAAGGGCCGGTACGACGCCTGGGAGCTCGCCGCCGGGACAGGACAGCGACTGCGGTCAACGCGGCAGCAGCGACAGGGGCGGGCGCCCGCCCGGGTAGCCCGCCTGGATGAGAGCAGGAAGTTCTACCGTCTCCGCCGCCCTCGCCGGGACCGCGGTGTTCAACCCGCAGCAGACCTACTTGCTCGTCCAAGCCCTCAACCTGTGACACCCCGGCCGCATTGGGCGACGCAGGTCGCGCGCTCAGGGGGTCAACGCACCACCTGCTTGGATCAGGATGCCGGAGCCGATGATCCGGGCCGTGCACGGTGGTTCGCGGGGCGGGGTGTGGTCAGTACACGGCTGACACTGCAGCCGGCGGGGGCGCGTGATTGTCATCGAGAGAAGGGCACAATCCGCACACAACGACCCCAAAGAGTGCAGTGACAACGATGTCACCTTGTTGTACGTGGGGTATTTAAGCGACCCGCTAGCGGACCGAGCGCATCGGCCGAATCGTCCGCACTGGCATCGCTCGAAAACGGTCGCCTCCACTCGATGCGCAAGGACGCCGCGCAACCGCCGGTGTTGCGGTCGGTGTCGCTGCGAGTGGTCACAGCACGGCAGATACCACCGAAACGAGCAGGTCCGCGAGCCGCCGCGCCAACCGGCCGCCGGGGTCGAGGTCGAGGTCGGGATCAAACACGCACACCTGAACGCCGGCTGCCGCCGGCGTGTAGCGCCGAAGCAGTCCCTGCAACTGTCCGAACGTCAGCCCACCCGGGTCGGGCGAGTCTACGGCCGGCATCCACTGTGGATCGAGCACGTCGACGTCCAGGTGCAGCCAATAGCCGTCGAGGACCGGACGACCGAGCACGGCGTCGATACATGACGCGGCCGCGTCGGGGTCGGCGATCCATTCCGCAGCGGTGACCACGGCGCCGAGATCGCTGCCTGCCTCGTCGAGGTGCTCGTCATCGGTCCGGCAGCCGATGTGCGCGACATCGGCGGGGTCGAAGTAGGGTGCGGCCGACTCGATGTCGGCCACTGACGGCCAGTGCTTGCCCACGGCAGCTGCCAGGTCCTCGCCGGCGAGGGCGGCGCAGTTGGGCGAGTTGCCGGGGTGGCGGTAGTCGGTGTGTCCGTCGACGTGAAGCAGGCCGTAGCGGCCACGCCGGCGTAGGTGCAGCCCGGCCCCGACGAGGATGCTGCAGTCACCACCCAGCACGAGCAACCGGCCGCCCCTCGCCTGATCGAGGCGGTCGGCGAGGCGTTTGGCGTGGTCGATGATCTGCGGCTCGTTGCGGAGTCGACCCGGCGCGGCGTCGTCGCGATAGCGGCCGGGCAGCACGACTCCTAGGGCCCCGTGTCGGTAACCCATGATCGCCTGCTGTCGCAGGACAATGTGGCATGCCGGAGCCTAGGGTCGCTGGACAATCTGTGCTGATGGACGTCGATCCGTCTACGGCAGGTCCGAGGC
>JAABUI010002123.1_pt1 | contig 11142 bp, 12 predicted proteins | sample 5559111 | NCBI WGS metagenome assembly JAABUI01 (sample SAMN10711870, study PRJNA513365) | rock metagenome | isolation source: Antarctica rocks | place: Antarctica: Victoria Land, Buttleship Promontory
AATCGAATGTTTGAGAGTTCCAGAAAAGCAACCTTGAAGGAGAAGAAGTACATCTTCATTACTTTCCAATCGACCAATGTAAGTAGGTGTCAATGGCTGGAGCTGACCTCCACTCCGTGAAGATATGGTGATTGAGGATGCTGTTCTTCTGGGACCCCTCGTAAGTGAGGAATGGCTGCCGCACTCAGCTGTGGTAGGCCAGGCAATTCGTTTTGCTGCTGATGATCGACTTTCCTACACTGCGTCAACGTCAAGGGTTGTGATCGAGGTGTCGCTCAATTTACCGCAAATAACACAGGTGTACTGGCATCTTGAATTGTTGTTGAGTATTGAGGGCGCCTTGCTGGTACTAACGATTCATGCGGCGCGATTGGAGGCTGTCTGCAGTTCAAGGGAAGCGGTGAGGCCACGCGTGTCGAGGTAAGGTCGGCTTGTGCCTGCGTTGGCGCAGGTTTTGCAGGAGGTGAAAGAGCCATGGTTTGAGTAAGAGGCAGAACACTGAGTGAGAGCTAGACCGCCAGTCGAAGTGAAAGCGAGGAATGCAGAGCAAGTTGACGTGCATAGTAGGGGGTACTTCAGCCTTTTCTAGATAGCCGATATCTGGCATACTTCATTACGATCACGTCAAAACGAGCGCTCAAAACTTGGCCGAAGCCACATCACCTCCGCCACGCCATTTAGGATCCACCTGCCTCCAAACTCATCACACGCCGCGACGAATATCCCCGCCGTAATGTATTGCCTAACGCTGGGGCTAGAGTATATCCTCTCAAATCGAGCTAGCGCTTGGCTACTCGGATCAAAACAAAGCACGGGCCGAAGTTCCCTACGTAAGCGTTCAGGAAATTGCCAGGGAACTCCCAGGGAGCTCCCAGGGAAATCCCAGGTGGTTCCCAGGGAGCTACCAGGCAACCACCAAGTAATCTGCCAGGTAATATAATGCTAATCTGGACGCCACCCAAGTTCCCAAAACACCACCAGGGGCTAAAACCCTCCAGAGCCGAGGCCGACCGATGCTTCAACGCACTTGTGAGCAAAGCGTAGCAAGGTAACAAGGTTGAGCATTTGGAGTGGTATTGCTGGCCCTTCACAGGCTATTAGTCATCAAGGAGCTTGACCTCACCCTCCAACCTTCCCAACCCCTTCGCCATCGACCCAAATCCACCAACACCCTGCAAAATAGGACATGAATTTCACTACAGCCCAGGCCTTGCGCCTCCTACCATGAGATGGCCAGCCTATCGCAAAACGATCGCAACATTATTGCAGAGTATTCTTTAGACAAAATATCTGGATCATTTACGGGAGCCACTTCGAAAAATAGAGCAGACTTACAAAGATGTGTGATGATGGGCCGCGATAGACGGGAGCTTCTTCCGATGGCACCCCCAACCAAGAGCGACAAAGTATCGACGATGGTGAAACCGGCTTCTCTGACGCATCTCCCGTCGGAGGTCTCAGGTGAGAACGACAAAGATCCAGTATTCGTCGCTCAGGCTGAACCACCGCTTCCCTCAAAGCCATCTCTCGAGAACCATGACAACAAAAGCCTAGCGACATTGACACGTCCCCTATTCCTGGATTCCGTGAGCAAAGGACAGAATTCAGCGATATTTACGCTCCCCCATCCCACAATCTCCGTCAATAAAGATCATGTTTCAGCGATATTCTCGCTTCCGCCACTTATCAATTCCGTAAATGAAGATCAAAATTCAGCAATATTGACGCTTTCGACACTCACGAACTTGGTCAATAAAGACCAAGGTTCAGCGAAGATAATGAGTCATTCAGGGGAGCATAGGCAGAACATCTTCGTCTGTGTTGCTCCTGAAGTGTCTCTGTCTGAACATATCCGTTTACAGTCATTGAAATCGAGACATGACGACTCTACATCAAGCTTCTCCTCAAGTGAGATCCCTACACAAGAAGTATCAACTGGAAGACCCTGCCTCGGGCCTTTGAACCCTTCACAATTGTCGCTCAACTCCGTTCACAACGGCAAGACTGTGGTAACCCATGATGCTATCGCCTGGAAAATTGCAGCCATCGAGGCGGAGAAGGCGCGAAAAGCTCCTTGCATAAATTCCACAGGTATTTAATTCCTAGCACGACTGTATAAATGCAGCTGATAGATGGCGTAGCAGATACCTTGATTGAATCGCTTCCGAAAGCTTGCGGGAAGCAATTTTCCCCGGGCAAACGTTTCAAATGTTCTTGTTGTCCTAGATCTTTCACGCGCGCTTTTGACAGATCACGCCACCACGAGACAGTCCACCAGAGACAGAGAAGATTCCTGAGCTGCCCTGGTAGGAAATGTCATCGCACAGGTCAAGCTGGATTCACAAGACATGATCATCTGAGGGTTCATTTAAGAAGAGTGCACCCCGGGTTGGAGTCGGGTCCGATAACAAGCTCAAGAAGCAAGCAAGCTCGGCATATACTCTATGGGTCATCAGGCAGTACTGATTAGAGTTGGTGGCGGGCATTCAGCTTCGAGTGGTTTTTTCCAGTGCCTATCGACGAATACATACACTGCAGATGGCTGTACACACATGTACACAATTCAATCCAAACTCATCGACCCATAATGCAATGTATCCTTGCCCTCTTCTGTTTCATCTCTATATCCCCTCTTTTCTTCCTTGAGCGATTGGATGTACCCTTCAACTTGAAGTTATGTCCACTCTACTCGCGTCTTAAGAAAACCTCACCAAGTGATTGTCTCGCACTGCGGTGTCGCCGTCAAATGTGACGCCTGCGCAGTCTTCCTTCGCGCGGTCGTGAAAGGTGTCCAAGGAATAGCAATACCCCGGTAGCTCGCTTCTATACCTCGTGGAGCGTGGGGGGATGACTCCATCTAACTAGTCCAATATTGATTTGATGTTTGGTCTCTGGAGCCCCTGATACACACTATTCTCCTCCAATGTCCGTCTTGTTCTGAACCAGCCAAAATAGTGTGGCAAATGGCGCTAATAGTCTTGGCAATATGCAAGCTATCCATGTGAGATTCATGCTGCTGAGTGAATCCCTTTTCATTGATGACCTTCGCATTTGTCCAAAGTAAGTTATAAGATTTCGTCAGTCTTGGATTTTCCCCAGGCTGAATCCGTTATGAAATTTCGGTATAGAAGGCAGCTGACGCCCAGCGACAATGAAGGATGATCTCGTGGAGCTCTTCTGTTGTGAGGCCTTGGAGACTGTCGAGCCACTTAAGACTGGGCTTATTTGATGTGCAGATTCTTATGGCGATCTGTGACATAGTACTGGTCCGAGCGGTAAGGCTACCTGGTTTGGCCGGGGTGTGGACTGTTTGGTCGGGTGTTGTCAGGCTGCGTGTCTTGAGGCTGCGTGCAAAACAGGCTGCGAAAGTAAGGTAGAAATGATTGGTCACGATTATTCTAGCCTTTCTGAGTATAGATTTCTTTGTTTTCCACCTTCTCGACTCCTTCAAAGTTTGGAATACATGCGAAGAAGCGTTCTACCACATTTCTATAGAACAGACACGCCTCCTTAGGTCTCACACCAAAAGTTTGTTGTCGAACCCATAGATAAGGTGAAGCTCGATTTCCCAAAAAGGCTAGGTGCGACTAGAAGGGTTCACCCCCCAACCGAACAAACCCCCCAACCGAACACCCCCCCTATATCCTTACAACCGCGCTAGATACTGAAAAGTGCCTCATATAAAATCTTCCCAAAATCGAAATTAACATAAGTTTCATATACAAAGTTTTCTCATAAAGTGACGTTGCAAAAATGATGTTCCAAGCCACAGTTCAGCCCTATGAGCCGTTCGGTTGGAGGGTGTGTTCGGTTGGGGGGTGAACCCTTCTAATCATTAAAAGCGGCATGATCTGTCACCAAGAAGACCCCTCGCCTCGATGTACATGGGAATTCTTTGAATGGTATCAAGCCGTGGTACCAAATTGTCCAGTCTCTCGGTCACATTCTCCTCCAGTTCATTCATTTCCGCACAAATCCCAGTCCAGTTCACATGCACATCCTCCCGATCCCCCCGATTCCCCCATACCTTCAGTCTGGCTGTCTGTGTAGGGCGGGTACGGGCTATGGAGGATTGAGTAGGACGAGTGAGGGGTGCTCGCACCTGCCTCTGGCTTTGCTTTCATGTCCGTGTCGTGGGGCGTTGTACATGGTGTTGGAGGGACTAGGGAACGTCAGTCAGGTCTTGTGCCAGCCTCTGCATTTGGCTTACCGCAGCTAGAGATAGTAGAACTACTATCTGAACCAAAGCAGACGTGGAATTCTTCCAAATTATGCACCATGGGACTAGGAAAGCCCGCGGACAATTCAATTTGCGCCAGGATCTAAAGACACATCAGTATGACTTCTTGTTAGAAGACTATGATCAATGACATTGCGCCAGGTCTCACGAGTCCACACATTAGTCACTTTCGACCACTCAGAAAGGGACTGCAAACCCTGAAGAATGCGAATTGTCGCCAATGGAACGCCTCCGCGCGAGTCTAGAGGTCCGTTAGAACACCGGGCTTCGAGACACGCTCTGACGAGTTTTAGACAACAGGTTTGCGCCGTCTGGACTCCATTCGAAACGTGATATTCCTCATGATAAGCTGGACAAAAGATATCATCCATTATCCCATCTTCCAGAGATATCGAGTAATCGTGTTTCCGTTCATTCACACAGAACAGAAGTACTGGAATAAAGTCTCACGAAAGAGCCATTTCGCAGACAAGACTGCGAATGAATTGGCAAATCAGACTCAAGCATTGCTTCACACACTCATTTCGGTCTCAACTCCCAACGCCGTATCAGCATTTGAGCCGGACCCCAGTTTTACGCCTGTGCAAAACATCTGCCTCTACATGCTAGCATTTGGACTTCGGGAGCGCCCTTTAGAAGCTCTTCAGCCCCTTCCAACCGCAAAGCTCTGCGACTTTTTGAATAAAGTTGGAGTCTTTACCAACGAAGTAGTGGTTCGCCCAGGGAGCATTGAAGCATGGGATAGCCGCTTACGAGCAATCTTGCCTATCAACTGCCCTCGCAATCTGCCGGTGAGTGAATGGAAATCGCAAGGCGGCCAGTGGCTGACATCCAAATAGGTATCCAAGTCGATGTTCCTTCCAGAGCTCGTAAAGATCGAAGACAAAGACTACGAGATGGTCGCGTTAGGCTTGTGAGTGATCAATATCCTATAGAAAAGGTCAACATGCTGATGATGTTAGTGAACACCTCTGCGAACAATTCACGAGCTTTGCAGATCCGAGGCTTCATACAATTTTGCTGCTTCACCAATCTTGTTATTGCACGACTACCGATGACTTTAATCAGAAGCTGGTAATCTGGCGCGAGTCAGGGGCTGGAGAAGTGACAAGAGTGCAGCTGTGGCAGACCTTCCGTTTATCTTTACAGCCCATTACGCTAGCCTTAGTCCTATCCAGCATATTGGCTCTATGGAAGATGAAGAATGGAATGAAGGGGAACCAGATCCTCGATGTACAAGACTACAGTGATCGATTGCACCCTCCAGCCCTCCAACGCCTCCAGGAATGTATTTCCAATCCCACAGCCTTCAGCGAAGACTATGTACTCCTGAAGTGCATGTTTGAGGCGGTTTATAATGCTTTAGATAAGTTTGATGAGAAGGCATCGGAGCCACTCAAAAGATTTCTGCGCCGGGCGGCGCAGCGCCACCACAAGTTTTGGGATGAGGAGCTTTCCAGATACTTTGTAGCCAGGCTAGCCGGCAATAGTCATGATGGAGCAACAGAGACTAGGTATTGAGGCATTGGGATGTTTGTTTGTCCTTGCGGTCTAAGGAGATGATCGGAAGATTTCAGTAGTGGATAAATAGCAGCATCGAAGTGGTACATGAGCCTAGATAAGGTCTCAACCTTTGGCAATGAAAGGCAACTTTGGTCGGAGCGAAGTCTCTGAATTCAATTCTATCAGGCATGATCGCCAACCACTAATCCCCATGTCCAACGAATTGCAATTCCTTTCAGGTGTGTAATCAAAGACTGCGTATACTGTGAATCTCTTGCCAATAAAACCACTCCTTCAGATTTGGTCCCTTTGATCTCTTGTAAGCCGAGCCAGAGATTTGGGAAGACGGGAGCCTTGGATCGCTTTCGGGGCAGGATGCTAGAGTTGACTGCCACAGAAGCCAGTGCCAGACACGCCTTGCCTCTCAACGAATCTTCATGGTTGTCAGAGAGTGTGGAGAGGACTTAAGCTGGAAGGATCGGCAAAGGCCGATACGTCAATACCCAAGATTCTAACCCAGAGCTGACTCGTGTTGCCCCAAGCATGCTCAGGGTTGATATTATTCTTTCACTTCCACTGCAGAAATCTCCTCGATGTCTGTCTATACAAACGTGTGCTTCAAAGTCGCCAGCGCGAAGAATGACTCAGATTCTCATAATCGCTAGGGCAACAAAGCCTGCTAGATATTCGAAAAGTGCGACGAGTGACGTCCTAGTCAATGAGAAGCTGGTCAGACAAAGCTGAACGGTACGGGCGCTGCGAGAGGTGACTGATATTGAAGCTGAAGAGAGCCCCCTTGGATCCGTCTGGACGTTTGGAACTAGATGCGGTATAGGGTCAGTAATTGTTGGGCATGATAGCGTGTCCTGAGGATGGTCATCCACTGTTGACGGGCAGGTAAGCCCCTGGCCAGTCTCAACTAACGCTGTGTCAGGCGAATGTAGACGTGACAGCGGTTCCTGAGGATGATCATCATCTATTGTACTGTCACATAAATTCGGAGGAAATATCGCATCGTAAAGAGGGTCATCCGCGGCTGGCGGCCATGTCTGCTCCTGGCTAGTCTCGAAAATCCAGGTGTCGAACGAAGTTGGAACACGAAGCAGGCCGTCAGGGTACTTCACACCTCGACCAGATGCATTAGCGATAAATGGAGGGAGATTTCTGCCGGTTCCACGGTTTCTGGAAATTGCCTGTTTACGGGGCTGTTTGTGTACGCGAGGGCTATCAGATTGCTGTTGTTTTGATATGTCTTGAACCTTATTGTCCCAAAGAGGGAGATGCTTAACACTCGGTGGCATCTCAACCTTGATATCTCTTGGTACTTTGCCCAACTTCCAAAAGTTTCTATCCCAGTGACCCTGACAGTATCTCCGTTCAGCCACCCTTTGAACATTAGCCTCGGCGATTTCATTGTCTTTCCTGGTGGGAAGGACCTACTTTGCCTCGAAATTTTCAACAGGCAACAGCTCCCGTGTGAGTAAATCAAACCTCTTTTTTATATATATTATTGATCGGTTCTCGATATAGTGACAGTGAATGAATTGTCTTCGACTATGATCAAGTCTGGGTAATAGATCGACCTTGAATGCAAAGGATCACCCAAAATGAGGAGATCGTGCGTCATACTCAACAATCCGTCAAGAACGTTAGTGGAAAAACGGATACCTCGGCAGGCGTCAGGGCCACTGACACGTTGATCCACCGAGGAAATTCGACCACTGGTTCTTTAGGACATATCGTGAGCTGAGACTGCTGCTCTCCGCCTTTCTGCGTCCTGCAATCCCCACTCCTCCGGTAGCCAGTCAATCGGCGATCCACAAGCTGGAAGATAAGGTCCAGAAGGGACGGCATACTCGGCGTTGCTCCTCCGACTACTGTTTTTCTTCGTTGGCTCAGAAGACTTGCGTTTAAATCAGCAGCCAGCGGTAAGAGTAGAATACCGAGCTTTAGGGAAGGCCCTGTACTATGCTAACCGATGAGTGTCCCCACCCCTCGAGGTTCGGTGAAGGCGTATTTCATTATCTTCTCAAATCATTGAGCTAACGGTTTGACATCCATTGTAATGGTATTGAACGATTGGATAGGAGAGGTAGAACACGGATCTGCAAAATTGCAAGGCAACTGGCCAGGGATGCGCGAACGCCTGACTGAAGATGCTCTCAACTTGCATGAGCGGAGGCGGATGCAATGCGAAAGGCTTGCATGTAGGATCAGTTGTGGCTAGCCAAAAGACGAATGCGTTGGCATTGTACCATGATCGCGTCTTGAAACCTGCATAATTCGTTCGGAGGCTTTATTTCCTAGTACATCTTCTGTGGAGACTTGTCCAATAGAAGGATTCACAGAAAACTAACTGAGATTGAGGTCTGGCAATTAAATTTGGCTGGCTGTATATTGTATTGCGTCCTCGATACCGAGGTTGAGAAGCGTAGCGTGAAAATAAAGAGATCAGGTCACTTGTCCTATTCGCAAAGAGGATACTGCACTTGGACGGAACACAGACCTAGAAGACTTTGATAGCTCCTGCGCTCAACTACTTTTGGCTTTGAGTGTATTGCTGCAAAATGATGGAAATTTGGTTTAAGCGATAAATGAAATGCGTCCATATTTCTAGCGTTCAGCGCCATTGTCCAGAAATATACATCAAAGCTAGAAGGAGTTACGCCGTAACAAAGGTTGCTTGGACTCATCTCCCCTCGCTTTCGCCACATCCGTCGTTAGAAACCTTCGTTTGGTTCTCTTCACACAAACAGAGTCTTCGCTTCCATCACAGTCGTTGTTTGCCTTTCTTTTAACTCCTCGAGTCTGCTGCACCTTGTCTGATTTGCACAGTAGTTCCGTCGTTTCGCTATTTCCCCCTTCGACTGATGTGCTCTCCTTTTCCCGGTGTTCATCACTTTCATCCCTTGACTCTGCGTCCTTTAGAGCATTTGATGCCTGGAATAACTCGTGTAGATTCCTCTTGTCCGCGTCGAAACCTATGCAAGATACAGGGCGCGCCTCTTCAGGTTCATTCACCCATTCTTAGAAAAAGGGTTCGGGTTCTGGCGTAACCGGCACATCGGCTGGGAGGACTGGATGATCGCAGTGCAATGCGGAGCTATCAGGCGTGAGGGTATACAAGAAAGGCACGACCCAAGAAGGGAATGTAGGAAATATTGGGTAGCCTAGAATTTCCTTCGTTTTTCTACTGTCGTTAGCTGATTGTAATCTTGATGTAGCGAGAATCTCACGGTTTAAGGCAGTAGACTGCACCGGTCGCCGACCGATGGAGCCAGAATAAACCTTTTTTCCAACCAGAACACCATATTTGCCTACATCTCCCTTGCCTGGAGATATAGAGACATGCTGTATCAATGAAATCTGTCTCGAAGCCGCAATCACAGAGAGAACTATATAGATGGCCGCATTCGGGAAAGTCGAAGGTGACAGAGGTAGACATTGCGCTTCTCAGTCAGCGAGTACGGGTGAGCTGGCCTTGGTGATACAATATAGCTGTGGTCTGCGCCGATCGTGCTGGTCTTGATGGAGAGACTAGACGTGGTCAAATGTGATTGGTTGAGCCCAACCTCTTGAAGAATATTTCTTCACAAACCAAACACAACCCATCGTCTCATGCAGGACTTATCTTTACGGTACACACAACTATTGAAATCATTACCAAGCATACTTACACGTATTATGGCTCCGCCATGGGCGAGTGTTGGACTCAGTGGTCGTGGAATGAAAAAGGCAAGGGCTGAGGCTCGACGCTTTCTCGGCGAGCACCCGCCTAAATGGGACGATATGGGTTACGACAGGCAGAAGACGAGATCAGAGGATTTTACCCAGCACCTTGAAGAAACTGAGAATAAGACTATCGCCGACAAATTCAAACTTGGAGGAGACGAGATCGTCCTCGAGTTTCTACGGACAAGGACCAAGACAATCCGCAATAAGTCCACACGCAAAAGTAAGCATGCATTCCCAGGGCTTCCAATCTCGCTAACACGGGAAGACAATGAAGCCTCGAACAAGCCTCCCATCGCCAACAGTGAAGATGCAGAGTGAGTGTTTTAGGCTGCTTTCACAGGAAGTAATTATGTGAGCTTTAAGGGGGGGAGGGAGAGGAGTGCTAGGCAATGTGCAGGAAATTCGCATACAGCATGTATTGTATTCGGAGCGAGGCTAGATGATACCAGGTCTTTATAACATTGTCTTCTTCCGAGGCTCGTTCGTAATGCGTTTGAAAACGTAGCGCTTGGAGTCCAGAGGCGCCCACCCCTGGCAATTTCTTAGTGTGATTTGCCTACATGACCGACCCAGGAGGGTGGAGTTACAAAAACAGCTCGTCCCCACGCAATTTGCAAAGCTTTGATAAGTACATGGTGTTCTCCTCACGTAGCGATTCCTTTCTCCCGTTCAAAATACAGTCATCTTTGTCAGTATGGGTAGCTGGCTGTCTTGTCAAATTTCCTACCATCCGCCTCAGGGCAAGGGCCCGAAATATTATCACGTCAAGCCAGCGAACGCCATCAAGCCAGTGAAGGTCATCAAGACTATGCCATCGCCTGTAAAGGCTTATAGTTTCGAGAATACCAAGCGGGCTCCCACATGGCAGAATCCACCAAAATATACGAAGGTTCCTGACAACGAAGGTCGCCCTCCACCGACTCCACCGTCGACTCCACCGTCTGGACCGCCTCCACCGACTCCACCGTCGACTGCACCGTCTGGACCGCCTCTACTAACTCCACCGTCTCGACAGTCTACACTATGTGAGCTGGCCGCATGGAACGACGACAAACGGTGGCACCCGGACACAATGCAGAACCTGGTCCTAAGGTCAACTGGGAACCGTTTCCAACGTGGGGTCCGTCCACGCCGCTGTTGCCTCCAGCACTTCCTCCACGTCCCTTGGCCCCCAAACCCTCTTTAGTTGTGTTTAGGAGCCGAGACCTCCAGAGCCTATTAAAAGAGGAGATTGCGCCCGAGCCACTCTGGGTGCCAGACTACAGCCAACGCTTTTGATGGTGAACCGGTTCACCACTAACTATCGGTTTGAACCAGTTGGTTTGGATGACTAAGCAGTTGGTTTGGGTTCTCAACCAACGAACTTGCCTCAGTACCTCAGACGTGCTGGCTTGCCCTATCGGGCTAGCTGCCAAGGTGGCTGACTCAACACCTCACCTGCAGCACGTCTGAGCGCAGAACTCTAGATTACAGTTAGATAATCACTAACTTTTTTCACGATGAGATTTCGAAGTCGAGAAACCACCACTTAACGATGGAAATTCTTCGATTTTTCGACGCTCGGGGCTAGGGAATCGATACTCCTACTTAATTAAGACTTTTCCGCCCGAAATTTCGTGCGCGCAGTGGGTTTATAACGCGCAAAGCAAATTTACGACCGAAAC
>JAABUI010002124.1_pt1 | contig 11137 bp, 12 predicted proteins | sample 5559111 | NCBI WGS metagenome assembly JAABUI01 (sample SAMN10711870, study PRJNA513365) | rock metagenome | isolation source: Antarctica rocks | place: Antarctica: Victoria Land, Buttleship Promontory
CTTGCGATCAACAGGATACCCGGCCTGCGTTGGGGCTTTACCAGCGAATACACAACTACGTACAAACGCGACTCTTGTGGAATGAGGCGCAGCGAAAGATGTTGAGGTCGACGAGCTCAAAGATCAGACAGATCTCCAGGTTTGGCTTCGAAATACAAGACAAGGCCGTCTTACTCTCATCGAAAAAAGAAGACATTTTGGAACTCACTTTCGGAAGAGAATTCGACCCTACTCGTGATACTTCAGTGCATTTTGGGTGAAGGGATGGTTTCGCAAGAGATCGGGGTAATTCGATAAGAGATCGAAACCCGATCAATTGCAAAGTCTGAGATTGTGACGACTGAAGCAGGTGAGTTTCAAGAAACCAAGCCATCGGTTAAAGACCGTGCCTCCCATATGTGCACTCAAGTTGCCTCTTCTCTTCGTTCAGAGTCCCCCCCTCCCTTCGGAGCACGAGAGACAGTAAAATCGAAGGGACATTAGATTAACAGCCCAGGCTCGTGAATCGTATACTCACTCCACAAATTACTCGACCTTCAATCTGCATGACGCCAAAAGGAACGCATTCAAGCATATGACTGCTTGGTGATCCAATTGCTTGACTCAGTCGCCTGAGACGCTGGACATGATGGAAGCGACGCATAATTGCCCAATTCATGGGGTGAGCTCAACATTATAGAAAGGCTCAGCGGAGGTCCTTGTGTTCTATTAGACAGACCTACGCACTTCAAATTTACATACATGATCTCGCACGCCCCAGTCTGTCACCTTCAAGTAATGATTCAAGACCACTCATCATTCGAATGCCATACGGTCAATGACACACAGGAAATCGTTGGTTTCACTTCACGTTTCCTCACTGCAGCCTGCGATTCCATTTTGTCGGAGCGACTGATCATTCCAAGAAACATGATCTTTCAGGATTGACGAGTTCCCTTCACGAACGCTACGAAGGAATGGTATGTGTCATTGAGCGCACGGGTGACACAATTGCTTGGCCTGGGAGTCTCTAATATTTAAACCCTCCTATTCCTCCTCCTCCTTCTTCCTCTTCTCCATCTCGCAAACTTTCTTCCTTCCAGCTCTCATCAAAGGCTTCCGTAATCATCTTTTTAAAGTCTTTTTGTTCTGTAGAAGATCATCATGTATGTATTACTTGTAGCATTCTCGGTTCCATTCTAAATATATTATATTTCAACGTCAGCCGCGATAGAACCAACAACGAGCTGTAGAGTCAATTCCTCGAGCACGCCATTAGTTCTTTTCACCAGTGTGTTGCTCCTTGCTATCAGGTACTTTCCTTGACAACAAATAGAGCGATTGCATCGGCTTATTATCACTTTTGAGGGGGCGCACCCTTTCAAAAATCCCAACACGTTTGTCAATACCTTTGCCAATCATACGCAACATGGCAAACTTAGAGACCCGTATCCTTCAAGGAATGAAAGGTACCAAGCCATTTTTCTTGTGGGCGTGACTCTTCGATATCCCAAAGACTCCTGGCAGCTAGCTCTATCTGAGTACGACTTGGATATGTTCCATGTCCCAGGTAAAGATATTGTCATTGCGGATGGGCTTCCACGAATGATTGGATACCCATCGGTCTCTGCCACTAACTTCGAATAAAAAACAGTTTACCCCTAGTCGATTTTGAGGACATTCATTTTGGATCAAGTCAGTACGAGGAAAAAAGAAAAATTGACACGTACGAGCAGGATCAACGGTTCTAGGATACGCTGCTCGTAAAAGGGGCAAGAGAGACCAAGTTTGAGTCGTAAGAAACTCCAACTTGCAAGCATCAGGGGAACGAGCGGTCCATCTGAAGAGGCGTAATGGCGTTCTTGATTCTTCCATAACAAGGAGGGAATGATTACCTATCGTTCACTGCCGTGATCATTGCACTAACAACCCACTTCTGTCTTCTTATACTACTCTTATGACCTATTCAGCCGTTCATCATACTATCTTCCTTGCAGCCTTCTCTAAAATCTGAGAACGAGCTCTTCTAGACAGAGAAATTTGAGTCGATGAGGGAAGCCGTGAAGCCAGCGGAATTGGCAGAATTTCAAGACCCAAATCAATTTTGAATCCAATGCGCGACATTTTTAGACGTTCTGAGGAGGAACCACAGACCAACAAGAAGCGTTTGAAAAGGACTATTGAATTAAGATCAAAACTGTTCGGTCAAACTCATGAGTACTATAGGGTCAACCGAGGAAGTCGTGCGGTAGTAACTTCGGATGCAAAAAGAAGTTCGAGCCTCTTAACTTACCATCAAGAAATTTCTCTGACTTTACTTCCCAAGAGTTACTTCTTTCAATGCTGCACTTCTTGAATGTCTCTCACGCCGGTACGACTCCTTTCACGAACACAAAGATCGCGGGATACGAGATTGAAATTGGTCGTTACAAAAGGACAAAGTTGCTCTCAAATTGAGCGTCTCATCGTCATCTTAGGTGACTTGTCTACAATCAGTGTTGTATGACATAGTTCACATACTACGCATTCAATTTCTGGGTGTGGAGACCACAGTCCAAGCGCCGGTAATAATGCGGGCTTTGCAGCACGTTCAATCTAACAATCACCTAAGCGTGGTACACTCGATGCTCAAGCCTCTTGAAGTGTACGATATCAGGGACGTTCGAAATACAATAAAGACTCACTCGTTCCCTCAAGTCACGTCTCACTTTGAGTCTCTCCTTAATTTTCTCTACTATGACTGTCACCACGAGAAAAGAAGACAAGATCCGCTCAAACCTCAAACGACCACACACTCTCCTGTACACGCCTCGAACAAGATGCGACTGAGTCTTGTGGTAGGGGTGGTCCTTGCAACTGAGGATGTTCTTCTCTCAATGCTTCTACGTTGATCTTAAGAACTCTCCTCACATGTTTCAAAAATGTCAAACTTGATGACTGCTAATTTACAGCCTCTTTTGCATGAATGAAGTCATCATTGATACATGCACCAGCCTTGATATCCACCAGCGGTCGATTCCATCGACCTTGGCGTTTTAGCTTATTAGCTTGTTACCTCTGCTAACCTAGAAATCGATTGGCATGCCGAAACGCGTCTCAAATCAATACGCCGTTACTGTCCCGCTAGCCACTATGGCCAAGCTAGCAAACCCTACGGGGAATCGTTGTGCATATCTTACCAAGAATCCCATGCCCGTTCAAATTTTTCTGCTGTCCAAGCCGTCAGCCTTCAGCCCCATCACCCTCGAAAACCCTGCGCCAGGATCCCTTCATTATTCATTGCAGATTGGTATTTTGATTTCATGTGAAACGCGCATGAGGAAAGGACCCAATGATTCATGGTGATGGACACTGATTCAGCGCTTCGTAGGCACTTCAAATAAGACTATTTTTAAACTCATTTAAGTCTTCTCTTGAACCCATTTGAATCACTCTTACTACTCCTGAGATCTGACTTCAAAACAAGCTACCGGCGCCATGGCCGATACCAATCCATCGACAAGCGGCACGAATGAGACGAACAAGCTGTCACCAAATTCAATCGGGTCGTCACTGCGAAATACGAAATGTCGCCAAATAAGGCTAAAAGAATGGATATGGGTTACACTTCGCAAATTGCTGGCCTCCGAAGCAACAAAGGTGTCGACTGGTGGATACAATTATTTCACAAGGAGGGACGAGAGGCTTATTCTGAATGAGAGGATGGCATTGACCACCGAGACTGAGCAGCCTGAGAAACTACAAGAGAGAAACAATGACTTCAAAGCAGAAATCGAGAGTGGACTAGCTGGCTCTCGTCTTTCTAATGATTTATAATTATAATCAAGATACTCATCCCAAACTCGTTTCCCTTCTTTTTCTACGACATTTCGGCTGTCTGGTGTCAGAGGAACGATACCTCTTTACTTGCGACGATTGGATCAAGCATCGTGGCCCGAGAAACGTCGGGGTTTCCTGACAGCATCTTAATCGTCACCGTCCTTTCTAAATATAATTGCTGTCAGAGACCTCTGGAGAGTTTTCAAGATGCCTGTTCCCCAGGCATAACCACAGACAATCACCACATCGTTTCTTCGGCGCATTCCCCCCTTACAGCACATTTCGGGTCAAGTCGCCCATCTCAAGATGGCTTTCCGAGAAGCGAGAAAACTTGTGATCGGGTTCTTAGGGTCTCTCGGAATCTACATAATCACGGAGATTCCCAAAACTTCACCGGCGGTACAGGTCAACACAATCTCAACAAACGTGTGCTTTCCATAGGGCAGATGATAGCGATAACAAGCTCAGTATAGGCGATTAGGTCTTGAGGATGAGACGCTCGTACGTTCTGAAGCGAGAATTCTTGAATGAAAAAACAAAAAAATCTTTGCTTTGAATACATCAGCAAAAACAAAGGCAAACCAACTGCCACCGGCTAGACTCCGCTGATGATATCGGCTTGCATTTTCGCAAAAAAATCTGTGACGTACCTCTCTCAAACCATTGAAACAACTTTTTCATATCCTCCTCGTTTCTCAATATTGATTGCCTAGGCTAATTTGATTTATTGACGTGGGATAATGCAAATCACTCCAACCAACACGAAGTTTCATTAAGAATCCGCGTAGAGACGGCCTTTTGGTCTCTCTCATTAGACCACACTATCTAACAAGGTCACGCCAACCTCAGGGCACATTTCATACCCACATTCATCCTTCTATCGGAACAATGGCTATTACTGCCGACCCGACATAAAGGATGGTTAGTCCCATAAGCCTGGACAGTCTCTTAACTGAGACTCTCAAGAAGATTGCATTATATTTCCCTCCGGCCAGCCAATTTTCGCTCAGTCATACTTGTCAAAACATCTGGAGAAGGCTTCGCCTAGATAGCTGGAAGATCTTGGACCCTTACAGGCGTTTGGACCTGCTACGCATGCTCAATCGAGATGGGTTGTTTGACGATGGCATGACAGTGTGTACCGAGAGTGTCACACCTCACCGACACAGACATTTCTCGTCACAACAGGTACGCAAATGCTTGGGGGAATCAGGAGTAGCATAGATTTGTCCACATATTCACCTAAATCGTCGCCAGCTGCTACAGATTCACCAAAGTTACGCCGGCTAGGCTGGGTCCGAGAATTGGTGTCCGTGCAGTCGCCTGGGTCCAGAGCCAAAGAGTCAAAGCTTGCTCATATGCCTTGTATGCAGGATACAGGTAGGGTTCAGCGCCCCCTCGACATCATACATCATACCTGAGCTTCCCAATCATTGAGTTCGAAAAATTCATTGCCGGCGACAGGCTAAATACACGATTTGATGTCATTGGTGGTCGCTCAATGCGTATGCTGACATCCGCAGGAAGACTCAAAAGCACGCCTTGGAGTCTTTGACGACAATTTTAAATGAGATCCATAAAAATGGAAGTATACAAAAAGGAGAAGAAGAATTCAAAGAAAGGATCCCGATCAATTGGGTACCCTGCCTGCGTTGGGGCTCTAGTGACAACTACACGCGTTGTCACAGGCGCTACACTCATCAAATTAGGCACAGTGGGACAACTTGAGATCGATAATGATAAGAACGAAAATCGAATGACGCTGCAGGGTTGGTTTCGAAGCATAAGACAGGGTCGTTTTACACCCGATGAATAGGAAATCATTAACGCTATGGTCTTGCGAGAAATTTCGGTCGTGCGAAAAGAAATAGAACGTCAAGAGTCAGAGGTTCAGACTATCACATCTTCGAGAGGTAACGTACGAACGATCAAGCCTAAGGCCGGAAAGAAAAGCGTTGTTGAAGAAAGGGCACTGAAGCATATGCTTAATACTGCGAATGAGCGCCTGGAGTCTTTCCTTGCACCAGCGTTCTGTAAGCATAGATTTGTTTGGCAGGAGAGAAACACTTTGTGTCTGGAGCCTCACTGGACAATCGCCAACGAGGCCCGCTCAGCCGTTCGTGTGAATTGTATCGGCTAGTCAAATTCTTCCACTGTTTTTGGTCCGATCGGATTCATTAATAAGTCTCATCAAGAAGAATCTCAAATCTTCGGGGTGAAGATCAGAGGAACATCTTCGCTGGACTTTTTCACAATGTTGAGCTTTGCTCAACTCATGTACTCTAGCTTTCTTGTTGCAGGCGCGCTGATTCAATCAGCGAACATAAAATGGAACACTGGAAATGGACAAAGAGCTTTTGACGCTATCGAGCCTGGGAAAGACATTATCAATACTTCCTTTCGTACCTACAATGGTAAAAGGATCGATGAGAAGAGCACCCCACGAGTATTGATCCCCACACATGACAGTATGTCCCTTCGGCACCATCGCCCGACGGAGCATAGGGAGCGAACGAAACAACATCGCTATGACTCAGTGAGAAAATCTCGTGACTAGAGTCACCATAATCCTCCCCTCGCGGAAGTAACCTAGCAAAGGACTATCATCTGCTCTTTCCCGAGCATCCCTACGGTCTATCATCTTCTCATTACACGTACTCTTCATTTCAGCTCCACGCACATTGCCTCACATTGCTAATTCCTCATATCTGTAGGCCATAGTGGAGCCTGTCCATCTGGCTGGATGGGCGGTCACATAAAGCTTGGACGCATAGTGCAGTCTCATAAGTCAATGCCACCGAATTGTAAAACAGAAATTGACTATCTTCTTTCGCTCGTGTCTATTCCAAGTCATCTCATGTTACCGGTGTTGCACTGGGCCTATATGACCGAGTTTGGCAGTAATACATCTACGCTCGGCTGTACGTCGATACGGCCACATTGGACTACCTGTTGTGTGAGTATGTGTCTGGAGACAAATTTGGATGAATCTGGGGAGAATCCACGAGGATCATAACCAAGGAATAGAGGAAGGCAATGTGCGACAAAGAAAGACCTCGCAAACAAAGCCACTCAGGGAAAGCAGCAAACCTAGACGCAATAGATTGAATCTTGAACGACGCATTCAAAGCAACGTCAAAGCATGCTGGGGATGTCGAAATCATGTTGCTGGCTGTTGATGGACAAACAGCAAGTCATGGCAAGATTCGTGGAGTATAGGGAGGTAAGCTTTCCTACTCTCGTCCCTGCGCTTCTAATCAGCGGACGAAGTTTTCAAAGGGGGTTGCTAACAATCCCATAGATGGCGCCTGAATCCCGCGTGAGTAGGGCTTAGGCCAGAAGGATCCTATATGACTTGGTACTGACCATCGATATGCATCCATTGGCATTCGACATCATCCCGGCAGACATTGGGCAAGTGATTTTACCTGAGTCCGTTTATATTGATGCAATATTGGCTCTTTCGCGTTCATTGCATGACAAAGTCATTCTCAAGACCGCTAGACAGCTGTTCCATAATGCTGTTCCAGAGCTATGCACATGAAGTCTTACGAGCGGAACAATCGACTACTGAACATGGAGATTTAAATGACGAGTCTCGGGTTCCCAGCCTAGAAAGTAGCCAGGCTCGTACCGTAAGTTCTTACGCTTTTCACAAGGACAAAGCTATAGCTTTCAATACTATTGCAACAAATGTTTTCGAGCCCATGGCAGGTATGGGACGTCTGGTGGTTGTTACATATGACTCGGTCACCCCTTAGAGGAGCGCTACTTGCCGATGATATGGGCCTCGGCAAGACAGTCACCGCGCTCACATTCATAATTATCCACAAATTCTTCGACTAGCTGAAGACGGGCGGGGGCAGGTGGCGGCCAGGAAACATAAGGCCAGGCAAAACAACCCCCCAGGAGTACGCATATCAGAGACCAATCTAGAGGGTAATATTGCCGTCATGGCTGGATACCTTGCCTCGATAACACGGAGGAAGCAAAGCATTTCCTTTACGAATCACCAGTCGCGAAGAGCATCCTCGACCCCTTTTGCGAAAGCAAGAAGAATCAATCTTCAATCCCCAACGGCAAAATCAACTGGCCCATTAGGGGTATCTTCCAGCACGCCTATGACCCAGACTCGGTAATCTGGCGAGATGAACGGCTGCCCTTTTGCCGCAGTATCTGGCGATGACCGTGGCTATCGATCATGGGTGTGTAGCATGCACCAGGTCATCCTCGCGGCGCCACAGTGCTTCTTCGCCGAGCGGTTGGGTCCAGGGATCGAGCGGCCGAACAAAGGACTCCCCGAGGAGTCGACCAATCTCATCAACGACCATAGCGCCGAGGACTGGAATCGGGCATACTGGATCGTGCGCGCTGCCACGCGCAAAAAGAGGCGCGCGACCAGAGGCAGTTCCAGACGTGCGAGGAAGCCGACGTCGACCCTAAAAAGATCACCATCGCAAAGATAGTCAGGAAGCATTCCACTTCCTTCCTCTACGGTTAAAGCTCCCAGAGTTGAGGATCCCTAACTTCGAGCCACTTATCACGGTATATGAAATCCAAGGGGGTTTTATCCCCTCAATTGGCCAAGTCTGCTCACAGAGAGCCGCTCGAAACAAAAGCCTCTCTTCATCAAGACCGTCCTATCAGATAGGATGCAATTCCGATCCTCTGATGTGAGGAATTCTAGGGCAAGCTCTTTTCTCTCTCCATCGGCCGTACGAGAGGTCGTCTCCCCGTGGACAAATGGCCGGGACGAAATTAGAATGTTGTCCCCAGAACGTTTAATGAATTCACTGTACGATTGTCCAAGCCGGCCTTCTTTCAAAAACAGACTCCGGTCAAGCAATTATGATGATAGAAATCATGAATCTCCTCACTGTCCTTCAAATAAAAAGGCGAGCCAGCAATGGAAGGACTCTTCCAGCATGAACTAGTCACGACTCTGATCTGTCCAAATTGCAGACGCCTCCGAGCGGTTCGAGCTCGACAACATCCTCCCTGCCTGGGGCAATTGTCTCCGATGCGACACCACCGGTCATTGCGAATGGCCAATCTCTGCAGAGCACAACAGACTATCTCTCCATGTCAAACGGGGACTGAGATCACTGTCAAACAGTAACCATTGGAAAGAACAGGGAAATGCAAAGATACGCAATTGCCTCTTACTGGTAAAAGAGAGACCACCAACGAGACGGTCGAAGGGTTTGCAGACTCACATGCGCTATTAAATCGAAGTGCTTGACGAGCATGGTTCTTGTGTCGCTATGCAGGACTGAAGGGGCGAAGAGAATATCGCTAGGGGTTGTGCGACCAATGAAGAGGGAGAGAGAGGGAGTGCTTGTGATAGCTTAAGTGAACGGATATTTATCTCAATCGTCAGAAGTCTACCTTGTTGTCTTATTGATGATGAAAGTCGGTCCATGCCAGATACTGCTGAAGCTTTCAAGAGTTGATCGTCACAAAATTCTCAACTGACCCTTCCCTCCCCACCCAAAACAAGCCCTCATACCCCACACGTCCAAAAGCAGGCGAATTCGCGAAGCCCGCCCCAGCTGTTGACATGTTGACACATCAAGGAGGCTGAGTGGAAATTAAACCGTAATCTAGGGTGGCGTTCCGCGAGCCCTACCGCGCATGGAAACGGTAATGGACTCGCTAAACCGAATACGAAAGGTCTAAGATTCCCGCAGTTCCAGTATCTACGCTGAACAGCATGATGATGGGCTTGAAATATAAGAGGGAGCACATCCTGCTCTTTCCCTCGCACGAAAAAGCCCCCCAACAGACCCTTTCACCATAATCCATCTCACGCGCAAGCCCCACCCCTCAACCTCCACACCAGCCTCCCACCCCTCTCCGTCAAAATGGCCTCCCTCCTCATCTCCGCCGGCTACCTCTCCTACACCCAAATCCGCAAATCCACCCAAAAACGGCGCGCCAAAAAAGCCGCCCGAACCAGCGCCTTCTCCGACCTCGAGCGTGAAAACGCAGCCCGCATCGCCCATCTACAAGATAATACGTGTTTCTGCCAGCAGAGCGATTGGCAGGGCGGGGGGTGCGAGGTTCATGGGTATGTGCCGGCGGCGGGGGAGCCGGGGGGGCCGCCTGCTTATATGGAAGTTGAGGGGAGGGATGAGGGTGATGGGAGGGGGGAGGGGGGGCCGCCGGTGTATGAGGAGGGGAGAAGGGGGTCGGCGCCGGGGGTGATGGAACAGCCGCAAACTACACGGTCAGGATCACCAGGGGCGGGGGAGAGTCCGTATCAGTATTGTAGGGGACAAGAAGATGGGTTTTTGGCGGAGCCGAGACAGCATAGAGCGAGCCATTCGGCGGTCGATCTGTTGGAGGGGGCGAGAGCGCCGGCGCCGATGCGGGAGGAGGTGAGGAGGATTAATGAGGAGAGGAGGAAGAGGATGAGGGCGGGGGGGTTTACGAATTTTGTGTTGAGGTGGAAGAAAGATAAACCGAAGAAGGGGGAGGAGGTTGTTGCGTAGGTGGGAGGGTGGGGAGGGAGGGTTTGGAGGGCGTTTTGGATGGGGGGATGTGGGAAGGCGTTTGGTGAGAGGGTTTGCGTGAGGTTATCGAAGGAATGAAAGATTGGACAGCATATTGTTTATATTGTACAAAGCTCCTAGCATTCATCCATACCTCATATAATCATACATTCCTCGGCTTACCATCACCTCACTAGTACATTGCTATCCCCATCAGCCCCTCGGTTTACTACCTACAGGCACTGGAGGTGGTCCCGTCCGTCTAGCATGCGGTGGTGGAGGTGGCGGCTTTTTGAAAGCACTCAACCCCGGACTCTGCGTATTGTTCCTCGACACCACTGGCGGATTCTCTCTTATAGGCGATGCACCTGCCAGGCCAGCACTGGGCTCATTTGCCCAAGGCGAAGGTACCGCCTCTTGAGCTGGCGATGCCTGTCCTTGGGTATTCGAACCTCCTGCACCTCCTCCAGTGTATCCGTTGACTTTGCCCGCAACGTCATATTTCTTGTTCATCGCCCCTGCCCAGCGTCCACCTGCAGCGACCTGATCGCCATGTCGTTCGCGGAAGTTATTGGCTGTGCTAGCGGTAGCTTTTGCATCTGATAAGGAGACAGATGAAGGATCTTTGTGGAAGGCGGACGCTGTGCGAAGGGCGTCTTGTTTCTGTTGCATTGTTGTACCTTGGTTTGAAGGCGGAGGGGAAGTCGTGGAGAGCTTCCCGAATCGGGATTGAAGGCCTCCGATGGAGGTATTCTGGGGAGGCGGTGGAGAGGTTCTTGTGGTTGCGGTATTGGAGGATTGTGAGGCCCATGGATTCGGCGACTGAGGTTCAGCACTGGTATTCT
>JAABUI010002126.1_pt1 | contig 11130 bp, 14 predicted proteins | sample 5559111 | NCBI WGS metagenome assembly JAABUI01 (sample SAMN10711870, study PRJNA513365) | rock metagenome | isolation source: Antarctica rocks | place: Antarctica: Victoria Land, Buttleship Promontory
CAAGTTCTCGCAACGAAAAGATTTCAAAGAAGATTCCACACTATCTTGTTCCACACCCCATAATCTTACATCTTCAAACTTCTGTCCAAATGCCTTCCCCTTTCCCTGAGACCACGATTCCAATCTCGTTTGCTTTTCATCTAGTCAGTCCTCTTCAAAAGTATAGGCGGTGCTAGCGCAGAACAGACCCACTCCTTTCTTTAACAAGCTTACCGTCGACGAGACTGCTTGGCAACCTCGTGTTTGGGTATTCTATTCCACACCAAACATTCTTCACACCAAGCACAAGTTCCAATCCCTCATTCCCCATCAAGTCTCGAACACCGTCAGAAAGGCCCCCGGATTCTCCACTGACCTGTTCGCTCCGCCACGCTTTCAAACCAGAAAACATGAAGCTAGAAAAATGATGTCATTCCAATGCAAGAGCCTTCGAAGCACGCTACATCTTCTCCATCTTCAGCCGAAGATCTCAAGATGCTAGATTAACAAGCAGCTGGGGACATACTTTCGGCTCTTGTCGATGCAGTCGGTGAATTACGCTCACGTACAGGGAAGGTGACAATGGAGCCAACCCTGTCAATGAAATCAAGATTCTTCATTATTTCGCTATCTATTGTACTATGAAGGAGATGGTTTCATCAGGCTAATCTCTCTGAAGTGAGAATGGAGAAGCCAAAACTTTAAAGAGCTTTCTTTCCTCAACGAGGAGCCGTTGGGGTATTTGTGCAATTCAAAGCAACACAACGCAACCTGAGGCTTTGATGACGGAAGGTACAAGACACAAGGCGATTGCGCCTCTACGCTGAGAAGCAAGATCGCGCTATAGCGCCTGGAAAAATACAGGGCTAGTCACAAGATACTAGCCGACCTGAAAGAGCAAGTGGCCTTGTTCTTTTTAACCATACACAATGGGAATGAAATCCCTTCAAGATATGCTTTATGGAATGAAAAAGGGGCGGAGCGTAAGCTATTAGTTGAACGCCGTGCATTCATTCATAGAAGGGCCAAGTACGTACATAGGGTATAGATTTAGGGTATCTTCGCTTTGCTCTGACTCAATGAGGGCAAACATTTACGTCAACTCATGAATCGTAGAAGTCAAGCAGATAAAGAACCACATGACAGACCCAACAATCTCAGGCAATACCCACCTTAGCCATCCCAGCACTGTTATGCGCAGCATCCGCGCGTTCAAAGGCTTCCCGAGTCTGCGGATGATCCTTCCCAAGGGCATGCGAATACAACTCCGCAGCCTCCCGGAACAAATGCTCCGCTTCACCTTTCTTGTCTTCCAACGTTTCATAAAGATCGGCAAGACAATACTTAGTATCAGCCTCAGGTTTGCGACACCCTCACCACTTTCCTCCCAGCCCTGGATAGTTTTCTCAAGCAGCTTTCTGGCTTCATCAACTTTACCTTGCTTGCGGTAGAGGAGTGCTTGATTATGAAATGCGCTCAATGTTGAGGCGTGGGCGGGGCCGAAGCCACCCTCTAGATAGCTTGTCGTCCGTAGGATGATTTTCTCCGCATCATCTAAACGATCCTGTTGCATATAAAGGATGCCCAGATTATAGGCCGTTAGCTGTGTTGCCATGTAGTATGGGCCGTACGCCTTATCAAGGTACTTCAAGGCTCGAAGCAGGAGCTCTTCGGCCTTGTCGAAATGACCAGTTCGTGTATACAGAGCGCCTAGATGGTTGACGATTTCGGCCGTATACCGGTCATCAGGTCCCATGGCTTTCTCTCTTCCTTCGAGCGCTTCCTTGAAAAGTTTTTCCGCACCGCTCAGTCTACCAATCTTCATATACAGTACCCCCAAACCGTTGTAAGTGCTTAGGACACTCACGAACCAAGGATCAAATTGGTGGAAATCGCCTTTATAAGCTCCCTCATATGCTAGACCGTCCTCTGTCAGCTTGTCGTCTTGGGTCCAGTAGATGAATCCCAAAGTCGTCCCTATGAGCTTCTCGCCAGTCTCTTCAGGTGGTGACTTGCCCAGGGAAGTCAAAACCTTGTCGTAGAGTTTCTCAGCCTTCTCGAGCTCACCCTGATCGCAGTACATGTTCGCAAGTACATTTCTCACAGCTGGAGATACGTCATCATCGCCCATTGCTCGCTCAATCAATCCTTTGGTCTCAGGGTAGCGCCCAAGCCGCCGATAGAAGCTACCAAAGGAAATGGTAGCTTCGTTGAGGGCATGCGAGATGTGCCTACCACCAGCGTGATAGGCTTGATCATGCTCGATAATTTTGTCAAGGTGAGCGAGAGTTTCGCCCTTATCCCGAATGGGCATTTCCTTCTTGTCTCCATTGTCCACGAAGAGTCGAACCACATGGATGGCTTCCTCGGTATATCGAGCCCTTGAGGATTGATCGATACGAAGTTTGAGCCATTCAGCGATCAGCAGGTGAAATGAGAAGCGAGCGTCGTCGGACATAAGATCGATGGTAGTCACCAAAGACACGGAACACAGACGGACCACACTGTCTTGATACTTGTCACTATCCCACTCACCATCAGTCATAAATGCATCTAACCATGTCGGCTTATTGATTTGCTGAGAGTAGAGACTGAAAAGGCCTTCGCCAACGTTGTTGGTATCGATGAAGGCTCCCAGCGTCAGAAGGTGAATGATCGAATCTCGCTCCTGACCAATAGCTTCCAGCTGCTCGAAAGACATCTCCCACGTTGTAAATACGGAGACGGGCTGCTCTGTCTCATCTGCTCCAGTCTTCTTATACTCCCATTGTGTTGGCGTCTAGATCATTCAAAGTCAGTCTCCTCTTCGGCATGCGGGCATGGATAAAGAATCTCTAAAAACTCGCTCGCAGGGCATCCCTTATCCTGGCCTATTGAAGTTCCGTTTTCTTGGCATGAGTGAGGACCAGGGGAAACATCCCAAAAGACGCACTCATAATTAGGGTAACTGCCCCCAGAGTCCACACTTGCGAGACTCTGAAGCCCCTAAGAGCGGGGAAAATTCGATCAAAGCCCCTGAAACGAAAGATGTGCCGGGATATAGGATGACTCAGATCTAAAGAAATGAGGTGAAAAGAACGAAGACGAAGAGAGAGACGACTCACATGCTTAAGGATAGCGGCCCTTCGTTTTTCGTACACATTGGAGAAAGAGTGTAAAGGCACATGCCTGGCACTGATATATGTTGCCGCCTGGTCGATAGCGAGTCCGAGCCCGCCTAGCTCCTGAGTGATAGCTTTGGCATTCTCGACATTCTCTGCGGTCTTTTCGAGACCGGCTTGATGTAACAGCAACTCTACTCCTTCTTCGGCGGACATGGCCCCTACCTCGATGGGATTGCCGAGTCTCTTCGAGTCGACGTGGCGGCTGGTAAAAAGGGTTTTGGCGCCATGTGGAAAGAAGTCTTTGACTGTGGCGAACTCGCCTGGCTGGTCGAAGTTGTCGAAGACAAACAACAAGGGATCTGTGAAGGTTTCTAGGGCTTTGAGAACGTATGTACCTAAGTTTTGTCAGCAGGAGTTAAAATTGCGCATACTCAATGGTAGACGAACGGGCGGCCTCTGGATTGGGGAAATTAGCTCCAGGAGCAAGCTTGGACCCTATGTTCTCAAAGCTACGGAATGCTGTTCCAGAATTGGTCGCATCCACCCAAAATACCGAATGACTCGGACGCTTCTTCCTGCAGTATTCCAGTGCGAGCTGCGTCTTACCTTGACCTGATTTGTTTGTCAGCTTAGGACCAGTTGACCAATCTTCAAAACATACCGCCCATTCCACGAAGTACGACGACCTTTGTACGATCTTCCCCCTTTTCATTATTTTGTAGATAGCCATCGATCTGCTCCAGCAAATGCTTGCGTCCAACGAAGTACTGCACATTCATCGCAGGGACCTCAAAGAAACGCCCCTGCTCCGGAACTTCTTGGAAAGACTGGTCTGAGGTAGCCATAGCGGTGAAGTGGCTGAAGTATAATGTGAGCGTAGATTTATAACTGTCTCGCAGTCAGTCACGCCTAGTGCTCCGTTGTATGGTGAGCGTAGTTTGCTTCCAAGACATACGTTTCTAACGTACGTTGGATTTCACCAATGGTCTTCTCTGCCCGTATGCTTTTGATAGCCTTTTTCGTCTTCTGTGAGAATGAATCTCCTTCTGCAGGCAGGCATTCGTTGAGAAATTCTTCTAGAATCGTGACTAGTCTGTGACAGCCTTCCACCGTCTTCGTCAGGCGCTTTTGCGCTTCAGCATCAAGTCTGCCATCATCGCAAGCGTCCCTGGTTTCTTCGAATGTCGTAATCAGCAAAGGTATAGTGTCGTGCAGAGTTATAAAGATCTGTGGAGGCGACTTGGTCCTCGACAGATAATACCCAAGCCTATCTGCGACCTTGGCGCCCATTTCAATGCAGGAAATGACAGAGCTGATGACACCGAGGGCTATAATAACCTCAGCCATAGACTTTGAGACCTTTGTAGTCTGCCACGCGTTCCATTGGCCGCAGTCTGTCCGTACGAGCCTCTAGAGCCAAAGTTTCTTCTCGAGTGGCGAGCCCATAATCACCAGCTTTCTACCCATTGTCTTGGTGGCGAGTAGTCCCCCGGTCCAGCATTGGCGCTGACTTTTGTATGGGACCCATGTGACGAGCTTGCTATGAGGGCACCATTGGTGAGAGGGGCTACGCACTTAGAACGTATCACAGTGAGAGCCCTAATGCAGGTTGAATCATAGCTGGCTCACGGTGCATAGTGAGGCGGCTAGCTTGCTGTCAGTGACGAACGGTTGAGACGGGAAACAGCTGAAGCGGGGAGGCTCGGTTGGAGAAATCTTGGCAAGTTAGCATATTAAATGGGAACGGATCGGTGTACACCCCATTTTGATGCATGTACACCCCATACTTTGATGCATATACACCCCCCTAGATTAAGCCTAGTTAATCCATCAGTTCGTGGCAATTTGGTCGTCTTACGTGCTAAGTAATAGGGTGCGTACCCCGGAAGACCCCCCCCGGAAGACCACCCCGGAGGACCGCCCCCGGGAGCACCCACCTAGAACGTCACCGATAGCACTGCCCCGGCCTAAACCTAAGCCCTAGAGCACACGCCGGGGGTCCTTTAGGGTTAACCTCTTTGGCGCTATAGTGTAATCGTAATATACGTATACTTATTAACGTATAAAAGAGGGCTACGCATTGCGCATTACTTAATTAGCTATTAGCTATCGAGGCTATATCTTTTATTTTAACTACTTAGTAACACGGAGAGGTCTTTAGGGAGGTTATAGAGGTCTTCGGGGGGGTCTTCGGCGGGGTAGGTACCTTAAACCGTGGTGCACGATCTAGGCCAGATTTGGGGGGGTGTACATGCATCAAAAGGGGGTGTACACCTATCCGTTCCCATTTAATATGCTAAAGGCTCATTTTGCACTCCATCATCCACCTTAGGTAAGTTTACAACCTTCCGTACAAGGGTCTTTAAGCGAGGCTTACTTCAGCCTGTACACATGCAGCCGAGGTTTCAGTCCCTCAGTATTTCCTGCTTGCACTTCCTTCTCTTGGTCACCCTCTGATTTCAACAATCAGGATAGGGTTGGTTTCTTTCATCATGTTTCCACAAGACCAAAGGAAAAGCGGCGACTTTGAGCAGAGTACATGATCCATTGCTATGCCTCTTTGTAGACTTATAAATACATCCAGGACAAGTCTGCGGGCAGAGGAAGATACATTGGTTACCAATATCAAGTGCTTTCTTCGTTGTCATCATGTCCTCAGCACCACCATACTAGTGACCACCCCTTCCACATCCACCACCCTACCGATCCCTCTCCATATCCGCCGCCCCCATCCTAATAGTCCTCCAAACCGCCGCCCTCGTCGTCCCAGGCCGAAAGATCCCCAGATTGCCCCTCTCCATAAACTCATGCCTAACCACCCTAATCTCCCACAGCCTTCTCTGAGTCCGATACCTCTTCGCCTCCCTCCTAAACAACCCGTCAATCGCCACCATCTCCTCCCTGACCTTGGCATGAAGTTTCTCGGCGCAACCTTCGAGTTGCTGATCAATCGTCCCAACGCCGGGTGCCCACTGAACAATTTCATAATCGACCTCTTGGCCGGATGCATCGATGACCTGGAAGCGCTCTGCTCCAGGTAGGATGACGCGAAGGAAGACGGGACTCCCATCTTTCCAGCCACGGTCGGCTATCGACTCATAGAAGAATTCATCATCAGTGCCCCTATTGGTTCTGCCCACTAGCATCATTTGAGACTCCGAAGGAAGCTTGAGTCGCTTTGGAACGGGAGGTGGAGCTGGTAAATCGGGATCGATGTTGAGGCCCCTTCGCGGGTTTGTCTTAATGTGAACTGTTTCAGGTAGGAGACGAATGATATTCCCAGGCTGCCATGTTGGCCCTTTGAGTCGGCTGGCTTGTCTCTTGGCTCTCTGGTCTCTCCTGGATAGTTGTTCTTTGCGAAGTTTGGGATACAGAAGTATTTTGTCATCGGCGCAGATATCGTCTTCGTCGTCTGTGATGATGATGGGATGTGATTGAGAATTTACGTCTGGTGTGGTTGTATTATGAGGTGGTGAGTTTCCTAGAGGAGGATTTCCATCGAAGTTCCCACCTCTGAGGATTGCTCCGGTAGTGATTACACCATCGTTGCGTTCAGGATCTCTGCTTATCTCTGACGCCATATCTGATTCGCTGAAGGTACTGACGGACGACAGTTATTTAAAAGGCATCTGGAATTGAGTCGTGTGTCAAAAAGACAGGACATGTCAAACACTTTGTGAAGGGACAACATATGAGACCTCGCAGTGTTTACATATAAAGAAGCTGTTGAAGTGAAGTCCAAATTGGCAAGTGCGAACGTGATCCAGACAAATGACAAATTGATGATAGAGATCGGATGAATGTTACCAGTTCACACATAATTGTGATGTCTTCAAATATACTAGAATGGAGAAGATACAAGACCATACCAAAATAGCGAAAGAAATTTGGCTGCTATTCGACGAAGTCATGGTTGAGAATCGTAGTGCGTGCTCAACCCTCAAGCTTCGGAAGGAACCTAACGGTGGACCTCACCCTTCTTTGGATGAGAAGAAACTCCTCCATGATTAATTTTTTTGGAGGTCAGACCGCACGGTGGATTTAGGCAAGAAAATGTCTGGCATCGCTGATCCAGCCCATTTTGGATATGCAAATAATGTTGTCTGTGCGTCTTATCAAAGATTTTAGTGCTGCTGTGCTCGCTCGCTTCCTTTCAAGCTTGAACGACTACCGCAAATTTCACATTTTGACCTCAGCGGGTAGCCCAATGTTTCTGACATCGACGCCATTATCTAGTTCCTTCATGGAAGGCATCTTCCCTCTCCTCATCAATTCCGCACTCTGGCTCATGATCGGGTCCATCATCATACTGGCGACAGCGACGACGGTCTCACCCTTTCCATAGAAGGCTGCGAATTTACCTTCTTTGGGCTCTCCTTGCAAGACGAGGTCATCCCATCCATTAGGAGTATTGCCACAGTATCTCAATTGGCTGCCTAATGCTGACCAGAATACGGGTATGAAAGGCTTGGCCGGTTCAGAAGGTGAGACGATTGAGCGAGCGACGCTACGTCCGGCATTCTGGGCAACGTTCCAATGCTCGATACGAGTGATCGAGCCATCACCACCAGGGCCGTGGTAAGGATATGAGGCTATGTCTCCAATGGCGTAGACATCCTTCAACCCCTTAACAGCAAAGGACTCTGACGTAAGGACAGAACCATCAGCTTGCAACTTCAAGGCAGGATTCTCCTTCAAGTATCCAGTTGCCGGCGCAACGCCGACACCAAGGACAACAAGATCAGCAGGTAATGAAGTACCATCCTTGAGCTTAACAGCCCCGACAGCTTTCTCGTCCGAAGAAGATGGGAGCGCAGAATCGACAGAGGCGGACATGTGGAACTTTACACCATTCTTGGAGATCAGTGACTGGAAGATTCTGCCGACCTCGGCGCCCATGACCCGCTCAAGCGGTACTGACTCCATTCCAATAACGGTGACATCATTATTCGAGGCCAGTGCATTACTAACTTCCATGCCGATGAATGAGGAGCCAACAACGACAATCTTCTTCGCTTTCTGCTCGCCAACAGCGGCTAGAATGCCTTGTACATCCGGGATAGTTCGCAAGAGGAATATGTTTGAGAGGTCTTTGAAGCCTGGTAGTGGTAGGGCGTTTGGTGTGCCACCGGAGGCCAAGATAAGTTTGGTGTAAGGGTATGAGGTACCTGATGCGGTCGAGACAGACTTCTTGTCAAAGTCTACACTTGATACTTCGTCTGTAATTGTCTCTATTGCAGCCGTCTTAAACCAGTCTTCAGGTCGGAGTTCTATCTTCGATTTGTCGGCAATGAGCGCTTTGGAGAGTTTGGTTCGATCGATGGGGAGATTGGGTTCACTAGAGATGAGGGTTATGGCGCCTTTGAAGCCTTGTTCCCGGAGAGCTTGGACGGCACCCATCGCCCCACTGCCACTGAAGAGAAACTTACTTCAGTGTCCTGATCGTACATGAAGGGCAGAGGGAACTCACCCGCCGACAACCACGACTTTCTCTTGGCCTTGAGCAGAACATTTAGTGTTCGGTTGTCGTCTGCTAGCCTTTATCGTCTTCTCCTCTCCCATTATGTACACCCCTCCACTCTTTTCCACGATGTCGAACTTCGCCAGAGGGTCCAGAGCTGGGGCATCCTCCACATCACCGGAAGCAACATTGAAGCAGGCTAATCGACTGTCAGTCTTGATACTGGCACAGCAAACAAAGAGGATTCCAAGGCGAACCTCCATGCCATGCACAAGTCAATCTTCCATCTGGCGTCAAGACACCGAGCTTCAAGGGAGCTCCGTAATGTGTGCAATTGGCACTCATAGCATGTGTCTTGTCTCCCACTTTTGCCAGCAAAACCTTGCCATTTTCAATGCCCTCCACTTCAACCTCCCGCTTCTCCCCACTCTTTAGATCCAAGCTCGAAAGACCCTTGATTTTGTACTCTTGCGCCATGACTGTGGCTGTAGCACTGAACGGAGCTGTCGAGAGCTTTGATACCTTGCTTGGATTTGGGAAGACGATTCGTAGAAGGTGAGGCAGAAATGGTGGCATGTACATGGAGTGGAGGATGAGAGAGGTGGCGAGGTGCGTCGTCGTGATGGATCCCATTGGCTTGAGTAGCTTCCTTCCTGCATTGCATGTCATCATCAACGCGCCCTTGCCCTAATCGATAAGCGGGTAGAATGATATGACCAATCACATCGCTTTATTGTTAATTTCAGTTTCATAAGATCCCTGCCCGTTTACTGATTGTTGTGAAGTAATGATGCACATTATTATTCATTCTGTGGACTAGACCAGTGAATAAGAATAGCTTCCATCTACTCCATCCCATTGCTTCCGTGCCAAAGCTGGCCCTCACATACCTAAGTCTCCATTCAGCGCCCTGCACTGAACGCCAGCTGCATCGCTGAATCGTATCTTTAGTTGACAGCAAAGAATCACACATCACCTTTCGCTATCCGGAAACAGTCTCTCATCGCCCATGGATCCCTTTTCGTCGGACCTTGGCGGCTGCATGGGTGCTTGGTGATAATCCCTTCGCGGTCCGTCGATAGGAGCCAAATCATCTGCCATGGCATCTTCATAGCTCGGCGGCGCTTCGTCCGGAATATCCGAAGGCGATGGTTCGACGTGGTCACTCGGAGGCTGTGGAGCAGACGGCCGGGACGGACCCGCTGCAGGTCTGTTGACTGGGTTAGGTGGCGGGAGGTTTGAGGCTGTGTAGGGGGACTGGGCGGCTGGGCGAGCTGGACGGGTAGCCATCTGTTCAAGTAGTGCTCGCGGAGGTGCTATACCGGAGTAGACCTGGATGGGCATACGCAAGGGATGGACGCTGAGTTCGGGCTTTTGCATTGTCAGCTGTGACACAGATAGTGGAAAGGATGAAGTACATTGATGTTTTTAGAAGAGCCCCAAGACAAGCCAACTTTGACTTCCAACTCATAGTGTCTTGAGATATTGCACGTTTCGAATGACGGGCACACAGTGTTTGGCAGCGGAAGCTGGCTCCAAAGCTTTGGGTCAATCTCGAAGACTTTGCCGCCAGCACCGCTGACTGGATTACTTATCGGTTTGTGGATATTAGCTAAACTTTTTATGACCCAGCCACCAGTTTCCTGCCTTCTGAGCTCATGAGCTCGGATTATCGTATAGCCAATCAACATGATGCTAAGCGTCTGTAGATAGATGATTGCTGGAGTTTCGTTCTGCTTCGTGATGAGAATACGCAGCGGTAGAGCTTCATTACAAGTGGCGATAGGCGGATCAGGCAGACGACCTTCAATACTAATATTTGGAGGATGCACGACCGGAGCCGACATATCAGGTACGGTGGAGGATTTGCGGAAAAGCCCAGGCTTTTCGGGCACTTCAATACTCGGGCTAAACTGGTGTGATCGTCTAGCGAACGATTCTCGCCTATTCGGGGGTCCTCGAGGCGGTTCTATGGGCAAGAACATGAAAGGTACTGTCTGGCATCAACATCAGCAAAGCTCCTCGCAAACATCATTGGTGGTCTCAATTCGTCGACCATCCCACCAAGTCACAGTACTGACAGATCGGAAGTTCTCCTTATAGAAGGCTGGCCGTTGTACCGTGACCTTGACGAAGTAGATGATCTCTGCTTCCCCCGGAAGTCCGCTGATCGAGGGTGGAAGCGTCTTCTTCACATGACGGTTGGTATTTCTGGCGACCTCTAATCGTAAGGCGTTGAAGTTTGTGAGCATGGAGTTATTGTTGTTGCAGTCATTGTTGAAAGGGAGCTGAAGCCAGTCAAAGTCTCATCCAACTTGTGTTGTGTTTGGTCGTACCTTAAACTCAAATGGGTAGACATGTGGGCCTGGTGGTAAGGTATAATTCTGATTACTGCCTCCAGATCCCAGTAGAACCTGGGTTGGGAAGACAGTGGAGACTTTGTAAAGTAGCTGTAGATGTGGTCAGCGACCACCATCCAGCCAAGACTGTATCTGGGAGGTACTCACTCACCTTATGGACCTCTAATTGCGTCTGATCTCTCTCATAAGGATCGTACGCCCCTCGAGGATTAACATACCCTGCCAG
>JAABUI010002129.1_pt1 | contig 11124 bp, 15 predicted proteins | sample 5559111 | NCBI WGS metagenome assembly JAABUI01 (sample SAMN10711870, study PRJNA513365) | rock metagenome | isolation source: Antarctica rocks | place: Antarctica: Victoria Land, Buttleship Promontory
TGATCCCATACTTGCATTGCTGCAGGTGCACAGAGCAGTGATGACCATTGAAGGGGTGAGGCGAGTGGTTGCTGTGAAAGTACGCCACCCTGGAGTTGCTGACATCATCAGAAGGGATTTCCAGGTATTCATCAAAGATGCAGCCTCATGCTGCATGGCTGTCACATACCATTGGGGAGTGTTGACTCCCTCACACTGAGTCTCCAAGTATTGTTTTGTTTTCTCTGATGATTTGGGAGTCTGAAAGGCACCATGTGTCCACATGCATGACTGCCTGACACAGCTGCATCGCGGCATCATGGTCTGCAGGCCTTGAAAGCTACAAGCTGCAGTGTCTTGCATTGATGCCATGCAGAAGCTTAGTCTGACAGCTAATGTGAGCCACACTGGCCAATATTGCGCCTTCAATAATGCCCACCTGGTTGCCCTAGGTCTAGTTTCAATGATGTTGCGTCACGTGACTGTCAGAACTGTCGCGTTGATAAGCCATATAGGGATGCACACAAGAGGTTGCTCTGGAGAGACAAGATTTGTTCTGCACGTACCTAGCTCATCATGAACCGGAAAGCGTCAATATTATTGCTTGTAACGCCTGGGATGCATATGATGGGCTCTGTAGTTGCCGTGATGGATGCAACTGCGGTCGTCATGTGGTTTGCAGAGCCCATCATATGCATCCCAGATGTTACAAATGGTCTTCCACCATATTTGACAATGCTGCTAAAGATTAGACTACAGCTGACATGCTGAGATACAGAATAATGTGTCTCAACAACAGCAGACACCTTGCAAGATAATCAGTCTTGTGCTTGCAGGTGCTGAAGCCTGTAGCAGCAGCGACATCAAAGGTCAGTGCACTGAAGGGGCTCAGTCTGAAGGAGAGTGTGAGCCAGTTTTCAAGCACCATGACAGCTCAGGCAGACCTGCGAGTGGAGTGCGCCCACTTACGGCGGTTCTACAACAACTTTGCGTCCGTGTCGCAGAGTGTTACGCCGCCGTACCCCTTCCCTGGGTGTGAGACTGCTGAGGTGCTGATCGAGACATTCGAGCCTGGTGAGTTTGGCCCCCACTGTGTGGACAGAAAACAGAACTTGCCCATCGTGTGCAGATAGAAGGCAAAGCCTGCCCTTTGCAAGTTTGCACCGCACTGTGTGGACAGAAGGCGGAACTTTCCCATTGTGTGCAGACAGAAGGCAAAGACTGTCCTTTGCAAGTCTGTTCCCTACTGTATGGACAGAAGGTGGACCTTGCCCATTGTATGCAGACAGAAGACAAAGTCTGCCCTTGCAAGTTTGCCCCTCACAGTGTGAACAGGAGGCAAAGGCGTCCATTAAGTGCAGACAGAAGGCAGGGTCTGCCCTTTGGAGGTCTGTCCCCTACTGTGTGGACTGAAGGTGGAACTTGCTCATTGTATGCAGATAGAAGGCAAAAGGTCTGCCCTGTGCAACTCTATCCAATGTCTGATGCCAAAAGATGGCCATGAACAGCCTTTCAATACACTTATGGTGTATACTGGGTAGAGAAGAGTGTCTGACAGTCCCATACCACGATGTGCAGGGGAGAGTGTGGCTAAGTACATAAGAGAGCCCAGTCCCTTCAACACCCAGATTGTGTCGCTGGGAGTGGACACCTACCTCAAGATGCTGCTAGCCGACAACTTTGTGCACACAGACCTGCACCCTGGCAACATCATGGTTCGCATCAGAGGGGTAAGACTTGCATGCTACTGAGTTCCCCCATTGTCCATGCACATGATTAACATGACACACATGTTCCAGACTTGCACCCCGGCAACATCATGGTTCGAAATAGAGGGGTAAGACTTGCATGCTTCTGAGTTCCCCCATTGTCCATGCACATGGTTAACATGACACACATGTTCCAGACCTGCACCTTGGCAACATCATGGTTCGAAATAGAGGGGTAAGACTTGCATGCTGCTGAGTTCCCCCAATGTCCATGCACATGGTAAACATTACACACATGTTCCAGACCTGCACCTTGGCAACATCATAGTTTGCATCAGAAGAGTAAGAGATACATTACAATGTGTTTTGCTTCTTTGTGTAGAAGTGATGATCGCAACAAACATGGTCTTGGTCACATGACATCGTGTGTCTGCACTCTGGCTTGCAGCCTGGCAGGTTAATGGCATGCATCAGTGGATTATGTTCCTGTCTCTTCGCCCATGCGCCTTTGACCATGCAATGTATAGGACATGCGACTCCTGTGCACGGGACTTTGGCTTGCAAGGCATTTGCAATTTCATGTTCAAACTGGGCTGCACAGCCAATGTCCTAGCCTGGGTTTTGCTGATGATTCTCGAGATCACAATGATTGAGGTTCACCGAATATTTATTCAACAGTTTTTCGGGAAGAATGTCAACAAATCAGGTTGATCCAGGCGTACAGCTGCAGTTTGTGTTTGTCGGCATTGGCTTTCCAGAATTCATAGCCTTTTGCTTCTAGCCACAATCGCTGTATCTGGACCCCCTGTGTTGAATGTGTGTCTTGATGCTGCCTGTTGCAGACGCATACATTGGGCACAACGCCTCACAGCTTGAGGTCCTGCAAAGCCAAATCAGCCATAGGCATGTTGTGCAGCAGCATTCATGTTGGCTGGTCCTCTGCATTCATCACGTGTTGCTGTGTCTAATACATATCACTCATTGCTTTGCTGCCAACCACTATTCCCCTCTGTTGCAGACTGACAAGGTCAGTGCCGAGCACAAGTCTCTCGAGGAGATTCGGTCTCAGCTGCAGCTCGTCTTGTTGGACTTTGGCCTAGCCGAGGAGTTGACGCCGCGCGTGCGCAAGCACTTCATATCCTTCCTGCATATGATTTCTGCTGGAAATGGCCGTCGAGCAGCGCACCATATGCTGCTGTTCAGCAGCAAGCAGGAGTGCCGAAGGCCTGAGGCCTTTGCAGATGATATGGAGGCCTTGTTCAATGTCGAGGCACAAATCAATGGTCCTGAGGGCATTGATGTAGATAAGGTACAAGACAGCATCTGCATGTTTGTGCAAGTCAGCTCTGGTTGATTGCATGCAGAAAACCAAAGTTGTTTGTTGTGTGAGGACAGGCTGAATACCACAGAGGTGACTAGGATTATGCTTCTCCTTGTGTGCCATTCAAGTGCTGAGGCATTTCAGCAGGGATGACTCAGACCTGATCTGGCTGGGCACTGTTAATATACAAATGCAGCTTGGCAAGGTGATGTGGGATTGACAATGGCCATAATATCTTGCGTTGACGTCATACTGGCAGGGTGTGTCATATGTATGATGATATGAGTCATTGCCTGACAGAAAGGTCCTGCTGTGGAGGTCTTGAAGGATGTGCTGAAGCTGGCAAGAAGGCATGAGGTCGGCATTGACAGCAGCTATGCTGCTCTTGTACTCGGAGTGTGTGTCATTGTGGGCTTTGCGACTTCCCTAGATAACCGGATCAATATTATGGATGCAGCCACATCTTGCTTCCTGCAGCACAGCCTTACTGGCAAGGCAACTGGGCGCCTGTACTAAACAAAGCAGGGCACCAGTTTGCCTTACAGCACTGACAACAATGTTTGCCTGGAGTTACGTGCTTGTATTAAACACACATCTGAGATTTTGTATAGGCACATGTATTGTCTTAGCACAGCATTGTGGTCATTTAACAAGGTCTGTGGTTGATAGCAGCAGTTTTAGGGCAAGGCATTTTCCAGCAGTGATGAGCTTTGCAATGAAGGTTCCCAGGTCAAGGCAAAAGTACAGGTATGTAGTCAAGATATCTAGACAAATCCGATTCACAGGTAGATTCAGCTATCATGGCTGGCTCTGAAACTTGGTGACAACACGTGCTGCTTGGCCTGAGTATCAATCATGTATCATGTCATGACAATCTGTCTAGGATTACACCTGTCAGCTCAGGTTGCAAGTCTTTTGCAAGCAACAGCTTGCCTGTTTGACAGCATGCATCGCAGAGAAGACATGGCTGGCCACTGCTACATTGCGCCAAGCTCACAATCAAAGCAGACATTCAAAGCAGACATTCACAACTTGACAAAACTAAACTAAATTTCACTAGTACCTCTGGTGGATTGACACTACAGGTAAGTCTATGTAACGGCACATAGGCATGTCTATAAACGATTGTCAGCAGATCTGCTTGTGCGTGAAACCCACAGGCCTGGGCTTTGCTCAGCCTTGAATGCATGTACTGGCAAAGCTCACTCATCCACCAGAGCCTCCTGTGTAAACAGAGGACAATATTGAGCCCGTGCAAGCAAAGGGCACTGTAGCAGCAATGGCAGCGATTACTGTGCAGGCAAACCAGTTTGTGTGCACATGTGATTGGAGCAGACGACACACAGCAATGAGACATCTGTGTGGTATAATCAAGCCAATAGACTCCACATATATATGTACTGTACAGTAGCATACATATGGGTGAACACTATCAGTGTGATGTGGACAAAAAATGCATTTGTTGCAAGGCTGCTCATTGTGTAACAGTCCTCATCAACCCCACAATGCAACCCACCATTCATCACTTGTGAGGCATCACCTGATCTAGCAGGCCCTACATCTGTCTAGCTAAAACAAGCTGTTGCCGTCAGCGTCCTGTATATCGGCATCAAGGCTTCCCTGGAGGCAGTCCCCATCCCACAGCTCACCCAAGCTCTGCAGAGCAGAGGCATGACATCGTACAAGCACAGAGCGTCACTTGCTTTCCATTCTGCTTTTGGCAGAACACAACAAATTCACTAACCTCCTGCACATCCTTACTCCGTCGCAGATTTAAATTGAGCCCATTTTAAATCCGTGTCGGAGTAAAACAACTTCTTAACCAACTTTGTCATTGCGCTCATGCAGGGATGCACGCACAGCAGCTCCTCAATACACCAACAAGTCATACTATGACAGTAACATCCTGCCCATCTGATACTGTCAGTGCTGCCCTGCATGATCGACAGTGCAAGCATATGATTGCAAGGCACACATGTTGCTGTGCAGCAACGACGGATGGGTCAGCTTAATACGTGGCTCCACCAGACAGAGATCAAGCAATCATAGAACCAGCCCCTCAAATGCATATTTTAGAGATGGCCATGCTGCATACCATTGAGGAGGAAAAGGAAGGTGGACTGCCAGGTGGGATCAAGTTTTGGCAGGGTCCTTCTGTTTCCACCTGCTGAAGCCTTGCTGATTCCATACATGAAGGGGCACATGACTGAGCTTTGGCAGCTGAGCAATAGCCTTCTGTCCACGCGTCATAAAGCTGCCGCACTAGTCTCAAGGTTTGCAGCTGCTGCTCTTCCTGCAGATGCCGCTGCTCCTGCTGATGTTGTTCTTGTTGCAGCCTCAGTGCCAGCTGCTGTCGAGATTGCTCATGGCGGTACTCTTGCTGCCTTTTCTCCTGCTGCTGTCGCTTTTTCAGCTGCCCATGATCCTGCTCTGTGATCTGAGGTCGTTGTTGGCAGAGCTGCCATGAAAGTTGCTGCTGCCGTGGCTCAGACTGCGGCTTCACTTCTCTTGGGCTATTTGACAGGTGAACTTTAGCTCTCAATGCTGCCTATGTACACATGGAGACTCAGCAAGGTCTGGTCACAAAGCTGTTGCTTGTCAGCTAGGCACATACACAATTAGAAGCTTCCAGCGCAGGGCCATCATCAACAACCATTTATTGCAAGGACAAAAATGCTGTCTTTGCAGGTCATCTAAATAGATCTACATATGCAGCAAAGCCACAACACCTTGACTATTGGTGAGGGACGTACCAGCTGACAGCAATTGTTGACATCCACCTCGGCACCCTCTGCAGCACACAACAGCCACGGTCGACGTCATTTTGCAGGCCCCACAACTTGAATGGCTTCATAAGCAACGACTTCACCTTCAGCCTTGCAATGCGAAGTGCAGAGCAGACACATGGTTGAAGACATCCGGGCAGTCATTTTCCACAAGATTGAGTGCATTACACTACACAAAATTCGCGGTTCAGAGCGTGAAATCAAAAATGAATGGTGCGAATAGGCAGCACAAACCTGGAGCAAGCTCAAAAGGCAACTGCTGTGCTCGACAAATTGCATGTGCCACCTCCTGTCTGCGGGCAGGATCATTTAATATCTTGTTCACAAGCTCCAAAGGAAAATCTTCTCCAGCCAATGAGCAGTCCTTCTCAAACTGGTCCCTCAGAACCTCCACAGTCCTGAGATCATCTGCCTGCTGGCTTACATTCTTGGTATACCTGAGACGGTATGCAGCGCGTGTCAATGGTGTCATGCCCGACATATCCCGCTGTGTCCTGAGACTCGTGTCAGTCTCACAGAGGAATTTGACAGACTCGGGATTGCCATCCCATGCTGCTTCAGTTGCAGCTGTGCCTTGTCTGCCCTCAACATCTTGATAGTCTGATGGTCCAACTTGAAAGCGATCTCCAAAGCGATCTCTACAGGCCTTAAGTGCAGGTACATTGTCAGCTTTCCCACCCCATATGTATGCAGTCAAGCCTACAGGGCTGCGGATGTGAAAGTAGTCTGGGATGCCGCTTTTCTTGGCCTGTGCGTGCAACAACAACAGGGCTTGCACACAGCATGGCCAAGCTTTGAGAAAAGCACAGTAGAAAGAGAGGGGGTGCAATGATCATCACTGGCCTCAACACAAAGGCCATGCTTGCACGACATGCAGTGCAAGTAATCCCCATGATGTGGATTGCCTCATGCTAGACGTGTTTCCAGCACATGACTACAACCTTTGCAATGATGGTTGCTGAACAGCACAATAGCTCAAAGAGTATCTCAGCAATTATCAAGACATTATACCTGTTTATCAAGGAAAATCATTTTTGCAATGGAGGCTTCAGGGTCAACATGTTTTTCCGCTCCAGTTGCCAGCCCTGAAATCGCTGACATCATCAAATTGCAGCTATGGCTGTTCCAATGGGTCAGCATGTCATACTGAAGCTGCTTGTCATATTCAACGTCGCCTGTGGCTGAGCCTGCTATTTGAAAGAGGGCTTTCAGGTTAGGAACAAAGCCACGTGAGGAGGCCCAGTGACCAGGAGTACATCTAAAGTCATCCTCCGCCATCAACATCTGCCTGACCGCATGAGGTGTCTGCGTCAAACTTTCGGCAAAAGAGCCAAGCTCACGTAGTGCCTTTAGTGCTAGCTTTGCATTTTCCTTGGTTGCCAAGTGGTGTGTCACAGTCTTCCTGTAGTACGTTGGATGAAGCACATGACTCTTGAAGATATCATCTGGGGTGTACCCAAGCTCCAACAAGCGTTTCATGAGACACATGGCTATGTCAAACTGGTCATGCCACATGGCTGCTGCGAAGGGGATGTGACCAGATAAGTCAACTTGGCCAATAAGTACCGCATATACTGGCTCTTTGATGATCTCCTTGATGCCTGCCATATTGCCTTCCTTGGCTAGCTTATTCAGAGGATTGCTCAGCCACGTTTGAGGGCCCTGAAACAGCAAAGCAAATAATCTTGGGCATGCTTGTGTACTTGCAGATGCAGCTCTTCACATGGTGCCGCAACATTTTCGAGGATATGAATAGATGCCACATTGCTTGGCATACATCATCCCCCATGATTGTGAGGACAGCAAACAATGTATATAATTCCCATGTATATAATTCCCAATATGCAGACACTTGTTTCCAGTATCAACTATGGTGCTGATGACGCACCTGCACATGGAAATGTTGATGGAATGCTGGTAATTCATCAACAGTTGTCCCACATGGTGACATTCCTGCACAACACGAGTCACAGCTGAAACAAAATCTGCCCAGTATTGATGACCATCATAGAGTGTCTGGGTCAATGCAAAATGACAAAATTCTATTGTTGCTTCTTGAAGCAGCAATCAGCTGGTGACAATGCGGTTACTGTGCTGTGCAATGCATTGCAACGGCAGATAAACAGCTTTGCCATGAGCTTATGCTGTTGCATCTGAGGTGTGCGTGTTTACAGCATTGCTGTGATAATGGCACACCATTCAGCAGACCCTTGGGCCATGCAGTACATAAGGTATCACATGAAAGCAAGCACATGTGGTCTTGCATGCGACATTCTACATGAGGTCAAGAGTGCATGTTTGAGAGTGACCATGCAGAGTGACCATGCACAAGCAAGGATTTCCTCACCTGCCATGGCAGGCTGCCCAGCAGATCCTGTCAATGACCTAGCGTCCCGTGACTTGGGCAGCTCTGTTGCCATCTCTACATCAAGCAACACATGCTGCTAAAACATAAAATATCATGGCGGAGGTTGAAGCAGCAAGAGCTGGACAGAGAATGTGTTGGCCTGCAAGGCTGTACATCTAGACTGTTGCATGCTACATGCCAGGCAAGCATAATGCTCATCAACAAATACCAAACACACTTATGCAGACACTGCATGCCAAATGCTTGAGGGCACACTGGAATGATTGCCTGTCAAAATGGTCAGTGCACAATTGATATAGTTTGTTGCATCCAGTGGCTAGGTGCATATAGTGCAAAAGGTCCTTGTTGCCCACACCTGCGTCGCACTCATCTGTATGAGCAAATGGACCATCTGCGTGAAACTGTTCTTGACCTGCCATAGGCACCTGCCCACCTGCAGCAACAGACAAGCTTCCTGCACAATTGACCTGTATAACATTGGCAGGTGCAGACTTGATGCAGGTGTTGCTGCGCAAATCTGACGGTGAACTGTTTAGCACAAGTCAAGCCAAAGTATGTAGCAAAGGATGACATCAGGGGTGGGCCTTGAATACGCACTGTATGATCAGGTCACAGTGCAATGCAAGCTCAGGTGCTGTTGGGTCTGTCAAAAAAACACTGGATGTGCTGCAATGTGGAACATCGTGTCACCTGTTAGGGAATGCCATGCAACAACAGCTTGTGTCATACAACAGAGATCCAGCAGATGCACACATGCATACGATGTAATGCATGGCCAGGGCCACAGCAAGTCTGGTTGGCCACAACCTGATGCTGTTGCACCAAAGGTCTGTTGCTCCAGCATTGCTGTGGTAGTGGCACAGCATTCAGCAGACCCTTAGGCCATGCAGCATGTCGAAAGGTATCACATGACAGCAAGCAAACATGGTCTTGCATGCTGCCTCCTACGTGAGGTCAAGAGTGCAACTGTGAGAGTGACGATGCATTCAAAATTCAGCGCTTGGACGCTCAACAGTGCCTGAGTTGTATGCCAGGACAAAAACCTGTGTTGGGATCTGGGCCAATCTGGGTGTCTGGCAGGTGAGGCTCTGATTGGTGATGCTGTGCTGCACCATCACTGGGGGCCATTGAGACGTGATCTTCAAGCAACGCGACAGGGTTAATGCACACTGGTCGGTACCAACAGCTACGTAACACACTTGGGCAGATGCTATATGCCAAATGCACTGGGGCATACTGGAATAATTGCACTGTCAGATTGCCAGAGCATGAAGGATGTAGTTCATTGCATCCTAGCGCCGGGTACCAATGATTCAGAGATTGGGTCTATTAAACAACACTAGACAAGCTGCAAATGGCAAAACCAATGACCTGTTGGACATGTGACAACATTCTACGTGTACAGCACAACTTCAGCAAATGCACACATGCATGCCAGTTGTCAAGCTCTGTTGCCATGCCTTCCAGCGTGACATCAGTGCACAGCAAGTCAACATGTCAAGCACCTGGTTTGTACTGCGTAAAGCTGCCATATGGAGGATCAAGTTGTGCAGGTGGCACAATAGGCTGCGCTGTCTTGTTGATCCCCGAGTCTTGTTGCATGACGTACTGCAGGTTTACCACTTCATCTGTAACTTCACTCCGGATCTCAGACAATATAGCTAGGTCTACTTCAGAAGTTGTAAAGCAGCTTGTGTCTGCAATGACAATGGCAAGCTGTGACCTTGGTGTCACAAGCAAGCTGTGACCTTAGTGACATGTGTGTGCAACCACACGTCTCAGAGGTGATTCACTTGATGTGATGTACATAACTGAAACGTCTTGCACATGAGCAAAGCAGCAAGCACTAAACAGCAAACTGGACTACCATTCACCAGGAGGCAACAAGAGCAAATACTAAACAATACCTGCTCCAGCTTGAAGCAGCAGCACTCTCGCCTGGCATTCAGTGCTCCACAACTTGTGCCTGTATCAGCTTGCAATGATTGGCTACAATATGGTAATAGGGTGCATGCAGATTGGTCACCACCTTGCAGAGAGGCTTATGAAGAAGGCTTCGCAAGTATACCATGCACAGCAGCTCACAACAGCAGCAAAATATTGTTCAGCAATGCCTTCACCCACCACATCGCACAGTCATTCAGGTCCTGGAGACTCCTCCAATGGGATGAGAGCGTTTTTGGACAAACTTTGTACTCCCAGCTGGCTGACATCTGGATTGACATGGAAACACAATGAATTACCACATAATGACTGATGAATTTCCAAAGTCAAAGATGAATGCCCAAGTTTTGTCACAGCATTGCCTCAACAACGAATCAAGCTTTGTTCTGATCTGTTACTGGAACGCAAGCTCAAACAACAATACACATCTTGTGTGTAAACTCACGCAGATTCGTGATGGCGGATGGTTGAGCCTGTGATCCCGAAGATGTTTTAATATGAATCTGAGAGCAGACACGCGTGTGTCCAGCGGCCAAATAGCTGGAGGCTTCCTGGAATGTACATCCTGGTCTGCCATGGTACAAGCTGGGCTCACTTGCTAGTCGAACTGACCTATGTGCTTCAGCTAGTAGCTTTACTTGTAAGCAAGACTCAAAAGGCAGGAGCACGAGTTTGGTCAAGGGATCTAGATGCACGACTCAATTACACGTCACAAAGTTTTGTTCTCGCATCTTAAACGCATCGTTTCCGTCCGGACCACGTTTTAGGTGCAAACTAGCAACATGTCGCTGCACGGTCGGAGCCGTCGACTCGCCAATCAATCGATCAGTCAATATATTTAATGTCCTGGGGGGCAACTGGGACCCAACAGACAAGAAGTTCAGTTCAGTGAATTCATACAGACAAGATTTGCTTCCTACATGCAAAGCATTCCCTGAGGAAACCACCACATGCATTTGGTTCACACAAAGTCATAAAGTCTGCAATAGTACAACAGTGCTGCAGGAGGTCCAAATG
>JAABUI010002130.1_pt1 | contig 11117 bp, 11 predicted proteins | sample 5559111 | NCBI WGS metagenome assembly JAABUI01 (sample SAMN10711870, study PRJNA513365) | rock metagenome | isolation source: Antarctica rocks | place: Antarctica: Victoria Land, Buttleship Promontory
GGCGTACCAGGACCCGGGAGCGGCGCAGGCTCTCGCGGATCCCGGCCCGCTCCAGGACGAGGACGGTCGGGGCCAGCGAGAACCCGACATAGAGGTAGACGGCGAGGGCCGTGGCGGCCAGGGCGACAGGCACCCCGATCACCGCGCCGAGACCGCCGGCGACAGCAATCGCCGCCACAGCGATCCCGACTCCGAGGCCGACGATGACGGCAAGCAGCAGCGCCGTCACCAGGACCAGCCCGAGCAGGCCGCCCACCCGTCCGCGCACGCGTGCCCAGGCCTCGCGCAGGCCCAGCGGCAGGCCGAGCACCGCCTGCCCGACGACGGCGGCAATGACGCCGGCGAGCACCAGTCCCGCCAGCCCGGTAACCAGCCCGGTCAGCACCCGACCCACTCCGGCGAACGTCGAAGCGAAGGAGGAGCGCGCGGACAACGCCCGCGCGGCGCCCCCGGCGCCGGAGACCGAGGGGAAGCGGCCGCTCAGCAGCACGAGCACACTCAGGATCGTGCTGACCGCCGAGACACCGGCCGCGAGCCCCAGGGTCGGGCGCGGGTAGCGACGTACCAAGGTGATCCCGCCGTCGAGCAGCTCGCCCAGACCCAGCGGCCTCAGCGGGATCACGCCCGGCTGGGGCGCGCCGTAACCGAAGGCCGCATGGCCGGCCGGGCCGTCCTGCCAGGGCTGCGCGGGGGCAGCCGGACTGTTCCAGGAGGAGGGCGTGCTCCAGCCCGCCTGCTCCTGCTCGGTCTCGGGCCGGCCCTGGCCCTGGCCCTGGCCCTGGCCCTGGCCGGGAGCGGACCAGCCGCCCGGTTGCTCTGCCACAGCGGCTCCTGACAGTTGAGACCGGGCGTCCGACCGGACGGCCCGGGCCGGCTCGCCGCGCATGCTCGCACGAGCCTGCGCCGCTGGCCCAGCACTCAGCGACACGACTTCCGACTGCCCGAGGTCGCTAGAGCAGACATTGCGTCACTGTCAGGTGGCCGCGTGGCCACCCGCCAGTGCCGGCGCACGATGCTGGGTGAGTCCCGCCCTACCCCATACGATCCGCCAAGGATGGGGCCTCGCGTGGTCCGATCATCGGTTCTCGCCAGTGGAGGAAGAACAGATGCTGTTTATCGTCGTGAAGTTCACGGTCCAGCCCGAGCAAAGCCGGGACTGGCTCAGCAAGGTGGCGGACTTCACGGCGGCCACGCGGGCTGAGCCAGGGAACGTGTTCTTCGAGTGGTCCAAGAGCGTCGACGACCCCCATCAGTACGTCCTGGCCGAGGCGTTCGCCTCACCCGAGGCCGGCGAGGCGCACGTGAACTCCGAGCACTTCAAGGCCGCGATGGCCTGGATGCCGCAGGCCATCGCCAAGACGCCCGACATCATCAACGGCGAGGTCGCCGGCGAGGGCTGGGGCGAGATGGGCGAGCTGGCGCGGCCGTAGGCACCCTCATGGCGCGGTTCACGGCGCGCCTGCTCCTGCCCGGGCGAGGGTGGGGACGCGTACCCGGTAGGACAGAGAGCCGTCGGTGACCATGGACGAGGACCGCACCACACCTCATCGCACCTCGCCTCATCGCACCTCGCCTCATCGCACCGCACCTCATCGCACCGCACCGCACCTCACCTCACCTCACCTCACCTCACCTCACCTCACCTCACCTCACCTCACCGGCAGGTATGAGCCATGCGGCGTGACGCCTCGTTCGGCGTGCCACACCCACGCGGGCCAGGCGGCCGTACCGGCACGGCGATCTTGCAAGGGCAGGCTCGGTGATCGGCGTGCCACACTCATGCGGGCCAGCCGGCCGGTGCCGGCACGGCGATCTTGGGCGGGATGGCCCGGTGATCGGCGTGCCACACCCGCGCGGGCCAAGCACCGGTGCCGGCACGGCGATCTTGGGCGGGCAGGCTCGGTGATCGGCGTGCCACCCCCGCGCGGGCCAGGCGCCCGGTGCCGGCACGGCGATCTTGGGCGGGCAGGCTCGGTGATCGGCGTGCCACCCCCGCGCCTCTCAGCCGACCTGATCCGGTCCGCCGATGTTGCCCTGCTCGTCCGCTGACCGAGTGGAATGCCTGCATGCCCTCGGATGCAGCCGACGAGCACCCACCGCGGGCGACGAGCGGCCACCCGCGGACGGCGGGCGACGAGCACCCACCGCGGGCGACGAGCGGCCACCCGCAGACGGCGGGCGGTGGGCGGCGAGCGGCGAGCGGCCAACCTGGAGGCCGGCGGACGGCCGGGCTTACCGGGAGGAGGCCGGCGCCCCCGCGACGACTGACGCCCGGGCGACGGCCGCTCCCGGTTTCTCCGCCGGCTGCTTCTCCTGCACCAGCGGCTGGGCGATGAGGTAGAGGCTGAAGGCGGTGTAGGCGACCATCGCGACCAACCACGGGTACTCGCTGCGCCGGCCGCGCCGCTCGTCTCGGGCGGTGCCGGCCAGATGCCGATGGGCGAGCACGACCGCAACGACGTGCACCGCCACGATGGCGACCACCCCGAGGTACCAGTAGAACGCGCTGGGCAGGAAGGTGTGGTTCGGCTCGTAGCTGTCGTTGAACGGGTAGGGCCGGTGAATCGGCCAGGACTCCGTCCCGACCGGGTTGCCGATCAGCGGCAGCATCAGCTGGCTGTTGACCAGTAGGTACGCGGCATTGTGGGCCAGCAGGTAGCCGAACGCGATCGGCACCAGGCTCGGCATCAGCCCCGTCAACGCGACCCGAACTCCCCCGCCGGTCCCGCCGGCGCGGACCGCGGCCCACGCGAACAGCCCGAACACCAGGCAGATCACGGCGGTCAGCAGCACGAAACTGGCAGCGCGCAGATCCTGCACCCCGCTCGGGTCGGCGCCGACCCGAGCACGTTCGAACGCGCTCCACTGCGGCGTCGCGAGCAACCCGTCGAAGTTGACGCTGATCAGCAGCAGCATCACGAACATGATCCGGCTGACGGTGTGTTCGAACGGCACCACCAGGCCCCCGGCGAACCCGCGACGCCCCTGGGCCCCGAAGCGCCTAAACCCCAGCCGCCCCCAGGTGGAGAACAGCACCGAGAACACCTCGCCCCGCTGTCCCCAGGCCTCACCAGCGAGCAGACCGAGGAACAGGTTCACGAGGGCGTACAGCACGAACCCAGCGCCGATGACATGCGGTTCGGTCGCGGTCAGGTTGAAGATCAGCTCCCCGCAGGCCAGCGCGAACAACAGCACGACCGCCGGCCACCAGCCCAGGCGCACCGGCCAGCTCAGCGGCTCGCGCCGGCCCAGGACGGCCTGGCGTAGACCCGGCCGGTCGGTGAGCCGGGCCAGGTTCGCAAACGGGTTGAGCAGCCGGGTCCAGTCCCCGAGCAGCCCGCAGGACAGCGGGACCGCGATCCACACCAGCAGCCAGAAGGTGGTCGGGACGATGTTGTCCGCCACGACGTTGCTGCCGGCCAGCCCGCAGGCGGCGAGCAGCACCAGCACGGCGATGCTCAAGGCCGCCCAGGCTGGCTGCAGCCGGGTGGACGCCGCCTGGTCCGGCAAGGAGCTCTGGTCGCTGCGGCCCGCGGTCACGGCGCGGGGTAGGACCAGCAGGAAGGACACGACAACGACAGCGGCGCCGCCGACGACGAACAGCAGCAACGGGATGGGCAGGTCATAGCGGGCGCCGAAGGCATGCGCCAGCACGATGGGGCCTTGATGCATCACCAAGACGTCCTCAGCACGGGGCCGGGTGGCGTAAGGCGTGCGGACCAGCAGAACGTGAACGCGATCGGCGACGGACCCCGACGCACCGGACCCCGCGGCACGCTCTGCACGCGCTCAGGCTAGCCAGCCCTGCCTGCGCGCGCCCACGCACGTCGGCCACTGCTCCCGAGCCGGGGAACGGCCACCAGGGGCGCTGGTCAGAGCTCCCGCACCTGGACTTGAACCAGCAACCCCTGCGATCAATAGTCGGCCCGAGTCGGGTCCGCGGATATCCGCAGCCGTACATAGCTGCAGGTCAGCGGGGGGTCGAGCACATGCTGGACGGGTGTGGATGCATGCGAACGGGGGATGACCGGGCTGCTATCGGGCGCGGACCTTCGTGCTCGGTGCGTCGTGCTGCTCTTCGAAACTGCGGTCCCGCTCCGCCGGAGCGCTGCTGGACGGCGCTTGCTCTGGACGGCGGGACGGACGCAGTTCCCACAGGCCCCAAACCCCGAGCAGGACGGCGAAGGTGACGCCGTTGAAGATCCACGCCGGAGCGTGTGCGTAACTGTGCGCGAAGATGACGGCCATGGCCACCACCAGCCCGATGACTCCGGCGGCCAGCCCGATGGTGTACCGCAGCGCCAGCGCGAGAGCCACCCCGATGAAGCCGGCGATCTCGTACGAGAGGTTGCCATCGATGGTCACGACGTGGTGGATGCCCAACAGGACGGCGATGCCCCAGCAGGTCGTCACGATGCCCGGAGCCCACAGGGCGCCCTTGCGGCCGGCAACTGCGGCCGCCCCGAGGTAGGTGAGGCCGACGATCAGGGGCGTGTAGTAGAAGCGCACGACCTGCTGCTGGACAAGGAGCTCCATCGCAAGGGCTCCGAGCAGCAGCGCGACTGCGCTGCGATGGCGGCGGTCGGTGAAAAAGGCGCCGGATTCGAACCGGGTGGTGGTCGCGTTGGCCATGTCAGCTCCTCACAGAACCCAGGCGGGTCCGAAAATCAGGTAAGCACATATCGGGCGCCCTGAAAAGGTCCACCCGACGTCAGCAGATGCGCGGTAGCGGGTCGCCCACGAGCATGTCAACGATGCGGGTTCCTCCGAAAGCCGTCTCGAGCAACACGATCCGCTGCGGCTCTGCCGCGATCCGCCCGATGGCCGCCGCCGCCGCGCCCAGCGGGTGGCTGCGAAGGGCCTGTAGCGCGGCGGCGGCCTCGTCCGCGGGGACAACGGCGATGAGCTTGCCCTCGTTCGCGACGTACAGCGGATCGATGCCCAGCAGATCGCAGGCGCCGACGACCGGCCGGTGCAGCGGCAGCGCCGACTCCTGGAGGACGACCGCGACCTCTGCGTCGGCCGCCAACTCGTTGCAGACGGTCGCCACCCCGCCGCGGGTCGGGTCACGCAGCCACCGTGTGCCCGGAGCGGCCTCCAGAAGCAGCTCGACCAGGTCGACGAGCGGAGCCGTGTCGGACTGGACATCGGCCTCCAGGTCGAGGTCACCTCGCGCGAGCATCACCGCCACGCCGTGGTCCCCGAGCGTCCCGCTCACCAGGACGACGTCACCTGGCCGGACCCGGTCCGCGCCCAGGTGTCGGCCAGCCGGGATGAGGCCCATTCCAGCGGTCGTGATGTACAGGCCGTCCGCAGCGCCGGTGTCGACGACCTTGGTGTCGCCGGTGACGATGGTGACGCCGGCCTGCGCCGCGGCCTCGGCCATGTCGGCGACGATCGCCGTCAGCTCCGCAACCGGGAAGCCTTCCTCGATGACGAAGGCGGCGGACAGCCACGTCGGACGGGCCCCGCACATGGCCAGGTCGTTGACGGTGCCGTGTACGGCGAGGTGCCCGATCGAGCCGCCCGGGAAGCGGCGGGGCTTGACGACGTAGGAGTCGGTGGAGAACGCCAGTCGCTCCCCTGTCGGCAAGCTGAGCACTGCGCCGTCACCGAGGCTGGCGAGGGCGTCGTTACGAAACGCCTCGAGGAAGACCGCGTCGATCAACGCGGCGGAGGCCTTGCCGCCGGCGCCATGGGCGAGCGTGATGACGTCATCGGTCAGCCGTGGGCGTCGGCGCCGGAAGGACTCGACCCGCTCGAGTACGAGCTCCTGCCGGCCGTCCGGCGTCGTCACGTCGCGGCCGCGGCCAGACCGGCGGCGGTCTTGTGCAGCCGGCCGAACGTGTAGTAGGCCGCGCACGCCCCTTCGGAAGAGACCATGCAGGTGCCGATCGGCGTCTCCGGCGTACAGGCTGTACCGAAGACCTTGCACTCCCAAGGCTTGATCACGCCCTTGAGGACTTCACCGCACTGACAGGACTTCGGATCAGCCACCCGGATGCCCGGCACCTGGAACAACTTCTCCGCGTCGTACGCCGCGAAGTCGTCGTTGAGCGCAAGGGCGCTCTGCGCAATGAAACCCAGGCCCCGCCACTCGAAATGCGGCCGGAGCACAAAGACCTGTTCGAGGATCCGCAGCGCGATCGGGTTGCCCTCGTCGCTCACGACCCGGGTGTACTGGTTCTCCACCTCACAGCGACCGTCGGCGAACTGCTGCAGCAGCATGACGACCGCCTGCAAGATGTCGAGCGGCTCGAAGCCCGCGGTCACCAACGGCTTGCCGTAGCGCTGAGGGACGAAGTCGTACGGCCGGTTGCCGATGACGGTGCTGACATGTCCCGGCCCGAGGAAGCCGTCGAGCCGTAGATCGGGCGAATCGAGGATCGACTTGAGCGGAGGCACGATCGTCACGTGGTTGGAGAACACGCTGAAGTTCTCGAGGCCGAGTTCGCGGGCTCGCAGCAGCGTCACCGCGGTCGACGGCGCCGTTGTCTCGAAGCCGACAGCGAAGAACACCACCCGGTTGCCGGGGTTGGCTTGGGCAATCTTCAACGCATCGAGCGGGCTGTAGACCATCCGGACGTCGGCCCCACGGGCCTTGGCTTCCAGCAGGCTCGACGTGCTGCCCGGGACGCGCATCATGTCGCCGAACGACGTGAAGATCACGCCGGGTTGCTGGGCGAGCGAGATGGCGTCGTCGACACGGCCCATCGGGATCACGCAGACCGGGCAGCCGGGCCCGTGGATCAGCTCGACGGTGTCCGGCAGGAGTTGCTCGATGCCGTGCCGGTAGATGGTGTGCGTGTGGCCGCCGCAGACCTCCATGAAGGCGTACGGCACGCCGTCGCGGCCGCCCTGCGCCAGCTTGGTGATGCGACGGACAGCGACCCTCGCGGCAGCGGGGTCCCGGTATTCGTCGACGTACTTCATCCGCGCTCCTCGGTCTTGAGCTGGTCCTGCACGTCGGCCCACAGGGCCTGCGCCAGCGCCGACTGCGCCTCCTGCGTGCGGTGGACGCTCTGGCCCTCGATGCCCAGGCAGTGGTCGAGCGCGGCGCAGTTCCGCATCGCTCCGCCACCGTGGCCGGCGAGGCCGATCGTCAGCAGTCCCAGGCGCCGCGCCTCGGTGAACGCCTTGAGGACGTTAGCCGAGCCACCGCTGGTCGACAACCCGAGGGCCATGTCGCCGGGCCGGCCGTGGGCGATGAGCTGCCGGGAGAACACCACGTCGACGCCGACGTCGTTGGCCAGTGCGGTCAGCACCGCGACGTCTGCGACCAGCGACCTGGCCGGCAGGGCGCGGCCGTACGGCGGCACCGAGAACAGCGCGGCCAACCCGGCTGCATCGGTGGCGGAGCCGCCGTTGCCGAAGCAGAAGAGCCGCCCGCCGGCGGCGAAGGCAGCCGCCATGGCGGCGCCGACCGTCCCGAGCTGCTCTGCGAGGTCATGCAGCGTGCTTGCGCGCAGGCGGCTGCTCTCGACGGCCTTGGCCCGGACGGACCGCGCCAGGTCAGCCAACAGCGCCGGGGCGTCGTGCTCGCTCGATTCCAGCATCGGGTACAGGAAGCTGCTCACGCTGCATCCAGCCGGGTGATCGCCATCCCGGCGTGCACGACGACCAGGTCGTGGGGAGCAGCCCCGCCGACGAGCGACAGGTCGCAGTCCTCGAACCCGGTCGACGTACGGACCTGTGCCGTCGTGCCCCTGACCGTCAGCACCTCGGCCAGCCGGCCCTCGTCGGAGCAGGTGATGCAGACGGGAGCTTCACCCGCGGTTGCCGGCTCGAGCAGCCCGCGGTGCTCCAGGCAGACGTGGGCGAGCTCCCACAGCAGGTGGTACAGCAGAATGAAGCGGCCGTCGTGGGCAGCGTGCTCATCGTCCGGTAGCCACAGGACATGGTCAGCGGAGCCGGCGGGTGGCCGCGGACCGGCACCGACCCAGAAGGTCGTCGCGCCCCAGGCGGGCGCACGCCGCAGCAGGTCAACGAGCGCATTGTCGTCGGCGTCGCCGATGACGAACAGCACGTCACCCGGAGCGACGTTGGCACGCGCCACGGCTGTGAGGCCCTGCCCGGGCAACGCCACAGCCGGCAGGGCCGGCTTCCCGACGATCACCGGATGGACGAATTCGACGGCCACGTGCTGTGCGTGGTGCGGCCACGCCGGCGAACCGCACCAGAGCGTGGCGCCTGCGTGCAGCCTGCCGGCCAGGATGAGAGCAGCCGCGGCAAGGTCTTCCGCCAGCCCGTCGGGCAGGCTGTCCGTGCCGGACCGGTCCGGCGCCATCATCACCACGGCTTGGCCGCGGCGACAGGGGCGGTGCTGTCCGCCAGGCCCTCGATCTCGGCGGAGTAGTCGGTCAGCTCCTGTTCGTACATGTCACCGAGGGCCTTCAGGGCGTCGAGCGTCTCCTTCGCCTCGGCTTCTTCGATCTTGGACATGGCGAAGCCGACGTGCACCAGCACCCAGTCGCCGACGCGTGCGGCGTCGGGACCGTCGAGACCGAGCAACGCGATGGAGATCTCGCGGCGGACGCCCTCCACATCGACCTTCGCGCGCAGCTGCGCGGCGTCACTGATCTCGACGATTTGACCGGGAATGCCGAGGCACATGGCACGCTCTCCTCGCTGGTGGGTAACGCCGACTGTAGGTGGTCCGGTAGGTGCGCGGAACCAATACTGCGCCTGATTCCGCCCGTGGCCCTACAGTCCACTCATGCGGGTGGCATTCGTGGGCAAGGGTGGTGCCGGCAAGTCATCCCTGGCCGGCACCTTCGCGAGGCTGCTCGCCCGGACGGGTGAGCAGGTGCTCGCCCTCGACTCCGACCCGATGCCCGGATTGGCGTTCTCCCTGGGCGTCGAGCAGTCCGACGCGGGCCTGCCGGACGAGGCCGTCGAGGAGTACGAGTCCGAAGGTCACCGCCGCTACCGGCTGCGGACCGGATTGACCGGGCCGGCGGCCATCGAGCAGTACGCCGCGCGTAGCGCCGATGGCGTCCGCCTGCTGCAGCTGGGCAAAGCGCGTGGCGCGAAGTGGAACAACACGCGACAGCACTTCGGTTTCCAGCGCATCCTCGACGATCTGCCCGCCGCCGGCTGGTCCATCGTCGGTGACCTGCCAGGAGGAACGAGGCAGCCCTTCTTCACCTGGGGGCGCTATGCGGAGACCTTCCTGGTCGTCGTCGAACCGACAGCAGCATCGTTGCTCACCGGTCGCCGGCTCGCCAAGCTCGCGGCGACGGCACAGGCGCCACGGGTGCTGGTCATCGCCAACAAGGTGCGTAGCCAGCAGGACGCGCAGGAGGTCGCCGAGCGCACCGGGCTGCCACTGCTCGGTGCGGTGCCGTTCGACCGGGCGGTCGGGGAGGCAGACCGGCTGGGCCGCGCGATCCTCGACCACGACCCGGACGGTCCGACTGCTTCGGCGGTACGGTCACTGGTCAGTGCATTGAGCCACGAGACGGAGCCAGCATGAAGATCGCGGTTGTCGGCAAAGGCGGGTCAGGCAAGACCACGACCTCCGCCGTCCTGGCCCGCACGTTCGCCCGCGCCGGTCGTACGACCCTGGCACTGGACTGCGACAGCAACCCCAACCTGGGCCTCTCCCTGGGTCTCGGCGAGGAGGCGACGGAGCGCCTGGTCACCGTGCGCGATGCCGTCGACGCCGGCGACGAGGAGCACGCGACCAGCGCCGACGACCTGGTCGAGCGGTTCGGTGCGGACGCACCCGACGGGGTGCGACTGGCGGTGGTCACGGCGATTCAGAACCCCGAACCGGGCTGCCCATGATGTGGCATCTCACCTGAGCAGTTGCTCGGGCAGCTTGCACGACCCGGCCGCGACGTGATCGCCGACTTCGAGGCCGGTCTCGGAACGGTCCTGCGCCTGGACGGTCACCCGGTCGACGTGGTCCTCATCGTCGTCGAACCCACCGTGAAATCGCTGGAGGTGGGTCGTCGTGCGGCAGAGTCGGTCACTGCTTCCGGCCTTGGCCGAGTGGTCGTCACGGCGAACCGGGTGCGCAGCATCCAGGACGAGGTGCGCGTGCGCGAGACCTTCCCGGGCCTCGATCCGGTGCTGGTTCCGGACGACCAGGCCATCGTGGACGCCGAACGCCATGGCTTGGCTCCGCTGGACGCGGCGCCCGACTCACCGGGCGTCCGTGCACTTGTCGATCTTGCCGAGAGCATCCTGAGCGTCGGCTGATCCCGCAGACTTCTCGGCCGCGGCTCCGGGACGCGTTCGCCTCCGCCGCCTACCGGCCTCGCCACCTCGACCGGCTCCGCGACGTTCACCTTGTTGCTCCAGGCCCGGACCCCGGAACGGTTCCGAGGACGGGTGCTGGCCACGATGGACCTGCTGTGGCAGACCGGCCGGCTGTCCCTGCTGCTGCTGACCACCAGCTGCTACAGCGCCATCGCGCCCCGGACGGTGTCGGCCTCCGCGGGCTGCTCAGCCCGCGAGCTGGACCTGCGCGGCATCCAGCGCGGCCAGCACCTCTGCCAACGCTCGCTGCACGTCCGGAGCGACCGGCAGCAGTCCCACTGCCCCCGACTGGTCCGCAGCGGCGACGCCCGCGTCATGCGGCAGCACACCCGCCAGCTCGATGCCCTCTGCTGCCAGGGCATCCCGAAAGAAGGCGACGTCCTCGGGGCCCCGAGCCTTGTTGCCGACGGCGAGCACGCCGGGTATCCCCAGCTCTGCTGCCAACGCGGCAGTGCGGGCGGCGGTCAGAACGGACTTGCGGGTCGGCTCGCAGACGACTAGCAGCAGGTCCGCGTGCGCGAGGGTGCCACCGGACCGGCTGAGGTGCTCGAGCCCGGCCTCCATGTCGACGAGGGTCAGGTCGACATCCTCGAGCGCGTCAGCAAGCAGGCTGCGGACAGTGGCATGGCCGCCGCACGTGCAGCCGGCGCCTGCCTCGGCGACCTTGATGGCCGCGAGCAACGTGGGTCCAGCCGGCGTCGCGCGGCCGTACTCCTCGATCAGCTCGTGAGCCGGCGTCGTACCGCCCGCACCCATGACGGCCGTGCGCGGCAGCACCGGCACGGCCTCGGTCTCGGCGAGCGAGAGCCCGAGCGAGAGCCCGAGGTTGGGGTTGCTGTCGGTGTCGATCG
>JAABUI010002131.1_pt1 | contig 11115 bp, 12 predicted proteins | sample 5559111 | NCBI WGS metagenome assembly JAABUI01 (sample SAMN10711870, study PRJNA513365) | rock metagenome | isolation source: Antarctica rocks | place: Antarctica: Victoria Land, Buttleship Promontory
GGAGGTTGCGGAGGGGAAGGAGGGGTTGAGGGAGATGGTCAGGGGGAAGGGGAGGGGGTTGGACGGGGTGGAGTTCAAGTTCTTAGGTGGGTGTTTTGGATGGGTTTTGGTCCTTTCGTGGTGTTTTAGGATGGGGGCGCTGATGGACATGGGGTTCAGATTCGAGACGAGCGGCATTCAGGATCAACGGGATGACCTACTCGAGCAAGCTTGTGGATTTACCCTGTATCGTCGAGAGCCAGAAGACATATGATAGTCGGCACCTGTTCAAGGTGGCCGATATCTCACAGGTGTGTCTCTCCTACGTGGGAAAGCTGTCGGAGCTGATGAGAATGGTCTAGATGCTAGTGGTCGATCAACAGGTCAAGGACGAAGCATCCATCACAGCCGCCGCGCTCAAAGTCGACGACTATATCTGGCCACACGGGCTCACTCCTCCTCTCCGGCATGTCCGCAAACGACGATTTCGAAAGAGGCTTTCTCGCCGGACTATCGAGGTTGTGGAGGAGCAGGTCGAGGAGCTGCTCAAGAAAGATAACGAAGCTGAGGAGACCACTTTTGGTTCGTCTCGCCCTCGTCCGCCCGTTCCCGGGCTCCATCCACTTCTTCCCCCACGGCCCTCCTTCCAGACTGACAGAAAGTAGACATGATCGACGCGCACCCGGATCCGGAGATACCGGACTCGTATTATGCGGAGTATGATCCGAATGCGGGATGGCAGGGTAATGGTGGTTCCGAGTTTGGCGGGTCCGAGGCGTATGAGGATCCGGGGAGCGTGGCACCGTCTGGTGTGGAGGAGTGGGGGGAGGAAGGGATGGATGTTGGGGATGACGAGGGGGAGGGAGGAGAGGAGGAAGAAGAAGAGGATGACGGCGAGGGAGATGGTGGGCTCGACGAGTACGTCTCTCCGTTCTATGCTGAATATCAAGCTAATGAGGCTGCAGGGAGCTGGCAGCAGCGCTCATGGAGCAGATGGAGGGGGTAAGCTATTCATCTTCTAGGAGATCCGTAGCTGAAGTGTTACAGCGCTCGGATGGGTCGGGTCACTCTGGCTCAGAAGAGGCAGACGAGGCTTCGGAGGACGATGATGCCTCGGAGAAGTCGGAGGACGACGACGCGACCATCGAGAAGAAGGCGAAGATACGGCAATTTACGAGCGAGATCAAGGCGCTCGAGCTGGCTGTGGAGAAGAAGCGTGCTGGCTTTACCGGTGGAAACCCCATCATGATGGTAAACTCAGATTTCGCCTTCTCGGACGAAGTAGTGTTGATTAGCGGCAGAAACGATTCGAGGAAACGACTGCAAGACTGCAAGGGGATATTTCGACGAAGGTCGCCGCGAGACAAACACTTATTGACGAGATGGAGGCTGTCGAGGAGACGGTAGCGAGGCCGCAGGAGGCGTCTGCGCAAGCTGCAAGCAGGGACAAGCAGAAGGGCCTCGCTGCGACTGGACCATCTACGCCGATTGAGGTTGAGGACGGGGCGGACGTGCAGATGGAGGATGCCGACGCAGACGCGGAGGGCGAGGAGGTCCTGTCGACGGCCGCTGGCCAGGCGCCTGGAGAGGGCGAGCCTCCTGCACAGGTCACCGAGGAGGAAGAAGAGGAGGAGGAGGAGGAGGAGGAGGAGGAGGAGGAGGACCTCTTTGGGGACGAGCAGTCCGAGAACAACGGTCCTGAGGAAGAAGCAGAAGACGCCGAGGGAGAAGAAGAAGATGGTGAGGAACCCAGCGACCCTCCCGGAGGAGACGGAGGAGACGATATGGCTTCGATGCTCCGTGCGGAACTCGGATCATCTCCAAACACACCCGACGAGCAAGCTCAGGCCAGCGCCACTGCCGCACTCAACGAGTTTGCGATGGCCGGTGGACTTGCGCAGGACCAGGCGGAATCGCCGGATCAAGGGGACACGATGCGGGATTACAGGCTGGGGGTGGGAGGCGTGGAAGGTGGAGTTGGGATGAGGAGGTTGGCTAGTGGTTTGGGGGTGGCAGACGATGATGACGAGAGTAGTGATGATAGTGATGACTAGGGCATGTGACGCACTGCGCTCACGCCAGTCACATCCAGTCCGATCCAGTCACATCTCCAGTCACGTCGCCGAAAGCTACATACTGTAGGCGGGAAATGTGCTACCATCCGCCGACACCTAGACCGGTGTTCTCGCCCTCGATGACTGGAGGTTTGGCGAATAGTTCTCGCGGGTCTACACCACCTGATCTCGCGGAATCCTCCACCTTCCCCTTCTTCCTCTTCTTGCCCTTCTCGCTCGCTCGCTTGGAGATCTCGATCACCTGAACGACCGAAGTCTGGGTCTTCGATGGCTTGGGGATGACCGGCGGTTCAGCCACAGTCTTTGCTGTGATTTCGGGTATGGATTTGAGATAGCCCGTATCGGGATTGATGATGGCTGGAGGTTGCGCTGGCGGGGGATCGGGCTTCTGCCGGGAAGGTCCACCTCGACGATCTTCATTCGACGTTGATGGGATCTGTGATGTGAGGTAGGGACGCGACTTCTGGGAAGCCTGATTGGCTGAGACCTTAGAGCGTCCCTCCATTCCGCCATCAATGACTGGATTGCGTTTCCTCTTCCTCTCGCCTCCCTTCTCTGCCTCGACCTTCTCCTCAATGGCCGCTGTCGGAGCCTCAGCTTTGTCAACTTCTTGTTCCTGACCCCAAGCTCTCATCATCCCACCCCTGGCCACATTCGTCCCACTAGGCTTCATCCTCTCCTCCCTCTTCTCCCTTCTCCTCCTATCAATCTTGCTCTCCTGAACCTCGCCTTTCCTCTTCCGCTCTCTCACCCGCTTGGCGTCGATGATCTGCAAGTTCGGTAATGCTGGACTGGTTTGGAGGCGCTCGACGTAATCTGGATGAGTCGTTGCTAGTGGGTTGGAGTGAAGTGACAGGGATCGCAAGTGCGACCATTGCGTTTTGGCGGAACTCTTCGACACCTCAAAGATCGGCGAGATGGCGTCGAAGGAGAGCGAGCAGTTTCCGAGATCAAGAACCTCAAGACCGTCGCCCCGTCTAGGTGTCCATGGGCCCGCCTCAAAATTGCTTGAGGAGGGCATCTCGCCTGTCCCCCAATGCGGAAGATGGGAAGGCAGTGAAGTGAGAAGGGGCAGGTTGTTCATCTTGACGTCACGGAGGAGTGGTAGGTCCGACAAGTCCGGCAGAGAGCCCGCAGTGAGCTTCGGGCAGTGGGAGAAGGTGAGTTTCGAGAGTTGATAGAGCTGATTCAGAGTCGAGAGAAGAGAGGTGAGGTTTGGGGAGTGTGATACGACTGGCTACGCTTAGTTTGTGGGCGGCTGCAAGAGAGAGAAGGTACTAAGTGAATTGAGCTCGGTCCATGCGGCAACAACGGACGAATCGAGCTTGGTCCAGTCATTGTGCATCGCGACGATAGCTTTAAGCTTCTTCAGACCTTGCAAAGCCGTAGGAAGGCTCGTCAAGCCGCAATTACTGATATTCAGCACTAAGAGCTCGTCAGTCAGGTGTCACCGTCAAGGTGAAGGAGTCGCACCGCTGAGCTCGCTTAGCCCTCCGACCGCGTCCCAGCCTTTCTCCACCCTACATCCCGCCAAACTCAACCAAGTCGCCCCAGAACCCTCAAGCCATGAAACATCGGTACACCCGCTGCCTGCAAGGTCCACTCGACGGACTTTCGCCAACAAGTCGCTGCTTGGAGGGATGGAAAATGGTGCCTCGTTGTATATGAGGGCTACGGAGGTGCGAATCGCCTTTGGCTTGTACTGATCTGGATCCACCGGTGATGTTTCATTTTGGAGTCGGGCTCGAGCTTGAGGTAAGGGTTTCCATCGTCTGGGTGATGATGGCAATCTGGATGGTCCAGGTTCTGGCCGAGTGACTGTTCGGCCTTGAGACTGCCTTTCTATCTGAGCTGCGCGCTTGCGGCTACGAGCGGCTCCTCGGTCCATTCTTGCGACAAGGTGGGATTTCGCAATTTGTTGCTTTCCGGAAGCTCGAACTAGAATGAATCACGTGACCTCAGTGATCGAACCCTGTCTGTAGCAAAGTCTCTGAGATTGTCCAGCTGCAGAAGCTCTTTTCAGATGTTTGCCTCGACCTCCAGAGTCATCCTGGAGCCATCATCACGCTTGTTGCCGTCTTCGAGATCCTCTGGCTTCTCTGTAAGTGCTTCCCCATGACATAAGGAGCCAGAAATGATAGCTAACGTCTCGCTTTCAGAGCAGTGCAGCATCATCGTCATCCAGACGACAAGCTATCGTCGAGCTGCTGAAAGACGTGGAAGGACTTGGAAAAGCTTGTACGTACATTTCCCCGACAAATCGTTTTACCACATCTTATACACCTGTAGTCGACCGAGTGAAAGTCGCTCCCGGACGAGCAAGAAACTCGCTCGTCCCCAACCGATTTGCTAGATTCATCCCCGTCGCCCGAGGCGTGGACCAAACCCTCTCCAGACAACCCACCTTCGCCGCGAGTCTTTCACATCTCGATCATCCGCCCACGCTAACGCTGAGGTAGGACGAACCCTCCTTAACCCCTGAATTTCGGATCGAAGGACCCGGACGACCCATCCTCAGGCGGACCGTCTTCACCCCCAAAGAAACACCTCAATCACTACTCAACGCGCTCTTCTCCCTCCCACCCAAACTGACCTTCCCACTACGTACCATCGATGCTCAGACTCCGACTTTATACGGGGCGCTTACGTTGGATGATATACATAATCGGCTGGAGAGGGAATTTGGGTTGTTGAGGTCGATGGTCACTGTTTCTTGGGAGGAGGGAAAGGATGCGGAGAGGTTAAAGGAGTTGCAGACGAAGAAGGCGTTTGTTAAGGTGATTGGGGAGGGGAAGGAGGTGGCGCCGGTGGATATTGAGGTGGTCAGGCTCGAGGAGGGGGAACATGCAACCTCATGATGACTCGTCAAGCGTACGGAAAGGCCATATACCCAGTAGGCTACACCATCCTCCGCCTCCTTGTGGTCACGACCCTCACTTGAGGCGCACCCTCGCTTCTCGCCAGCTGCGGCATCGCAGCGCATCTGTACGGAAGTCACACGTGTCATTCTTGTCATATGTGTATCAATGTGGAATGGCGGCTCTGGCTCTCAACCCACTCTTTCCGTACCGCTCTACTCGACGTCCGATTCATATATTTGACCCACATCGTCATCATGCACACCTTCCGCGCCATCCGAGTTGCTCGTCTCGCTGTCCATACCCCTGCCGTAAGTACTCCGTCTTCGACTCCGCTTCCAACTTCCGGTGAGAACCCATATTCGGCTGCTATCGAGGGCTTGCTTCATCGAAATGGGACCCATCATCCGGACGTTTGAAGAGCTGGCGATGCGCTTCTTATACACGCACTCACTTCATCGTCTTTGTCGTCGCCTCTTGCCCGCACAATGAGAAGACTGGATCCTCTAAATTGCGATACATAGCCAATCCTCACCCGCCATTACGCTCCCGATGTGAGACCGGAAGGCACTACCGGCTCATCGAAAGGCTTCGGGTGCGTCTGCTTCTGATTGTTCTCGATAGCGACGTCTCGGGACTGATCGTAATTCTTGGCATGTACAGGCAGCGCGAACAAGCCGAGGAGGGACAGTATATCAAGAAGATGGAGGCGGAAAAGCTGAAGACGGCTCAGGAGAAGCTGGAGGCTGCGAAAGCCGAGTTGGTGAGTACTCCGAATCCGAAGCCTCATTTGGCTTCTATGCTGATGGCGCACCGCAGGAAGAGCTTGAGAAGAAGAAGTCCATTGAGTCGAAATGATGCTTTGGCGAGGACGATATGGCAGATTTGCTGTTGAATCGTTCATGAGGTTGATGTGATGCGTGCATGATCCATGATGTTGACTCCGGGTACGACAGGCGCTTGAGGCGCGTGTGGAGTCCAACAGATCTTCATGATACTTGAGGCTGGATCATCCCCGGCGAATTGCTCAGAGACGAGCGTTTCTCTGCTCATGCCGTTCTATAGCGGAAGATGGGGTACATGACATACTCCCGACACGGTCCTTGCTAACCTTGCGAATTCGTTGGCTCTACACATAGTCTTCCAATGTAAGAAGGAAAGAGGTGACGCATCATTCCCACTGTACGGTTGTGGCGGTGGCGGCGGTACCAAAAGCGACTGCCAAGACCCGTACCCGGAAGCTATTCGATCACTTTTTACATCAACGCTCTCTGTTTCTTGCTACTGCTTTTCACTTCACTTCCTTTCGCCTAGTATTTCGTTTTGGTCGCTTTGGTTCGCTGTCCCCGTCGAGCTTGGATCTCATTCCCATCACTTGCATGCGGCCCGCCAGAACCGGTAGGAGTTTGAGTTCATTAACCCTGGACCATTTTTGAAGATGGAGTCTCGGCGAGGTAGAACTGGGGCAGAAGCGTCGGGTTCGCGAGGAGGAGTAAGCATCACATTCAAAACCTTTCCATCAATGCGATACTGATCGTCGCCTTCTCGTCACAGGCGGCGGGAGCTGGTATGACTCTCCCATCCGTCACGAAACCCTAAAATGACAGATCCCTTAGCACCCCGGCGAGCCCGAAAGAATCCCAAAACCACTCCAGCAGCACCCGGTCCCACCTCGAAAGTCCACGGTCCCATCCCTCAGCCCTACTTAGCTCTCGCCCCATCCTCCGTCACGGCCATCTCCGCACCAACACCATACTCCTTCCCTTCGCCTTCCCAATCATCCCTAATCCTCCCTTCCAACTACAAGCGCGGCAACCAATCTTCTGTATCTCTCGCGAAATCCGTCCCATCTAATGCTGGCCCATCCATTTCTCGGACGGGATATGGTGCTGGACTGCTGGCGCCGCCAACTATTATGCCGGGGGGTCAGTCTGCTCCGCCCCGCGTCCAAGGGGGACTGGAACCACCTCAGAATCCGCGGAGACGGGCAGCGGACAGGGTCGGTGTCGGAGGTGGGAGGAGAGAAGAGAGATTGAGGAATCTGGAGATGGCCAATGCTAGCATGACCTCATTAGGGCAATTGGGGCAGATAATGGAATCGGACCGAATGCCGGAGGAGCAGAGTGCGCCGGTACCGCAGAGACGGCGGAGAAGGATAGTGAGAGGGGAAGCGGAGGGATTGTCGAGAAGACTCACTGTGACCACGAGGGAGGAGGGGAGGGCTCTGGGATTGGCGAGAGGAGCGAGTATGAGAAGAGTAAACGTTTGGGACGGTCAGTTGCTCTATTCAAGGCTATCACATAATACTCATCTGGTCGCAGATCTACCCGAGTCTTCGGATGCCCCACCCGCATTCCCATTTCCTACGTCCGCGACCAATCGCTTGCCACCGACATTCGAAGCGGTCGAAGCTAGTGCAACATCGCCACCGACCCTCGACGAATCGGACCTCACCACACCCACCGGCTCGCCCTTGCCCCAAATAACGACAGTTCCGCCTTCACCTCCCCGCTCGCCTCCCCCAACATGGGAACAAGCTACAGGCCTCGTACCGCTATCTGAAGTACCCGCCCACTCAGCAGCAGTCGCCTCCACCCATCCTGCAAGACCGCTCCAGACACTGGCAACATCCTCCCCATCCATCCTGATCTCACATGACCCGTCTGGTCCCTCCTCCCCTGGATCGACACACTATGCCTCTGCTCCAAATTCGCCAACCGGGACGGTGATCAGCATCGATGAAGAGATGATCGAAGAAGAGAGAGCGGATAGGAGGATGTGGAATGCCGATCTGTTGGCGGGATACAGCCTCGAGGAAAGAGTCAGGAGAGAGGTTTTGCGACGAACGAGGGCTGAGGGAGTTATGAGGAGGGGGAGTGCGGTCGAGGAGACAATGTTGGCGAAGGCGAAGGCGGAACCACCGGATCGCATCACTTCAAGGACCGCTGTAAAGGAAGCTCAAACAGCTGTGGAGGACGACTCGACTCGGGAGGAAATGCCGGCCACGGAAGGAGAGCCAGCTACGCCTACATTAGCAATGTCTCCGCCAACTCCTGCACCCGAGGGTCGAGATCGGATATCGGAGACGCTCGACGACATCCGCATTCCGACTCCGACGTTGCAGCCAGAGGAGACTCAGGATGCATTCATGACGCCAACACTGGATCCGACGTCAGCGGTGGGGGATCCGGCTGTGATCGAAGTCATCGATTTGTCGACCTCGCCGACCCCTCCGGAAACACCGCCCGTGTCACCGCCAAAAGCAGTGCTCCTCGCCGGTCCGGATCCTGCTCCTGATGCCGAAGCTCCGTCTGATGCTCTCGCAGCGCACCCGCCTGTCGACGATATCCCTGCAGCCCCGGATCTTATGGAGGCTGTGACGATCGCAGAGAGCACTCAAGAAGCGCTCACTCCCTCAACTGCATCACCTGTTGAGGATGCTGCTGGTTTCGAGACTACTTGTCGCGTTGAAACCGCTGAACCACCGGAGACCACTACGGGTGCTGGGCCCGTCGAGCAGCTTGGGCAAGCGGCATCGACAGGAGAGGCTATGCCGAGGAATGGAACCCTGACGTCGGCCCGACTTTCATCATTGGAGGGCGTGCGCGAGACACCAATTCTTGGTGCCTCGACCGCTACGACCAAATTTTCCATCGAGAGCTCTTCAGATCAGCTCGTGGCCGGACCTCCTACTGAATCGCTAGCCTCGGTCGCCATGGACGAAGTGTCGGGCGAAATCAACCCGACTCAGGCTGCAGTAGAGAAGTCTCCCGCCCCCTCAAGCACAGCGGGATTTGCCGCCAAATCTGTCGCTGGACCTTCACTGAATGAGGTCTCTGACATGTCCCCTAGCGTAAGATCTCGACTCCCGTCTGTCGAGGAGCAGCCCGTCAACGCCTCATCCGAAGCAGCCGAAGATGTCGTCCTTGGAATCCCTCCGCCGACCCGCAAGCTGACTCGTGGCAAGGCAATCCGGCGGTCCTCTTCCGGACTCAAGTCCTCCCCGTCTTCGGCCAGCCGAAGATCGTCAAAGCGCGACTCTGATCCGCCGCCTCCGCTTTTTGCTTCTCCGAACTATGCTTTCCCATCCTCTTCGCCTCAGCCGGCACTGGCCGAACTGCAGCGCTCACCCGAGCCCGTCAGAGTGGGCTTCGTCCATCGCGTTTCCGCCCCGACCATACAGGAGGAACACGTCTTCGCGGCTCGCTCGAGAGCAAGCAGACTATCGGCGGATCAGACCGCGCAGGAGAAAGCTGATCGTCTACTGCCGATCGAGGACTCCCGACCTGGCTTTGCGCACGTTTCTGAAGCATCGCCGTCGACACCCGAGCCTGTCCTGCTACCTCATAGGGAAGCAGCGATGAAAAGACGGGAGCTGGCACTGGCGGCGTCTCGCTCCAAGTCCGAACCCGTGTTTACTCGAAGCAAATCCGGCCCTGTCATGCCGTCGGGACCTCTCATTGATTTGAGCGACTGGTCGCACCGCGTTCACCCTGAGCATTGGCGCGAGCTGCTGGTTCTGGCGCCATCCACAGCTGAGCTGCTGCTGCTGCAGCTGCTCGAGGAGGAGCTAACGCCAGTCGCGGAGACATCTGCTCAGGCGGCAGCAAGGGCTGCAGCGATGGGAACCCCGCCTCCTTCACCTCCCAAAGCAGGCGATACCTCCCGGCCAGCGTCCATCATCTCTTTGGCTTCCGAAAGGCGGACACCACCACCACCTCCACCTCCATTGCGCGTTCGATCTCCGCATGTAGGTCAAGAAGGGCTGTCGCGCAAACCATCCATCCTGTCTACAGCTTCCTCACCGATCACTCCCATGCCGATCCATCCTCCTACTTGTACAAAAGGTTCGCCTACGCCTCGTGCGCTTCGCCCTAGCTTTCCCACCCGCCGTCCACCCCCCCCTCCTCCTTTATTCCTTGACAAAGCGGCTTCTGCGGAAGAGGAAACGCCGATCGATAGTCCGCCACCTGTGCCTCTGCGACCCCCTCCTCCAGCATTCGAGTCTCGCCCTACTCACGATCGTAAAGACTCCTCATTCACTAGCTCAACATCGTCATCGATATCAGAGAAAGCGTCTGTTCTCGCCGCCCCTACGCTTTCAGCCTGGAGAGCGAAACCGCGAAGTGTTATGCTATCACGACCTCGTGGTCCGAGACCTCCTCCACCACCGCCGCGGCCATGGGCCAGAGTCGTGATTGATACCCTCGACCTCGAGCCTGCTCCCCGCCCCGTCGGAGATCGAACCTCGTCGGAAATTCCGCTCGTTATCGATACCAGCGAGCCCGGGTCCCCTCTATCCGCTCGATCGCCCATTCGATCTGCTTCAGCTCAGACTTTGCGTTCGCGAATATCCACACCGCGGCGTCCGGAGTATACCGATCTGGACGTGCTTGTTTCCCGTCTCGAAGGCTCCGGGCGGGAGTACGAGGTGGGTTAAATCTTCTCCTTGTCTTCCTTAGCTAACAGAGTCCCAGGGTTTCTCTCAGATCGCATCCTTCCTCGGTCCAGCCAAGGATCCAGCTGCATCACAAGCGGCCCTCTCGACTCTTCTACCCGGACCAATCCTCGTCGATTCACGTCGCACCACTCCTCAGGGCAAGGTCAAGCTGAAACTTTCACTCCTCGGGGTACGAGTCACAAAGTGCCCGATCTGCCTGGTGCAGTTCAAGGAGAAGGATCAGGCTGTTATGTTGCCGGAATGCAGCCATGTGGCGCATGAGGGTTGTGCGAGGAGATGGTTTAGGGAGGAGGGGAGGTGTTTTGTCTGTAGAGTCGCGTTGAAGGAGGGGGAGGGAGTGGTTTGAGGGAAGTTGTGGGCTGGAGATCTGGGTATTCGCACATTTGGACATTCCGCATGATTTGCAACGTGTAGCCATTACGGACGATGTAGCTCTTCGACGGAGATGCGTGAAGGTGACGAATCGTATTGAGACCGCCAGCTACCGTATATCTAGATTCACTGCGCGGCGTTTTCAGGTAAGGCCCCAGGCGTACTCAGCAATTCGATCTCTCGAGAATGAAGCGAAGCATTTGCGCCTTCTCCGTCCGGCGTCGTAGCACCGGTCTGCTAATTGACTCGGCCAGCCAATCAGTCCAAAAAGAGCAATAGCATCGTAAGGTCATCAAATCCTCCCCATCTCCCTCCATCCTATCCCGCTCATTGCGCCAAGATCGATCTCACAAACGAATGATAATTGATC
>JAABUI010002132.1_pt1 | contig 11115 bp, 13 predicted proteins | sample 5559111 | NCBI WGS metagenome assembly JAABUI01 (sample SAMN10711870, study PRJNA513365) | rock metagenome | isolation source: Antarctica rocks | place: Antarctica: Victoria Land, Buttleship Promontory
GCGAACCACGCAGCTAGATTGACTTCCACGCCAAGACCCAAGCTACTGTAACATCCACTAGCTTAGGACCTAAGGAAGCTGTCTCATGGCATCTCAATGTCCAACGTCGGGGGTAGATGGAAAGAGAAACGAAATCGCCACTGTGAACGGCAGATTCGACGCTGTCTCTGATGCTGAAGGCCATGAGGGTGCACATGCGGCTTCTGTAATCATCCCAGATCCCACCCTCTTTCATAAGATCAAGGACCAGAAATCAATCCTTACTCTTCTGGTCGCGCATTCAAAAATATTCGCAGGGACACAAAGTGGAGATCTGCTTGTATGGTCACTCGAGACTTTCGAATTTCTTGCCATTGTACACGCACATAGAGGAAGCGTTCTCTGTCTCTGCCTGTCAGCGGACAAGAAGCTTCTCTTTTCCAGTGCTGGCGACGCTATCGTGAATGTCTGGTGCACAAGCAGCCTCACCCGGCAGTACTCAATTTACTCCAAGTACGATGTCGGTGACGTCTTTTGCGTTGTCTACTCAACGGACTTGCAAACAGTCTACCTTGGAGCACAGAACACCAGCATACAAGTAGGGATATCGGCATCGGGCTTGTAGTGTCAATTTGAAATCTGACCTGACAAATAGTGGTATGATCTTTCACAGAAAGACTCCAGACCTCCACCAGACCCCATATCGCATCCTTCTTACCGGAATCATCGCTTCTTCGATTCCAAAGGTCCCACCGGAATTTCTACACCTCGACCGCCATCCTCGTCCGGATCTCGTGTTGTCGGAGGGCAAGATCTAGAAATAGACAAAGATCACATCATTCATTACGCTCATTACGGCTATGTTTATTGTATGCTTCTTGCAAGAGGTCTCGGTGACGACTCGAGAGCGGAAACACTAATATCTGGTGGGGGTGATGGCACGATCAAATTATGGTCCCTAGACTGTGGTAAAAATACCGGTCCAAGAAAGCCGGCATCACTCGAACATGGCGATAATTCGATTCTGGCCTTGGCGCTTGAAGGCACTGTCCTTTACAGTGGACGCCTAGAAGGAGACATTGATGTTTGGGATCTCGACACTCAACAATTAATACGGGTAGTGAAGGTCCATAGCGCTGATGTTCTGACATTAGCTGTGGGCCACGGGCTTCTATTCAGTGGAGCTGCGAACGGGACCGCTAAGGTTCTATCTTGAATTTGCGTACTAGCTAGATACATATACTAATAGCTCCCTAGATACTCAATTCACGACACGAGAGCACTAGCAGGTGGAGGGCCCATGACCACCTCGTTTTAGCTTCTTCCGTTACTTCGCTTCATCACAGGGAGTTTTACATCACTGGGGGAAATGATGGTTGTATTGCTGTCTGGGACATCAGGGAATGCGTCGACAGGCCCGGAAAAGCTTCGGTGATCGGTAACGGTTAGCGTTCTCTCCGTCATCAATCGTACACTTCTGACAAGTAGCCCATAGAGCAACTTGTTCTGTCTTTAGAGAAGCTAATCTCATACCGGACCGTATCCTCGAAATCGGAGTATGCTCAAGATTGCCGCCGTGGGGCTTCATACTTGAGAAACCTGTTCAAAGAATTCGGTGCTGCAACCGAGCTGTTCAATACCGGAGGTGACAGTAATCCTGTGGTCTTTGCCCGCTTCAAAGGCAAGCATCAATCTCAGGTTAAGAAGGGCAAGACCATCCTCTTTTACGGGCATTATGACGTTGTTGCAGCAGAGAATTGGGAGCATCGATGGCACGTTAACCCTTTCGAAATGCAAGGCCTGAACGGGTACCTTTATGGTCGAGGCGTTTCTGACAACAAGGGTCCAATCATGGCGGCTTTGTACGCTGTTGCTGACATTGTCGCTGAAAAGCAGCTGCGCTCAGATATCGTATTCTTGATCGAAGGGGAGGAAGAGTCTGGTTCTCGAGGCTTCCAGCAAGCGATAAAAGAGAATAAGAATCTTATAGGTGAAATCGATTGGATTCTGTTAGCGAACAGCTACTGGCTCAACGATGACATTCCGTGTCTTACATATGGTTTACGGGGAGTCATTCGTGCAACCGTCGAAGTAGGGAGTGAGCGTCCCGACCTGCACAGTGGTGTCGACGGCAGTCGATTAATCAGTGAGGCATTAAAGGATCTTATTTCTGTACTAGCAAGCTTGACGGGTCCCGAGGGAGAGGTCAATCTTCCAGGTTTCTATAAAGATATACCACCTATCTCCCATGAAGAGCAAGGGAGCTATCAAGCTATCAGCGAATTGCTTGTACGAGATGATCCACGTCTCGGAGACGCTAAGGTTTTGGCAGACTCATTCAAAGCTAGATGGCAACAACCATCGCTTACAATTCATCGAATCAAGAATTCCGGCCCTAGTAACACTACAATAATATCGCGAGTTGCAATAGCTGATCTTTCAATTCGGCTAGTACCAAATCAGACCACGGCAGAGGTTCAGAAGACGTTACAAAACGCTTTGGAGAAAACGTTCGAAAGACTAGACTCAGAGAATGAGCTTAGCATCAAATTCGAACATCGTGCTGAACCATGGCTCGGGGATCCTAGCAATGAGATCTTTCAAACGCTAGAAAAGGCGGTGGCGGAGGTCTGGGGGCTTTCTGCCAATCAAAGGAGGAAATCCTTGCCAAGCAGCAGGAAGTCATCCAAAGACCTGTCAAACGGGCTGAAGAGCCCAAAGCTGGCTCCAGCAACATCTTCTACGCTGTCGATGACTACCAACAATTCATTCCCGTTGCCTGCAGGAAAAGGCTGGAATGGATCATTGAGCAATACGAAAGCCTCACCGCAAAAACCCCTATACATTCGTGAAGGCGGATCTATCCCAGCTATTCGTTTTCTCGAGCAAGAGTTTGATGCTCCTGCGGCGCACTTGCCGTGCGGTCAAGCCAGCGATAGCGCCCATCTGGATAACGAACGACTGCGGTTGTTGAATTTGTACAACAGCCGCGAAATTTTTAGGAAGGTCTTTCAGGAACTGCCATTCAAAACATAGGAAACTGGAAGCTTTGGATTGCACTGTTTGGATGTTCCGTGTAGATACCCCTTTAGCAATATGAGTGTATTTGATGACTGTAAATCGCATTTTTGTTTCGAGAATACCTGAACACGCTCTATTGGCCTACGATTCATAGTAATTTAGAGCGGCTGTAGCGTAATCTTAGCCGGATTCCAGTCATAAGCGTTGGTGACCTAGATGTACTCTACGAATTCTTCGCTCAGATGTGACCCTGAAGCGCAGTCTCCTTGGCCCTAACCCCATTGTCAGGCATCTTCTCCTCTTGACCCTCGGTCGAAATGAAGGTGTAATCCAATTCATTCTTATCCTGTCATATCCTGACAGACCCAAGAAAGATTACATCCGCACGTCCACTATGTCAGCTTCCATGGTCAAACCTTGCCTCATCATCCATGGTGGCGCTGGCAATATCACTCGTGAGAATCTTTCGCCAGAGTCTTACGCCAGATACGCCGCCACTCTACGAAGCATCTACCGATCGACATCGAAGCTGCTAGAGAAGGGTGCTACAGCATTAGATGTGGCTACGCAAGCTGTTGCGATGTTCGAGGATTGTCCGCTTTTTAATTGCGGGAAAGGTGCTGTAAGGATGTCCTACCGGCTTAGGAGCCGCCAGAATGAAGATTTTCAGATAGTGCTCATACTGCTCGTATCTTAGGTCTTTACAAGAAAAGGCACAATTGAGTTAGAAGCGTCGGTAGGATTGATCTTTACTATTTGTCTCCTTGGTTGTAAAAGGAATTTCTGCAACGAGAACTATCTCGATTTGTTTTCTCTCTACTTTTCTGTCCCAATTCAATTACTACAAAGCTACATGAAATGACCGAATGTAGGTAATGGTGTCCCGCGGCTACCGGAAAAGAGCCTGTGGAGTCGTCCTCGTCAAAAGAGTCAGGAATCCCATCAAATTAGCACGTGAGATGCTTGTCCGAGGCGAGACCGACGGGACGGGGGGCGGAAATGGCGGAGGTGGCGACCCCAGTGGAGGCTCAGGAGGCGCGCAGGGTCATTGCTGTCTAGGTGGCGAGACGATCGAAAGACTGGCGGAGGAGTGGGGCCTCGACATGGTCGATGAGGACTATTTCTGGACAAAGAAACGATGGGATGAGCACAAAAAGGGCCTTGAGGTAGACAAAAATGGGTCTGGAGAGTTTGAGGAAGCGCATCACTACTATTATCCCGGAGATAGCGGATGGGATGGCAAGGAGTATCTTCCACAGGGAACTGTGGGCTGCGTAGCCTTAGACCAATATGGCACATTATGTGTGGCGACGAGTACCGGAGGTTTGACCAACAAGCTCCCTTGCAGAATCGGTGATACACCCACAATCGGCGCAGGATTTTGGGCAGAAGAATGGGACCAATCACCACTTGAGCGGGAGGTGAGATTTCAAGAGAGCCTTGAATACGCAAATCCCTTCCTTGACGGTCTACGAAATATACTGGGTGACTGTCTACCAAATCCTTTCCGCTATCAACAAATCCCTACATCCCAACCCGTCATATCTGAGAAAAGACAGCGTTCAAGCGACATCAGGGCTGTAGCCATGTCCGGCACTGGGAATGGAGACAGCTTCCTCCGTCTGGCTGCTGCTCGGACTGCAGGCGCCATCGTCCGTTTCTCTCCCGACCGCTCTCTTGCATCAGCGGTCAGCCAGATTGCAGGCCCATTCGGAGAACTGCAGCGGTCCGCTGGGAATCGGTGGGGTGAGACTGGTGAGGGGGAAGGTGGCATTATTGGCATCGAACTGGTTGATGGGAAAGGAGAGGTGGTGTTTGACTTCAATTGTGGAGGTATGTTCAGGTGTTGGCGTGATGAGATGGGCGAGGAAAGAGTGATGGTTTTTAGGGACGAGTATTGAAAGTGAACGCAAGAGATGGATTGAGGAATTTATGCCCGGTGTCTAGAGTTCCAAAGGTAATAGCTCGCAACGAGGATGATGCTGAAACAACATAGAGATGCTTCAGTAATGAAACCCGAAGATAGACGATCGTACCTACATTATTTGTTGCATGGGTGATAGCCTCATCATTCAACCTAGCTGAGACATATCAACTTAGATTGGAGTCACTCATTCCATGATCTCAGGCCAATACGCGTGAGGTAATCGAAATTGGGCTTCTGACTTACTTGTCCCTATCAAATGGCTCGCTGCTTCAACATCACTTGTCACACAGGCGATTATGCGCTCAAAAACTCCTACCTCTCATCGCTTCGTGCGTCGATTTCAGCTTACTGTTCCCATTGGACCAACCCCTTTTCCTCCGAGCCACATCTCACTTCACAAAAGCTTCCATCTACACCTCAATACTTGGACCTCAGGACTGCCATCCCCATCCTTGTCACCACATCTAATACTCATCCTCCACAAGCGCTCGGCAGCCAGCCCAAAGATTACTTCTCGGGACTTGCTCCAGAGCTTCTACTCAAAGTATTTGAGTCACTTGACAGTCACCAAGAAATCACGGCTTTAAACATCACCTCTGTCAGGTTCCACGACATCTGGTATCTTCACACTGCTTCAATTTCGACAGCAGTCCTCAGCCGGTCCATTGACTGCTTTGACGATGCACAAGAATTGTTAAAGATGAAGAAAAAGGCCACCCCCCATGACGGGGACCTGCCCCGGCGCCAGATCACCCTCCAGCGCAACAGAATTCTCGTCACAAACGCCAACTTGGCATCTTTGGCAGAATCAGAGATCGGTAGGAATGTTCTTGATCGCGGCGAGAAAATTTTGAATAAGCGTTTATTCAATGATATCTACACCGAGAGTAATCGACCAGCTCAATGTACATCGGAGCGTAAAGTGTTCATATACATTTACTACCGTCTGTGGATAGCTGCCATGCTAGCCTCCAAGCCTCTGGAACAATGGGATCATCTAGAAGCTGTGAGCCATGAGGAGCTGCGAGGGATGGATAGGATGGCATTGTGTCTAGGCAAACAGTATTGTTCTTTCGGGAACACGCGGCTACCTTCGCTGGAGTGGATATGTCTCAAAGTGAGGATTGAGAGGGTTGCAACAGCAAAGAGGATTCTCAAATTGTAGGTCCCGCGGTGGCGTGAGAGGAAACGGCCTGACCACTCACAAATACAACCTCTATACAAACATAGCAGCGATTCTCCGTCTGATCGAAGCAGAGCATTCTGGCAGGGCCGCGTGGCATTCAAAAAAGGTATGAATTTCCAAAAATTGGAAATTTTGACCTCTTTATGATGGAGGTGAATCTCAGGCATCACCGTCCGTGTCTTCAAACCCGAGGCAATGGTCAAAAATTCAGGAAAGAGGAAGTAGTTTTTAAATCAACATGGGTGACGAGCTCAGAGCATACAGAGAATGGTCTTAAAAAGGTCTTACAATTGATGGCTCGATTCTTTTCATGGAGATCAAGCCTCCAGAAATTACCAAAGCCATTGCAAGCTGACTTCAATAATGCCGATTTCTTCTTCATTTCCTTAAAAAAATGTCCAATCTGATGTTGGAATTCTTCTGCAAATGAGTGCTGCCGCGAGTAAATGTCAATGTTGCGTGTCTTAAGAGATTAGGTAAATGATGCCCTGCGATTGGCTGTCTTGGCTCTCGCATATCCAGGTATCGGAGAGGTCCATCAAAGCTAGCTAGAATCTCATTCAAGCTAGGATCCTATAGCGACGATGAAATTCGCTACCCTACCAAAACCAAGTCAGCGATCGTGCGTAGTACAGCAGATTGAGAGCTGTACGAAGTTTGAAGATACTTGTGACATTCTTTGCGGAGTGGTTTCCATGATGAGATATTCGACAAGGGCCTCCTAAATCTTCATCCCTTATGAAGGATCCATTCCCAAAAAGACTTTGCCTTTTCACTCGATACCATCGACATCCATCTTCGCTGCAGCATCCTCTGCTAAGTCTTGTTTCTTATCCCCTCTCCCCCGCTTCATGTCGTCCACATCCTTCATAATTACCTCCCCAGCCTCCTGCATTTCCCGCTTCTTCGCATACCCAATCTTCTTGTCTACCTTCCTCGCCTTCTTTCTCGACAGCGGCGCCGCTTTCCTTATGGCCTGACTCGTCCGAGGTGTAGGTTTTGTAATCTTGTTCGCGGCAAGGCGCTGAGTGTTCTGCCGCTTGCTCTTGAGTGTGCGGGCAGTCTTGGGCTTGCGCGAAGAGGGGGTATTGGGGTTTGAGCGGGACGGCATCAGGATTCAATGCGAAGTGACAACAGAAATTGGATTGTTGAAGAGGGCATCCTCCGACCTGTGCGAGCCTGTGCGCCAAGGCCGACGAATCTCCCGCTTCCCGTACCGAGAATCCGGCACGACTTCCCTTCTACCTTAGACTTTCTTACGACAGATCATTCGTCAGCAAATTTGAGTACGATCTTCATTTCAATGCCTAGAAGGGTCAATCGTGAGATCACAGACGGAATCCGCAGGTCAGTGTTGGTCACGACCTAGGCTGATATCCTAATTGGTCGAATATGGATTCAGAAAGAGCGCTATGCAAGGAATTTTGCTACTTGATGCCCCTTACACTAGGCCGGCATACGTCTGTGCGTCAGCAATATCGCCATCTGCATAGTGACGTCCTGTAGATCCTGATATTCCCGACTGTTTCAAGCGGCCAATTGGTGCCGACTTTGCTGCACCCTTATCTTTCACAGCGCAGAGGGATGATCCTAATGGGGAATCAAAACCGACCAGATCCAGAACGAGAGGAACATGCATGTTGCTGCATGTCGACAAAGCCTATTCGTCGAGGGAGCCTATCATAAGTGTTAGAGCTTTATGTCTACCGAGGCACCGCGATCACCAAGCCTCTTGAAATTCCGTAGGAAACGTCTGTGGCTTTCCTTGCTTTCTCAACCAACATGTCCAGCAAAATGTCGTCTTCCTCTTTGACCTTTCATGCTGCTGAGACAGCATGGATGTCTCTGAGAGCTCAATAGCTAGAGCCAGCCAGGATTCTTTGTATCACGATGTCGATGAGAAAGTTGTCTCAATCTCGGCGATTCCCACCAGCGATGAGATCTCTCAATTCCCATCTTCAGTCGCCAACATGTATCCAGGGATGCTCTCGGTGGAGTCAGTGAAGAGACTGGGACACGATGTAAGATGATAGCATTGTGCCTTGTTTCCGCCGTCGTATCCTACTGAAATGTACTCCGCTATGACTAGAGAAAAGGATTGTCACAAGATCCTTGCGCTTCAGAGCTTGCAATCGATCCCTTTGGTGCATCAGAATATCAAATAGACTCGTTAGCTCCAAGAGACGACATAGATCTCCTCAAGTCATGGAAACGCTCCATATACTTTCTCTCGTCCTTCTTAGCAGTGGCCGCCTTTCTGACCTACATCTTCTACTTCGGTCTTAGAATTCACTTCACCCTCGCTGCTCAGCAAGCAGATAGGAAAATATACCCGGCAGCCTGGGTCTTCGTAGTCGTCGAACTAGGCGTGGCTACCCCTGTGCTTTTTCATTCACTGTGGTCTGTTTTCGTCCTCAAATCCCGAGGTCGACAGAAGCTACGGTTGAAGGGCGATTTTGTCCCTACTGTCGACGTACTGATCACATGCTGTGGTGAAGATGAGGACTTGATATTGAACACAGCTCGGGCTGCATGTTCCATAGACTATCCGAAGGATCGGTTCCGCGTGGTTGTCTTGGATGACGGTCGATCACGATCCTTGTTTCGCTCTGTGGCTGCGTTGAACGAGCAGTACTCAAACCTTTATTACCGAACGCGGGAGAAGCGTTTTGGGATACCGCATCACTTCAAAGCTGGGAATCTGAAATTTGGTATTGGGGAGACTTTGACACTGAAAGGGGAGCCGGGAGAATTCTTTGCCGCACTTGACGCAGACATGATTCCCCAGCCAGAGTGGCTGAGAGCACTGCTCCCACACATGATTCTCGACAAAGATTGCGGCTTGGCTTGCCCTCCTCAGGTAGGGCTTTAGAATCTTCCTTTGTACTGTGCTAATACGTGGAAGCTGTTTTACAACGTTCCGCCGAACGACCCCCTTTACCAGGGACTCGACTTTTTCGTTCATATCTCAGAGCCTATCAAAGACGCCTTGGGGGTTGCGTGGTGCACCGGCTCCGGCTATATTGTCCGGCGCAGCGCCCTCAACGAGATTGGTCAAATCCCCACTGGATCGGTAGCCGAAGATGTTCTGACCTCTACCCTTCTCCTTGGAGAAGGATGGCGGACTGCATATATCCATGAGCCGCTCCAGTGGGGCACTGTACCGGATGACTATGGAGGTCATATCAAGCAAAGAACAAGATGGGTATGCAGGCAGTTCCCCCTGCCTCGATCTACGTGCTGACATCGCGGTAGACTGTTGGTACGATGCAAACTGCGGGGCGCCTTCGATTCTCTCTCTTTGGACACGAGATCCGCAATCTGACAATAGCTCAACGCCTCTCTGGTTTGATGTATGCCATCACCTGCTTGTTCAACGTCGTCCTAACAGCATCCCTGTTCTCTATGCCGGCAGTCCTTGTCTCAGGGGGAAGGATGGTGGCGTATGCGAACGAGTCTCAGCTCCGGTGGCTCATTAGATCGTGTTGGCTTGCATTCACAGTGAACCGCATCTGCGAACTTTCTCTGTTCATGCCATCGGGTTACCGGAATGGGCAGAGAGGGAGCAGGGCAATATTGTGGATGGCACCATGTAAGCTTGATCTATTGTGAGCGCCTCTTTATTACAGCTGATCCCACCACATTAGATCATTCAATCACCATGCTTCGAGTCTTCGTACTCCCATCGTGGTTCGGCGGTCAAACTACATCGTTCAAGCCCACAGGGAGCTTGTCCTCCGAGCTCAAAGAACGACACCCGCGGCATCGAGCCCCTCTCTTCCGAAGGCTGAAGGTCATTCTTTGGAATTACTTTGGAGTTTTTCACCTTCTCTATGTGCTTTTCGTTCTCGCAGCTGTGGCAAAAAGTTCTTCCAAGTGTGGGGTACAGCCTAGCCTCAACGACCGCTTAATATGTTTGCTCACGCACGCTTTCTGGCCGCCCGTATCTTGGCTGGTGTTTGTTGCAGCTGTTTGGACGCCGATCATCTACGCTGTGAACCCGCCTAACATGCCCGACAACGAGGATTTGCTCGATCGAGATGAGAAGACCAATGTGGCTTATCCGAAGGAAGAGTCGAAGCGCATCAGGAACAAGGCTTCCAATATATACTTCGAATTTCAGTATATGTGCATGACGATATTTGTGACTACGATCTTCATCGGATCATGGCTGTACTAGAAGGATTTATATGGATAGATTAGACAGATCTCATATACCTCGAGCTGCAACCCTTCACCTCACCTCATCAACCTCCTGAGTCTTTTGCATGGGCGTGTACGCCTGACCTTGGAAACCTGGAACTTCTTCCCGTCGATCGTTGATTGGTCCGCTCGTGACCGGCTCGACCGGATGATGGTTTAGCCGTCTTCCGACGGCACGTACGATCAAAATACGAGCCGAGGCAATTCCTCAAGGGTCGAAGGCAACAACATTTGACTTCGTTGACATGGGCCACTTTGCTCTATGGCTTGCTTGCTGTGAGACATTGATGTTGCGAAAGATCCTCTTGAGACTTGTTTCGCTCACGGTTTGACAAAGCGGTAGACCGTCTATGAAATGGACTTCTCTACTCTTGACATCACCACTATTGTACACAATCACATCTCGATTGTTTAGATTTCGGACGAGGAACAAGCTCGGAAAATCTCGCTTGACCACAATGGATTTGCCTTGGGCACAGATTGCTCTAAGCTCTATCGTGGGCTCGTTCTGCTTGGTTCAGTTTGCCCCTCACTATTCTTTGCGGGAGTCCTATCTAGGGACGTTTTCCGTCTTAATTTTGGTTCTGATATGCCTTGGTGTCGCATGGAAAGTGATATTATGGCCAAAACTCTTTAGCCCACTTCGACACTTGCCTCATCCAACCGTGCGCTCCATTCCACGACTTGCGCTGATTATGTACTGATAGAGTCTCAAGGACGGATCGTTTCTGAACGGGCAATTCAAACGCATATCGAAAGAGCCGTCCGGTGTTCCTCATCAAGACTGGATCAACAACAT
>JAABUI010002137.1_pt1 | contig 11093 bp, 17 predicted proteins | sample 5559111 | NCBI WGS metagenome assembly JAABUI01 (sample SAMN10711870, study PRJNA513365) | rock metagenome | isolation source: Antarctica rocks | place: Antarctica: Victoria Land, Buttleship Promontory
CTCCCCCGACTCCCCCCATCATCCCTCCTCCTCCCCTCTCATCCACCGACTCCAGTTCTCCGCCATAGCCAAACTCGTACCGCCCATCCTCCCATACCGGTGAAGCTCTCGATCTCGACCTCGATTTGAGCACCGTCGGGGATGTACTTCCCCTCGATGACCTAGAGCGTGAAGGCGATGTTGACGGTGAAGGTGAGAGGCGAGAGAGCGGCACGATAGGCGGGATACGAGAAGCGGACGTCGATCGTGATCCCGAAGCTTGATATGTGACGTGGTACCCCCGCTGAAAACCGAGACCGTTCACCTCGGCCTTCTTCGCGGTACGGCCGCGGGTTATGCTCACTGCCTCGAGCGCAGTGATAGACTCGTCGAGCCGCCTCAGGTCCGGGGAGAAGTCAAACATCCCATGCCCGCCCCGTCCGCTACTCCGGCTTCTCGAGCCGGAGACACTACGCTGGCTCGGCGGGCCGAACTTGTCGACGGCGGCGGGATCGGTAGGGAAAGTCGCCTGGCGAACTGGGATTTCCCGACTGGGGGGTCGTCGTGGGGTGATGGGTACTGGCTGAGCATGGATCGCCCCGTCGGGTCTTCGCCTTCGCTCGTATACAGGTGAATTTGACGGTTGTCGTCGAGCGCGAGACCGACTCCGACTCTTGCTTCTTGCCTTGACCTCTCTCCAGCCAATCACCGCGTCACACTCCCTGACCATCCTTATATCCCACCGGGACTCCCTGTTCCCGTCAAGACACCCGTAGAGGCAGTCTAGCCACTCCTTCCCTAGGTGATGTGGTTCATCCCATGTTCCGCGAAGAATCTTCATTTGTAATCGAGGGTCAAACGAGTCGACAAAAGGGAGTTTGCCAGTGAGGAGAGCGTAGAGGATGATACCTAACGCCCAGATGTCTTGCGCGAGAGATGGTCCAGATGGTGATGCGCGAAGGAGTTCGGGTGGGGCATATGGGAGTGATGCGGATGGGAAGGGTGGTGTGGGAAGAGGAATCGGCTCATTGGTGTGGCGAGTAGGGAAGGGTGACGATTTTCGCGGTGCTCGGTGTAGATGGGTGGGGAGAGTGAGATGTTTGCCGATCGGTGCGGGAATGCTCGGGATGATCTCGTTGATCTTGCTCGCCATGTAGAAATCGCAGACCATGACCCGTCCCGTATGGTCCACGAGGAAATTCTCCAGCTTCAGATCCCCGTGGAGCATGCCCCCTTGAAATCCCTCAAAACCCTCGTGCATCGCCGCGACCGCGGTGACGACCCCCGGAAACCACTTCCTTGCAGTCCGGTCCGACCCGCTCTCCCGCTTCAACACATCGAGTAACGATCCCCCAGGCAGATATGGTGAGATGAGATACGTCGCGAATGGTGTCCTTTGCATCTCGATCAGAGGGAGCATACTCGGATGTCGAGGTAAACTAAGCCATATCCGGACTTCCTCCTCGAATTTCTCGAGTGAGCCGGACCGGTCAGATAGGTCGTCCCGCTTGACGATCTTGCATGCGAACGTCTCCCCGGTGAGAATGTGAGAGGCGAATCGGACTGTGGAGAAGCCTCCTCGGCCGACGGTCTTGCCGAGGGTGTAGTCGAGTACACGTGCGCCAGCTGCGTCGGGCGCTACTGGGACGGGTCGAAGGGAGTTGAAGGAGGAGAAGTGGGAGAGGAAGGCTGAAGCGGGAGAAAACGCGGCGGAAGATACAGAGCCGGTGGGGGAGGGTGGATCTGACGGACCAGGGTCGGACAGGAATGACGAGGATGCATCGGCGGACATGGGTGGTGCGGCGTGATGCGAGAAGAGGGGATGTCGAGCAGCAGCCGGAGGGTTGAAGTTCGGTATCGCAGGCAAAGTCGGGGATTCCAATGTCGAGCCAGCTGCAGAGAAGCTAGATGGAGTCGCGACGTCCCTCCTCGAGTCGAGTATCCTTGAACCACCATGACTGCGCTGTATTCTCAAGCTCTTCGCTCGACGCACGTCTGCTCCCTCGACCGCGCCTTCGCTTGCGAAATCACTCGACTCGTCATAGCTGACGGATCGCTGAGCGTGGAGTCGAGCGATGAAACCCGAGGCGGGAGTGATGGAGGACGAAGCATGTTGCATCCTGAGTGTAGCTGTCTGGACGGGAGTCGTGTATTCGGCCAGGACCGCTTGGGACGGCTAGTGTGTATAGCCTATCCCATCCGAGGAGATAGAGTGGTCTGAAAGCACAGACCTTTCCGGATGGGCGAGTCTGACGATCATTCGAGAGATTGTTTACGGGAGATTTGTGAGTTAGAAGAGATGTTTGACGAATGACCATGAGGAAAGAAGTTTGCATGGGTATTTATTTACTGAAACCTCTCTATTATTATTGACCCCGTAAGTAGCCACGTGTTCGCCACCCACTATGACTAATGAGCTTTGTTTTCTGCACAATCTCCCAAGGCACTCATCATGTTAGTACAGCGCGGCTTCAGCACCGCTCTGCCGAGCTCGAGTCGACTGCCGATCACCAGAAGAGCCATCACCTCCTCCCCTATCGTCTTCCGCCAACAGATCGAGCGGCGTCCGTGCTCACCTTTTTTTCCCATTGTTCACCCAAGGCTGACAAGTGCTACAGTGCCATCCGGTCATGTCCGACCACATCGACGCCCCACGGCTCACCGTTTTCAGAATCCACCTCAGTTCCAGAACTTCGTACCTCCTGAACCCCTCAGCATCGGCCAGGAGCTGTCGGTGGCCCCTCGGCCTGTGAGTATACCGAATGATCCGAAGGGTGTGCTGCAGGAGAGTCATGCGGTGAGGGAGCTATTGGGTCATGAGACGCTCGTCATTGTCAGGTGAGCTGCATGTATTGCCGAATTGAGGGGAAAGCTGACCAACAGGATAGACAAATAGAGATGCTGAACGTCTTCATGGGCGTTAGTGGAGCATGATCGTCTGTGTAGGAGTTTACTGATCAGGGCAGTTCGAACAAGCGAATAGATATGCCATACAAACGCCTGAAGTAAGCCTCCTCATTCACCTCATAGTAGCCGGCGAGCTGACACTTATAATAGGGCGAATTAGTCGGATAGTGAACTGTCGTTCTGCCCTGTGTTCCAAATGATGCTGAATGATCGCAGCCTGGCCGAGGAAGAACAGTCCATCGTATCCACCATGTCTCGACAATTCCTGCGCACCCACCGACCGTTCCGAGCCGTCGTCATGGACCGCACTGGTAAACCTATCCTCTGGGTCAGTCGCCTGGGCGGTCCATCTTTGAAGTCACAGCTGATGACGCCCAGATTCGGCGACCATTCCAACTCATCAACTCGCGGATATACGTCCGCTCGTCGGAAGGGGAGGAGGGAAAGATGGTCGGCGAGGCTCAGCAGTGCGTCCTCTGCTTTCTCTGCATTAGCTCTCCTGACGGGTGAGGGACAGGGAATGGCATCCCTGGCGAAGACGATACAACATATTCCAATCGTACGATCCGTCCATCTACGGTTTTATGGCGCGCTAATCAGTCAAAGACGGGAGGAAGAGAAGTTCTCGCAGTTCGCACGGGTGGATAGCGGGTTCTTCGCATGGGATTTCTGGCTACAAGATCGGGATAACCGTGAGGCTCTTCCTTGCCATCGTTCTACGAGTACTGAATCCGGCAATAGGGCTCGTGGCCTCGATCAACCGCAATTTCCGGGGTCTGGGGCGCGAGCTCTTCACAGATACAGGTGAGCCCTCCGTCCCCATTTGGAAAAGTCGAGCTGAGCAGAGAAGGCCAATATGTGATCCGCTTCGACTCAGCCGGCACGGAGCTCGACCTCCCACCGGGCGCGACTGCGAACATTCAGGGACAGAGTCTGGTGTTGCCTGAGGGGAAGGAGGGGGGTTTGACACTGGATCAGCGTGCCATGGTACGCTTATACCACCTTGGAGAGCTCCTGCTGACATCATCAAGACCCTCGCTACAGCAGTCTCAAGTGCGTCTCAATCTGATTCTGAGAATACCGCTGATAGCTTTCAGTCGACTTTGACTACTTCTCGCGACATTCTGGCAGCGGGTATGTTGCTCAGTAGATGAATTTGACTCAGGACTGACTCTCACAGCGGTTTCGGCTTCCCATTCATGATGTGGGGCGGGGGCGACGGCTCTGCCGATGCTCAAGCTGGAGGCGTACAAGGTCAAACAGCAGATGCACCTCCCGTCGGAGCGGGTGCAGGAGCCGCTGGAGGGGCTGCGATGAGCGAGGACGAGCAGATCTACGGGCGACAACCCGGTCAAGCAGACGCGGCTCCGCCAGGAGGGGTGGATGGGCAGACTTGGGCGGACGAGGGGATGGACAGGCCCGATCAGCCTAGATATGGGCAGGAGGAGGTCATGCTGGATCCATGGACCGACGAGAAGAGTAGTGGGTGGTTCGGAGGAGAAGACAGCGGGGACAGCGGAAGCGATTGGGGAGATTGGGGCGGAGGGGATTGGTCGTGAGGAGTTCAGGATACCGATATCAATGCATCTCTCATGCTTTCAGTTTTGGCTACGCTCCTGTCAGCCTCTCAACCACAAGCACAGTTCGGCGGGAGGCTCACCTTGCAGTCTTCCATCACGGTATCTTTGACAAGCACCATCACCCTCCCTTGCTCCTCCTTTCCCACAGCATTGTCTTGCTCATAACTCGCTCCGATTGCGAGCTTGCTCCCATCCGGACTGAAGGCAAGCGCAGAGATCGCTGTGGGGTACTTGGGGTACAGCTTCATCCGCTTCTTGGCGGAATGGTCCCAGATGGAGATGAAGCCGTCTGATCCGCCCGATGCGAAGGTGTTGTGTCTGTCGGTGTCCAGGCATCAGCCATGTTCTCCTGGATACGCCACCAGAGCAGGAAGAAGGGAGAAGGGAAAAGGGAGAAGGGGCAAGGTAGGAGGGGGACGACACATACACTGGGTGATAAGCCAGCGCGTTAATGGGATAAACGCAATCCACCCCATCCACAGTCTGTCTATGCGCCCTAAACGCGTACTTCTGGCTCTGTGCCGCCGGGTCCGCGTCGAAATACTCCACAGCGATCCGACCTTCGATACTCCCGCTCGCCCAACCTATCCCGGTCCCCATCAGCACCACCCTCCATACACCACATGAGAGAGGACAGACCTTTGCCATCTACCATGCACGCTATAGCGCGGGTGAGGAATTTAAGCGCCGATTCTCTTTGTTGTTCCGGTTTGAGCACCTGTCCTTCTACGGCGGATGCAAGGGACGAGAGGGAGTAGACCGAGACGTGTCGGTGGGCCATGGAGATTAGGAGGGTAGATGTGGCGAGGGCGTAGGAGAGGTTGTAGATTCGCGCGGGGAGGGTTTGCGTGGATCGGAGGGGGATTTCGGCGGACCTGTTAAGGAGCTTAGAATTAGTTCCGGGATGGGGGGAAAGGGCGAACGGGTCCCAGACTTTGATGGTGGAGTCCCATGATCCAGTAACGAGGACGTCTGCGCGTGTCAGCTGTGAGACAGGCAGTCGAGGCGAGGGACGTACTGTGCTCGGCACACCAGACTAGTGTGGAGATGGCATCATCATGTTTCCCGAGAACCCGACATTGACCAGTCTCGAGATCCCATCTATCGTCTCCTAAGGGACAGGACAGAGCATGAGGGAACGGACGTACTGCCGGACACGTTTGTCGAGTCCACCCGAGAAGGCGGTATTTGGGGACGAGCCGAACGCTATCGCCAAGACTGCGGCGGGGTGAGTGAAGCTGGTCGGAGCACAGTCAGTAAGAGTCAACGAATGGCGTAGGTACACGGACATGGCAGGTGGGCTAGGTAGGCCTCCAAGATGATGTAGCTGGATTGTCTGGTCTTTCGTCAGGCTTGGACTTCGATGAATGGCAGGGGAGACCTACCCCGTCCCATGAGGATACGAGCAGTCGCGAAGAGTCGTGGGAGAAGGCGAGGGAGGATATCCCGTCAGCCGGAGGTTGTAGCGACAGATCCCCTGGAAACACATCAGTTTCGATGAATGCTTAGGCGATTAGCTGGACAGACCGGTCGACATTATGCAGTCTCCTTTGAGGCAAGGCGTTGACGGAGGAGGCAAGATGATGATGGTCGGAAGCAAACGAAAGTTGACAAAAAACCACACGCTTGATATCTATCTCTTCCTCCACCTTTCCATCCACCAAAGCAATCTCCCTAGTGTTAGTTCTGAGGCGTCTTTTGTCCTGTCTCGACTCAAGCACGTGGAGGTGCAGGATGTACCGATACGAGCAACGCGACCGCTCCGGCCCTATGGACGTGGACGGTCACGACCCAGTCGACCGACTCGCCCTGTTCGCGCTACATGATCCCGAGGAGGGGCCGTCGCGCAAACGTGAGCTCTACGTGCTCCAATCACAAGCCGTGTCCTGTGCGATACGGCTGCAAGGGAAAGCTCAAGTTGATGCTGTTCATAGGACTACACAGCGAGATCCAGACTCCCTCCCGCCCATACAACCCAAATTCCACCTCCTCCTCCCGGACACTGCACTTCGGACAAGATACGCCATTCATGTTTCACCTCCCAACCTCCCCTCCACCGGTATCCACTGCTCCGTTCAAGCCTTACGACCCGAACAAATGGGCAAGCGCGACGTTTGGCTTCCCTCAAGCTGCTCTCGGTGCTGCGGGGAAGGGGCTCGAAGATATCGAGATGCGGAATGCGGATAGCCCAACGAAACCGCACGAGGTAGGTGGGGAGGCTGACACGGTGCGGAAGGATGGGAAGGAGAATCGGGATGGGAATGATAGACCTATGGCTGGAGGTGCGGTATCACGAGTTAGGCGGAAGAGGCAGAAGGAGTGGAAGAGGGGTCGTGGACGAGGTAGCGAGTCCGAGGGAGAGGGAGAGGGGAGTGTAAGTTCACGATGAACACTTGAGGCTACGCACTGATGCCATATACGATCAGACACCAATCCGAGGCTTGGATTCCCGATCCCGAGGTGTGCGCCCCGGCCAGCCCGCCAAGTCCGAGCATCATTACTCTTTCCACATGCCTGCGCCAGCTTTGAGGCACTCCGAGATCCCTTCTATACTCCTTGGGTATGTCAAGCACTTCTTCCTATGGTGCGAGCTAACCCTCTACAGATACTTGCAGTTCTGCGTCAACGCTTCCGTAGTGGTCTTCGTGCTCTATCTGGCAGTGCAGTTCGTCTTGACAGTGCGGAGGGACGTCAAAGATCGGATGCAAGAGGTCTCAGTCGGTAGGTCTCCCGCTGCTTGGTGTGAATCTAGCTGAACGGCACAGAAATACTACAGGATATTTCAGAGTGCACAAAGTTGTACTTGACGAACCGGTGCGACCCCACATTGCGCGTTCCAGCAATGTCAGTCCCGCTCGTCCGACGTCAGCGATGACAGTCTGCTGATCCGTGGTGCTGCGGTCTCTAGGGAAGCACCGTGCAAAGGGTGGGAAGCATGTATGCAGCGTGACCCCACCATGGTCGGACGGACGAACGTCATGGCCGAGACGTTTGCGGGGGTGATCAACTCGTTTGTTGATCCTATCAGCTGGAAGACCATGGTGAGTGGAATTCCATGCTGCAGTCACTTACGTTGACGGAACTGCCAACAGGGCTTCACGCTCGTGACCCTGTCGTTCTTGATCATCCTGACGAACTCAGCGCTTTGGAACCTACGGGCCAAAGCGCATCATGAACCACCGCAAGCATATCCGCCACCGCAGTTCTTGCCGCATCCTTCCTTACAGTCAAACGGTATTTCGAGCGCTGCAGCTGGCCAGGATCATCGCCAAATCGGATGGAACCCGGAGAGGAAGAAGGGGTGGTGGTGATGCGCAATATGACATTGTCGGATATGCATTCTTTTACCACTTGCAACTGCACATCTTCAGTTATCGCTGGTCAAGGACCTTCACAAGTCACCTCGGCTAACGCCACGGAGCCGGGAGAAAATAATCCCCCGCATGCGTCCGGCAAACCTCGGCTTTGTTGCTTTCTCCTCCATCCTATCCATCTAACTTGCTCAGCCTCGGAAGTCTTGATATATCAGATCCTAGACTTTCGACCTCCTAGAGTACTCTACTCCTATCCCGACTGGATTTTCGCTGAGCTCGTCGTTACTGCGTTATCATCAGCAAAGGTGCACTTCTCTCTTCCCTCGTCTCCTTCACTCCTTCCCACCTCTTTGATTCGCTCACTATTCTTGTCTCAGAGCACGTCCGGAAACCGGTACACCTTCGCCGCCACAGGCTGTCAATTATCTAGATACGAGGCCGGGTACCTCTACGACACCGTCACCATGTCCCGCCTAACCTCTAAGCGTCATCCCGACCTCCTCGTCGGTCCCCTCCCATGTCCGAACCCCACTCACTAACGCTGCCCAGTCATGTAACTTCAACCAAGATTTCTCCTGCATAGCGGTGGGGCACAAGAAAGGCTACACAATCCTCAACTGCGATCCCTTTGGAAAGGTCCATTCAAAGAGTACGTCCATCCCTCCCTCCTCGTCCACACATGTCAGCTGAGGATGTCGCAGCGGATCAGGGCGCGACTGGGATCATCGAGATGCTGTTCTGTACGTCCCTCGTAGCGCTCGTCGGCACGGCGGATACGCAGCCTTCGAATAGCCCGCGGAAGCTCCAGATCGTCAATACAAAGGTGGGCGATGGGCGCGGATTTCTTATGAGGATGTTGTGTTGAGAAACGGGACTGATGAAGGGATAGCGACAAAGCACGATCTGCGAGCTCATCTTCCCGACTTCGGTATTGGCGGTCAAGATGAATCGAAAGAGACTGATCGTGGTGCTCGAATCCGAGATCTATATCTACGATATCTCCACCATGAAACTCTTACATACCATCGAGACCGGACCCAACCCCAATGGTGTGCGACGATCCCATCCTCACTCAATCTCCATAACCTGGCTTGATCCTGATGCTGATACGTGATCAGCCGTCTGCGCCCTCTCCTCCTCGTCCGAGCACTCCTACCTCGCCTACCCCTCCCCCGCACCATCCGCCTCCTCATCCCCCCTCTCCTCGTCCGCCGTCCCAGCCGCTCCACCCGCTCCCACCACAGGCGACGTCCTGCTCTTCGACACCCTCAACCTCTCCGCTATCAACGTCATCCAAGCTCACAAAGCTCCCATCGCGTGTCTCGCCCTGAATGCAACCGGTACCATGCTAGCTACCGCTTCGGATAAAGGCACAGTCGTCCGCGTCTTCTCGGTTCCCGACGCAAAGAAACTCTGGCAATTCCGGAGAGGTTCCCAATCGGCTCGGATATTCAGTATAAATTTCAATCTCACTTCCTCACTCCTCGCAGTCTCCAGTGACTCTTCCACAATCCATATTTACAGACTCGACTCTCCCAACGCAAGAGCTTATCAACCCGAACCGAGTTCACCGGGTATCGACGAGATGAGAAGTCCCACGCCGAGCGAAGCGCCATCCTCCTCATCCCCAACTCTCGGAGCGGCTAATTTACCACCCGCACACTCCGCGACGAGCTCGTTAAGACGGAGATCGTATCATATCGGGAAAGGCTTTGTTGGCGGTGTGAGCGGGTATCTGCCCAGGAGCGTGAGCGAGATGTGGGAGCCACAAAGGGATTTCGCATTCATCAAGCTCAGAGGGAGTCAGGGGAGGACGGTCGTGGCCATGTCCGGGTGAGTGCCCGACGTTTTCTTCAAGCCGAAATTCCCCTGCTATCCGAAAGATGTTTCCCAGCTTACAAAGAGCAGCACTGCGACACAGGTGATGGTCATCTCGTCGGGAGGACTGTTTCAGGCTTACAATATCGATCTGGAGAATGGCGGGGAGTGCTCGTTGATGAAGGAGTTCGCGTGAGTTCCGCCTCGCTCGCCTGGATCGTGCTTAAACCGACTCTCCTCCAGATTACTAGGCAGCGAAGATTCTGGGAGCGGACCGTCGAATGGGGAATGACACGGACAATTGACTGATCAATGTGGAGCACATGCAATCCATCCGCAGTACGAGCATCAAGTTTCCCCTGGTAAGTTACAGCTACAACCGATCGCGTCTCGCCTTTGCGTCAATGTAAGAACCCCCTGATTGCCGCCCCAACATTCTGCACGTCCAGCAGGAAAGTGTCATGCCCCCAAACTCCCCCTAGCTCATAGTATGTTACCTGCCCATTTCCCGCTAGCTTGAGTGCATCTGCCAGTTCTCGCTGTTGTTCGACCGGGAAGAGGACGTCACTTTGCACGCCCAGGACTAGCGTCGGGATATCTCTCAGTCGCTGTAAGCCCGCCGCCAATTCTGGCAGGTGCGGCGATTTCGAGGTAGGGATAAATCGCTCCACCTTCCTCGCCTCCGTCACGCCGCTCGACTGCGCGGGTGGAGAAGGAGGATCGCGTGGTGTAGATGCGGAAGTGGTGATTGGGTCGGAAGGGAACGGGAAAGGAGGGAGATCGGGGTAGGCGGTACTGAACTTCTTTGCGAGGGAGGTGAGGGCAGGAGCGGTCATGTCGAAGAGGTCCATCGCTTTGGAGAGGTAGAGCATCGAGTTTGCGTCGTAGGTCAGGCAGAACCTCTCGCCCTGAGCACGAGCACGAGCACGTCAGCTTCCATCCTCATGCTACGCATCATGCACACTCATGGGAGCCAAAACCAGGTAGTAAAGGAGGACCGACCTGGTGATCGAGGTATGTCTCGATGAGGAAGTCAGGGCTCAGCTTGGGTACTCCCACCTCTCCAGCGGTATCCAGCTCGCTCTCAGAAAGCATGCGCCGACCGAAACGCTGCTCCCATTCGGGGCCGGAGCGGTAGGTGATCGTTGCGATCTCTGCGGCGTGTCAGCCAGTGAAGCTGTGTGTGTTTGAACAGACAGGCAGAGAAATGGGAACATGAGTTGGAAACGGACTCACGCCGTGCGAGCTTCATCCCGTTGTGAGGTGGGACGCCGTCGTAGTAAAAACCTCGATTCCAATTAGGGTCCGCCATGAGCACTGTCCCTCCCATCAGCTTGAGCTCCACCCGAAGCTCGAACCTCTCATTTGAGAAAGGATCGACCTACCACTTCTCTGTGCATACCGCATCCCCACCCCACCCAACCCACTCCGTCCCGTCGCACTGATACTAGCAACCCTCCCCACCCTGTCCGGCGCCAGATAAGCCAGACTCAAA
>JAABUI010002138.1_pt1 | contig 11092 bp, 15 predicted proteins | sample 5559111 | NCBI WGS metagenome assembly JAABUI01 (sample SAMN10711870, study PRJNA513365) | rock metagenome | isolation source: Antarctica rocks | place: Antarctica: Victoria Land, Buttleship Promontory
TCAACTAATTTTCCATGCTTCTTTTACCACCTAAAAATCATTGTTCATTATACTTTTTGTACCGAAGTAGCAATCAAAAACAGAATTTATAGGCATAAAAGAAGCACTATAAATTTTTACTATAGAAATTTAAACAGGCTCTTAATCTTTTCGTTTAACTATTAACAGTTATTATTTACCCATTCGAATTGTTGTTTTCCTTATTGCTGATAAGTTAAATTTTAGTAAAGCCCATTAGTTGTTTTTCTGACTTACCCTTTAATGCCTCGAATCCGGACACAACATCAAATAATTCTTCATCGATCGAACTTTGGCGTAAATGATGGGATTTCTTACCAAGACTATTGAGCAAATCTCCTATGTTTTTATCTGCACGCTGCATCGCTTCCAACCTGCTTGCGTTTTCGCTGGCAAGTGATTCTGCACTTGCCTTGAATAAAGAAACAAAAAGATATTCCCGGATGAGTGCGGGTAAAGTTGGTTTAGCTTTTCCTAACATCCCGGGTATAATTTTTGTTGGCCACTTAAGTTCTGTAAAACTTAACTGCCATTTTTTATCAAGCGGTAATAATCTTTGCATTACAGGTTCATAACCTGCTCCTAATTTGGGTTGATTGTGATAAATGTAAACCTCCAGATCAGGGTTTTTGTCCTGAACGGAACTGCCATGGTTAATGCTGCATGGCCAACACGAAAGCGTGCGCCAGGCGGTTCATTCATCTGTCCAAACATCATCACCATGTTTTTTAGCAGATCAGCTTTTTTCATATCATCATAAAGCTCATTTCCTTCGCGGCAGCGTTCTCCAATACCGCAAAACATGCTTACACCTTTATTGTGTCCAACCATATTATGGATCATTTCTGTAAGTAAAACAGTTTTCCCTACGCCTGCTCCTCCAAATAAGCCAGCCTTACCGCCACGCTCCAGGGGCGTCAGTACATCAATTGCTTTTATACCTGTTTCAAAAATTTCAGATTTTGTAGATCTTTTATTTAAAGGTGGAGGGGGCCGATGGGTTTTTCGGCGTTCGCTTACAGATAGTGGTTGCCCATGGTCGATGATATTTCCAAACACATCGAACATACGCCCCATGATCATTTTTCCAACCGGTACCGTAAGCTCGGTTCCATTTGTTCTACACACATCCCGCGCACACGGTGATCATCAAGTTGAGATAATACCTCAATAGCGACTTGCTTGTCTTTACCAGAATGAAGCAAGGTATAGATTGAAGGTATTTTTTTTTCAAACCATACATCCACAACGCTGCCCCGTACAGATACTATTTTTCCATATTTCGGTGTCCCGTTCTTCTGGTTTCCTGTTGCCTCCATTTTTATACTATATCTTGTATTTCCTTCTTTCTTAAATCAATCAAAAAAGCCGTTCTTTTATGTTTTGCGGAGATGCGGTGCAAACCAAATCGCTGTCGTTTGATAGCAATTTTTCATCTTTATCGTGATACTTCAATTGCGTTAGCAGGTGAGTGATAAGTTCGACATGCGTTTTTTCCTTATCATCCGTGTTGATGATAAACCAGGGGGAATGTAAAAAATTTGTTCTAAGAAGCATTTCATCCCGGGCTTCCGAACAATCTTTCCAATGCTTTGATGCATCCTTATCGACCGGGCTTATCTTCCACTGTTTCAACGGGTTTTTGTGGCGGTCTTCCATCCTGTTTTCCTGCTCCTTTTTACTGATATCGAGGTAATACTTTAAAATTGTAAAACCGGCATCTACCAGCATCTGTTCAAACAGTTCAACCTCCTTAAAAAACAATTTGTATTCTTTCCCGGTACAAAATCCCATTACTTTCTCCACTCCCGCACGGTTGTACCAGCTTCTGTTAAAAATTACAAATTCGCCGGACACAGGTAAATGAGAAACGTAACGCTGGAAATACCATTCCCGTTCCTGCAGGTTAGAGGGCTTGCTTAATGCTACTACCCTGGTTTCGCGCGGACTGAGATGTTTAATAATTCTTTTGATAGTTCCGTCTTTACCTGCTGCATCCCTGCCTTCCAAAATAACAAGCAACTTTACATCAGAAGCTATGATTTCCTTTTGCAGCTTAACTAACTCTATGTAGAGCTCGTGGATTATTTTCTTTTCCTTTATCATTTAATATGCACTTTAAATAGATTGTTAGAGGGGTTTATTGCTTTAACATAGTTGATGCTGAGGTTTACACAAATACTAATTCTGTTTAATTTCAACATTTCAAACCCTGTTTAAATTTGATCAAATATGTTTCGTGCTTCTTTTATCGATATAAAACATCAACACTAAATTTATAGGCATAAAAGAAGCATTACAGGTCGCTTCAGTCTAAAATGTATTTAATGTTAGATTGCTTTTCTATTGCATATTTCAACCTTAATTTGAATACTTGTAACGGCAACTCATAACCCTGGCCCATGATCAAGCAACCTGCTTGTTTCACGGCCATGTTTACCACTACTGACGAAATCTGTTTCTGCATTACCGAAAGAGGGCACCTCATGCGGATTTGGCGGAGTAACATCGTGCCCCATCCATCAATTTGATTCAGTCTCTTTTACAGTTTCGTTCCCTTTATTGGCTTTGTCCTGGCCGATACCCATGAAACCCCGCGCATAGCAAAAGTTATGGCCAATACAGATCCAAAAATCAGAACAAAAATTACGGAGGGCAAAAAGCTTTTATTTTGCATAAAAAACTTAAATAGTTTTCATGTTAATATTGTAAAGAAGTATAATCAAAGGTAGCCAACGTATAAAGCTGATCTATTATATAACTTTGGATATTCGTTGTATAATTCAAACATTTTTAAACAATAACTTTTATTATTTATACCAAAAGAAATTAAGTTCTTTAGTTTCGTTAAAAGGGGGCATTGTTAAGCCTGCAAACAAGAAGTTGACAGATTAAAATGTGTGAATAATGTAATGTATTCAAAAGATGATGTAATACTTCTGGATTCGACAGTATCCACCTTTGTGCAGCAACAGCTAAACTGAAAGTTATAGCTAAAGAAGCTAAATTCGATGTTGAATTAAAAGTATTTCCAAACAAAATAAATTGGTATTTATGAACGATACGTTATTATATCCATTAAAGTTTGAGCCGATCTATCAATACCGGTTATGGGGCGGAGACCGTTTAAAAAACCTTCTTGCCAAGCCTTTGCCTAACGAACCGGTTGGGGAAGCCTGGATTTTGAGCGACAGGGACGATCATCCAAGTTTAGTTACAGAGGGCGGACTTAAAGGGTATTCTCTTACACAAATGTTAAACGAATTCCCGCAGCAAATGATGGGCAAACTGGCTTCTCGTTTTGACCGTTTCCCTTTGCTGTTAAAGTTTTTGGACTGCAAGGAAGTGCTTTCCGTTCAGGTCCACCCGGCCGATGACCAGAAGCAATACATACCGGAAGGTGATACCGGTAAAACAGAAGCCTGGGTAGTATTAGAAACGGCGGAAGACAGCCGCATTTATACGGGACTAAAACCCGGAACTAATCCGCAAAATTTGAAGGAAGCAATAGCAGGACACAAAATAGCGGATAAACTGCATAGCTTTGTCCCGAAAACGGGCGATGCCGTATTTATTCGTTCAGGTACGGTGCACACCCTTGCAGGCGTAGTTGTTTTTGAGGTGCAGGAAAACAGCGATGTTACCTTTCGCTTATCCGATTGGGGCAGGATAGATGCCAAAACGGGCAAGCCTCGAGACTTCCAGGTTGATAAAGCCATTGATTGCATTGATTTTAACCAGGTAGATATCGGCCCGGCAACACCAGTTGCGGATGATAAAGATCCGGCAATAAAAGAACGTTTGTTTAACGACAGCCATTTTGTGTTGTGGCGTATCAAGAGCGAACAGTCGTTTAACGTAGGTTCAGTGGGAGAACCGCATGTACTGGTTTGTATCGGCGGCAAAGGCGAACTGGTTTTTAACGGAGCAAATTACGCGCTGAACAAAGGGGATGTCATGCTGCTTCCTGCTGCTGTTGGTGTTTGTGTTTACCAACCGGCTGAAGCGGTTACGATATTGGAAATATCGATACCCGACAGCAATTCATAACAAAGCAGTTCCATTTTATTTATAGCTGGATTTCATTATGAAAAAATTAACCGTTTTTGATCTGGATGGTACATTGGCAGAGAGCAAAGCAGCCCTTGACGCGGAGATGGCCAAGCTTTTAAGCCAATTCATGGGTGTGATGAAAGTGGCTATCATATCCGGCGGCGCATGGCCGCAGTTTGAAAAACAAGTCCTTTCCCATCTTCCCGAAAAACAAGAGCTAAAAAACCTTTCTATACTGCCCACCTGCGGCACGCAGTATTATCAATATCAATCGGACTGGAAACAACTGTATGCCGAAAATTTTACGGATGATGAAAGAAAGAAGATTTTGGACAACCTGAACAAAGCGGTGGAAGAGGCCGGTGTTAAACCCGGTAAAACCTGGGGCGAACTGATCGAGGACAGGGGAAGCCAAATCACTTATTCAGGATTAGGACAACAAGCCCCGCTTGATGAAAAGAAAGACTGGGACCCTCATTTTGTTAAGCGCCAGGCGATAAAAACGATATTGGACAAAACATTGCCGGGCTTTTCTGTGCGGATGGGTGGTGCCACTTCAATCGATATCACGAAACCCGGAATTGACAAGGCCTACGGAATCCGCAAGTTGAAGGAAATACTGAAAATTGAAATCTCTGAAATGATCTACATTGGCGATGCATTATTTGAAGGCGGAAACGATTATCCGGCCAGAACAACCGGGGCAGTATGTATCCAGGTAAGAGATCCGGACGAAACCAAACGGGTAATCGAAGCAATAATTGCCTGCTCGGATGTAGAGGAAACCACTGCAAAAGCATGAACGCATTCGAATTAAAACGTTTGGGTACGATTATGGAACCAGAACCGGGCAACGAACTGGAGACAGAGGGGGGTTCTTAACCCTGCCGTGGTAAGGGGGCCGGACGGGGCGCTTTATTTGTTTCCACGCCTGGTGGCGAAAGGCAACTATTCCCGTATCGGGATAGCCCGTGTCCGTTTTAACAGTGTAGGAGACCCTGTGGGTGTTGACCGTTTGGGCATTGCATTGGAACCTGAAGCAGTATATGAAAAACGGCCGAATGGCGGGGGCGGATGTGAAGACCCGAGGGTAACGTATGTAGAACCACTGCAGCATTACCAAATGACGTACACTGCCAACGGCCCTGATGGACCGCGTGTTGCAATCGCACAGTCCAAAGACCTGCTTAAATGGGAGCGTTTAGGGCTGGTCAGCTATTTACCTTACGAAAATGTAGACTTTACGGGAGTTGACAATAAAGACGCCAGCCTGTTTCCTAAAGAAATACCAAGCCCTCAGGGGCATTTATCTGTCGCCATGTTGCACAGGCCTTTGTTTCCAGGCACCAGGCCGGAGGAAATTGTTGAGCTTGATAAAAACCATAAGGTAAATGATCACCTTGAAAGCATCTGGATATCGTATTGTAACCTGAAGCACATAGCCGATACAACTTTTCGTCATTTAAAGTTCACTTCACACCACCTTTTGGCCCGCCCCGAGGAGCCTTGGGAGAAATTAAAAATAGGCGCCGGCACTCCGCCTGTTTTAACAAAACACGGTTGGATGATATTTTATCACGGGGGTACACGAATTAGCGGATTTTACCGTAGACAAACATAAATTGTGCTATTCTGCAGGGGTAATGGTTTTGTCAAAAGACGAAGTCAATAAAATTCTTTACAGGTCCCGTGAGCCTGTTCTGGTGCCCGAATTACCTGAAGAAACGATCGGGACAATTGCCAATGTAGTTTTTCCTACCGGTATCGACTGCCGCAATGACCTAGGCAAGCCCAATCGCTATGATGTTTACTACGGCATGGCGGATGACCGGATTGGCGTGGCTACAATGGAATTGCCGGAGATATTGCCATTAGTGTAATGAAATTTAAACCATGCTTCTTTTATGCCTATAATTTATGTGGCTGGCTGAGATAACAGCTGTAAAAAAGCCCTGGAACATTTCAGGTTCTGTTGCTCTGAAATATTGACATCCTGTGCTTTTGGCTAAAGCCTACGTTTGTTCTCTTTTGTCCACAGCGTTGAAGGCCGTGGCAATTGAAGTTCAACAATTAGACTGTGCCCTGTAATGGTAATCTTGGTAAGACAGTTACAAAAAATGATGTAGAACAACATGGCCAAAATGCCACGGCCTTTAGGCCGTGGGTTGTATAAATTTAAATGTGGCCTTAGCCAAAATAGCCCGGAATAAAATTCAAACGTTTTCTGATAGAAGTGAATGAATCAGGAGGATTGCTACGTTAGCCTTTAACTGCATTAGTTATAAACCAGCTCCCCGGTTTTGTCTTTAAGCTTTTTATAATAAGTGGGGGTTAAGCCAGTGATCTTTTTGAATTGATTGCATAAATGCGGAACACTGCTATAATTTAATTTGTAAGAGATATCAGTGAGAGACATATTATCATAAATTAACAATTCTTTTACTCTTTCAATTTTTTGAGTAATCAAATAGTGCTCAATATTTATCCCTTCTGCTTGGGAAAACAGGTTGGCCAAGTAAGTGTAGTTAAAGTTTAGTTTTTGACAGAGATAGTTTGAAAAATTGAGTTTTAACGGATCTTCTTCATAACGGATCAATTCTGTTATGACAATTTTTATTTTTTCAATCAATACACTTTTTTTGTCAACTAAAAGATCCAATCCAAACTTTTGTAAAGCCATTTTAAATTCCGCTAATTGCAAAGTTGAGAGATCACCAACTATTTCAACTTCTCCCAGTTCAACTGTTCTGTAAAGAAGCGCTAATTTTTCCAATTGCTGCCTAACCACCACTTTACAACGGACACATACCATATTTTTAATATAAATTTTCATTAGGGTCTACTTACTTTTAATTAATCTCAAATTCCTGCTGATAAATGAACATCCTGCTATTGAGTTCCCAATTCAAGGTGATCATCCACTTTCCGGCCTTACAATCATTCAACGGAATTTCAACTATGTTACTTTCTTTACTATCTAGCGAAAATACTTTACTTGGTATAAGTTGTTTTCCGGGCATATAAAGTATTGCATTACCAAGAAAAGGATGAGAAAAATTAAATGTCATGGTTTTCATATTGCTATTGATGCCTTTTGGAATCATCCAAAATTGTTGAATAAGTGCGTTTTAGAAAATGACCGTACTCACTAAAAACCTTGTTTTATGTCATAAACAATGGCGGCCAATTATCTGTAGACATTTAAAATACCAAAGACTTATTTAAATTTTATTGGAGAAAACTTTTTATTGGATTAACTACTTCTAACATGGCATGCTTCTTTTAGCACTAAAAAGTTTGCTTGAAGTCTTAGAGCCTGTTTAAATTTCTATCACAAAAATTTATAGCACTTCTTTTATACCTATAAATTCTGTGTTTATGTATTATATAGATACAAAAAGCACGAAGGTTTAATGATTTTTATGTGGTAAAAGAAGCATAGAAAATATTTGAATAAAATTTAAACAGGCTCTTAAACCTTTAAAAATTAAATTTAACTCTTTTTCATAGCATAAAAGAAGCATAAGAAATTATTACAAATGCTATGATTGCAGACCCTGCTGTTGTTGCTCTTTACAGAGAGATCATCAAATTAGAATTTAATAAACATTCTTTGGCAAGCCGGGAAGACATCAGCGCAGTGAACAAGCAGATCAGTGCCGCAAACGAACGGATCAGAAATGCAAGGGAACTGCTCTTGTGCGGCGATATCGATGCTGCTGATTATAAAACGATCAAAAAGGAAAGCGAGCACAGGCTTACTGCCCTTGATGCCAAGCTAACCGGTTTATTAAGTATAAATCACGAAGATATTGATTCTCTTGCCGAATTAGGGATAACCCTGCTGTCCCGGTTGGACAAACTATACGCAGAGGCTGATGTAACAGGTAAAAGGGAGATCGTGAGTTCGATGTTTCCCGAAAAAATCGTTTTTGATGGCAACGAACATCGAACTCCCCGTGTCAATGAGGTTGCCTTTCATATTTATCAGATTTCTAATGCTTAGGCATTAAAAAAGAAGGGACAAGCCATAATGATTTATGCTTGTCCCATCTGGTAGCCCCAACGATACAAATTTCCAATTTTTTTTTAGAAGATATTCAGGCTTTAGTACATTTATTTAATTAAAATTATGCTTTTTCGCAAGGAGGACGGGAAGTTTATACAATAAATTTTGTTCGTTCAGCTGTTCAATTTTTTTAAAATCAAAAACAAACGAAGGATATTCTGAATCCGGAAAAACTATCGTGGGTTAAATTAGCTAAAATTTTGGGAGGTGGTGACAGATCTTCATTAAAAGTAAAAGTCGAAGGTTGGGCGAATAAACTTAATTACACCTTTAATCAAATTGGCTACGAAGTTATTTTAAAAAAAATAGATAATAGTAGTAAAGATTCTGATAATATATAAACATGGTTGTGATATAACAGCTTTCTACGAAAGAAGCAATTACTTTAATTTCTTAATAACTGAACGCTCCATTACGGTTAATTATTAAAAAAAAACTATGAAATTCAAGTTAGACCAAAATGCTTATGCCTATCTGCATGATGCACTTTATGATGTTTTTGACCAATCTCTTAATCACTCACAAATGGATAAACTTTTTGAATTGCATCCTGCCTATGATGGTGTTATGGATACATTAGGCAGAGGGGAACTTATGGACAAAATATGTTTTCACTTTATTCAAATGGAAGTTCCGATTTATGATGATACCCAAGAATATGAAGATGAATTTCACCGGAAGATTGCTGAAAGTAAGGACAAATATTTAGCTTATATTAATAATGCGAATCAAGAGTTAAAAGACAAGGTAAATAAAAGCGGCGGCAATTTTACCAAAGACATGCACGAGTAAGCCCTTTGTAGACCTGGCCTTGCTGGCTCGTTGGATGTCTGTTTTTACGATAAGCCAGTTAAACAAAGACCCGATAGGTTGCCTGAGAGTGGAAACTGCTGTTGAAAACAGATCATTGGCGGCTTTGTCACGCTGCTTGATTACCTCAGATTGACCTTTTACCCCTTTAACAGGTGTAAGCATCATAGAATTGGCATTTATGGCCAAATCTTTAAAGACCTCCAAATCGTTATAGATCTTATCGCCATGGAAAGTACGGTTTGTTATATTTCCCCAGTCTTGTTTAAAAACATTCAAATCGTTTTCTGATGCCGGGGTGATGACTACCTGTTCCGGAAACGGCAATTGCTTTTTACCATAAAAAGCCAGTGTATGAAGTTTAAGCCCATAGTAAAACAAGGATTTGGCAGCACAATAGCCCTTATCAGTGATTTCAGCGGCAACTTTTGCTTTTCGCTTACCCGAACAGGTAATAATTGGCATAGAATCCAACAGGCTGACATTAGCGTCGCATCCGGCTGGTATAAAAGTCGAAAAAGAATGAGCGGCTACTGCCTTAAAAGCTTCGCTTAGTCGGTTTAGCCTGTTGTTAAAAGCCTTGTAAGAAGGCAAAGCCGGAAACCAGGAACGAAGGTACTGATCTGCAAAGGCATAGACCTGTGGCACGCTAAAACGTTGTTCTTCCTGAACGCTAAAAAGGTATAATGTCATAATTTCCTGGTCTGTAAACCCGGGTTTATCGTTATTCGTGTACCTTTGACATAGGTATTGGAGTTCTTCGTTGTGTAACTTGCATATATACAGGTATATAGCGATTAATTTGAGTGCTTTAGCCTTGGGGACCATCCTTAAAGTTCGATGTGGAAATCTTCTTTAAGGTACTGATTTTCAAGGATTTAAACAAATTTATTCAAATACAATTCACTCATGATCAAAGGATTGTCATATAAACTTATCAACATATTTGACCCTTGATTCGCATAAATAATTGACTATTACAAAAAAACGAAGGTATTCGTGTATTCGAATATCACCGATTAAAATTCGGTGAATTAGGCCTTATTTGCTCTACTTTTGTTGCACCCATTCAAATGTCACCGGTTAAATTTCAGTTGTGAACTTTATAAGCAATAAACTTTTGCTATTAATGATGTAACCTGTATATTTACACTATACGATTTGCTGTGGTAAAAACAATTAAAAGTAAACCTTTACGGCTATTATGGGAAAAAGGGGACGGCAGTAAGCTGCCATCGGCCCAGTTAAGAAAAATACGCCTTGCTTTGCAAATCATAGATGACCTGGAAGAAGTACCCGAAGACCTTGCGCATTTGGTTTCATGGAGGCCACACCCCTTAAAGGGAGGCCTTCAAGGGTTTTGGAGTTTGGACATTACAGGCAATTATCGGGTAATATTTCGTTTTGAAAATAAAAACGCTTTTGATTTAGATTACTTAGACACACATTAATATGAAAAGAGAAATGGAATTACACCATCCAGGAGAAATATTGAAAATCGAAGTTATTGAAGGACGTGGGTTAACTATCGGTAACGCTGCAGGGCTTTTAGGTATTACGCGCCCAACCCTATCTAATATATTAAATGGTAAAGCGGCAATTACGCCCAACATCGCTTTAAGGCTCGAAACCGTCTTTGGTGGAACAGCCCGTTTTTGGGTCCGGCTGCAATCATCCTATGAACTTTTTATCGCCCAAAAGAACTTTTTGGAAAACCCACCGAAAATCAAACATTTCGACTGTGCAGAGAATTGAAGTTAAAAAAACAACCTTATGGATGACCAAGATGAAATGACAACCTTACATTTTGAGGATGGAAATATTGAAATCAATAATGAACTACAGCAAGTTGTCGGGGATTTCATAAAGGGTATTGGATTTAAATCCACAGAGGATTTGAAAAAAGTTACCGCCGAAAGATTTTTTGAATTATTTACCCCTGCAATGAACAGGTTTTATAATCTGGAATAGCAAACACACCCAAACAACGTTTACAAAAAAAAGGATTGAATAGGCTTTAAAGATAAATAAACTCAATAAGTAGGTTAAATAATTTACTAAGATTATCCCGAACTCACGTTAATTACTAAATAATCCGATATTAAAAATGACAGATAAAAACAAAAATAATGGATGGCAAAG
>JAABUI010002139.1_pt1 | contig 11091 bp, 12 predicted proteins | sample 5559111 | NCBI WGS metagenome assembly JAABUI01 (sample SAMN10711870, study PRJNA513365) | rock metagenome | isolation source: Antarctica rocks | place: Antarctica: Victoria Land, Buttleship Promontory
CAGCCCGACCCGCTGCCGCCGGATCCGATCACTCCCGTCGAGCCGGCCCCGGTCCCGACGCCTACCGATCCCGAGCCGGCGCCACCGATGTAGGGCCCGCCGCCCTGCCCTGAGTGCATGAGGTCGTACCGACAGCCGAACGTCCTATGGGAACACCCCGCTCCCCCACCCGAGGTCGCTCCTCGAGCGTCAGCGCCGTTCCCGCACGACCCGCCCATACAAGTGCCCGGTGAGGGTAGGACCCCCATACTCCTCCCGTGACGGCGATCAAGGTCGGCTATGCCCGGGTCAGCACCGACGGCCAGGACCTGACGGCCCAGCGCCAGGCCCTTGCCGCCCTCGGCGTGCAACCCGACCGCATCTACCTCGACCACGGCATCACCGGCACCGACCGCCAGCGCCCCGGCCTGCGCGAAGCACTCGCCGCCTGCCGGCCCGGCGACACCCTCGCGGTCGCCAAGCTCGACCGGCTCGCCCGCTCCGTCCCCGACGCCCGGGACATCGTCGACGAGCTCACCGCCCGCACGCGCACCCGCAAGTGCATGGCCAACGCTAAGGCCAGGGGCCAGCTGGGCGGCAAGCAGCCCACGCTCAACACCCGCGAGGCGGAGCTGGCCCGCTGTGGCGGCCCAGTAACCACACTCGCCAGCTCCACAATTCAACGGGCCATTCAGCGAGCAGGGCCCGCGCCTGCAGCCTCGTCGACTGGATGAGCGCGCACGCCTTCGTCGATGAGAGCAAGCAGCACGGCCTACTCGTCGCTGCCGCCGTGTTCCAGCCGCGCGACCTCGCGCCGGCCAGGACCGCGCTGCGGCGGTTGTGCCTGCCTGGGCAGTCCCGGCTGCACTTCACGAAGGAGCGAGACGAGCGGCGCCGCCAGATCCTGACGGTCATCCTCGGCCTCGGTGTCGTCGTCGACCTGTACGACGCCACCGACATCCGGGACCAGCAGCAAGCCCGGGCGGCGTGCCTACGCGCCGTCGTGCAGGACCTCGCCGCCGCCGGCGGTCAGCGGCTCGTCCTCGAGCAGGATGATTCGCTCGTGCGGAGCGACCAGGCAGTGCTTTACGCCGCCGTCCGCGACGCCGCCGCCAGCGACCGACTCACCTACGAGCACCTAATGGCCGGTGCCGAGCCGCTGCTGTGGGTCGCAGACGCAGCCGCGTGGTGCTGGACCCGCGGCGCACCCTGGCCCGGCCGGCTGCAGCCCATCACCAGGCACATCCGCACCCTGTGACCACCCCGTGCAACGTCCAAGACAGCGCGAAGCCCAGCTCACCCACCGTCCGGAGGGCTGCCGGGCTCACTTCACGGCGCTACTGCACCGTGCACCTCAACTGTACGGGCGTTAACGACTCCGCGACAAGCACCGGGATCGGGCCTCGAGGACCTCGATGTGACCTTCAGCGGGAACTGGCACCGCAGCACAGCGCCATCTGGCGGGGGGGACTGATGAAGTGCCCTGCCTTGCACGTGGTGAGCGACCAATCCTCGAGCCCCAGCGCCCGGCTGTAGCGCGCCACCTGCGGCATGACCAACGGCGCGGGAGCGGGGCGGCGTCGAGACGCCAAGGTTGAGCTGACGTGCAAGCCCGAGCAGCCCAGGGCGCAGTGTCTGCAAACGATCGTTGTTGGGGCGCCACGACGACATGGGAGGCTCGTGCGACTCCTCCGGCGCTGCCCAGTCTCGGTGCGAGTGGCTGGCGCAGCGGTGCGGCAGGAAGCTGGCCGTGGTGCCTCACATCTGGGCGGCGCAGCTCAACATCAGCCCCAGGACAGCCGATAAGATCGCAGGCAAGCACTCAATATCCCCGGTCGTCTGGCCGACCACTACGACATCGAACTACCCGGCGTCCTGAGCCAGCTCGGGAAGCATCGTCGCACCGCCTCCCGTCGCCCTAGGCTGCTGGCGTGCAGGCAGTCGCACGGCAACCGGTGGGGCTGCACGTTGCCCGGGCCGCTGTCCTGGCCGCGGCGGCGGCGGGCGTCGCGCTCGCGGCGCACGCGCTGTCCGCCGGGTGCCTGGACCTGCGCGGCGCCACGGCCGCGGTCCTGCTCTGCGCCCCGGCTGCCTGGGCGGTCACCGCGGAGCAGCGCAGCGCCACCGTCTTGCTGGGCTGGTTGAGCGGCACCCAGCTCGCCGTCCACCTAGTGCTCACGGCGCTGTGCGGCGATGCGCTGCTGACCGCCTCCCTGCCCGCCGTGTTCTGGCACGCCGCGGCGGTGCTGCTGACGGGGGTCCTGCTGCACGCCGGCGACGCCTCGCTCTGGTCCGCGCAGCGCGTGCGGCGGGCAACCGGGCACGTCCTTCACCTGCTGGTGCTCCCCGCCCTGGTCGTACCCGCCCGGTCCGGCGCGCAGGGCGTCCTGCGCCGCCGTCCGGTCGTCCGACCGGTGGACTGGCGCGGACCCACCCCCGCGCGACGGGGTCCGCCGGAGGCCGTGCACGCGTCCTGCTGACGCGCCACGCCTCCCGCCCGCCCATCGTCCTTGAGGACCTCCGATGCCCCGCAACGCACCTATCGTGCTGGCGCACGCCTTCGGCGCCCGCTACGACCTACCCATCCCGCTCGCCCTGTTCGTCCTCGGCGGCGCCGCCGTCGTCGTGGTGTCCTTTGTGCTCGTCCTGCCCCGGACGGTCACCGCTGCCCGCGGTGACCAGACACTTCCCGACCGCGCTCCGGCCACCGGGCTCAGCCCGTCCTGGGCGACGGTGAGCCTAGTCGTGCTCATCCTGCTCACCCTGGCCGCTCTGTTGGGCAGCAACGTAGTGGCCGAGAATATCGTCCCCACAACGTTCTGGCTGCTGGTGTGGATCGCCGTGCCGCTGTCCTGCGGGCTGCTCGGTGACTGGACCCGCACGGTCAACCCGTTCGCGAACCTGGCCCGCCTGACCGACCGCCCGGGACTGCGCCGGGCCGTGCTCGGCCGCGCCGAGCCACTCACCTGGCCGCCGGGCCTGGGGTGGTGGCCGGCGGTCGTGCTGTTTTTCGTCCTGGCCTGCGGTGAGCTCATCTTCAACCTAACCGCAACCGAGCCGCACGTCATCGGGCTCGGCTTCGTCCTGTACACCGTGGTGAACCTGTTCCTGGGCCTGCTCGTCGGGCAGCAGTGGCTGCAGCGGGGCGAGGTGTTCAGCGTCCTGTTCGCCACCTGGGGGCGGCTCGGCTGGTTCCGCTTCGGCGGGCACGGGCGGCGCGGGTTCGCCGGCGGGCTCGTCGTTCCCTTCGAGCGCACCGCCAGCCGGGTCACCTTCGTGATGCTGCTGCTGATCAGCGTCAACTTCGACGGGCTGCTGGCCACCCCGCAGTGGAGCTCGTTCGAGCGGGCCCGCACCGGCGCGGACGCAACCGGCGTCCAGGACCTGCGCACGATCAGCTTCGTCATCCTGACCGCCGTGATCTGCCTGGTCTTCGGGCTGTTCGCCCTGGCCGCGGTACGGGCCGGTGGAACCCGTACCGGGCCGCGGGCGGCCCTGAGCGGCCTGCTGCCGAGCCTGGTGCCGATCGCCTTCGGTTACCTGTTGGCGCACAACGCGGCGTACCTGCTGGTCAACAGCCAGCTGATGCTGCCGCTGATTGGCAACCCCGCCGGGATGAAGTCCTGGCCGATCCACCTGCCGTACCCGTTCAACGACACCTACGAGCCCAACCACACCTTCCTGCCGAGCGCCTTCTACTGGTATCTGGGCGTGGTGGTCATCGTTGCTGTGCACGTCGTCGCGGTCGTGCTGGCGCACCGGCACCTGGCCGGGGGCGCCCGGGACCAGCGCCGGGCCCGTCGCAGCGAGTACCCGTGGCTGGTCGCGATGGTCGCCTACACCGCCTTCAGCCTCTACCTCATCGCCCAGCCGCTGGTGCAAGAGAGCAACCCGGCGAAGACCCAACCCGCCGCCGCGGCCGCCGTCGTGCAGTTGCGATGAGCCGTGCCGTCCGTCGCTGGCCGGCCGCCGCCGCGCTAGTCGTCGTCGGCTTCCTGGCCGGCGGCGGACGAGCCACCCTGTACGACGGGGTGGGCTTCCCCGAGGACCCGTACCGCTATGTCGGCGGCGTGCGGACGGCGCTGACCGGCCTGCTGCCGCGCTGGTGCCGATCGCGTTCGGTTACCTGCTGGCACACAACGCCGCCTACCTGCTGGTCAACAGCCAGCTGATGCTGCCGCTGCTCGGCAACCCGGCCGGGCTGCAGTCCTGGCCAGTGCATCTGCCTTACCCGTTCAACGACAGCTACGAGCCGAACCACACCTTCCTGCCCAGCGCCTTCTACTGGTACCTCGGAGTCGTGGTCATCGTGGCCGTGCACGTCGTGGCCGTCGTCCTGGCCCACCTGCACCTGGCCGGCTCCGCCCGAAACCAGCGGCGCGCCCGGCGCAGCGAGTACCCGTGGCTGGTCGCCATGGTCACCTACACAGCCCTCAGCCTCTACCTCATCGCCCAACCCCTGGTCCAGGAGAAAGACCCCGGCGCGGCCAAACCGGCCGCCACAGCGCCCGCCACCGCCGTGACGCGCACCTCCTCAAAGTGACACGGCCTGCCTGGCCTCGTTGGTCGTGCCCGGCAACTGGGTGAGCGTGCCGCAGGCCGCCGTTCCACTCTTGGGAGAACCGCATACACCTGCATCCGTTCATCGTCACCGAACTCAGCGCCCTGCAGCTGGGCCCGACCTGCCCGGCTCCCAGTGCCGAAGCCAGTGGCACCACTGCACAGCGCGACCTACCGCACGAACCAGCCGACGAGGTCCGCGACCACGTGCGCCACCGCTGGAGCCGCGGCGGTACCGCTCCAGCTGCGTAGCAGGCCGAGAACGACCCCGACGCCGAGGTCCAGCGGGACCACGTGCCAGCCATACAACGGCACGTGCAGCAGCGCGAAGGCAACGGCCGCGACGCCTATCGCCCAGCGGGAGCCCGCAAGCTCAACCAGCGCGTCGTACAGGCTGCCGCGCAGGAACACCTCCTCCGCGGTCGCCACCACGGTCACCACCAGCGCCCACGACCAGAAGCCGGGCGTGTTGTGCGGCGGTCGCAGCTCGAGCAGGTGCGACAGCACGACCGGCGCACACACCAGCGCCCCCCCGGCCAGCCCGGTGCGCACCGCGCGGAGGCTGATCGGCACCCGGGTACCGGCGGCGGCGGTCACGGCGAGCAGACAGCCCGCGAACACCAACCCGGCCGTCGGCGACTGGGGGGCGCCTGGGCCGCCCACCGCCAGGCGCAGCGCGAGCGCGCTGGCGAAGGCGGCCAGCAAACAGGCGACGCGCAGGGCCGGCGCGTCCGCTCCAACAGCAGCGGTGGGCGTCATACCGCCTGGGTCGTCGCCCGGCTGCGTACCCGCACGACCACGACCGCAGCGCCCAGCAGCACCACCGCTCCGCCCAGCACCAGTGGCAGCACCGGAACCCCGCCGCCAGCGCCGGTCGGGGTGGCCCGCAAGAACACCAGCGCGTACTGCCCGACGGAGGGCAGGGAGGCGACGTAGACGTCCGCACCGCCGCGTGAGGTGTGCAGGAGCTGCCAGGGTCGCCCGGCCGCGTCTCGGTGCTCCATCACAGGACCTGGCTGGCGCGCCGTCGTTGCCCGCAGATACAGGGTCGCGAGCGCGGCCTTCGGGGTCAGCGCGACAGGGCCGGCCGGGTCGGTGGCGGTGATCGTGTAGACGTTGCCGTCGATCTCGCCGCCCGCCGGCGGGTCCGCCGGAGCCGTCGGACTGACCCTGACCGAGATGGTCCCCGACGGCGCTCCAAACGCGCCCGCAGGCAGAAACAGCGCCACCTGCGGCCCGGTCTCCGCGCTGGTGAGCGACAGACCGTCAGCGCTCGCGGCGCCCGTCACCGGCGTCGACGCCACGGCGCTGCTCGGCGCGGGCGTGCGCTTGGCCCCGACCGGCGGGCTGACATATCGGTAGGGCTCGTCCGGCGCAGCCACCCCGTCATACACCGGCACGGCCTGGGAAGTCAGCAGCCAACCAAGGGCGATCAGGACACTCGCGGCCCCCCAGCGGCCATGGGAGGAACGCACCACAGCAGTCCACCACAACGACGGGCAGCCATGGCCTGGGCTCAGCACCTCCACGGTCATGGCCGCTGTGGCACCGTCAGCCCGTGCTGCTCCCGCTGCTCGCCGCCGGCGGGTGGGGTTCGTGGAACACCCCGCCCATCACCCAGTGCGTGCCGCCGGCCGCCGCAGCGCCGGGGTGGAGTTGCGCAGACCGGCGGCGTCGACATCGGCCGGGTGTTCAGCGCTGATGACCAGCACGTCTGACGGGTCGCTGCAGTCTGCGGCCATGTTGCGGGCTGTGCGCACCCGGCCCCACTGCTCAGGGCGCCTCACCCGGGTGAAGCCGCGGCGCCGCGGCCGCGGCGCCCGAGCCTCCAGCACCCACGGGCTGGTCACCACTGCCGGCCCTGGCAGACCGTAGGAGCCTTCGGCGAGCTGCGCCCACGCCCACGTCGTCAACGCACTCCCCCGTTCGTGTCTGTGAGCAGCCGGTGTGCTGTCGCGGTCCAGGGCACCGAGCGGCCCGCCGACAGCGACCTGCGCCCATGCCTCAGGCTTGATCCAGGGCGCCGACGGGCAGCGCGCCGGGATCCAGCGGGTCAGGCAGCACGGTGCGGCGGGACGTGCACCACCTGCCCGACCAGGTCTGCCAACGCGACCCGGTCGACGGCCGCCGCGACGACCGGCCACGGCTGGCTGCGGCCGGCCCGACCCATGGTGGCGCCCGGCACCGGAAGGTAGCCCTCCACCGCGGTCGCGCGCGCGACCTGCAGCGCGCTGCTCGCGGCGGCGTCCGCAACCAACTGCGCCGAGTAGTCGTCCAGAACGATAGTGAGGCACGGCCGGGCCGGCTGCTGATTGACGTCCAGGATCTGAAGGTCGAGCAGGGTGTGGTCGGCCTGACACTGCTCGTTGGGACGGGCCGCGGTACACCGGTGGACCAGCTCGAACTGGTTGCGGTAGGCCGCGTCCCCGTCGTGCGCGAGGGTCCGCAACCCCGGGTCGATCGCGGCCACGACGGAGCGGACGGTGGAGTAGTTGGGGGCGGGCAGCGGGCGCCTGGATCGCCGCGACCAGGTCCTCGGGCAGCCGGCGCCGGCCGAGGTCGCTGCGCTCCTGCCGCTGCAGCGCGCTGGCGGTCGGGTCGGTGCGGTAGCTGGCGGCCCAGCGCCGCAGCGTGCGGGCCGGCAGCCCTGCGGCCGCGGCGAGCCGGGTCAGCGGAAACCCCGTCGTCCAGGTGCTGGCGGATCAGCGCGGCCTTCGCCTCCGGGGTCAGCCGCGCCGAGACCATCATCGCGCCCCGGCTACTACGCGGGCTCGGCCGCGGCGGCTTCGCGGTCGGTCAAGTACCGGTACACCGTCGGACGGGACACCCCGAAGGTGTCGGCGATCTCCTGCACGGTGTGCTTCCCGCCGTCATACATCGCCCGGGCCTGCGCGATCTTGTTGGGCGTCATCTTGAACCTAGGCCCGCCCTTGCGGCCGCGGGCGCGGGCCGCGGCGAGCCCATCGTGGGTGCGTTCGACGATCAGGTCGTGCTCGAACTCGGCGATCGCGGCAAGCATGTGGAAGAACAGCCGCCCGCCGGGGGTGGTCGTGTCGATGCCCTGGCTGACCGCGCGCAGCCCGACCTGCCGGGCCTGCAGGTCGTCGGCGATCTGCTTGAGGTTGCGCACCGACCGGCCCAGCCGGTCCAGCTTGGTCACCACCAGCGTGTCCCCGGCCCGCAGGTAGGACAGCGCCTCGTCCAGCGCCGGGCGCCGCGCCAGCGTCCCGGACGCGTGCTCGGTGAACGTCTTGTCGCACCCGGCGGCCGCCAGCGCGTCGGTCTGCGCCTCGGGGTGCTGGTCCCGAGTGCTCACCCGCGCGTACCCGACCACCGCCACCGACCGAACGTATCGCGAACGTACCTCGCGTGCCGTAGTTCACGGACACGGGTCGCGAGACAACTGCTCCTGCTCGAGCTCCGGCCTTTTCCGCTGCGTCTCGTAGACGATCGTTGGTGGACAAGCGCCCCAGCCGCAGCCGGGTGCTCACAGTGGCGGGACTGTCCCGTAGTTCCACCGGGTTCCTGCAACCGTCGCCCTACGCTGCCCACCCGTCCGCCTGCGCCCGCCCGTCAAGCCGGCCTGATTCCGCCGGCTGCACGAGGCGTCGAGTGGAAGACAGTGGCGGTGTCCAGGAATCGAGCTCGGCTGGAGCTACCCGCTCCGGCGACGACGTCCTCCCACGGGCGCTTGGTCGGGGCGCGGGCAGCGGTGGGTCGTTCACCAAGGCCGCTGATAGCCACCGGGTTCCGGCCTCGCGGCCTCCCAGCCCCGCCGCGCGACCTGTCGATCAATGACACGACGCTAGGGAACTGGGTTAAGGCCGACCGCGTCGAGCCAGGGGTGCCGGACCAGAGCGGGCTGGCGCCGCTGACGGCCGCCGAGCGGGCGGACCTCGTGCTGGGCGTGATCAGCCTGGGGCTGTTGCGCCGGGAGCTGCACCGCCCCCCTGCACCTGACACCGGCACGGCACCGGTACCGGCACCGCCGGCCGATGACGAGACGCGCCGGCTGGGACGCCCGCGGTGGCCCTTGATGTGTTGCGTCGCGCGCTGCCGCACCCATGGGTCAGCATCCGGTTCCCGAGCCCGTGCAGATGCCATGGTCGGAGCGGGTGGGCAGCGCCAGGCCGGGGTCGCCCGAAGCGAGTACGCGTCGCAGGTACGCGTCCGCCTGTAGCCGCCGTTCACTGATCCGGTAAGTCGGGAGCCCTCGCGGGTGGGCAGGGTGCCCGCAGCGAGGTGACGGCCAGTACCGCGATCCACGCAGCGTGCAGCAGGATCAGGGCGCGCTGCGGCAGTCCGACGGCGCTCTCCAGCAGCCCCAGCAGCGCGACGACCAGCGTCAGCGGGACGCTGAGGGCGAGGAGCCAGGAGCCCACTCGGGCGGCCCGCTCCCAACCTGGTGTCGCCCGCAAGGAGTGACCGAGCCCGAACATGCTGGCAAGGACGCCGAGGACTCCCAGGACGCTGAGGGCGGTCGCGGCCAGGTCTTGCGCGGGTCCGTGCAGCGCCAGCCCGCCCGCGGCGCACTCCGGCTGCAGGCTGGGGGCGCACGTTATGGGCCACAGGGCATTGAGCGCGGTGGCGGCTCCGAACACGCCGAGGGCCGCTATGCCGACGCGCCGTGCGGTGCCGTGCCCGGGCAGCAGGCGCTGCAGGCGACAGGTGAACAGCACGATGCAGACGCCGGCACCCAGGTCCAGGGCGCTGACCAGGGTGTGATGCGGCCGGTTGACTGCCGCCATCTCGCTGACGTAGGACCACAGCACGGGCAGGTCGCTGCCGACAGCTGGCTGCAGCACCGGCCAGCTGCCGTACAGAACAGCCCCGAGCAGGCCCAGAGCCGCTGTGCCGCCCGCGCCGAGGTGTCCTGGGCGTTGGTGGACAGCGGGAGCAGGTGGCGCGGGTGTCACGCTGGTGACATGCCCTCTGGCAGGGCCGCGAGTACAGGACGCGGCTGATTACGCTGCGGTCATGCCGGACGCGACGGCCGCACCGGGGGACCTGGCAGGCGACGGCCGGCCGTGGCCGACCAGTCGCGTGCTGCTGCCGGGCCGGGTCGTGCTGGTGCATCGCCGGCACGGCCGCTCGCCGGCTGTGGTCTTCGAAGCCGGGATGGGCCTTGCCGGCTCGCTCTGGGCGCAGGTGTGGGCGCAGCTGCCTGCAGACCGGGCGCTGCTCTGCTACGACCGGGCCGGGCTGGGCGGCAGCGATCCCGTCCCGTCGCCCCGCTCGGGACTACAGCAGGCCGGAGAGCTGAGCGAGCTGCTGGCCCACCTCGGCGTGCCACCCCCGTACGTGCTAGTCGGGCACTCCGCCGGTGCCTTCGTGGTCAGGCTGTTCGCTGTGCTCCACCCGGAGCGGGTAGCCGCGCTGGTCCTGGTCGACCCGTCCCAGGAGGAAGAGTTGCCGTCGGTCGCTCTGAACGTCGTGGTGAACACAGCCCTACGCGTCTTGGCGGCGCTCGCTGCTACCAGCCCGGGCGCGGTGCTGCTCGCCGCCGCCAGGTGGGCCGCTTCCCGGTGGGCGCGGGAGCAGGGCCGCCCAGCACATCAGCTGCTGGCCGAGTTACTCACCCGAGCCACCTGGCCACGCTGCAGCGGGAGAACCAGGATTACCCGGTCACCATGGCGCAGGTCCGCTCGGTGGGAGAAGTGCAGGCGCTGCCCGACGTGCCACTGCGAGTGATCACCGCCAGGCCCCGCCGCCGGCTCCCCCTGGGGCAGCGGGACCGAAGCCTTCAGCGCGACGCTGCTGTGGCAGCCAGCCGGCCCAACGGGCGGCACCTGATCGCCCCCGGCAGCAGCCACCTGGTACCGCAGGACGCGCCGAGACTCATCGCCAACGCCATCAACGACCTGCTATGAGCGTGCAAGGTCGGCTTCGCGTTCGACCTCGCGGTGGCTGCGTCAGTCGATCTAGCCCAGGGATCTTTCGTGAGTCGTCCGGCTCGTGCTTCCGGCGGCGACGAGCGGCGCTGGTGCCCGATTGTGCCGTCGGGGTGTGGCAGATCGCCCGAGGTCGCTCGGTGGCGTCGGTTCCATGGGCCGGGTGCTGCTGTCGTCGGGGTCGAGGGGTGGGTTCAGCTGGCGGGTGCGGGCAGCGCCCGCAGGGCGTTGATCATGTGCAGTTGGAGGTCGGTCCAGCGGCCGGTGTTGTTCAGGTGCAGCACGGTGCGTCGGGCGGAGTGGGCGAGTCGGCGTGCGACGCCGAACAGCCCGGAGCCGCAGGCGGCCACCCACCGTGCGGCCTGGCTGCGCCTGCCCGATCGACGTTGGGGCTTCCTGACGGCCGGGCTCTGCGCCACCGGCGAGCTGGCAGGCATCGCCCTGACGGGCGACCACACACCCGTGCGCGGGGCGCTGCCCCCACACCCCCGGCCCGGTCTGGCCCCGTTGACGCACAGCCTCAAGCTCCCGGGAGTCTCACCGCTCGCCGGTGACGTCAGACGGCTCGCAAAGGCTGGTATCGGTACTCCACGACGCCGGCCCCGCCGGTTGCGTTTGGTCGAGCCGGGCCACGTTCGTAGCAGTAGTGCTGGCGGTCGCT
>JAABUI010002140.1_pt1 | contig 11087 bp, 6 predicted proteins | sample 5559111 | NCBI WGS metagenome assembly JAABUI01 (sample SAMN10711870, study PRJNA513365) | rock metagenome | isolation source: Antarctica rocks | place: Antarctica: Victoria Land, Buttleship Promontory
CGATAACTCACGCTCTCCGCCCCGCTGCTCGTCCGACTGTGGCCCGGGCCCCACGGCTTCGGATTAGGTGCAGCGCGGCGCGTAGCAGCTGCTGATGATGAGGGATCTGCAGAAAGAGGTGGTGGTGGCGGGGGGCCCATCGGTTGGGGTGGGGGCATCATGAGAGCGGAGTGGGAGGGGGAGATGGTGATGGTGGGGCTTTCGTTGGAAGGAGAGGAATCGCTGTCGTTGGAGGAGGCGGGGCCGCCGCTGCTGAAACTGTGGAAGGAGCCGGCTAGGTGTTGGCTCGTGGGGCGATTGAGGCTACTACTGCTGTTTGTGGCTTGTATGAGGGGGGCCACCATGCCGGGAGGGAGGTAGGTTAGAGGCGAACCGCCGTTTTGGCTGTTGTTGCTGCTTTGGAGACTGCCGTCGCTGCCGCCCCAGGCACCGTGGCGGAGTTTACGCAGGGCTTCGAGGGACATTTCTTCGTCTTCTTGGACGCGCATCAGGTCCGCGAGTTGGGGGTTTGATTGGTATTGTGAGGATAGTGGGTAGCCGTGCAAGGCGACCATGGAGTTACGGTTGCTCCATTCGCTTCGTTCGGTGATTGGTGTAAGACTTGGCTCTAAAAAGTTGTCACGCCCGCTGTTCATCCTGTGTATACCTTCCAGAGCGCGGGCTCCAAAGTATCCTCCGTTCACGAATTCAGCCTCGCTGGAGCCTGGTTTGCGGGCGAAGAAGCCAAATTCTTGGCCATAGAAACCATCATCATCGTTTTCTAAAGCTTCAGCATTTGCAGCTGCAATGATTGGATCGTCGTCCTCGGCTTCCGTGAACGCCACGTCTACATCGTCAAAAGCGAATTCATTATTATCATCGACTCCTCGAAACATGAAAAGCCCGTCAATTTGCGAGTTCATATGGTTTTCCTGTGTGGTCGTTCCCTGAGACGAATTTGGACCATCAAGAGACTCACGCGTACTAGCCTGGCTGTACGTACGATTGAATCTCCCCTCGAGAGCTGCTTGGTTTGCTGCAAACGCTAACTGGTCGTGAAGGCCAAGTTTATCCTGCGTTAAACCAGTAGCATGACTAGTAGATGTAGCTCTTGCTGGGTAATTTAGATCGGCTATAGAATCTCTCATCTCGGTCGTGTTCTCATCTTTATCTGATGACTTGAGCGGCGAATGGACGTCTTCCCAATTCCTGCCAGTCATGGTTGTCTGTGAGGCAAGCTCACTGGTGTTTGTGAGCTGACCGTCCAGAAAGCGACTCCGATCGAGAGGGCCTGGCAACGGCTTCAAATCCCGCAGAGGCAACCCGTATACCCGGCTAGAGTCGTCATCGAATACTGATTCGTCAAAAGGCTGTGGCTCATTGTCATCGAAGTCTTCGATCATTCCGTCATCGAAATACATATCATCATCCTCATAATCATTTCGACGAGGAAGACCAGCCAGTGTGTTTTCCAAGGGAGCAACTTGGTGCAAGGGATTAGCATTGAAGCTGGTAGTGCCATCAGGAGTAGATCTTGGACGCAAAACTCCTTCCTTTGAAGAGACCGGATGATCCCCAAGCGGAGACAAAAGGAGATTAGGTGATGACTTGGAAGCCGCGAAGCCAACGGTCTGTCCTTGAATATCCCGTGGTGTGGCAGGTGAAGTAAGCCCTGTGCTTATAGGACTAGTAATGCTTTCAAATGACGACTTATTAGGCGAGCTCAGTTGAAAGTTCTCCAGGGCACTCTGCATAACGGGCATTTCTGAGCTTTCAGCATCGGCATTGACCCCAGGAATCTTCTCCTCCAACCCATCGTCGTCCATATCATCGTAGTCAACATATACGTCATCGTCATCTACGTCGTCATCCTCGGATAGGATGCTTTCACGTTCCTTACGTTTTGCTTTCTGCCGATGCTTCTCCTCAAGTAACTTTTCCTGAGCGGCGGAACCAACGCCGGCAAGATCAAAGCTAAAGCGAGAGGCATTACTCTTGAAGCGCTGTGGCGAACCAGGAGTCTGGAAGGTTGCATCGTTTACCGAGGTCGCTCGCGAACGACTATTTGGTGGTGAAGTAGGTGGAGAGGACTTTGCGGATGTCTGGTTCGCGGAGGGAGGTTCGAGCAAAACTTCGAGATGTGCTTTTGGTGGCGGAGAAGAGTTCTTCTGAAGCGCGTTGGTTCCATTTGATAGATTGGAAGGCAGATTCCTCGCAAAAGCCGGGAGGGACGACGGATTTGGTGCTTGAGACGCTTGTAGAGATACCTGGTACATAAATGCTGATGATCGTCTCTTAGCCGGACTATCCATATCGCTGGACCAAGATTCCACATTGTCGTCAAAATTCTCCTTGAATATTGGAGTATGCTCTTTCTCGGTACTGCTGGGGCTTTGGTCTTCTTGATTCGTGGAGGACCTCCAATTCGGCGACAATCTCTTCCGCTTGGCTTCCGACAATCCCTCGATTTCCTTTGAAGGTTCGTTAGACGACACAGGACGACTTGGTCTGGGCGCGCTGAAATCATGGACCACGTTACCCCGGATCCTTGGGTCGAAATCATCAGGCAGCCGAGGAGTACTTTGGCTTTGCGAGTAGGCTTCTTCTACCGCGTGAGACGACCGCCGGCGAGCTAGGAGAGATATGGGATTAAGCAGATTTAACCTTGTCTTGCCATGACTCTTCTGAGTTACCGTTGGTGGTCCTTGTGTCTGAGCTTTGGCAGGTTGAAGTGGGGCTTGCCGATTAGGAGGTTGAGGGCGTGACACCTTCGGCGGTGGAGGCGGGGGCTCGCGACTAGGTTGGGGTAGGAAGGGTGCATTGTCTGGAGTATTTCCAAACGATTGACGGCGTGGAGGCTCGGAGTAGGCCCGCATAGAATCATAAGCAAGATCTATTGGTCTTTTCCGCCTGCTTTGCGTGGGCCGAGGCTGGTCTGAAGTATTTGAGTATATGATCGATTGCGCTTCCAAGGCCGTTCTATGTGAATGTTCTTGTACTGTGGCTGGGGTCCGATGGACAGTATTTTGGGCCGGTCTCGGGGCCCTCGAGAAATCCTCTTCGGATGGCCGTTGTCGTAGATTTGTATATCTGTATTCCTCCTCTTGCCCTTCGAACCTCTGTGCATCTGATGTCTGATGCTCGTGGTGCGAAGCTACGCGTGGTATGGGTGGTAATATCGGAGGATCGGGTGAGACGGGCGATGCTTCGTTCAGACTGCTGGTTTGACATGTTCGTGGGGGAGGAAGGCCAAAATTGAAGCTAGATGGAGGAGGTGATGTTGTAGATGTCGCAGCCTCATGGTAGTAGCGTGACGGCGTGGCTTGCGGAGGGGCCGCAGCTGAAGGAATAGCTGAACGTCTGTTGTTGGGGCGGATGCCATGGAGGTAGGAGGAGAACATTGTGGAGCCACCTGGGCGGAGGTACTTAGATCGCCCTCATGCGTATAAGAGAAGAGAGGGAAAGAGAACCAGCGAATGCAATGGCTCTAGGGTAATCCTATACGAGTGATTGATATTATCGGATTTATTGATAGTGAGATTACAATCGCTTAAAGCGGCAACCAAAATTGTCCTAAACAAGCGAAACGCTTGCAATCCTCCTGATGTTCTCATCTTCAATCAGGACCTCGACATACTGGTGAAATGATAAGTGGAGAAAATGGATCAATTTAATATTAGTATTAGGACTTGACTGAATTTAGTGAGCGGGTATTAACATCATGGATCAGCAACAACAGCTATGTTGCTGAGCCTCATGGTAGGCGATTAGCCCTGAGCAGTGTACTACAACGCCATGCTACCTATGCTAAGTGATGTCCCAAACGCTATTCTAGCTCCATAAGCAGACTCAACAGCAAAAAGTATCAGATTCTTTTCAAAATCACCGAGGTGATGCAAAGAACCGACTGCACTCCATGATCTGTTCGTTCCCATTTGCAAAATCCCAGCCTACTATCTTCGGATCTTGGGAGCAGCATATGATCCTCCTTGCGTCAAATTGCAATTTGAATACTCGAGCATTAGGTTGACCGACGTGCGGAGCTTGGTTCCCCTGACCAGCTTGTAAAGGTCGAGGAGGCCGTGGCCGCTGCTGCTGCCCTACCGGAACAGCATTCTGAGGGTTGTTCGGGATTCCGGCTATCTGCGCCTGGGTCGATTGGGCTGGTTGACTACCTATTGGCTGACCCTGCATTAGCTGATGATATGCACGGGCCAACGCTTGGTTGTTGAGGCCGTTCGTCAATGCCAACTGGGGGTCATTGCCATCCGGAGGCTGTTGTGGGACAGAAGGAACTGGTGGCACAGCTAGAGCGCTGGCCTGCATGAAATTCTGCGCGATCTGATGGGCTGGTATCGGGCCTTGTACCCCAATTGCTTGGATCGGTGCTTGAGCAGAACCAGCTTGATGCGCTTGATGGTTATTGACTATATGGTTGGCCAAGTTCAGAGTTGCATGTGCCTGAGCCTGAGGGTCTGAGCGAGGGATGAGAGGTGGACCAGCAGATCGAAGAGCTTCTTCCTGACGGAGTCGGTGGCCAATCACCCATTCGTCATCTTCTGTCTTCTTCCATATAATAATAGTCTCATCATATGAACCTGATACTATACGACCCCATCTGCCTCCGCCGCCACTTGGCGGTATCTTTGCGCCTACGCTTTTGAAGTCCTTGGGCTTCCGAGATCCAGGGGTTCCGCGCGATTTTTTTCCAGACTCAGGGTCAATAAGGCCTGCCATACTCGCCGCTTGAAAATTGCGCTCAACCTCCAAGGCTTCCTTCTCGAGGTTTTTGCGACCGCCTGGATAGTCTGCGAAGGCCGCTTGGATGGTTCGCACAAGGTTCGTGTGGCCGTCCAGACGGGCGACTTCAGTTTTGGAGACCGGGTCCCAGATGCGGATAGTCCTGTCACTACTCCCGCTGACGATTCTCATACCGTCATACTGCACGCATGCTATTCCTTTCGTATGAGCCTCCATCTTCGTTGATGATTCGCCTGTATGGATGTTCCATACTCTGATATTACGATCTCCAGAGGCGGATACCAATTCATCTTTGTAGATCTGGATAGCATTGACAGCAGCACCATGTTGATCGAGCGTCATTAGGTGGGTGTAAGGTTCAAGCAAAACAGACTTGTCTGGGAATAGATAGGGTTCGCGCAGTGCGATGCCAATATTGCTTGTGTCTATTATGTAGTCAGGACAGTGGCCACCGCCCGAAACTCCTTTAACGGGGTAATCTCGGTCTCCAGGACGCAATTCATGCCGATTCCAGATCTTGATCGTTTTGTCCTTAGAGCAGGTCACAAGGAATCGTTTGTCGAACTTCAAATTCAATACCGACTCCCTATGTGCGTTCGTAAGTTTCTTGATCATTCGTCCTGTCGAAAATTGCCAAAGGATGACGCTTTCATCGCTACTTCCAGAGACGATGAGATCCTCTTCCTGGCGTTCATCAAATTGGAGGCACAGAACAGAGCCGGTATGACCTTGGAGTGGTTGTCGGATGAGTCGCTGCGTATCCAAGTCCCATACACGGAGCGTGCGATCCCGGCTTCCACTTACAAGATACTTTCCTGAGTACTGAATTGTGTAAACGCATTCGGTATGGGCATCTTCTGGATGGTCGCGATGCGGTAGTTGAAAGCTTTTGTACTGTCCAGTATCCCAATTGTGCTCAAGCTTCCGCTTCTGTTTGAATAAATGATGGTAATTCAATCTAGCGCTGCCAGGCTCACCCCATACCAACGGGTCCCCTAGATGTGCTGATAGCTGATCTTGATCTTGTCGTTGAGACTTTGACTGTTCCGAAGAGGCAGTTTTAAATCGATTCGACCCATCTACGTCCATCACATTCTTGGCCTGTGGATCATGAGCCTGAAGAACATCTTGGAGTTGCTGGGTCTCGGCGACAGTGTCATCGTTCGGTTCATTTGACCCAGGTGATGTCATTTCCGCATCTGGCATTTCGTGGTCCTCGCCAAGACCCTGGTGACCACCGTCACCGAGCGATTGACCGTTCAGCATCAGAGGTGAGGTCGGTGATCGGAACTTTGCGCGTCCTTGCATTCGATACGGAGTTGGCGTACCCCGGGACTGCTTTGGGCGGCCTTGACTTCCCATCCTCTTTCCGAATTCTTGCATAGATGCCTTTTGTTTCCCTTTCGCCTTCTGAGATGCTTCAGCAAAAGGATCAGAGCCGTTCCCTCGATTGTAAGCTTTCTCAAAAGACTGGATTTCTTCTCCATCCAGCCTCCATCCTTCCGTATTGAATTTCCGTTTCCAAAGTCCGTTGTCAAGCACTCGCTCTCTCCAAGCTCGAGAAGCTCTTGAGGCCTCGAGCAACATCGTCGGGGTAAGATAGGAGAATATTTGTGACATGATCTCGGATGGGAATATCATGATGGGATCCTTGTGAAATAGAGGCCATAGTCGATCAACGACTTCGGATATTGACGAGACTCTCAATGAGCGTAAAACATTGTACGCGAATTCTGTCAGAGTCAGCATGACGGTAACATCAAACAGCTAGTAGCCCATCTTTAATGAACACACCGGCCTTTTCCGCTTCGGTCAGTGCTGAAACGGCAGTCGACAGCTCGGTCGCTGACATCATGTGCGATTGTAGTACCCCATCTTGTTCCATTGCTATGGGCGAATCCAGGTCATCCTGACTTCGGGTATCCTCAGAATAGCCTTCGTCCAATTTGTAGGAGGGGTCCATTTTTATATTAGAGATTAAGGCTTGAGGGAGATTGCCCATTGTATGACTGCAATCGAAGGGATCTGCCGCAAACAGGCCGGTGTTGACATGAGATGGAACCTCAAATACCGCTAGGCTGAGCTCCTTGTCTATTTGCTAGGTACAAACGCTCGGGGCATGATGACCATTTGTTTGATCTGAGTTGGGGCTTTCACCAATCAAATACCTAGTACAACAGCGGGACTATGAAGGAATAGCAGTGAATTATGGGCATAAGCCTCGAAGTCATTATTTTAGGCCTAAGCACTTACCGGCGCTAAAAGTCGCTTGAAACGGACCGCCGCCGATCAACAGAACTGCTTCCTTTGCCAAAACTTATCGACTTCAGGTCATCAATTACAGCAACCAACCTCAGCAATCATGGTAAGCTTCATGTTCCCACCAAACAATTTGATGCGTTGGAGATGTACCTCAATCAATCTTTCGATGAGGGTGTTCTGCCCGTCGCTGCAAGCTTCATAATGCAAACCTGCAAGGGCGAAGAATTTGGCTTGAGCCATGAATTCGCAGCAATGCAATTCATGGTCTCTCTAGAGTTCAGAGAAGATCGTAAATTGGTGAACATGATTCGCTGATGATCTTCTTTTCTCAATGACAGCCTCCCAAGCAAGGCAAGAGGGCCGCGCCCGCGCCGTTCCCCCAGAGCAAGGCAGGGGCTACTGGTAAAAAGACCGCAAAGGTAAGTCATATATCGTTCTACCAATTCCTCTCTCTCTTGTCTTCAAGACAATAGGAATGTATCGATATTAACGAACATCGCCAAACCAACAGAACCCCCTCATCGAAAAGCGCCCCCGCAACTTCGGCATAGGCCAAGACATCCAACCCCGCCGCAACCTCTCTCGCATGGTAAAATGGCCCGAATACGTCCGCCTGCAACGCCAAAAGAAAATCCTCAACCTGCGTCTCAAAGTCCCCCCCGCCATCGCGCAATTCTCCAACGTGCTGGACCGCAACACCGCCACGCAGACCTTCAAGCTGCTCAACAAATACAAGCCGGAGACGAAGGCGGAGAAGAAGGAGCGGTTGCTGAAGGAGGCGACGGCGGTGAATGAGGGGAAGAAGAAAGAGGATGTGAGTAAGAAGCCGTATGCGGTTAAGTATGGGTTGAACCATGTGGTGGGCTTGGTTGAGAATAAGAAGGCGAATTTGGTGTTGATCCCTAATGATGTGGATCCCATTGAATTGGTCATCTTTTTGCCTGCGCTGTGTAGGAAGATGGGGGTGCCGTATGCGATTGTGAAGGGGAAGGCTAGGTTGGGCGTTGTTGTGCACAAGAAGGTAGAGTCTAATCATCCCTCTTCTCTTGAACCCAAAATGCTAACAGACCTTTTTTAAAATAGACAGCAGCCGTCCTAGCTTTAACCGAAGTCCGCTCAGAAGACAAGTCCGAATTATCCAAGCTCGTCTCCGCAATCAAGGAAGGGTATTCCGAGAAATACGAGGAGGCCAAGCGTCACTGGGGTGGAGGCATCATGGGCCAAAAGGCAGTTGCACGGACAGAGAAGAAGCGAAAGGCACTTGAGAGCGCCATTAAAATCTAGATATCCCAAGAAAGCAGTGGTTATCTCGAGTAGCCATGAGCTGAAAGAAGAGCTTGTGTTGCTAATGAAGCCAAAGTGTTTCAGTAGCGAATGGAAATAAAGAAAATCTCTCAACGTTCGCTGCGATTCAGCGGGTATGTGAAGTGAAACTTTGTTGTGGAATACTGTTATGAACTTGATCAGTGGCGTGGCATTATATGATCGAACTCGTTAAGACCCAAGCGGATGCTAAACCGCGATTTGGTATCAAACCCCCTAACGTAAAGCATCGCAATTCCTTCAAGCACCCACAAGCAATGATCACTTATGAAGGCTCCTGGAATTCTCCGAATAATATACATGTCACATTATCCCCTCCCACTCGGCCTAGTAAGACCTTGCTTCGCCTGCATCGCGTCCTGTTAGCATTCCAATACATCTTTCTTACGTCGCCTAAGATCTGCTTACCTTCATCATCTCAATCCTGGCCTTCAACTGACTCGTGACCTCAGCGGCCCTCTTATAACTATCCACCCCTTTGCCATTATCTCCAGGTAACGCCACGACCCCCATCTCGTCTCCAGGCCGTGCTCCGGCCATCGACCCACTGCTTATGTCTCTACTCAAGGTAGGCTTCTTCAGGCCATTAGCATCAAGCGAGCCATTTTCCTTCTCTTCGCTAGGACTACCCATGTAACCTCTGGCGCGCTGATAGCCTACCTCCCGGCTTTCTGATCGGCTACTCTCATAGCTTTCCATACCAGGCCGATGGGGGATCCCATTGGGATTACGATCTTGGTAAATCTGATCGTCTGAGGGCATAGGGCTTTGTTCTCTTACATTTCTTGAGAGTTCCCGTTTCAGCCTTTCCATTTCCCGAGCTTGTCTTTGGACTAGGCTCTCTGCGGCCTCAGCATCTGAGCGTGCTCGAACGAGTTGGGTTTCTTTAGCTTTTATGCTCAGGACGTCTCGAGTGTGGTCTTCTATGAGTTGTGCGTTTTGGTTTTGGAGTTCGTGGATGTGGGATTGGAGCTTGGCTTTTTCGGAACGGAGCTCGTCCGTCGAACGCAATAGTCTATCTTTGTCTGAGCGGAGTTCCTCAAGCTCTTCCCTTTCGGCAGTTGTCATGCCCGGCGGGGCAGAGGGTGGTGGAGGTTCAGTAGGGGCGGAGACAGGCTTGCCCAATGGTCTGCCTGCTAGACCACGGCCGAGTTTAGGGGCCGGGGCTTCATCGTGGGGCCCTGGTGAGGATATATTTCTTCGAGGGGACTGAAGAGTTGGGGCTGGTCCGGCGCCTGGGAGCTTCTTTTTCAAGCCTCCTGAGGGTGCTGCCAGACCTGGTTTGGGAAGGCTACCAAGTTTTGAGGGTACTCCTCTACTCATTGCAGCCTTAGGCTGTGGTGATGCCGCAACAGGTTTCTCTATTGGACTAGACACTCGTTTCGCCGGAGGCTTTAGACCAGGGCCGGCTTTCTTTACGGTACGCTTTTGCGGTGGGCGAGCGGCTTTAGGTGGTGGTGCCACTGGCTTTGGTTTGTCTTTTGCTTTCACCTGCGCCGTGTCGAAGTATTCTTTTATCTTCGTCTTTCGGATATCATCCAGACCTTCCATATATGGGCCCATTGCTCGTTCACCCATGATCTTCATTAAGGTTCCCAGGACTTCAGCGCCTCCAGACCTAGTGGCTTCGGTAGATTCGGTGAGGAGCTTCGTCGCAGCCTCTGCTATCGATTTGGTCTCGGTTCTGGATGGCGCCTCTCTGGTAGTCTTGAGACATCGAATGAGGAATTTGAGCGTCTCCCCTTTCACTTGCGGGTTCTTATGCTTCAGAAATTCAATGATATCCTCTAAACATTCGGAAAGGCCTGTTGCGGCGAAAATTGAATCCAGGGCTTCGCCAAGAGCATCTGCCACAGACTGTTTCTTCTCCTTTAATTTTTCCATGACTGGCGCCATTGTCCTTCCTCTATATTTGGCATATGATCTTCGTAGCCCCTTGGCGAGAGCCATAATACAATTGGCGGCAATGGTAACGACTGCAATGTTTGCATCCTTCATAGATTTCGCAAGGGTCTGTATGATTTCGTCGAAATGGCCATCCTTTATTTTTTCAACGTTAATCACCTGATAGAGTTCATCGAGAGCATCCTTTCGGTCCTTCCATTTAGCAGAGGCCAGTCTTTCGTGGTAGTCGCTTGGGACTTTGCTGAGCGCGTCGACTGGCTCAGCCAGGTCCATAACTTCAGGCTCATCTACCTCCTCCTCAACCTCCTCTTCCGCTTGTTCATTTCCGACAGGGGCAGCCTCCTTTGCTGCTTGCTGAGATCGCAAGAGCCTATCCTGTTTTGGTGAGGGTTCTGACTTGATTGGTTCACATAGCTTCTCCAAGTCCTGCTGTTGTACGGGTTTCAAATCATTCCAAAACAAGGTCTTCATTGCCTCCCTCAGCCATCTGTACAACTCCACGACCAGGTTCGACGCTTCCGCTCGCACATTCTTGTCTGCATGGCCAAAGATCTTGGGCAGGGCTTTCAATGTTGGCTTTGGCTCTATTATTTTCACCCCAAATGCATGATATAACGCCGTCATCGCTCCCAACGTCGCAGCCACGACTTTAGGTTGTTTATTTGAGAGGCCTTGTATCAACTCCTCGAGCACCTGATCTGCCTTTCCGTCGATCTCGACATATAACAACAGGGCCTCAAGTGAATTCTGTTTTGTTGCGGCTTTGGTGGACGATAGCCCTTTCTCGATAATTGGGGTGATTGTAGCATTCCGGGACCTGTAACGCTCTTAGTTTTAGAGCGCGCACTATTCCTATC
>JAABUI010002142.1_pt1 | contig 11080 bp, 13 predicted proteins | sample 5559111 | NCBI WGS metagenome assembly JAABUI01 (sample SAMN10711870, study PRJNA513365) | rock metagenome | isolation source: Antarctica rocks | place: Antarctica: Victoria Land, Buttleship Promontory
CAGAGGTCTGCTCACCGCCGAGCTGCAGGCTCAGCAGCACTAGATCGACAGCGGACGCCCCCTCCTCGGGAGGGCAAAACCCCCCTCCCCCAGCCCACAGTCGATCCGCCGATAAGCTATCTTATGTTATACCTACCCTCTTAGACCGTACCTGCGGCTAGATCTTCCCCACCTGGGTCCGCGCCTGCGCCGGTAGCCACTCCGGGAACAGGTCGAGAGCATCGTGACCCTGCCTTGGTCCTCCAGCGGCTTCCGGAGCAAGGCCCAGCACAGTCGGTTGTGATCTTGTCACTTGCCCAGCGTTGAGCGCGCGGTTGGTTCTCGGCCGGTCTCAGGAGGGGGCGGGACCAGCTCTTCCGTTGCGAGGTGACGGTGACCGGAGCCGGTCTGCTTCACCCCTGCTCGTGGCACCTCGGCGGACGAATCCGTGAACGGACGGGAATCCGGCTGCCGCCTGCCGCGAGCGGTAGAAGTGGGTGCCGACTGCGGCGACTAGGACGACCCCGAGGACGGCAAACCCACCCTGACCGATGAGGTGCGAGACGCGGGTGTATTGGCTGCCCGCGGTGTAGCCGACCATGACGATGGTCGTCGCGAACAGCGTGCCGCCGAGTGCGTTCCAGAACAAGAACCGACCGTAGGGCATCCGACCCATGCCGGCGAGGGACGGCACGAGGACGCGCAGGACTCCGACCCAGCGTCCCAGCAGCACTGCCGCCCCACCGCGACGGTTAAGGAAGGACTCGCCTCTGGCCCACGCTCGGGTCCGACCCGACGACCGAGCCAGCTCGCTCGCAGTCGCGGTCCACCGTGCCGTCCGAACTCGTAGCCGATGCTGTCTGCGACGATCACGGCCGTGATGGCGACCACCAACATGGTCCCGAGGCTCACCTGGCCTCGGCTGACGAGGACTCCGCCAAGCAGCAGAGCGGCTTCCCCCGGGATCACCAGGCCCAGCAGGAAGGCCGCCTCGCCACCGGCGGAGCAGTGCGACGAGTCCGTACGCAGGCAGACCCGAAAGCGACAGGATCTGGTCAACGAGCTGAGTGGGCATGGGCGCCCCATCAAGGTGGAGAGGCGAACGAGCGGACTGTCAAGTGCCGCGAGGTTGGGTACCTGGCGGTCCTGATGCCTGACACTCCCGTACTGCAGATGGCAGCTGGAGGAGAGGACCCAACCTCGGTGACGCCAGTCGTGGCGGATCAGCGTCCGCGGCCTGTGCGGACATGCCTTATGGCCGGCGCAGCGAGGAGCACTCCCGCGCTGGCGGCGAAGAAGGCGGGGACAGGCCACGCCTGCTCGCCTGCGTTCTCGGCGATGCGCTCCCAGGCTATGGCCACCAGGGTCATGATCAGGTACAGCGCGAGCGCACCGAACCAAACCCACTGGAGCAGAAGGAAGCGGGTGTGGAAGTGGTCGTCGTCGGTGTGCATGGTCGGTGGTCCCTCTGGCCTCTCGAATTGGTGGGTTGTCGGTGCGATCCTGACGGCTCTGTCTGTCGATCTGCTGCGAGATGGCCACGGGGGCGCTGTGCGGCCGGGAGAGAACGGCCCTGGCGTGGGGGACGCCAGGGCCGTTCGGTCACAGGTCGCGTAGCCGGGTGGCGTCGACCCGTCCGGCCCACCGTGCGGAGGCGGTGGTCGCGATCGCGCCCGCGAGGACGACCGTGGCCACCACGATGGCCACAAAGGTCCAGGGGATCGCGGGGTGTTGGGGCGCGGGGTCGAAGATGCCGTTGAGCACCTTGATGAGCTGGCTAGAGATGAGTGCTCCGGTTACGAGTCCGCCCACGAGGCCGGCGATCACAATCGCTCGTGCTTCGGTCCACAAGAAGCCGGCTCGTTGCTTGGCGTGGGCCCCCAGGACTGCCAGTGCGACGAGGGATCGGCGGCGTTGGGCGGCTCCGACGATGAGCACGAGGCCGGCGCTCGCGGCGGCCAGGAGCAACCCGAAGGCGAGGGTGAGGCTGGCGAGGCCGGCGAGGCTTCCGGCGGCGAGGCCGGACGCGGACGGTACGGCGACGCGGGGTGCGGTGATGTCGTTGACGAGAGCACCGACCGGGGCGTGGATCTGGGCCGCGACCTGCCTGGGGCTGTCGGTCCGAACGAGCAGCGTCTGCACCGCTGACAGGCCGGTGGTGGTGGTGAGGTAGCTGCGGTTCGCGAGCACGAAGCTGTCCCGGGGTGCGGTCGCGAACTCCGTGACGACGCCGACGACGTGGAACGGCACGGCCTTGTACTGGCCGGCGGAGTCCCTGAGCCTGAGCCGGACGAGGTCGCCGGTGTGGAGCTGGTAATCGTGCAGGGTCTCTTGGGACAGCAGCGCTCCGTCGGGGGTGCTGGCGAGGCGCTTGAGCAGGGTCGTGACGGAGCTGCCGGGGGTGAAGGCGTCCTGCAGGGGTGCCGCACGGCCGATGTTGGCGGGGTCGATGCCGTAGAGGTCCTGCAGGTCTGGTCCGACGTAGACGAGCCGGTGCGAGACCTGCTCGACCGCCTTTACCCCGGAGACGTTCGCCAGCGACGGGCTCAAAGACGTGGCGCTGTCGGGAGCGACGGTGACGGCGACGTCAGACCCGACGGTGAGGGCGGTGTCGACGCGAGCCTGCTGGTCGTAGGTGGTGGTGAAGACGGCGGCGGAGATGGCGACGGCGACGGCGACGGCGAGGCCGGTGGCGCCACGGGCGACGAGGCGACGTCGCCGCCGTACGACAGCACGGCGGAGGTCGGGCATCGTGCCGTTGGCGTCGGCAGACGGCAGTCGGGTTTGGCGGTTCAGGGCGAGGGCAGTGACGCGCCAGATCAGCAGCGCCATCCCGGGCCAGGCCAGTGCGGGAGCGAGCAGTGCGGCGTAGTTGACGGCGGCGACGGGCACGCCTTCGGGGACGACGACGACCTGGTAGCCGCCTTGGGAGGTGAGCCAGAACGCGATGCCGGAGCCGGCGAGAAGTGCGACGTCCAGGCCTAGGCGCAGAACCAGGGGGGTGCGGGTGCCGGCGAGCTGGGTGGCACCGTCGGCCACGGTCGGGGCTTCGCCGCGTAGGAGCCGGGCGACGGGAGCGAGCTCGGTGAGCAGGGCGAGGGCGATGCCGGTGACTGCTCCGACGGCGAGCCAGGTCGCGGACAGGTGCGCGCCGGAGCCGAGAGCCAGCTTGTTGGCCAGGAGGGCTCCACCGGATCCGACGACGGCCCCGAGTGCGCCGTCGAGCAGGGCGGTCAGTCCGAGCAGGGTGGCGGCCCGGCGTGGGGTGACGCCGCGGAGCCGCATCAGCGCGAGATCGCGGCGTTGCCGGTCGTTGCGCAGCGAAATCACCAGCGCGGTCACGACGGCGGACAGGGCCAGGCCGGGGATGCCCAAGAGCAGGACCAGGAGCCGGGCGTAGAGCGCGTCTTCACGGGCTGCCAAGAGCGAGACGTTGAGGTTGTCACCGACCAGGGCGCCGCCGGGGACGGCCGCGACGTAGTGGTTGGCGCGCTGGGTGACGGCGTCGGCGGCCTTGGCGGGGTCGCTGGGCAGGGTGTTGTGCTGGAACCGCACGTGGAACTGGTGGATGACGTTCCCGGTGGGGACCAGCGCAGCGAACTGCGCGGGCGGGACCAGCAGGACGTTGTCCGGCGGGGCGCTGGCTCCGGAGCCTGCCGGCGCGCCGACGACTTGGAAGAACGAGCCTGCGTTGGGCAGGTCCACGACGCCGTCGACCTTCACACTGCGGCCGGAGCCGGAGCCGGAGCCGGAGCCGGAGCCGAGGACGGTGACGGTGGCGCCGGGGGCGGCGGCGAGGCTGGAGGCGGTCTGCTGCTGCAGCACGATCCCGGTCGAGGCCCCGACCAGGGGCCGGATCTGGCTGGGCGCGAAGGTGCCGTAGTCGGCGGGCAGAGAAACGATGTAGGCGGCGCCGATGGTGCGGGTCCCGGCGGTCGAGATGGACTTCAGGCCTGGCACTTTGGCGTAGTCCACCGGTCGGAAGCCGACAAGCCCTGGCACGCCTGCCAGGGCCTTCTGTGCTGCAGAGGGGTCGCTGCCGGGGGTGACTTGGACCTGCCAGTCGACCGGGACGCGGCCGGCTGCGCGCAGGGTCAGCTTCGATCCGGTTTGGGAGACGAAGGACCCGAGCGAGGCCAGGAACGCGACGGTGAGCGCGACGGCGATCGCGGCAGCGAAGGTCTCCTGCGGGCGGCGCCGCAGGGACTGCAGGACGTAGCGGAGGGTCATCGCACGAGCTCCTTATCGATCACGAGTCGGCGGGGGAAGCGGGCCGCGACGTCCGGGTCGTGGGTGGCCACGATGACGGTGGCGTGGGTGCGGGCGGCGTGTTCTTTGAGCACGTCGATGACGCGGCTGCCGGTGGTCTGGTCCAGGGCGCCGGTCGGTTCGTCGGCGAGTAGCAGTGGTGGGCTGATGGCCAGGGCTCGGGCGAGGGCGACGCGTTGCTGCATGCCGCCGGAGAGCTCGGCGGGGAGGGCGTCGTCGGCGTCGGTGAGGTCGAGGGCCCGGAGCTGGTCGCGGCCGCGGTCTTGTGCCTCGGCCGGGTCGACGCCGCGGATCCGCAGTCCGAGGGACGCGTTCTGCAGGGCGCTCAGCTCCGGGACCAGCGAGGGTGCCTGCGGGACGTAGATGACCTCCCGAGGGGTGAGCTGCAGATCGACCGTTCCGCTCGTGGGGCGGAGTAGCCCGGCGAGTAGGAGCAGCAGGGTGGTCTTCCCGGAGCCGGATCTGCCGGTGAGGGCGCACTGGTCGCCTTCGGCGAGCTGCAGGTTGAAATCGCTGAGGATGACGCGTCCGGCGAAGCTGATGCTGAGGTCGTGCGCGCGCAGGATCATGCAACTCTCCCGTCGAGCAGGTGCACGATGCGGTCGGCATGGCTGGCCACCGCGGCGGAGTGGGTCACGATGACGGTGGCGCCGTCCCGCGGGCGCCACTGGGTGAGCAGCTCGAGGATGGTGTTCTCCTCATCGCTGCTGACCTCGGCGGTCGGCTCGTCGGCGAGCAGGACGGCGGGGGAGCCGGCCAGGGCAACCGCGAGGCCGGCCCGGGCGGTCTCCCCACCGGACAGGGTCCGCGGCACGGACCGGCGTACCGCGTGCAGGCCCAAGCCGTCGACGAGCTCGGCCGGCGTGGGGCCGGCTCCCGGCCTGAGGCTGGCGGCGAAGCGGACGTTCTCCAGGACGGTCAGGTGCCCGAGCAGGCCGCTGCCTTGGGTGAGGACTCCGACCTGCTGAGCTCGCAGTCGCGCGGACGCGGCGGGGCTCTGATGGCTCATCCGCGAACCGCTGACGTGGACGGCCCCGCCATCGGGGTCGTCCAGCCCGGCAAGCAGACCGAGCAGGGTGGACTTGCCTGACCCGGAGGGACCAGTAACGGCGACGGTCTCCCCGGCAGCGCAGGTCAGGGACACGTCCAGCAATGCTGCGACCTCGTTGCCACCGCGGCGGTAGAACCGGTGCAGCCCGCGGGCCTCCAAGGGCATCATGCGATCTTCAGACTGGTGATCATCGTCTTGTAGGCGTCGACGTTGTCGGACCCGACCGGTCCGTAGAGCTCGATGATGACCTCCCGGCCGTGCGACACCAGCTCATAGCGTTCGACCTCGTCGCGGTACTGCCGACCGGTAACCGGGTCGGGGGCGGAGTTGCGCCGGTACACGATCCGCACCCCACTGCCCCCAGGCTCGGTGACGGCCGTGACCCCGCGGAGCTCGAACGCGGCCTGGCTGCGCATCAGGGCAGGCACGTCCTGCTGCTTGGCGGAGTCCGCGGTCGGGGCCGCAGTCAGCGTGCCCGGCCTGCCTTGTACGCCGTTGAGCTTGTCGGTGAACGTCACCGAACTGCCCGTGGTGGTCTCGGCCCAGCCTTCGGGGTGGGTGAAGGAGTACTTGCCCCCCGTGTTTGTGTAGGGGACGTAGGCGACGTTGTCGGGGATGTCCCCGGGAGGGTTCTTCTCCGCAGGAACGGCCGTCTGCCCCACGCTTCCAGACGTCACCGGAGGCGACGCGGCGGGCGTGGACCCGCTCGCGGTCGGGACGCTGCTGCTCGGTGCGGTGGTGACAACCGGGCTGCCACCGCCGGCGGCCTGGTTGCTGGTGCTGCAGCCAGCGGCCAGCACCAGCGATGCGGTGAGGAGGATCGGAAGTCGCTTCATGCCGATGACGCTAGGGAGGGGTGCGCCAGCGCCAGGCCAACAGAAGATTAACGGCCCGTTGGCCTTTACCGACCTACTGTCGATCCCATGTTGAACGCTGGCCGGTGGGTGCGGACGGGCAGCCTGAGGGGTCGGGTCCGCAACGCCATCACCCTGATCGCCGTCGCGTCGTTGCTGCTGTTCGGCCTTCCCCTGGCCTTGGTCCTCGGCAGGCTGATCGAGAGCCAGGCATTAGCGGGGCTGCAGCGCGACGCCACCCGCGGGGTGGCCAGCGTCCCGGACAACACCCTGGAAAAAGCGCCAGCGGTCAAGGCCCCGCCGAGCCGTGGCGACACCCTCATCGGCGTGTACGACGCACAAGGCAATCTCGTCGCGGGCAAAGGACCGCGGCACTCCCGTCAAGCAGCGGCGGTCGTGGACGGCCGCGAGCACGACGGCCACGATGCCGGCGACCTCAGTGTCGTGGTCCCGGTCCTGTCCGACACCACCGTCGCGGGCAGCATCCGCGCTGCGGTGCCGCTTTCTCTTCTGCATCAACGGATCTACCGTGCCTGGGTGCTGCTCGCCGGGCTCGCGCTGCTCGTGCTCGCCGTGGCGATCGGACTCGCCCGCCGGTCCGCGCAGCGCATCTCGGTGCCCTTTGAGCAGCTCACCCTCGCCGCCCGGCAGCTTGAACAGGGCCGGTATGACGTCCACCTGCCGCGGTTCGGGATGTCGGAGGCTGATGCCGCGGCCGATGCGCTCCGCGACAGCGCCCGGGAAGTCGAGGCGTTACTGCGCCACGAGCGCGAGTTCGTCCGCGACGCCTCCCACCAGCTCCGTACCCCCCTCGCGGGAGCGGTGCTCCTGCTGGGCAGCGACCCGCCGGACGTCGCGGGTGCGTTGGAACGCATCACCCAGCTCGAGATCACCCTGGCCGACCTGCTGTCGCTTCGTGGCCTGATGGGTTCTGGCAGCTGCGACCCGCACGAGCTCGCCGTCGAAGCCGTCGCCCGCTGGAACACCCCCGCGCGGCCCGTCACCCTCCGGGCCGACGAAACGCAACTGGTCGGGCTGACGGCGCCCGCCCTGCGCCAGAGCCTGGATGTGCTCCTCGACAACGCAACTCGGCACGGGTCCGGCGCGATCACCGTCACCGTCGAGCCCTACGGTGAGCACGTCGTGGTCGAAGTCGCCGACCACGGCGTCGGCTTCACCCCCCAAGCCCAGCCAGGTACCGGTCTGCAGCTGGTGACGAGCATCGTGGAACGCGCAGGCGGGTCACTGCTGATCCGGCGCCGCGCCCCCCAGGCCAGGGTCGCGCTGCTGCTTCCCCCGTACGAGCCGGTGACCCCCACGCCCTGACCGGTCACTGGCCGTTTCCGGCAGCGGAAGGTGGACACTGAAGACCGCGCCAGGTCGGCCGTCGAGCCGATTTGAGACCCGGATCTTCCCGTGGTGCATCATGGCGATCTCCCGGGCAATGGCCAGCCCCAGGCCGGTTCCCCCTGAGCTCCCCGAGCATGCACGGTCCTGTTCCAGGCGGGTGAACCTTTCGAAGATGCTGGCTCTGGCCTCCACGGGGATGCCGGGTCCGTCGTCAGCGATGGTGATGACCGCGTCGGTGCCTTGGATGGTCAGCCCGATCTCGCCCTGGCCGTCCTGGGACTGGGTGGTGCTGGCCTCGGCAGTGCCGTTGCCGGCCCTGCCCACACCGCACCGAAGGCCCCAGCAGTCACGGCCCCGGCAACACCCAACGCCACCACACCCACTGACACCGACACGGTCCAGTCAAGGCGATCAGAGCACCCCGGACGTCCCGGGCGCGGTCGACGCGGCTGAGCCGGCCGGCACCGAAACCAAGGACACCACCGGCACCCCGAACGCCCGCGACACCCCGGACGCTACCGGGGTCGCTGACACCGCCGACGCCACGGATGCTGCTGACGCGTCGACGGAGAAGGCCGGTTCGAAGACGGCCGACGGTACCGAGACCGGTGCCTCGGACGGCAACGACGGTGGTCACGCCGACCCGTGGGCACCGACGTCAACCATGTGGGAGGTGCCAACGAGAAGTAACCCGCCCAAGCAGTCACCGCAGAAGGGCCCGGCCACCGGCCGGCCCCTTCTGCGTGCTCCCGGAGCCGTGCGTCTGGTCAGTCCAACTCGAACCGATACCCAAAGCCCCGCAAGGTCGTGATCCGGTCCCACCGATCGCCGGCGTCGGCGAGCTTGCGGCGGACATTGGCAACGTGCACATCGAGGGTCTTGGTCGAACCTGACCAGTTCTCGTCCCACACCTGATCCATCAGCTGCTCCCGACGGACCGCCTCCCCCGCCGAGGTGACCAGCAGCGTGAGCAGCTCGTGTTCCTTCGGCCGGAGCGTGATCTCCGTGTCGCAAACCCATCCCCTGCGTGATCGCTGGTCGAGCCGGACTGGCCCCGCGCGCAGCTTGGGCTCCCCGATGACCTCGCGGCGGCGAAGATGTGCCCGCAGCCGTGCCAACAGCTCCACCGGCCGAAACGGCTTCAACACGAAGTCATCCGCGCCGCCGTCAAGAGCACGGACAGCTTCGCTCTCGTCAGCACGTGCCGTCACGACGACGACAGTGATCGGGAGCCGCTGCTCACGGATCTCCAGGCACAGGTTCAGGCCGTCGTCGTCCGGCAAGCCCAAGTCCAGCAGGACCAGGTCCGGGACCGACTCTGCCAGCAGCCGCCGAGCGTCCCCAGCCGTCTGTGCCCACCGAACCTCGTGTCCCTCAGCGGCGAGCACCGCGATCAGGCCAGCGCCCAGGCTCGCGTCGTCTTCCACGACCAGGATGCGCGACGACGTAGGCGACACGCCGCCAGGGTAGGCCGACCGGGCTTGACCCGCCCAAAGGTGCCGCACTGCTGGAGGGCATGTGAACGCCGCCTCCTCGCGTGGTCGGGCGCGCAGCCCGCCTGCCTGCTGCCCGTGTACGTCCGGTCTCCCCGGCATGTACCGGCCGCTGATAGTTTTACTTATGTCATAACCTGGGGTCTTAGGCCGTACTTGCGGCCAGTCTTCCTACTTCGGGCCGCACCTGCGTCGGTAGCCGATTCAGGAACAGGTCAGCACCGTGACCCTGCCTTGGTCCTGCAGCGGCCTCCGGAGCGAGGCCCAGCACCGTGGCCGTGATCATGGCCAACGGCACTTCTCAACGATTGCGTTGGCCACTTACCCCTTCGTCCAGCGACGATTGCAGGAGGTGTTCGGCAAGCGCCTCGACCTCCTGGGCGAGAGCCTCAGCGGGGTACTCCCGCGGTTTCGTCGGGAGGTACTGGCGGCAAAGTCCGGCAACTTCTGCAAGCGACGGCACCAGCCACCGCGCCACCGAGGCTTCGTCCTGAAGCCCCGGCGGAAGCGCGACCTTCACGATGAAGCGGCGTTGCTTTCGGCCGACCATCCACGGGCTCACTCCTGGGGCGTCAGGGCTGCCGGGAGGGGGCGGCCCTAGTCCTTCTGACCATGTGAAGAACCCGAGGTCAACGACGTACTCATCATCCGTTCGCCTGGGAGCGAACCGCGGAATCTGCTGCATCACCGCTTTTAGAGCGCGTCCGGGCGACCCGTGCTCCCCCAAGACACCACCCGTTGTGATGGCCATGCACGCACGGTAGTGCCGGGTCCCCGACAGCATGTAGCGCCGTGTGATGGCGGTAAGGACCAGCAGCTATGCGTCGTCGGAATCGACGACACTCGCTGTGGCGGACAGCCACGTTGAGGTTGAGACCTCGACGCGGACCACCCGACAGGTCGGGCATCGCCACTCGGCTTTCACGTAGCTGCTTCCAGCCTGGCTGTTACCGGAGTCGGCCGCCTCGGCATGGAGCCGTCTCTCCCGCCCTCCGCACCGAGCGCAGCGCCGGGCGGGTGCTTCGTCGGTCCCTTCGGAGAGCGTCATGGGGCCGAGCGTAACTCCGACTGAGCCATCGTTCAGAACGCCGCCTCCTCACGATCAGGAGCACCGCTAACGTCGGCTCCGCGCTTCCCGCAACAGAAAGATGCCAACGCCTGCTGCAGCCGAAGCCGCCGCGATCAGGACGAGGACGCCGACGTGGTTAGTCCGCGACTCACAGGGGCCTGGGCGACACGCCCTACGGATTGTGTCGAAGATGCACACCGCCGTCTCAGAGCAGGGTCCGGGCTTGACCACCGCGTAGACAACTGCTGCCAGAACAAGCCCAACCGCCAGTCCCAGCAGTCCTCCACGAAGCCCCTTCATAGCCATGGACGGAGAGTCCCATGCGTTGGTTCCCACGGATGTTGATAACGCCGCCTAGCCTCTCGCCGACTGCCGCGTACAACGCCGCCTCCTCGCGTGGTCGGGCGGGCAGCCCCGCCTGCCGCTACCCGTGTACGTCCGTCCTTCCCGGCGTACCCGGCGCTGATAGTTCTACTTATTCATAATCCGCCCAAGGAGCCGTACCTGCGGTTAGTTCTGGCACTTCGGGCCGCGCCTGCGCCTGTGGCCACTGCTCGAACTGACCGATCGGCACGTGCGCGAGGCGCTGGACATCGACGAGCAGGACCTGGTGGGTGACGGCTACCAGCCCTGTCGGCACAACAGCGTCCTTGGCTCGGCCTCAGCGAAAGCCTTCCAGCGCCCGGGCCAGCAGGCCGCGTCGCGTCGGCTTGGCTGGTCCAAGCGGCAGGGCGCGTTCGCGGGGCTGCCCGTGCGGTGCGTCGTAGTCGGTGCGGGCGATGACCTCGACGGTTGCCTGGTCGTCGAGCCCGGCGCTGCCAGCCACGATCGGCACGTACCCGACCAGGACGCCGTCGCGCATCACGGTCGCGCTGAGCACGTCGCTGCCGTCGGCGTCCCAAAACAGCCCGGCGCCCGTCGGGCAGCTGTACGCCGACCCCGAACTCATACACCGACACCCGCTCCAGGTGGGCGTCGGCCCCGACGGCCCGCAACCCCACGACGACCCGCTGAG
>JAABUI010002147.1_pt1 | contig 11059 bp, 11 predicted proteins | sample 5559111 | NCBI WGS metagenome assembly JAABUI01 (sample SAMN10711870, study PRJNA513365) | rock metagenome | isolation source: Antarctica rocks | place: Antarctica: Victoria Land, Buttleship Promontory
CAGGTGGAAATAGAGATAGTGGAGTTCTTATGGGTTCCCACTAATGAGATAGTAGCCGATGGGCTGACTAAGCCGTTGACCAGTAAGAAGCACGCTGTGTTTCTTCGTCAGATTGGTCTGACCAAGGTGTAGGTTAAAAAACGAGTTGGTTGAGGAGAGATATTTGGTCAGGGCATATGACTGATGTGGGAGTGTTGGAATTCAACCCTATGCTACCAAGTATTCCCAGTTTATTGGTGGATGACCTAAGCGGTTTAGCGTCTTGGCATCCCCTGACACTTCTCTTTCTTCTCTATGTAACCAACTCAATCAATCAATTCCACACCTATGAGACCTCAACTTCTCCACGTATTTCAACAAGACCTGGTCTATTACCACATTGATTGGCTGAACTCTCGACTCGAGAACGAGACCCTGATGAAGGCCGAGGAATCATATTGAATGTTCAAAATATGGGATATGAGTCAAAGAATGACTGCACCTGTTCTAAAAATGGAAAAGGCGAGACTTCCTTAGACTCTATGGGCTTGCTGAGTAGACCTTTGCGCGCTACAGCCGGCCATTAGCACTACGGACATGGAGGCTTTCAGAACAAATAGAATTGATATGGAAAGAACGATACCGTTCCTCCTATGCTGTTGTACCAATCAAAACTACAAGCAAGATCGCAAGTAACGCTTCAAGAGAGGGTAATGTAAGCTCCAGGGCTCACCATTGTGCCTCACTAAGTCTCTAACATTGCATCTGGCTCACAGGGAAAAAGCACGAAGAAATATCGCTCATTGACAACGAAATCTACGCAAATTATAATGTGCAAGACGTAGACTTTTCGAAGTAGTATATATTTCCACCTCTGATTCGTAATCAAGGGAATGGTAAGCTTTGCATACCCTGAGATATGTTTCGTCAATAAGCGTCGTAAACCATCCCTTTGGAAATCCACATATGCTTATTGCATGGAAATGTCTCTAGTAGCTTTGCAAAGGAGCTCGTAGTGTAGATTAAGAGCCCTAGGAGTTGTGGAGCCTAAATCCAGTACAAATGATTCGCGGGAAACAGTATCGTACCTAAGCCCGCGCCACTTGAGGAGGGCGGCGATACTCCCGGTACCAATCGTTGAGGTCGCGCAAGTAGTAGTACATACCGACCATGGCGTCCTGATAAGCAACTCTCATCCATCCCACATCGTGCTGCGTGCAACCCTCAATCGGCTCTTCCACTTCCTCTCGCGCATCCGGACTAGCCGGCTTCCAATCCTTCCATACGAGGCCGACAAAACCTTTACTGGTCATATCTGATTCTGCAGGCGCCGGTGCGTTATGGACTACGGAATCCAGTGCTGAATTGTCCATCATGACACAATATCTATACCGCTGGGATAGTGCTGGTCCCGTCCCTTGCTCCTGTTGTGGCGCAGTAGCGGCCCATTGCTTGAAATGCTCGCGCACAGTGGACGTGCGGGCGCCCTCTAAGATGGACTTGTCCTCGATGACGGTAAAGCTGAGGCTATCCATCATGTCCATTCCATTATAGAATTTCAGGGTCTGCTCGATCCGGTAGCGTAGGCGTCGAATGAATTCTTGCCAGTCGGAATCGCTTTCGTATGTGCAGCGGTAGATGGCGAAGCCCCATGTTCGATGGCCGTCTTCCTGGAGATACCTTTCGATGTTATCGGCATTATTGTTGTGCGTAGAAAATTGAGGGGTTCGTCGTGAGGGTGATTGTGGTGGTGGTTGGGACTGCAGCAGGGCGGTGAAGCGATCGTGAAGGTCTGTCATATTGATTGATAGTTTTGGAGGTTGGAGGTGAGCTCGAATACCCGCTGCTAAAGGTGTAATTCAGTCAAATGGTAGACACTCATCAGTCTCTTGGAGCAAAATTTTGAGACCCTGATTATTTTCATGTAGCTTGACATACTGTGCTAAGGGAATAAAAGAAAACGCAATGAACTTAATAGATGTTAGATAATTTTGTCCAAGGTTTCGCCGAGGTTTTGCCGCTCATTTTGGCCGAAGCTTCGCCGGAAAATTTACATCGCCAGAGGTATTTTTATCTACACGCTTTCATCAAGCTTACATCTACCGCCGACACTACCCAATGCTGTATCTATCATTTCAACGACCAAACCACTCGACGAATGCTAGATTATTGCGAAAGCACTTGCCTCGTGTTGGTTGGACTTTGATATAGGATCCCCCTGAGGCAGATCTTACTAGATCTCCGGCGAACGATGATTATGCTAAGCGCTTATCCCGGTGTGCAAATCCTGCACTGATACAAGCTATCTCTGCTGAGAGATTGAGACGAACAAAGATGTCACTCTCTGCGTTCACCAGCCTACCAGTTCCAGGCCACTTTCAAAGGCTACGCCCGAGCTCATGAGGAGATAGCCACACAGACTGCATACCCAACCCACAGGCTCTCACAGTCAGAGCCGATGGCTGGATTCCACTGGTAGAGCTCGGCAAAGGTGATCCTGAATTGGGTCTCTACCTTCGAGCATGAATCTCCGCTAGCTACAGTGTAGTGTTCATCACAATTTGATGCAATTCCTGATTGCGTTGGGCTTGCGGGGCTGGTAACGCTGCCGGTTGGGACAATCGAGGTTCCAGTGGGAGGTCCGATAGAGGTGGCGGGAATTATGTCAGTCTGACTGGAAATTGGAGAGGGTATTGCAGATGCAGGGCCTGTGGGCGCAGACGCGTTCACACCAATACAGATTGCGCGCGTGTGGTCAGCGTCAAGGCCGGCATAGAGCGCTGTGTCGCAATTTGAGCCAAGCCAGGTGTTCCAAGTCGTCAGTTGAGAAAGCGTGATTGAAAAGTCGCTCGCGAGTTCTTCGCAGTCGTAGCCTGACTGGAAGTCAGCGGAGAGCAACTTGCTTGCAGACAGGTCATAGACGCTCTGAGACTTACCGCTGTTATTCTGGTATCCAGAGACCTGGGTGAAACAATTACAGGTCGATGCCGTTCCAGCCTCGGTGGTATTGACTGGTAAACAGTAGGCAGTTGAGTTCACGGTGGCTGTATCCATTAGTGTCATTTCCTAACTGCCTTGGCACGTCAGGCTCACCTGTCTCTGCAGACTGCAAGACACAGTAGCTGTAACCGGTTTGGAAGTCACAGGTACTTAGATTTGACGAAAGAGTAGGATTCCAGGCCAGCAATTGATCGGTCGTCACATCGTAAGCAAACGCAATATATGAGCATTCGTTGAGATCATTTGTGCTATCAAAATTTCGGTACGTCTTGCATCCCTTTATTGTGCCAGAAGCTTGCGGTAGTAGCGAGGTCGTTGCTATGTAGCCGGGATCGCCGGTGCTAGACGTGATTGCTGTATTAACAGAGGAGAAAGTGGCAGGGGGGACCGTGATCGTGGGACCCCCAGTGTTCGTATAGCCTGAATAGGTCGCGAGGGCTCCGACAGGTTCTACGCAATAAGCGACGCCTAATTCCAGGTTCGTGCAATTCCCATTGATCTCTGGGTTCAGGAAATAGAAATCGGAGATGGAAAGGTAGTTGGCGACAGACACAAGACCGCACGTGTCCCCTTCTATAATCTAGGTGCCATTGTTATGATCCATCATTGTTGATATGAAAACATACCGGTATGGAAAATAACGGTTGCGGCTTACTGTATACCAGTCGCCACAGTCTTTATTGGATCCATCCATGGCATTTGTAGGCATAGGCACGGCGACCGTCGCGGCCGTGGTTATGCTTAGGTTACTGCGAGATGTGTAGTCGAAGTAACCACCTGGGGGGCTTTTGGTAACGCAGGTCAGCGAGCCCGGACAACTCCTCGCTGCAAAGACATGAACGAATTGATTGAGGCATTTCCAGGCGACTTACCTTACGCATACTTCATACCCAACATAATTGAGGCTGTTTTGACAAAGCGAGTTAAAGTTTGGATTCCACGACAGGAACTGCGGCACAGTCATGTCGGTGAAATTTCTCACAACACTATTACAGGAATCCAATGCCTGCCAAGTATACGTATTACATTGCGCGGGTATACAAATCGTGGTACCAACGGCGGCGGCAAAATTTTGGCAGTAGAGATCCAGGTTGTTTTCATACAGCAGACTGTATGTCGAGACATTGAGGGCCTTTGCTACTGAATTGCAGTCGTCTGTTGCTTGTATGGTGTAGGATCCTGTGCAATTAGGTGATTGTGATACCGTCGCAGTTGCAGAGACCGTTGTAGAGACTATTGTCGCCGTTGGGTTGAGAGCGTAGGCTGTGGGAGAAGTAAAGCTGTATCCATTGGCGCTACAGCTGGAGGTCAATGAAGCAAGGTTGCTCGCAAGATCAGCATCGTAACCTAGCGGGTCGCTCAGTTGAATTGCCTGCACTCCAAGCCAGCAGTCCGAGCAGTTTTGGGCTGAGCTAAGGTATGTCTGGTTCGACCACGCTAGGATCTGCGGATCACAAAAGTCGCCGGATTTACTAGCATGGAGAGGTTAGATCAGCTCCTCCCTAAATCTGGATCAAGCGATGAACGGACCTATCCTTTTTACAGGAGACGTTGTACGTGAATAGAAAGTTGTCAATAATGAACGTCGCTGGAAGAATTGTCAACAAAGCTCAAGTCGGACTTTGGGACTGAAGCTATTACCTGGATATCCTATGTTATCGAACTCAATCACGTCTGTGCTAGCTGTACACGCCTGCTGTATGGATGTCCTGGCACTTTCTAGAGAGGTATAGCAAGAGTCTACGCATAGGGCGTCGACCTCTTCGGTGTCGAGAGTTGCCCCGCTATTATGAATATTAGTTATCGTAGTAAGAAATGACAGAATCTCCTTGGAGCGAAGCACAGAGATAGAGAAATGAGCCTGGAGTGACCGACTTTGCAGATAGTGGGCTCAAGAAGATTGGACAGGAGACGCTTGTGTTCAAAGCCTGTTCGCAAGATGTACTGAGGCCTGGATATCCCATGTACATCTGTGCACCAGAAAGCTGTTGCGCCCATATCGAGGCTGATAGAAGAGCTACAGCTACAGCGTACCTGCGCGTCAAGTTTGCCATTTCGAAGCCTCTTAAATGAACGCTCTTAAGTTGATCGCCACCAGAGGCGATGGCACTGGAAGTCCAGAAATGGCCCTATATTTTGGAAATTGCAGAGATGAAGATAACCGACATCAAGGAATCTGTAAAGATGTATGGAATTGTGTGATTCCCCAAGGCTAAAACAGGCTGCGTACCTCGGGCGAGAAGACCGAGACATATCGTCGCAAGAATAACTCTCCGCATTTCCCATTGGGATCCTGAAATCTTACTGAACTAACCTAAGGCTGTGTCTCTTTGGGCCCTTGGCACCTATAAAGCAGCGCGAGAGGATGTATTTTCCGATATGCGACGATCCTTCGGTGCAAGACTTGCAGACGAAGGATTCGAGAACGAGATTTGATGCAACCAGGCGCTTGCATATAGTAAATAACAGCCCCTGTGATCTCGCTATATATGCATTCACAACTGCGGGATATCATTTCATGTACACCGCTGCCAATCCTACCCCGAAATCTCAATTTTTATTGGATGCTTCGGATTTGGAGTTGCTCCTTCAGAATCCCGCTTTCAGCCGCATCTCGCAATTAAGAGAACCGACCAACATACTCTATCCGCCAGCGCCGATAGTCTTGATTTATCTTCCAGCAACCCTTCTCAGGGCAAGATCACTTCAGTTCGAAATCCATTCAACGGCGTGCTACTATATATAGAATCGCCGATTCGACCAATGAGACCTTTTGATCGTGCAGTAGGACCAATCTGAAACGTTCCACTGGGTTGTCGATGGGGCATATGAATACGAATTAAGGACCGTGATCCGACTCCTTTGATTCTAGGATGGTCCCACACATCTACCTCAAGGGTCTGGAAACCAAATCTCTGAGCAGCTTTCCCTCTTCTTTTTGAGAACCATCCGTCTTATCATTCTTGCCCGTAGACACGATACGTCTTTCCAAGATACACACTTGTCATGCCCATCCAGCAGTCATCATCGCGGTACTTGACCTGGAGCTCGAGTGGCCTTTCGTTTGGTATACTACTTGTTCTTTGTGTCTACTTCTGGCCTAATCTAGAAGCTCTATCTCCACTGGAGACCATTGCCTCTCTGAGAAATGAAATTGACTATGGTCTTGGAGAGGCCCAGGTCGTGCACTCTAATGTAACTTTGGTACCAAGAGACGAATATCAGTGTAGTAAAGATAAGCCATGTAGCAACGGAGCATGCTGCGGAAAAAGTGGCTACTGTGGCTATGGTCCGACCTACTGTGGCTCTGGATGCCTCGCAGACTGCAATGCAGTGGCCGAGTGTGGGCAGTATGCAAAGACTGCTGGTACAGAGTGTCCGCTCAATACCTGTTGTAGCCAATTTGGATTCGTAAGTCACTCGTTAGCAGATCACACACGTGCGGCTAACTATATACTGAATCATTGCAGTGTGGTACTACGGAAGACTTCTGCGGGAGTGCGTTCTCTTTCCATAGTCATTGATTTATGGATAGGAAGATACTAACTTGCAACAGAGGGATGCCAGAGCAACTGTGTCTTGAATCCGAAACCCCCAGGTGGTGGATCTTCAACAGGAATCATCCAGAACAAAGTCATCGGATACTACGAATCATGGAGTGCTCGTTTGAATTGCCACAAAGTCGCTCCGACGGATCTGCCTTTGGATGCGCTTACACAGTAAGCAGATCTCGAGAGACAAATTCGAAGTAATCGCTTACAAGTATTCAGCATAAATTTTGCCTTTGCATCCATCGATCCGGGAACCTACCAGGTGGTGACAATGGATTCGTCAACTCCTTCAAGTCTTTTCACAGACACAGCAAATCTGAAGTCTATCAAACAAGATCTTACTATCTTTGTTAGTGTCGGCGGCTGGTGAGATCTCTGTTCTCGATGACCGATAATGTCAAAATGATTCATGAAAAGCCAGGTCGTTCTCAGATAATGGCACTGCTACACAGCCTTTGTACGGTGAAATCGCTGCCGATGCGTCCAAAAGGCAAACGTTTGCAAATAATATCGTGCATTTTATGAAGCAGTATGGTACGTTATTTAAGCTTTCGAGCGTCAAAAAGCCTACGCGGTGACCATAGGTGTCAAGAATGGCCGGGCTGAAATGCAATAGGATTCGACGGTCTCGATATCGACTGGGAGTATCCGGGGGCGCCTGACAGAGGCGGTAGTATACAAGACACCAAAAATTACGTCTTGTTACTTCAGACTTTGCGACAAACCTTTGATGCAAGTGGAAACAGATTCGGCCTTTCGTTTACAGCACCATCGTCTTATTGGTACCTCCGATGGTTTGACCTGCCGAATCTGATCAAGTACGCTGACTGGATTAATCTTATGAGCTATGACCTTCATGGGGTGTGGGATGCATCAGACCCTATTGGTAGTATCGTACAAGGACATACTAATCTTACCGAGATCAAACTGGCGACTGAACTCTTCTGGCGGGTAAACATTCCTCCTGCTAAGATCGTGATGGGCTTTGGTTTTTATGGTCGATCCTTTACTCTCGCGGACTCCAGCTGCTCTAAGCCTGGTTGTGCTTTCAGTGGCGCATCCAATCCTGGGCCATGCTCGGCCACTGGTGGTATTCTATCCTATTACGAAATTATGAATATTTTGAATGGTGCGACTACCAAGAAGAGAGCGACCATCACACCGACCCATGATTCGGTAGATGCCGTCAATTATTTTACCTTCGATGACAATCAGTGGGTGTCCTACGATAATGCAGTGACCTTTAAGCAAAAAGTAGATTGGGCGAATAGCGTTGGGCTTGGAGGTGGTCTTATCTGGGCATCAGATCTTGGTAAGTGTAACGTCGTGTTCACTGTTCTGAATTCTTTAGTTGGATTGGAATGAATCTGAACATCCACGAGCACAATCTGGCCGCTGATACTAGGACTAGATGATGATAAGTACACAGCTCACGCTGGTTTACTCGGGAGAAGCATTCAGTCGACCCCATCACTCCAGAACATAGACAAAGCGCTGTCCAACCCGCAGGCTGTTATTCAGGACTTGGCCGGATCCAATGGACAGGATTGTTTCATATATAAAGGAGATTGTGTAAATCTCAACGACAACAACGCCATGGCCAAAGCCTGCGGAGCTGGCAACACTCCTATTGGATGGGACGATGCTGGATGCGGCAAGAAGAAATGCGTAAGTGACAGAAGCGAGCACTCCTTCCCGACAGACTCATTAGACTTCGACGCAATTCTAACAAGCATCTTCTAGCACTGTGGTAAGCCTGTTTGCTGTCCAACCAACACCGCGCCCAAAAATTGCATCTGGCGTGGCAACAACAACGGTGGTGGCGCTGGCTCAGACTGCAGCGCCCAGTGCGCACCTGCCGAAACGAATATCCAAGGAATAGGATCATCCTGGGGTGGTGGCTTCCTTAATGACGGCAACACCAACAAATGTGGCAGAGGTCGGAAGGTGTTTTGTTGTCCTAACCCAGATTTCCAGCAAGTGACACAAGGGTGCACTTATGCGCCATGGTATGTTTGCTCCTACCACAGAAAAATTCAGCTCTACAGATCTGACTCCGAATGAAAGCCGAACCGACTGTCCGACTGGTAAGACATCGATCTTCAAAAAGGCGGGGGAATGCTTCCTCGGCTACAAGCAATATTGCTGTCCCGATCCTCAAGAATTGATAGCTTGTAATTGGGTCGGCGGTAGTGGCGGTGAGGAATGCGTCAACGCTGTATGTAACGCGACCGAGCTCGAAGTTGATCGCGCACAATTTGGGGGCTCTCAGCTCGGAGGATGTAGCTGTAAGTGTGCAGACCCTGTGTGGCAAGGCAACAAGCATCCTGCTCCACAGGTGGCAATTAAAAACAAACTAAATGTGTTCCACAGGGGGAAGAACGAAGGCCGCGTGCTGTACAGTACAAAAGGCACCCCCCAAGCCAGCTAGCTGTAGTACCAACCTATGCAAGAAGCTGCCTGGCTTCTGTCCCAATGACGACGACGACGAGAGCGCAAATGGCTTTACGAAACGAGACCTCGCGCTCTTTAAAACAACTGATCCGAAAGAATGGCATGCGCTTGAGGAACGCGGCGGCAGTGATCACTACATTGTAGATTTGGGTTACGGCGAGATTATGCTAATTATAGCAATCGCATATCCAGCAATAGGATCGCTCTTTGGTGGTCGAAACGCCGCCCAAATCCTCCGCGAGTTCTTCCGATTGATACCAGGCTATTGCACTGGTCCTTCTATCCAGACGGGACCCATCAATCCAGGGAAAACTGATCTGAACGGCTTCCAAACAGAGCATCCTATTGATGTAAGCATGTTGAGCTTTGAGAGTGATTTTCATCAATTACTGACAGATCCTCAGAGACAAGTCATGAAAGGCTACGTGCAAGCAAGCTTCAGTGGAATCCTCCCTTCCGGGCAGGCAGCCAACCTCCCTGCTATCCCTCGACATTTCTACACCAACCAGTGGGATGTCCCAAATTCTCTGCTGGCAGCGCGGCCTGCGGTAGGTAGCCCTAGTGGTGCTCAACCCGTGACCCCTAATGATCGCGTTATGGAGGGCTTCGGATCTAACAACTGGCCGGGTCCTTTCATGGCAGTTGATGCACAGATAAATGGAGCAAAGGGTCGAATTATGAATCTTAGACCTGCCACAGGCCTCGATACTATCACTACTTTGGCAAACACAGCGGTGCGAGATGATGATCAAGGGGCGGCTGACGAATTACTCCAAGCAATCCGCGTCGTAAGTCACCAAGCGTTAAGTATCAACCCAACCCAACATCAAAATCGCTAATGATCGTCCAGGGCTTCGCAACATTCGACTACCTACGAACCCCAGAAGCCAACTTTCGCTGGAACCAAGTCCGCCAGCAGATCCGTCTGCAGCTCGGCTACATCGAGCGAGATGTCGGCGTACCGAACCTCGTGGCTTGGTGGGACTTGTTCACGAACGACTATTTCGCCTTGGTCGAGCGGCGCGCGCAGCAATGGGCCCGTGATGCTATTAATGCCGCCGCAGCCCCGTTTGTGCAGGCGCATAATAATGGTAGGAATTTGCAGATTTACGGACAGGTTGTGGGGGCTTTGGAGGAGATGCTTCGGCAGATCACCCGTATGACGCTTCCACCAGATACTTCCATGCAGAATCCGCAGCCTCCTGGCGGCTCTGGTGGTGGTGGTGGTGCTTGATCCGGTCAGATTCTTTCTTACTTTCAGGTACAAAATTTGGCACCCGAAGTCTACAGAGAATTCTGTCCCTTCCACCGGCACAGGGAGGGCTCGTTGGCTTAGCATGAGCCCTAAACAAGCCATATGCCGGCGGAAGGGATAATGGGAATGTCGTTGGCGATGGCTGTCAATGTATCAAAGGCCATACTTGGTAAAGCTGAGACTTACTCAGCATCTTTCCTCTACCGGTGACACTGCCTTCATCTAATTATACGGGATCATCATCTTTATCATCCGCATACTTAGCTTTCATATCGCCGTCTCCAAAATCTCATAATATCCCGTGCTTCTGAAGACCGACTCTTTGATCGTCTTCCCCCAGCTCTAAGCTGTCTGACAGTGATCCAGTCGAAGTCAACGAAAAGTCTAACGTCCACTTCAAGTTCAATATCGAGTGCTCCACGGATCTGTCAGCGATGACGATCGGTGGCAGCGAACCAACACCGAGATCTGCAAATTTACTATGATCCGTCAATTGAATAAGAGCTTGGCCGTTGTCGCTGCCGGAGACCTTCTCGGGCAAGGCCTTGGGCTGGCTCTAGGGGTCATTGCTGGATGAGGGGATCACTACAGTTCGAACCTTTGCCAATGCTAAATTTGCAGATGATTTAGACGCTGGTAGGCTATAGGTCGTGGCCATTTTGGTGGAGGCTCTGTTAGTGGGCGCATTGTGTTGAAATACGTGGAGAAGTTGAGGTCTCATAGGTGTGGAATTGATTGATTGAGTTGGTTATATAGAGAAGAAAGAGAAGTGTCAGGGGATGCCAAGACGCTAGACCGCTTCAGGTCATCCACCAATAAA
>JAABUI010002148.1_pt1 | contig 11059 bp, 10 predicted proteins | sample 5559111 | NCBI WGS metagenome assembly JAABUI01 (sample SAMN10711870, study PRJNA513365) | rock metagenome | isolation source: Antarctica rocks | place: Antarctica: Victoria Land, Buttleship Promontory
TGCCCCTCGCCAAGCAGCGCAGGCTGTTCTTCGATGCCGTCAATACTTTCGTCAATACAATGACTCAGGTCGGGCGCGGGCATGGCTTCAAAGCGCATCTCCATGCATTGTTGGCGATGGTGAGAGATGACGAGCCTGTTCCCGCCCTTTTCAAAGACCAAGCGTGGCGTGATACTACGGTGTCAAGCGTCAAGACCGTGAAGACAGATTGTTTGGAGGGGGCAATGCTGCAGGAGACTGCTTTTTTGATGGCAGAACCAAAGTGTATCTTTGTTCATTTCGAGGTAGAGGACTATGGGTGAGTAATTGCGTGACCAGCATTCTGGTACTCTACCGATAATGTGGTCTCTAGGTGTAAAGTTTTCGTTCAGACTTGGCCTGGCCGCACAAAAGCTTTCTGCAATGCACTTGAGACTGCAGCAGAGACTGTCAAGGCGGTGCTTGAGGCGGGCGATTGACGCGATCCTTTGTGAGGAGAAAGGAACGGAGGGTGGGAGAGTCGCAGAGATGTAAACTTTTAGGACTTTGGCCCGGCTCGGGTGACGATGATTGCATTACTGATGCTTGTGGCTTCGGTGGATTCTGGGTTGGGTAGGTTGATGTGACATGCTTGGGGTCGAGTGGTAGTTTTCAACTATTAACACGAGACATTGCCGCTTGATTCATGACCTCGAGTCATGCTATGGTTCAGTAATTATTTGAAGTCATATGAAATCAGGAGATGTTAATCTTCTAGGGGTATCTCGACACGCAGAACGCCCGGTCCCACGCTCAATGCCGTATGACGTCGTACCATCATCCTGTCGTTAATGCATGCCATTATCCAATCCCTACAACCTCCACCCCTCCTCCGTCCCATCCACCATCTTCTCCCCATATCCCCCAACCTCCCTCCTCCTCCCCGCATAAAACCTATCCAAACAAGTCCTCCGTTGCGCCTGCGTCCACCCCTCCACCACAAGCGCAAACTCCACCGCATCGCTAAATCCAAATGTCTGCGCCATGGTGCACAGTTGCCTTTTCATGACTACTTGTGGTGGGTGATATTGCCATTCGATATCTGCTTCGCCCTCGCCAGTAGGGTTATCGTCGTGGGGATGTTTCCGCTTCACGGGAAGGCGGTCCTGTGTGTTGGAGAAGATACGCTGGTCGCCTAGATCTATGTCATTGCCTGCCTCTTGGGCTCGACGTGAGAGACTGGCTTCGACTTTTGAGGAGCCGACGACTTCGCTGTTTTCGTGCGTGTACTCTACGCCTGCGTTGGCGAGGATGGCTTGGACAGGGTCGCTCTTCTTGGCCCCTCCGCTGACTTTCCTGCGCTTAGTCTTCCCGGCGGCTTCCTCGGCCGAGTCAACGATGAGGGCCGCGAGTTGCGACATGGCTCTTTCTTCCGTCATGTCGTCCTCCTTGGCTGATAAAAAATCATCATTTGCTTCCTTGTCTTGGGAAGCTTCGAGATCGACACCGACAATGGCGACGCCAGCTTTTGATTCCGCGACGTTGGTTTTGTTGACGATGTCCCTTAGTACGAGATTTTCGTTCTCGAAGCTAAAGAGATTCTTGAGGCCGAAGATCTCGCCCTTCTGTTCTTTTTGCTCTTGCACGCCCTTGAAATAGCGGCGTTCGGTGCTTGCTGTGTAGCCAATGTTCGCTTGTTGCTGCTTGTAGATTTGACGAGCGTATACGATTTCCTCGATGGTTCCTGCCGAGACCAGACGGAATACTTCCACGTCGCGGACCTGGCCAATACGATAGGCACGATCTTGAGCCTGCAGGTCGTATGCTGGATTCCAATTCGGGTCTACGACAACAACTTTATTTGCAGAAGTGATGTTGAGACCGACGCCTCCAGCCTTGGTGGAAATGAGGAAAACAAATTGCCCAGGATCGCTGTTGAAATCGTCTACAGTCTTGGCGCGATCTTCATACTTCATGGCGCCATCAAGATAGGAGACATTATACGTGGTGTGTTGGAATAACATTTGTAGCATCTTGAGTAAGCGTACAGAGTGGCTGAAGATGAGGACTTTGTCACCATTTCCGTGCCAAAAGCGGAGCAATTTCTTGAGGATTTTCCATTTGCCGCAAAATTCTGGGTTGGAATAATTCATTATGGAGTCGCGGTTGCGGTAGAGATGGCGCCACTGGTCAGGGACGGCGACTTGGAGCATCTCTAGGTCTTTGTCTTGTTTCTCCTTTGTGTCTGTGGACTGAGGTATTAGGATTGCGAGGTGGTTGGCCAGCTTTTGCAAATGGGCAATTGCTGGGAAGACGTAGGACTGCCATTTCCCGCCGTCTGGAAGGAATTGCTGACAGCACCAGCCTTGTTTCTTGCCAGAACCACAGCCGCACTCGTTCGTAGACTCTTTGATGTAGCGAATCACGTCGCTATCAATGCAATTTTCATAAGCATCGGCTTGAGTTTCTGTGAGAGGACAGAACACTACCCGATCGCTCTTTTTAGGGAGCTGGTCAGCGATCAAGGTCTTCATTCGGCGGAGGAAGAACTGGGGTAGTAGATTCTCGACAAGAGCTTTGGCGGTCTTGCGTGCTTTGCTGAGTTGGTGGACAGTAGCATCGTGAGATTGACCCATCTTGAGAGGCACACTGATGCTTTGCTTCCAAGTCGATATCGGTCCAAATTTGCCAGGATTAGTCCAATTCAATAACGTCCACAGCTCATCGTATGAATTCTGTATCGCCGTCCCCGTCAAGCCAATCCGGCACAGAGCATTGACTTCATTCATAGCCTGGGTGGTCTCCGAGCTTCGACCTTTGATTTGATGACATTCGTCAGCAATAACGCAGTCCCACTCGACCATGTTTATAGCGCTCTTATTCGTCCTGTACGTCGTATAAGTCGTGATCATGATCTCCAATCGCCCTTTCGAAGCAGTCTCCAAGGCGGCTTCTTTCGAAGTCCCATGATAAACATCTACATGCCACCAACCCCAGCGTTGAAGTTCGTTCTTCCAATTCTCTATCAATGTACCCGGGCAAATCACCAATGCCTTAGGATACCAGGGTGCATCTGCCCTTCGCATCTTTCGCATACGCTTTGCATCCCTCTCGTCTCCTGTCTTGCCAAATGCTGCCGTGAGAAAGGCGATGACCTGCACGGTCTTCCCCAGACCCATGTCATCTCCCAGTATGCCACCTGTCTGGTAGATAAATAATCCATGGAGGAACGCGGTACCTTCAACTTGATAGTCTCTCAGCCATTGAGCAATGGGTGCCGGTACTAGTCCTAGAGATTTTGGCAACTGTTTATCCCTGTAAGGTGCTGATGCTTTGCCCTTCGGAAAGTCAGGCCTCTCCTGCAACTCTTCCAACCTTTCATCGTCAGAGAACTCGACATCATCATATTTTGGAGGTAACTTGAGACCTGCAGCCTGCAATTTTTCTGTTCGCTTATCGAACCTTTTTCGCCTATCTTGCAAATAGTCTGGCAAAGTATACTCCATCAATTGATCATCCTCTGACATATCGCCCCACTTTTTCTCTTCCTTGTCTTTACCCTTGCCCTTGCCGGCGATCTTCGTTTGCTTTTTGCCAACAGTAGTCTCACTCTCTACAGCCTTGGCCTTTCGTGTGCTGGCAGCTGCCCTTTTCCGCTTGACGGATTTTCGGCTTTTAAATGACTTGTAGGCTTCTTCGCTATCTTCGTCTGACCAGTCGACTCGTTCGCCAGCGGGCCGCGCAGCATGCCCCTGTGGTTTCGGAGGGGCAGATCGATCATCTAGCCCTTCAGAGCCACTTCCGGACTCTGTGCCAACCACTCCTGAATCGATAGTCAGTGAGGAGTACTCATGAGCGTTTGTTTTAGAGGTCCCACTGGTAATGTAGTCTTCATGACCGAGATCCTTCCTGACCGCCTTCCTGATATCTAGATCGTTATCACTGTCGGTCAAATTCGCCGTAACATCTTCCATGGCAGGCCACAGGCCGGGAAGGCAGAGGAATAGATCTAAGTAGGCGCGTGGGTGGCTTCGCGTGCCCTAGAACCCACCCCAAGTGGTTAGCTTTCAGGGCCAACACTGCGGCCCGGTCACCTAGGCCGCGGCGCGTGGGAACCCCCAAACTTCGGGGCACCCGTGCCACGTATTCAGCCCTGTAGCCCCGCAGGATCCGGTCAACACGGTCAACACAACAGAAGAACCATTTGCCATTCACACAATCTCTGAGTGATTAGACTATCCTAGACAAGACCATCCACTAACAACATCCATCTCCTCACGCTCCAACATCATCTGCATTCGTCAGCAATGCCACTTCCAGCAGGACCTCTCATAATCGAAGGTGGTTGCAATTGTCGCGCAATCCGCTACAAAATTGACATTCCCGCTATCAACGACCGACCACTGCATTTCTCGGGAGGCTCTGAAAGCCACCCGGAGAAGGTCCATCTACCCTTGGTTGCGATCGACCATTGTAACGACTGCCGACGTGCTACAGGCTCTATTCTGCCCTTCTGGATCTGCACGCCAATATCGATGGTTTCAACGTCTTGCATTGCTCGCTCCTCCAACTCTAGCGATCAGCACAAAGCTGACACCACCCCCTCCAGTAAAGGATGGCACCCTGCTGCAGACATCTTTGCCCCAGGTACTGCAAGCGAAAGCACATTCCTGACCTTCTACGAGTCATCCGAGGGGCGTAGAAGGAGCTTTTGTGGGCGTTGTGGCACTAACCTAGCATATGCCATCTTCCCAACGCCAGAAGGGTGGCCCGACATGCTTGATGTGGTCCTCGGGACTGTTGGTCGGGAGCATCTAGAAGGTCACCATTTGGCACCTGAGAGACAGCTTTGGTGGGATTGCGGAGTCGATTGGATAAGACAATTATCGAATGAAGGGGTTGGCCACCTGGTGAAGCATCCGAGTTATGATGTCGGTGAAGTCGTGCAATGATTGTGCAACAGCTTTGTTACCATGATGGTGAGCGTCAGTTGCAAAAGTCACGACCAAGAGAGGGAAGCAAGTTGCCAGCATCATTGCAAAATTTCGAGAACTAGTCATGAGAAACTTGTCAAAGGCTCGGAATCTCCCTCGGATTTTCAGACTAATTTAGATCGAGAGAAATTCATGAGTCTAGGAATATGAAGTTCGACCGTGCCAGTCATTATCCTCGTGGACTGAGTCCCATCAACATATGGCAGCAGCCTCAAAACACCGTTCAAGCTCACATACCACTGTTCGATGATACGCCTTCTGCCACCCCAACTCGTCGAGCTCTAGCTGTGAAGAATCCTGATCGAAGTTACATCTCAAGCACCGCTTTACCACCGTTTCGTACTTGACGTTTACCTTTTTGCCGACTACGTCCGCAAGTCGCAAAGCAGTCCTATGGAAAGACACCGATGGAGAATCTGAGGCTATGATTTCCTGTGATTCCTGCATATCCTTTAGTGGACGTTCGAACGCGAGCTCAATAAGCATAATGCCTAGGCTGTATAGTAGCTTGTTGGGCGCGAGTACGGAATAGTCGTGCTGCGACAGTACCATAGTGGCCCTTGGGGAAGATCCGGCTTTCATTGAGCATGCGCGGAGGTAAGGTGTGTCAAGTGAATCTTTATTCAGGTCCTGTATCCCATAGAACAGAACGTCTGTGCTTCGCCATTCGCTGTCCATCCAAGGAGTGGAATGGTATTGGAGAATTGCTTCCGATAAGACTTTCGCTAGATGCATCCTATTGACTGGCGGTATTCCACACAGAAGCTTTGATGCCTGGCATAGTGCGTCTCGCAATGACATGGAAGCTTGACACTCAAGAGGCTCTCGACACGGAAAAATCATGTGCTCGGAAGCATCAGCGTCCTGGAGAAAGCCAAGGGAAGCTCCATCAGTCGGTTCGAGTGACTGTGACTTGAATCGTGCACAAAGATTTGGTGTGGACTTGAGATCTATTCGCGACGCTGCTAGGAATGGTGTGGGCGTTAACATAGCGTTGTCGCGTTTCAACAAACCACCAATGGCTTCGACTAAATCCTGTGCGGATTTACTCGGACCGTGGGATTGCCCTTGCGGTGTAGTGTGCGGTGTAGTGACGGCGCTATTTGGAAAGGTCTCTGCTGCCAGCCAGACTGGTTTGTTTGAAGTGGCAGGCTCGGTACACTGGAGACATTCCCATCTCAGATAAAACCGAATCCCATCCTTACCGGTGTCTGGCACCCCAGCTCCAAGAGAAATGTTGGCTAAGTGCTCTGCAGGGCATCCCCACTGATTCGACAGTAGCTCGTAAAGCTTCCTTGAAGCCCTCTGCACCATGCTAAATCGGGAAATAGATGCTAATCTCATGCTTCCAGATGGTCTAATCCCCCTCTTGAGATTTTCAATTTGTCTCGAGAGTCTCTCGAGATCACCATTGCCCTCTCGTAATCTTTGAATTGTGTTCTCGAGGGTGCTTTGAGTGAAGCTGACCTTACTTCTTAGTCTGAGACGTTTAAGACGGCTTGAGAAGTGTCCTTCGCTTTCTGTCTGCATTCCTGAGGAGTTAGGACCGGGCTTGCTGGTAGGGAGCTCTCCCGTACCTTGCTCCGAGTCATTAACATGCCAATTCCTCCATATTTCCGGACGACGAAGTCCAGTGTCTGTTTCACTTGGCTTATAGCTGCGACGCATGCCTCAAACGAATCCCCAAGCTGACTACTCAGCTGACGCTGGAAGCGGTCCTCGTGCCACAGGTAGTGATGTCGAGGATTGTTAAGCATGACAGGGACCTCGCGTTGGTGCTCTGTAACCGAACAAAGGAGAAGCTGGCATGCATTCTTGAACGCTGTCTCTTGCACCTTGAGTGCTAGTTGGAACTTCTCCACCTCTTTACGACAGCCTCGCGTGAAAATGATGAGCGGTTGGAACGTATGCTCGTAATTTTCGAGAGTAGAGACAATCAATGGCAAGATGCCTAACGCTAATCCGGCGGCGCTTACCGGTTCCATGTACTATATATATAAGTTATAATGTGATTTTTTACGAGAGGGCGAGAACAGAACCAATGAGTATTTGTCGACATCAAACGAATACCCGAGGAACCCCTCTTTGAGCCGCTTACCTTCCTTATTTAGCTAAAGGTGCAGCCTTGTTGCTTTTCGACGTCACGTCTCATGGACCTTTTCCATGTCATGTTCTGAGACCTATAGACCATGAAGGGCTCAACGATACGATGGCCGAGCCCGGAGATGCTAGCGAGCCACGAGAGAGTCGCTATGGTCTTGCACAAGACTACGTGCTCTCTTGTACCCAACTTTTCACCGAAATCGTGAGAGGCTACAGGAGTGAGAATCCGAAAGGTCGTGCCTTGCGACAGCTGTGTACCCAAGCACAAAGATTCAGCCTCTGGAGTGATGGCTTCGACGCCGGAGAAGGTGGACTGGATGACATTATTACAAATTCTGCACACGTGCAGGACACGGTTCTAATGGTACTATCTGCGCTTGGAGGCAGCCTAGTGGAAATTGCTCAGGAACTGAGGACCGATGCCGGAGGACGGCAACAAGACAATCTTGCTCACCAGTGCGATCAAATTGCACGGCTTAACGAACGCTTATTGACCAATCGGAGTGAGCCACAGACAGAAGATATCGATTCAGATGATTCTATACCCTCCGACTCCTCCAGCGAAGCATCACACCAAGAAACGTCGAGTGATCCTGTTAGGGACATAGTTTCCTACAATGACTTACTTTCAGACCTTGTCCCAACGCTTAGCAACCCAATAGAACATGATAACCAGAACGCCGATACACGAAACCAGCGCCCAATCTCAGGACAGATTGCTGTAGATCACACTCCACCGAAGCCGTCACATACCCCACCTTGATCTGAGGGAGGTGCTGGCTCCCTGAAGTATCCGACGTATTGGCTGCCATTGGTGTTTGCGGGGGATTGTCCTACAACTCGTCTGAAGCACGAGGGTGAAATGTCTGAAAGGACATCCCAATGTCTAAATGTCCCAAGCTGATCTTGGACTAGTTCCGTATCACTTGGCTCAGATATGGGACCAGAAGTATTGGAGAGATTGGAGAAGGATTACGTGAAATTGATAGAAATGTGAGCGGCTAATCCGTGACTTCTGAATATACATTATACTTAACCACTAGGCCATTCGAAGATGGTCGTCTTCTTGTCCAGCTATTTTCCCGATCCGTTGACAATAAGTCTCGGATACTCTGCCAAACAATCGACGAGTCCAATCGCTCCTACCCTAAAAACTGCTGCCTTCCTTTAACAGCATTATACGTCGAGAGATACGGTCCGGTCTTACGCTTTAAGAAGTATTCCAGATCCGGGGAGCCGTGGGCTCACCTCAAATTTCATACCTATCAGAGTAGCTCAGCTGCATTATTTACGTCTGTGATTATGCTGACGACCTACCAGAACTTGTATTGTTCTTTTGCTCGTTCACCGTCTTAAGATCATTGTATCGAAATGTCCACGGGATTGAGAACCTGGCTTCAAAATTGGGAGGTGAGAAGCTCAGATTTTCAGGGTAGTTGACGGGACACTACTTAAATACAAGACATCAGGCTTATGAATCACAGGTCTATCACAGATGACGGCTATGTGCATGCTCTAGACATCTACAAGGACAGAGACTGTGGTGCTGTGAGACTACAAGCGTCTGTTATCCGTGGTGAGCTCAGCGGGTGAGCGCACCTGCTATCATTGCTGTGATCTCGGTGGTAATGGAAATTAGCATGCCCGTATGGACGGCGTTTGTTACCCATCAGATCTTCTCACCTACCTGGATGATCCTGGCCAGCCCCAACAAAGTCCATCTTATGGACCTGCAGAAATTCATTTTTACAGATGACTACTCATATAACAAGGCACCAGATGGGGAACACGAATTGCATTTCGTCGAATCCAATGGTAAGATACTCATACGTTTGATACTTCCTTCCCGCTGACACAACCTTAGATGCTGAAGCTTTTTTTGACATAATCGAAGACATCTGCCAACAAGGTATTGAAAGCGCAAATTTACGCTACAACAGTAAGAGCAATCCACTTGCATCCGATGGTTCGAAAACTTTGGTGAAGGAGCAGGCATCTAGATCTGCCCCTATCACTCGAAGAAGGTCCCCAGTGATGGAAAGGCAAAGCGGCCAGACAACAACATCCGAAGCAAAAACACTATTAGACGAGCAGACTTCCCTACCTGCCAAAGGTATCCAAACAAAATCCCAAGCAATGCAAAAGCAGAGCGATCCACTTGCATCCGACACGAGAACGTTGGTGAATGAACCGATATCTACGTCTATCCGATACACTCCCAACGAATACCAGGCCATAGGAAAGCAGAGGGATGATCCCGCGATGTATGAAAAGCTTCGCACGATAAGGATAGATGAACCGCACCCTGCGACAGAGGAGGCACTGTAAATATAGCTACAAAGACGCCAGCCCAAAGTTAATATGCACCAAGGGACAATATTGTGAAGTCGGGCCACCTATATCCAGCTGGCGTTGGAATATTTCTATCCAACGTACATCCCCAGCCTATTCTTAGGCCCATCAAGCTTTTGGGATGTCCCTCTGCCCTCTGGTCTACATTCCCATCTCCCCCCCAAACCATCTTCTTCTCCAACATCGTCAACGCGAACCAGACCAATGCCCAACCCAAGGGTAGAAGGGTCTAGAGTTCCACCGTCCCCAGACCCTACCATTCGAAACCCACCGATCCCCAGCCTATTCTTAGGCCCATCAAGCTTTTGGAATTCCCCTCTGCCCTCTGGTCTCCATTCCCATCTCCCCCCCAAACCATCTTCTTCTCCAACACCGTCAACGCGAACCAGATCAATGCCCCACCCGAGGGTAGAAGGGTCTAGAGTTCCACCGTCCCCAGACCCCACCATTCGAACCCCACTGATCCCCAGCCTTCCTTCAATCCAACAGATTCCCCACCAGCCAAGCCACATCCCACCGCCAAATCCCAACACACCAGTCCGCGCTCTGATTTTCCGTATGGGTATGGCAAATGCATGTTCCCCGACGCACCCGATCACCAAGACCCCAACCAAAATAACCACCATTCGTCATCCATCCCTCTCTCCATCTCCAGCACCTCCACTCAATTCCCCCAAACCAGCTTCAACATCCAGCTCTCGAACAGATATCAAAATGTGTACAATCGCAGCGTCCACTCAGCCTACGCCGTTCGCTACGCTCTCTCTCCTTCCGAAATTGAAAAGAGGAGAGGAGAGGAGCAGCCCAAACCACGAAAAATGATCTAGAAGGGGTGACGGAATGAAACACCTTCCCATCATCACAACAGCATCTCCATCACATTCCCCGGCGAAAATATACAGATCGCAGCAAGCGTCTAGCACCCACTTCCCCCCCCCCCCATAAACCCCACGCACTTCCATGCCCACCACTAAATTTACTCGTATACGTCAACCGAATCCGCAGGAGATACATTCCCAACAGATCGCCTGGATACATATAGCTCTCTCTCGCATCATGGGCGGATTTCTTCTAATTTTTCAAGGCAGAGATAAATCGGCGTATATTGCGCTGAAAGGTTGGATGAGTGGTTGAGGGATTTGGGGGGAGTTGTTCAGTTTTCTCAGCAGCACGTGGGATTTTGGGGGGGGTGAGGTGGAAAAGGGGGTGGGATTGCAGTTTTGATGAGGATGGTGAAAGAGACGTTTCAAGAATGCCGCCCACGGTTCGAGAAGCTGGGACTGTGCGGTATATGCGAGTTTGGTGTCCCTTTAATGCTAGGGAGCAGGCGCCTTGGTGAAGTGAAAAGTCGTGGTGAAAGCAAGTGCCACTAATGGAAAAAAGGAACAGGGGTAGCATGAGCTACCTATCTTACCATGTCTGGATTCGTACTAGTGTGCATTCAAACGAACAAAGCATATCATAAGTGTCATGGTCATCTCGGAAAAATTACATCAAGAGCATCAATTATATTTTCCAATCCTAGCTGTCATAGCAAGCACAATAATAGAAAGAGGGTATCAAAAAACACACCCCCCACCACCCTACCGTCCAAACGACCTCTTCTCAAACGTCCTCAGCACCAAGTACGCAACCCCCGCAAACGCAAACGC